>Ga0315279_10000449_pt1 | contig 82495 bp, 63 predicted proteins | sample YL17G06_20_MG_FD_203694 | JGI IMG/M metagenome (GOLD analysis project Ga0315279, IMG submission 203694) | Sediment microbial communities from Yellowstone Lake, YNP, Wyoming, USA - YL17G06_20 | ecosystem: Environmental > Aquatic > Freshwater > Lake > Sediment | place: USA: Wyoming | collected...
GCCTAAATAATCCGAGCGGAATTGCCTTAGATACTGCAGGCAATCTTTATTACGGAAATGTGGAGGAAGACCACTGCATCTCTTTGTTCAAGCGAACACCGGACGGGATGGTGACGAACCTCGGGACGGCAGTAGATAGAACAGGGTATAGTATGTTCATAGGTGAATGGGGGTTCGATGTCGAGGTAAGTCCATTCGGTGACATCTTCTACAATCATCCCAGTTTTGAAGAATATGTTGATGGTCAGTGGATTAAGGTGCGGTCTGGTTCTATTGAGAAAATGAATCCTGATGGCACACACAGCACTGTGGTATCAGGCCTAAATTACCCGAGCGGGATTGACTTAGATAATGCGGGCAATCTTTATTACGGAAATGTGGATGACCACACCATTTCTTTGTTCAAGCGAACACCGGACGGGATGGTGATGAACCTCGGAACGGCAGTAGATAGAACAGGGTATAGTATGTTCATAGGTGAATGGGGATTCGATGTCGCCGTTCCCGAGCCATCGACGCTTTTTTTACTGGGTTTGGGTAGCATGGCTTTGTTGAGAAAACGCAGGGCGTAGTGATTTTCGAATTCCAATTTACGATTTTCAATTGGTGAGACGAGATTGCTTCGTCCGCTTCCAGGGGCCTTGCAAGGACAATCTACTGCCAAATAAAACCTGCGGTAAAACCTGGAGAAACAACAACCCCCAAAATAAATCCGCCAGAGGTGGACAAGTTTGAGGGGCTAAATATTTTGCGTCGCCGTGCCAGCGACGGCTAAACAACCATACCCCACCCTGTTACATTATCCGCGAAATCCGTGTTTTATTTTTGGCAGTAGTCAATGATACGGGCGATTTCGCTGCGGAGGTCCTTGCGGTGGATAATCTCATCGACAAAGCCGTGCTCAAGCATAAACTCGGCTGTCTGAAATCCCTCCGGCAGCTCGACTTTTATCGTCTCAGCAATTGTGCGAGGACCGGCAAAACCTATCAGCGCACCCGGTTCGGCGATAAGGCAGTCGCCGAGCATTGCGAAGCTGGCGGTTACGCCGCCTGTGGTGGGGTCGGTGAGGACCGAAATGAAAAGCCCTCCTGCATCGTCAAATTTTGCTAACGCAGCGGAGGTCTTGGCCATCTGGGCAAGTGAGACAACGCCTTCGTGCATTCTCGCTCCGCCGGAACAGCTTACTACCACCAGGGGAAGCTTTTCTTCCATTGCCATATCGACTGCCGCACAGAATTTTTCGCCGACCACCAGGCCCATAGACCCCATCAGGAAGTTCGGCTCCATCACTGCCAAGATAACGCCCCTTCCTTTGATAAAGGCCTTGCCGATTCGCATTGCCTCTTTGGCGCCGCTCTTTTTCTGGTCGGCCTTTACGCGCTGCTTATAGGTGGTCCCTCTGAACTTAAAGCCCAAAGGGTCCGGGGTCGTCAGGTCACCTAATATCTCTTGAAAGGAATCTTCATCGGCTAAATACTTAATTCGGGTCGCCGCATCAATCCGAAAATGGTGCTCGCATTCCGGGCAGACGTTAAGGTTTTTCTCCACGGCGCTTTTGTAGAGCATATTCTCACACCGAGGGCATCGCATCCACAGCCCTTCGGGCATTTCTCTGCGGCGTCTCAGTGAAAAGCCGTTCCACTTTGATTTTTTTTCTTCTGCCATACCAAACTTCTATTTAAGGGGTGAGATACCGTCTCCGTTACTATCTCACCCCTTTAAGCAGGCTTCCCGAATGGCATTTATTGCGGCGATTCGGTCGGATTTTGCAAATATGGCGTTGCCCGCCACAAGGGTATCAGCACTATAAGAAACGACTATCGGGGCGGTATGAGGGTCTATGCCGCCATCGACCTCTATGCGTATGTCAGGGCCGACAATTTCTCTGACTTTAGCGATTTTTTTTGCGGCCTGCGGTATAAACTCCTGGGCGCCAAAACCCGGATGGACGGTCATTACAAGAACCATATCACAAAGCGGTGCCACATTCTGGATTGCCTCAACAGGCGTTTCTGGATTGAGGCATATCCCGGCAGTGCACCCGAGCTTGTGCAATTTCTCGATTAGTTTCTCCGGCTGGTCAGCGGCTTCAATGTGGAATGTTATGTGGTCGGCCCCGGCTTCGGCAAAATGCTCGGCATATTTGGCCGGCTCGCTTATCATAAGGTGACTATCGAAAACTAACTTACTATACCGGCGAAGTTTGGCGATGACCGGCGGGCCAATCGTAATATTCGGCACAAAGTGGCCGTCCATAACATCCAGGTGCACAATCTTCACTCCTGCCGACTCAATAATGGCTATCTCGTCAGCCAGTCTGGCAAAATCGGCGCTCAATATCGACGGCGCAATCTCAATTGTCCCTGCCTTCGGTAATCGCATTTTTAGTTCACAGTTATGAGTTCGCAGTTCGTGGTTTGTAGTATCAACTAACGATTATTTGTCGTCGAGGATTTCGATGCAGACGAATTTTTTGCCCTCAAGAAACTCCAGCGAAGCCCCTCCGCCGGTAGAGATATGGCTTATTCTTTCCTGCAGACCGAGTTTTTCTACGGCGCTTGCGCTATCGCCGCCGCCGATTACGCTGCGTGCTCCTTTGTCTGTGGCCTCGGCGACAGCCAAAGCAACGGCTTTGGTGCCTTCATCGAAAGGCGGCAGCTCGAAGACACCCATAGGACCGTTCCAGACGATTGTCTTGGCGCCGGCAAGTTTCTTTGCAAAGAGCTTCCTGGTTTGCGGGCCGATATCCATACCTTGCCAGTCAGCGTTGATATCACCGGCAGCCACCTTATTTTTTGCACCGGCTTTGAATTCCTTGGCAATCACCGTATCGACCGGCAGAACTATTTCATGACCTACATCTTTGGCCCGCTCAAGAAGCTCCGTGGCCTTATCGAGAAAATCGTCCTCACACAAACTCTTACCCACGGTGCGGCCCTGGGCCTTGAAAAACGTATAAGCCATTGCCCCGCCGATTAGTATGCGGTCAACTTTGTCTAAGAGATTTTCAATCACGCCGAGCTTGTCCGAAACCTTCGCTCCGCCTAAAATTGCGACAAACGGCCTTTCGGGATTAGTGACAGTGTCGCCGAGGAACTTCAGCTCCTTCTCGACCAGAAAGCCGATGACCCGGGGTTTGCCCTTCATTACCTGCGGCACCGTGTACATCGAAGCATTGTCCCTGTGTGCCGTGCCGAAGGCATCATTGACATAAATATCAGCTAATTCCGCAAGCTGCTTTGCGAAGCTGTCCTTGGCATCCCGAAGCTGCTTATCCTCTTTTGCCGCCTTATCCTTGATGACCTCTTCCTTGTGGAAACGCACATTCTCCAGCAGCATACAATCGCCAGTTTTGAGGGCTTTTGCCTTTGCCTTAACATCAGGCCCGATGCAATCGTCGGCAAAGATAACTTTCTTACCTAAAAGCTGCGACAGCCGTTTTGCCACCGGTGACAGCGAGTATTTATCGTCTCTTTCGCCTTCAGGCCTGCCGAGATGACTCATAAGGAACAATATTCCGCCGCGGTCGAGGATGTTTTTTATGGTCGGCAGGGCCTTGACGATTCGGTCGTCACTGGTGATATTGCCGTTATCATCCAGCGGCACGTTGAAGTCGCACCGCATCAAGACTTTTTTGCCTTTCACATCGATGTCAGCAACGGTTTTTTTTGCCATTTTTTATCTGCCCCAATAGAGTTCAACGTTTTATAGTTTTTCGTATTTTGGCCAGAGATTGCCACGTCCGCCCAACGGTGGCGGACTCGCAATGACAATGCAGGCGATTCCAAAATTCCTCTATAATAGTTTTGCCAATCTTTCCATAATGTCAACGGTGCGGTTTGAATAGCCCCACTCGTTGTCGTACCAACTGATGACCTTCACCACTCTGCCCTTGACCATTGTCAGCAGAGAATCAAAAACGCTCGAAGCAGGATTATTGATGATGTCACTGCTGACGATTGGCTCATCACAATAGACGAGGATTCCCTTCATCGGCCCTTCGGCGGCCTTTTTCATTGCTGCATTCACGTCGGCAACGGTAACATCCTTTTTAACATTAACCACCAGGTCAACTATACTGCCGACCGGCACGGGCACACGGATTGCGAAGCCGTCGAGCTTGCCTTCAAGCTCCGGGATTACCTTGCCGATTGCTTTGGCGGCGCCGGTGCTGGTGGGTATGATGTTCACCGCTGCGGCACGGGCGCGGCGAAGGTCCTTGTGAATCTGGTCGGCAACTCTCTGGTCGTTGGTATATGCGTGAATCGTTGTCATTACGCCATTCTCAATGCCGAACGCATCGTTAAGGACCTTGGCTATCGGCGCAAGGCAGTTGGTGGTGCAGCTTGCGTTGGATACGCAATTGATTTTTTTGGTGAGCGTTTTATCATTAACGCCCATAACAATCGTCGCCTCAATGTTGTCCTTCGCGGGGACCGTCAGCACCACCTTGCTGGCGCCGGCCTTTAGATGGTCGGCGTAACCGCCCTTGGGCGATTCAGCAGAGGTGAATATGCCGGTCGATTCGCACACAATCTTTACGTCCATATCCTTCCAGGGCAGCTCCGCAGGATTCTTAACAGCCAGAACCTTTACGGTTTTGCCGTTAATGACCAGCGCATCTCCTTTGGCCTCAACGGTGCCGCCCCACTTGCCTTCGACTGTGTCGTATTTGAACAGGTGCGCCAAGCTCTTGGCGTCCGAGAGGTCATTGACAGCCACCAGCTCCAAATCACCTTTTCTCTGCATAATGATTCTTGTTACGGCCCTGCCGATTCGGCCAAACCCGTTAATTGCGACCTTTGTTGCCATTTGTTAGTCTCCTTTTTCAATACTGAAAATGCGGTTTCTGCCGGTTTAATGGTTTTCACTCCGTAAGAACGGCCTTTCCCTTACGGGGCTAATAGCAAACAAGAAATGATACTCTATTTACAAACGCTCTCCCTGTCAAGAGTTTATTGCGAATCAGGCGAGTTTTAGACCTGCCATCTTGGGTAAAAGGCATTTTGCGGGATTTTTTCGTAGGGAATCGGTGGGCCAAGGCCCACCCTACCGACTTGTGCAGGCCAGATGCTTCGTCCACCAATACATCGTGGCGGACTCAGCATGACAATCCCTCAAATCATATTTGATGAAGCGATGATACTGTTTTATACATGATTTGAGGGGTTGTCATTTGTAGTTCACCAACACGCTTTTTGCGACGCCTTCGCTTATTATCTTCTGTTCAAGGAGGGCATTTACGGAATCTTCCATTGTAATCATGCCGTGCTTTTTGCCTGTTTCGATTACGCTTCTCAGGAAAAACCCGCCCTTCCTTCTTAGAATGTTCTTCGCAGCACTGGTAACAACCAATACTTCACATGCAACCCTTCGCTGACCGTTTGCTGTCAGCAATAGTTCCTGATGAATAATGCCCTGCAAGGATTCGGCCAAAAGAAACCTCAACTGGCCTTCATCGGCGGCAGGGGCGTAACTTAGAAGCCGTTCGAGAATCTTGTCGATTGATATAACGTGCAGTGTGGAAAAAACGAGGACTCCTGTTTCCGCAGCCGTTAAGGCAATCTTAATAGTCTCGTAGTCTCTCATCTCCCCTATCGCAATAACGTCGGGGTCTTGTCTTAATGCGGCCCTTAGTCCAGTATAGAATGTCTGGGTGTCCCTGCCGACTTCTCTTTGCCTTACAACACCCTTTCTGTTTGTGTGGACGTATTCGATGGGGTCCTCAATGGTAATTATATGCTTTTTACAATTTGTGTTTATTTCGTCTATCATCGCCGCCATTGTTGTCGTCTTACCCTGACTTGTGCTTCCGGTTATTAGCACCAGTCCTTTTGTTCTGTGAGTCAGGTCTCCAACGACATCGGGAAGTGACAGTTCCTTAATAGTTTTGGGTTCTGTTGGAAGGATTCTAATTGTAGCTCCCACCTCTCCATTAAAGTAGCCGACATTTATCCGGTATCTTCCACCTTTGTCTGCTAACATCAGGTCATAATCAAGCTTGCTCTCAAATGTAGCTTTCTGGCCTTGCGTTAATAGTTCTAATGATATTTCCCGGCTTTGCTCAGCAGTCAGATTTTCCTTTGTAATGGGAACCAGCTCCCCTCCTACCCTAAATATGATAGGAGCGCCCGCACAAATGTGTATGTCGGTAGCGCCGCAGGTTTTTGCATGCTCTAATAACTGTTTTCTGTCTAACATAACTTTTGTTCCTTTATTTAAGCCGGTGCAAACCCGCCATACGTCTGGCGGGTTAAGACGGCGCGGTCTCGGCTATTCGTAATTGAAGAACTCTGCGGGTCCGGCAGCTCACTTTTGGCTGCTCACTTATTCGAATCGGCCAGACCCAGATTATCTTTTCGCTATCAGCGACAATAAGCACCTTTCTACGTAACTCCTGTGGTACACGCGCAGCGGTCAGAAATTTGCCCACCTTTTTCTCTGCTGGCAGGCCGAGAGGCCGAAACCTGTCTCCCTTCCGGCGAAACCGGACGACCAGAGGCAGCTTAATCTTATCCAGGTCGAACCTTTCAACAAAATTATCTTTTTCGGCTTTGAATTTTTCAAGGTCTTCCTTCTCTGCGTGGCACGGGCTTCCAGCCCGTGAAGACACGGCCAAGATGGCCGTGCCACTAATTGTTGCCTCTATCAGATACCGGCCAAATCTTTCATCCTTCGGAGACCTACGGAGAATGGAGGTTTGTCCCGGGACTTCAAGATTGACACTTTCCACCGTAAGGTGTCCTGCGGAGATTATTTGTTTCTCGCCGACAGAAATTCTCCGGGGTAGTGCAAAAATCAAATTTCCTGATTCCCGCCAGACAACGAATCCGCCCGGCAGCTCGAATTTCCTTCTGTCGGTCCTACTTATGGCGGGTTCTGCTAACCGCATTATCCCTTCATAGTGGCGTTGCGTCAAATCTCTCTCGCCGCTGCCGATGGCGGTTATACTTCGCCGAATAAGCTCAACCTTTACTATCTTTGGCTCCGTCAGAAATCTTTTCAGGTCCAGTGCAACACTATTTTCGCTGCTCTGGGCCAACTCCAGCCATACCTTTTCTGTCTGTTCCCGGACCAGACTATTTAATTTACGCTCCTGTTGTGCTAAGAGGGATAGTTGTTCCACGATTGACCCCGTGAGATAATTTGTCTCCTTTACCCTGCGAGATAAGTCGTAGTCGTCTATCTCACGGGGTGAGCCGGTATAGTCTTGTTGTAACACCGGCAGAAGCCGGTGCCGGATATAGTTTCGTGTGTATGTGCAATCGGCGTTTGTGTGGTCTTCTCGCCATTTCAGATTTTGCTCTTGCAGATACTTGATAATCTCATCCCGCCGCACACACAGTAGCGGCCTTACAAACCTTGTCCTGAGCGAACCTGTCTTGAGCGTAGTCGAAAGAGTCGAAGGATTAACCCCGTTAGATACTGTTGTATTTTGGGCTGTATCCACATTTGCAGAGTTATCTAACGGGATAAAACCGTCAGCGAAGACCTGCACCGGCCAGATGCCTGCAAGACCGCGAAAGCCCGTCCCGCGGAGCAGCCGGTGTATAATGGTCTCGGCATTGTCGTTTTTTTGATGGGCGGTCGCTACACACGTGCAGTTGTTGACTTTTGCAATGTCAAGCAAACTTTCAAGCCGCAGCTTCCGGGCGGACGTTTCAATCGACAGCTTGTTCCGACGCGCAAACTCGCATACATCTACTCGCTTCGTGGTTATGGGTAGGCTAAGCTCTTTTGCCTGGGCAATAACAAACTGTTCATCTAAGTCGGCCTCGTATCCTCTTAACTGGTGGTTTATATGTGCGCACAGTAGCTCCCCGCCGAGGACTTCTTCATCCAAAAGCCACTTCATCGCATACAGAAGCGCGGTCGAATCGGCTCCGCCTGAGACAGCCAGCAAAATCCTATCCGCAGAGCCAAAAAGCTCGTTTGCTTTCGCAAAATCGGTGACCTTTTTCACAAATTCTGACAGCATTTTTTCGTTTGTAACAAAAAAACGGGCCTAATCCGCCTACGGCAGACCAGGCCCGCGATTTTAGCCGGAGAACTTTTATCTGAAACTTTAGCTGTCGTTACCTGCTGCTCCCGCCGCTCTTGCTCAATTCCTCAACACGCTTTTCTGCATAATCTTTCAAGGTGCTATACCTTGCATCTTTACCTTCTGTTTGGAGTGCCTTCAGGTAAAGCTCCAGCGCCTCTGCTCTGCGGTGCATCCGGCTATCCAAAATATATGCCGCCTTGAACCTGGCGGGATAAGGCGTCGCAGCATCCCACTGAAAGGCCCGCTGGTAGTAAAGAAGCGCTATCGTGTAGTCATTGAAATGTTCATAGATTCCAGCGGCCTTGAATGCCGCATCATCAATCTTGTCGCTGGTGGGATATTTTCTTATCAGTTGATTGTATTTATCCAGAGCCAGACGCAACAAGTCGTCATCTTTGACAACGATTAGTCTCTCGGCCTCTCTCTGAAGCTCGCTGGCTTCCGCATAAAGCTCATCCGCCGCTGGAACCGTAGTGCTCGCCTTCAGGTCGGACCCGGCTACGGTTGCCTCAATGATGTAGTTATATCGCGGCATTGTCTCCAGCGCCACAAGCTCTTTCCTGGCCCACTCCAGCTTTAAGTTGTTGCCGGTCCTGCCGTAATAGTCTATCAGCGAAACAAGCCCCTGACGATACGCTTGTCGGTTAGTGGCGACCTGCTCGATAAGGTCGGTTTCGCTGGCGGTGGCAGCTTTAACTATCGCGGCAGGCGATTGGCCGGTGCCGCCCGTTACAAGCTGGGCCTTGCCGCTATCGACATTATTGCACCCAACCAATACGTTCAATAAGACTATCAAAACCGCAGTGTAAACTATCTTTGCCATAATGGCCTCCTTTCAACCTCAAACCCAATCCTGGCCCTTCGTCACTGCCGTTGAGAAGGGCTGGGCCTAAAATAGTTGCGTTCGACTGTGAATTTAGACTTCGCAAACCTCCGGATAAACATATTGATACACCGGAAGCAATAATCAATTATCAATTATCAATTATTATACCTGTCCGTCAAGAACAAACGCCCAAAATCTGCACCGAAGGCGTTCCTTTCAGAATCTTATCACCGATTTTACGAGATTTCTACGCTTTTTCCCAAAATACCGGCTTGCAGTCAAAAACCGTTGGCGCTATACTAACAACAGTCCGTATTTTTGATACTTTGTGAAGGAGCCGGTGTTGCCGGCTGTCAAAAACTTAAAATAGGCAAATAATTGAAAGGGGGAAAAATGGAATCTCCTTATCCCAATCTCGAACAAGCAACCGCTGCCATTGGTCCTGTCATCTGGATAGTAGTCACGGTCTTTGTTTTGTTTTCACTGGTAGCACTACTTGTTATTACGGCCGTAGTTTATTGCAGGATATTTCACAAGGCCGGCTATCACTGGGCATTGGGCCTGCTTATGCTGGTTCCGATTGTCTGTATAATAATGCCCTTTGTTCTTGCCTTCGGTGAATGGCCAATCCACAAAGAGCTTCAGCGTCTCCGCAGCCGGCAAGAGGATGCCTCCACCTGACCTGCTAAAGGGGAGCGTCAAGCAAGTTGTCTTGGGCCAAACTGCGGCGTTCAATACACCGCCAGCCCGCCTGCCCAGAGTGTTCGGCGGGTAGGTTATGTAAGGAATCTATAGAGATGGCGAGGCGATGGACTGCCGATGAAATTCTAAATATGGTCAGGGCATTTCAGCCGGCCTGTGTGCTCGCAGCCGCAGCCGAACTGGATATTTTTAGCACCTTGGCTGCTCACCCGATGACCGCTAAATCATTATCAACCAAACTTGGCACCGACCTGCGAGTTGCAACTATCCTGCTCGACGCCCTTACCGCTCTGCAATTTCTGACCAAGCGCGCCGACAAATACAGCGTCCTCTCGAACATAGCTCGAATACTGACCGAAGAAAGTCCCGACAATATCCTGCCGGCCCTGCGGCATCAGGCCAACGGCCTTCGCCGCTGGAGCCAGCTTGCTCGAATAACACAGACCGGCAAACCCGCAAAGTGCAAGCCGAGTATCCGTGGGCTGGCTGCTGACGAGGCCGCCTTTATAGGCGCGATGGATAACTTCTCAGCGCCGTTTGCTGAAAGTATAGTCAAGCGGCTGAAACCCGATTTTAAGCATTTACTCGACATTGGAGGTGCATCCGGCACGTGGACAATCGCCTTTCTACATTCTGTCCCAAATGCGAAAGCAACATTGTTTGACCTGCCAACCGTAATACCGCTGGCAAAGAAGCGGATTGCGAGAGCCGGCTTAGCTGACAGGGTGACATTTGTTGCGGGTGATTATTATCGTAACAAGCTGCCAAGAGGTGCGGATTTCGCCTGGCTTAGTGCAATCGCTCATCAGAATTCGCGCGGGCAAAACCGTGCACTCTTTGCCAAAATTTACTCATCTTTACAGGACAATGGCGTTCTGGTTATCCGTGATGTTGTTATGGACTCCTCTCGCACCAGCCCTGTGGCCGGCGCGATGTTTGCCGTCACTATGCTCGTCGCAACCGAAGCCGGCGGAACTTATGCCTTTGACGAATTCCGCGAAGACCTCACACAGGCCGCCTTTACAAAGGTGAAACTTGTGCACCGTGACCAGGGTATGAATTCTTTAATCCAGGCTACAAAAACGAAAACATAGTTCAGCTTTTATACCAGGGCCTTTTCAAAGTGTGGTTTTGGAGATACGCTCGTATCGGCTGAAAAAAACTCGTGATGAACTTATCGTAGATTTTTATTGAAAAATAGGCAGAATTTGGTATAATACCAATGTGAACTCGTGTAGTTCACGATATGCCCGCCAGGAGCGGCAAGCACGCCCAGACCCGCACGCTAAGGAACAGCCTGTCCTGAGCGGCCTGTGGTGAGCAAGGTCGAACCAAATCGAAGGGCAGTTCCAGAATCAGGCCATTTTAGCCACAAAAAACCTCAAAATGACAGAATTATTGATTATTTCTCCATATTCTTGTATGTTCTATACCTTATACGCAATACGAAACACGCTATACGCCACACGCTATACGAGAATCGAGTTTTATCCGCCCGAGCTTGCACGCCGTAGGCGGGGCGGAATCCAGAATCGAGCAACGATTTATTGACAAATACTTTACCCGCCGTAGGCGGGTTAATCTCTGTGTGCTCTGTGACCTCTGTGGCTAATATATTTGTGCCTTTTTATGACTTTGTGGCTATGAGGTAATTATGCAAAACAAAGCCAATTTGCTAAATACCCAAATGAACATAAATTCTGTTTTAATAGAAGATTATGAAAATGAACGACTTTGCAGCCGCGAGAAAAACAAACCCAACCTGCACTGAGCAACGTCGAAGTGTCAAACCCAAACAAACTCGTAGCGCGTAGGGTGGGGTCTTGCCTGTGGTGAGCTTGCCTGCACTGAGCAACCTGTGGTGAGCGAACCTGTCTTGAGCGTAGTCGAAAGAGTCGAACCAGGTCGAAGTGTCGAACCATACCCCACCAATTCTTCTGAAAAATCCTTGCTATTTCAGGATGATTTTGGTAATCTACATCTACCGTATCGTATAGGAAGTTAAACTAATTGCCGACGCAGTCGGCTTCAAATCACGATATACGAAATACGAGAGACGAACGACGCTCAGACTGACCCGTTTCGAAAAAACGGTCAGTTTGAGGTAGGAGGTGAAATTATGTGGCGGATGGTAATTGTTTTAGTGCTAATGGGCTTATGCGTCCATACTGCTTTGGCCTTGCCCGGTTCTGGCACACAGCAAGACCCCTATCGGATACAGTCGCTGGCGGATTTTGACGAGTTTGCGGCTTACCCGAATTACTGGGCTGGCTTCACCCGCCTGGAAACCGATGTCAATCTGGCCGGGCGAACCTACACTACAGCCGTCATCGCCCCGGATACGGACAGTTCGACAAGTTGGTTTCAAGGCACTCCCTTTACCGGTGTCTTTGATGGAAACGACCATAAGATAGTAAACCTGACTATCAACGGCGGAGCCGTCAATGATTTTCTGGGGCTTTTCGGCTATATCGATGATGGCGAAGTCAAGAACCTTGGCATTGAAGTTGGCTCTGTCAGCGGAACTGGTCTCTATGTCGGCGGCCTCGTGGGGCTTAATTATGGCAGTCTCTCAAACTGCTATTCTACAGGCGATGTCAATAGTCTTGAGTATGTCGGTGGCCTGGTGGGGTTAAATGATGGTGGCTATGTCTCGAACTGTTCTTCTACCTGCGATGTCAGCGGTATTTCGAGAGTCGGCGGCTTGGTGGGGGCAAATAATGGCAGTGTCTTAAACTGCTATTCTACCGGCAATGTAAGCGGTGTTGCCGAGGTCGGGGGCCTGTTGGGTTATAATAATGGCAGTATATTGAACTGCTATTCTATAGTCTCTGTCATTGGTACAGAGGATGTCGGCGGACTGGTGGGATGGAATGACGGTACTATCTCGAACTGCTATTCTACCGGCGATGTCAACGGTGGTGGGAATGTCGGTGGGCTAATAGGGCAAAATGATGAAGGCAGTATCTCGAACTGCTTCTGGGATAAAGACACGCAGACCCACGGCGTAACCGAAAGCATTGGTGAGAACTATGGCACAGTTACCAATGTTTCAGGTCTTACAAACGCACAAATGCAGACAAGAAGCACCTTTACCGATGCCGGCTGGGACTTTGTTGAAATATGGTTAATAAATAATGGGGCAACGTATCCTGTATTAAGGCAAGAAATTCGTAGCGACCTCAATGGTGACGATGGTGTCGATATGCTGGACTTTGCGATTTTCGCCGACCACTGGCTGGAGGAGAAGTGAAGTATATCAGAGTATCAGAATATCAGGTAGAGGTTATCAGGATAGCAGTCCACAGGACACCTTACGGTGGATATCAGACGATTAGTTGATTAGTGAATTGGTTAGGTAATTTGTTCAGTTTAACTTTAATGACAATTACTTATATCTCTGTGCTCTCTGTGACCTCTGTGGCAAAATAAAGGTTAATTCTCTGTGTCCTCTGTGACCTCTGTGGCTAATATTTTTTGTGCCTTTTCATGGCTCTGTGGCTTTGAAAAATTCGGGCTAATCACACTAAGGCCTTTTCGAAGTCCTGCACTTTAGGTGGCTTTTTGCCTTTGCTCGGGACAATTTTATGCCCTTCTTCTTCCAGATGAGCGGCCTGCGATTTAACGCCTCCGGGAAGCTTTGGATTTAGCCCGCCGTCGGCGCTAAGCACCCGCCAGTAAGGTGTTATTTGACTTTTGCCGTTCCGCAAATCCTCTTCGGCTGTTTCAGCGGCGATACGAACAAAAATACCTGTTGTGAGCGGGCAGGTCGAATCGGCCTTAAAGTCTTTTGCAAGCTGTTCTCTGATTTGTTTTACGGTGATAAGTTTTCCTCTTTTTATTTTGCCTATTAACCCATCGACAAGAAGAGGCGTCGGCACAAGCACCTTTCTGCCGCCGAATCTTTTTTCCCACGTTGCAGGGCCATTGACCACTTTTGGCAGACCTGGCGGCGGGTTTTCCAATTTCTCCCGCCAGCTTTTACGAGATTTGAATCTATCGCTCATATTTATTTCCCTCTACACCAGACTAAGAACTGAAAAGTGATTTCAGATACTCGATGCTCCTTCGGGCGATAGTTTCCGGGTCCGGGTCATACTTAAACACCTCCACGGAAAGCCACCTGTCATACCCGATATCTTTTATCGCCTTTGCAATCGGGCCATAGTCCACATCTCCCATTCCGGGGCCGTAAAGATTGGGGTCGTTGACATGGAAGTGGCCGATGTCCTCTGCCTGCACCGAGCGAACAATATCAGGGACGGGCGTCGGCTCCGAGCACATCGCCTTGACATCAAGATGAATCTTCAGATTCGGATGATTGATTTGCCGAACCATTTTCATCCCTTCCGAGACCGTATTAATAAAATCGGTCTCGACAGGCGACAATGGCTCAAGGCACACAGTAACACCCAGGCTGCCCGCCTTATCGAGAACCGAACTCAATAGTTCGACAGCCCTTTTCCAGGCACCTTCTTTAGTTTGTCCGGTCGGGACACTGCGCTGCTTTGGTGAGCCGAGGACCATCACCTTCCCGCCCAGGTCACTACACAAATCCAGCAGGGTCGAAAAATAATCTCTGGTTTTTCGCCAGATTGTGTCGTTTGGCGTAGTTATATGCAGACCGCTCGGCCCGACGAGCAGCCAGTGCAGGCCGACTATTTCGAGGCCGTGGTCTTCGATGATTTGGCGGACCTGTTTTCTCTGCCGGTCGGTAACATCCTCCGCCGAGCGCGCCAGAGTAAAAGGTGCTATCTCGAGCCCATCATAGCCCAGGCGTCTGGCTGTCGCGCAGACTTCGGCCATCGTGGCACGGGCTTCCAGCCCGTGAAGACACGGCCAAGATGGCCGTGCTACTTCTTCAAACATCTCATTGCACAGGGCAAATTTCATACGATTAACCGCAGAGAGCAAAAAGAATTTCAGCCACGAAGACACAAAGTCACAAAAATAATATATTATAGTCTTGGTGTCTTAGTGCCTTTGTGGCAAAAAACAGTGCGGACTCGGCGGTAAAAGAAATCAGACGTTATCTGGAATTACATACGGCTCACGGTAATTGCGCTTGACCAGCATATTCGCCATGTCAGCCGACGGGCCGGTAAATTTTTCTTTCTCGACATCCATCGTCAGCATCGGGCCGATAGTTGCGGGCGTTTTGCTGAGGTCAACGTTGTTGGCCGCCAGATGACTTAAGAATCGCTCGAAGGAATCGGCCAGCTCGCTGTTGTCCTTAATGGTTTCCTTTATCTCTTCGGCGGATTTTTTCTGGCCGAGCCGATAGGAAATGTTGCCCATGTGGCAAAGCGCGCTGGAGAAGTGCCCTTCCTCGATGTCGGCGTTCAGGTCGCTTACCTTGCGGCTTCGCACGGCCTTGATGAAGTTTTCGTGATGTCCGCCGCCGCCCTCGCCTTTGAATTGCTTGAGCTTGTTGCCGTCTTTATCATAAGTCCAGCCGCCGCCGTCGCCGCCGGCGAAGTAACCGTTCTCACATTGAACCACCACGCCGATTTGAGTTACCTTTCGATAGACGTCCATGCCCGTCTCGCCGGCCTTGCGAGGCAGACCTCGAACCTCAAAAATCAGCGGAGCCGGCTTATAGTCAAAGAACGCAATCTGTGTGTTCGCCGTCTCGGCGTCATCGTCGTAGCCGAACCTGCCGCCGATACCCATCACCCGCGGTGCCAGCCCTTTCTGCCCCAGCGCCCAGCGGGCCAGGTCCATCTCGTGAATCCCCTGGTTGCCGATGTCACCATTGCCGGTGTTCCACACCCAGTGCCAATCGTAGTGCAGGTTCTTGCGCATCAACGGCAGCATATCAGCCGGCCCGCACCACAGGTCGTAATCCACCGATGCCGGAATCGGCTGCGGCCCGTTCACCTTGCCGATGCTGCCCCGCGGCTTATAGCAAAAGCCCCGCGCCCATTTGATTGCGCCGAGGCTGCCCTCGTGAATATACTTGAATGCTTCAATCAATCCCTCGTCAGAGCGTTTCTGCGTGCCGGTCTGCACAATGCGGTTATACTTGCGGGCCGCCTCGACGGCCTTGCGACCTTCCCAGATATTGTGCGAGACCGGCTTTTCCACGTAAACATCTTTGCCGGCCTGACACGCCCAGACCACTACCAGAGAGTGCCAGTAATTGGGCGTGGCCGTCGTAATCGCATCGATATTTTTATCTTCCAGCAGCTTGCGAACATCCAGATACCCCTTGATCTTCTGCCCTTTCTTTTCGAAATCCTGCACCTGGCGATCCACATGGCTGCTATCCGCATCGCAAACCGCAACGAGCCGCACCCCTTGTATGCTGCTGAAATACTTGCAGTGGCCGCTTCCTTGGCCTCCAACACCCACCACAGCGATGCGAATGTCACCATTGGCGCCGCGCACGCTGGAATATGGACTTAACAGTGTCATAGTAACACCAGCAGCCAGCGAACTTTTGATAAAATTTCGACGAGTTATCTTACTCATAATGCTTCTCCTTTATTTTTACAATGGTTTATCTGCTTGACCATCATTTAGCCGCTGTGTATTCGCGGTAACGTTCGGCAACCTGGCCCTGGATTTGGTCGCCTTTATGAAAATAGAACCGATACTTAAATGTCAGACTCTGTCCCGCTGGAATCACGATATTGCCTGTCCCTGCAGGCTTGCCCTCAAAGTCGTGGACTCCGAACGGATTGGCAGCGAACAATCCGTAAGTTCGAACGTGCCACCATACGGGATGCTTCGGATTCTGCGGATGGTCAAAAATGGCCACTCCCACAACCTGGCCATTTACAGGCCCGTAGCAATCGCACCAGGTAGCGCGCTTGCCCCACGTCTCCTTATCACGCAGGCCTTCGCTATTGACGATATGTCCCTGTCCAACTTTCCCTTCCACCTGCATCGTCGCAGCTAATCGGATGGCCATAGAGCCTTCCTTGGTATCACCTAATGTTACGTCACCATTCGAGGCGTGAATCGTGACATCGAAATCCATTATTTGTCCATCCGGACGATTATAGAATCTATGTGTGCGGGTATCTGTGCATATTACTTTGCCATCAGCCGCCACCCACTTGTTTTGCGATTGGATGATACCAACCTCCGGACCGGAAACAACCTGAACGAATTTATCGTGCACGATTTTGCCGGACTTGTTACCCTCGCCCCAGAAATCTATCCCGTTCACATCTCCGTGAGCGAACCACAAGGAGCGGTGGTGTATGTGGTCGCGGTCTTCGTTCTCAACTTCTTTCATCGGCCAGTGGCGGGTTATGCAATCGCCCGTCGGCCCAATCACGGGATAAAAATAGGGACGCGGGACATCTTTGAAGTTATATTCCGTAAATAGTTTTCCATCAGCCTCAATCCTTATCTTGTCTGCCAGCTCCGTGATTTTGACCCCTGAGCTTTTCTCCTTTTTCTGGACCGTCGCTGCGGCAGATTGTGCCTTTGCTACCATTTCCTCCCAGACTTTGTGCTGCTCGACCATCGCCTTGAGGCGGTCCTGTGGGCTGGTTCTGGCTTCAAGAAGAACCCAGCCGCCATAGCCCATCTCTGCCAGCAGGTTTATAAGCTCCTGATAAGGGTAGTCGCTGATGTTAAGCTCACGGACATGAACGGTATCACCAAATCGCCCCTTGACCAGATTAAAGTTGGACTTCAGCCCCTCGCCCACGAGGTCATCCGAATTGCAGTTCCAGCAGACGCCGACGTTCGGATGGTCGGCGATGTCCATAATCTGTTTTATCACCGGAAGCGGCGAGCATGAGCCGTGAACCTCCAGGCGAATCTGCTGGCCGTATTCGGCACCAAATCGGCCCAGCTCGTTCAGTGACCTGCCGATTTGCTCTATCGTCTTTTCGCGCGAGACCTCCTTGGGCAAATCGTTCGGCTTGACCTTCACACCCGACCCTCCCACATCATGGCAGAGCTTGATATATTCCTTAGCTCCCTCGATATCTTTTTGAAGCTTTGCGGGCTCAACGTGATGAAAGCAAAAGTTGGTGCCCAGACCGACCAGTTTAACAGGGCTATCGTCAAAACGCTTCTTAACATCCTGGCGTTGCTGGGCGCTGAGGTTTGATTCGACACCGTGTGTATGCTCAGTTCGTAACTCGACGCCGAGCAGCTTTGCCTTTCCGCAGTTGGCGATTAGCGTCGCAAGGTCCCAATCCTTGCCCCATTGGTAGGTAACAAATCCGAATTTCATCCCGGAGACACCCTTCTGCAAACTCTGGGCAAATACCTTGCCTATGGGCTTCCCGGCGACCGCAGTGGCACCGAGATACATCGACCGCTTAAGAAAATCCCGACGTGAATTAAGGAACACTTTCATTTTCTTCCCTTAATAAGAATATACTGTGAAAAACTCGCCTCTATTAATAAAAAGCAGAACCCTATTGTCTCTTAACCTCGATTAGCAAAACCCAGGTTAAGAACTTCTCACCAACTTAGTAACGTGGTCGCACTATTTCTTCGGTGAACAGGTGCAATCCTTCGCCGGCTTGTTGCAGCCCGAACAAACCTTGTTCTTTATCGGCTGGCCGCATTTCTTACACGGCGAACATCCACACGCCTGACACATTGTTCATCTCCTAAAACACAAATATTGTTCACCTAAGATTTTCCACTCTACGCCCAAATAAGTCAAGACAAAAAACCGCTTTTTGTCTCAAGTCTTGGGTTCTGCGTCTTGTGTCTTATGCCCGAATATCTCCAACTATCGACTAACGACTATTTCCAGCCGCTCAGCAATCTTCAACGCGGCATCTATTCCGGCAATTTTCCGGCAGTTTTGTTTCATTTCCTGCCGTTTGCTCCCATTCTTCATCAGCTCTTCCAGCTCCTGCCACGGCAAATCCTCTGCTATAACCGCCGCCCCTGCATCAACTAACTTGTGGGCGTTGAGGTATTGGTGCTTATCCTTATGGTATGGATAGGGGATGCAGATACTCGGCACAGCCGCCGCGGCATATTCAGCCACGCTGACGGCTCCGCTTCTACCTACCACCAGGTCCGCAGCAGCCAGCAGGTCCGGCATATCATCGAAATATCCTAAGACTTTATGGCTGATTTTGGCGTTACAATACCTGCTTTTTACTTTTTCCAGATTATTGACACCTGTCAGGTGGACTATTTGCCAGTTGTCGGCGAAGGCGTCTAACCTTTCTAATACCGAGCATATCGCTGCGTTAATGTTTTCCGCCCCGCTCGATGCGCCGGTTATGAGCAAAACCTTCTTGTCTTTATCAAGACCCAGTTGCTCTATTGCTTTCTGTGGCTGCGGGTTGCTAAAGCCGCTTCGCAGAGGACAGCCGACAACGCTAACCTTTGCTTTAGTGCCGGCAAAGTATCCCTTGGTGTCCTCAAACTGCACAAAAATCTCACTTGCCCAGCGGGCTATTATCTTATTTGCCCTGCCTGGCACAATATCAACATTCAAAAGCGCGACAGGGACTCTTTGCCTATGCGCAGCTAAGCAGACCGGCGCCGCGACAAACCCGCCGACACCTATCACCACAGCGTCCTTACTCTCAGAGAGCGCTCGATTAGCAATCTTGTAGCTTTTTAGAAATGAAGTGCAAAAGCTAATCAGCTTGCCCGGCCTGATGGAAAATCCTTTAGCCGGCAAAGCGGTATAATCGAATCCAGCTTTCGCGAGGATTTGTGCATCAATGCTGCGGCTGCTGCAGAAGAATCGTATTCTTGCTGTCGGGTGGAGTTTAACTATTTGCTCTGCCACCGCGATAGCAGGATAGATATGTCCCCCCGTCCCACCGCCTGCAAAGATAAAACTTCTGCTACTCATTATTCAACTTCCCTGTATGCCTGTGAATTAAAAGTGTGCCCCAAGTCAGCAGGCAATGCAAGCGTTTTTTCATCGCGTTTTCCCCACCCGGTTTTGACATTTCTGTAAAATTTTGCATTTTTTATTTGACTTTTTCCCAAAACCGGGTGTTTTGTTATTGTTATTAGCGAGGTTCAATTGTATAATACATTCGAGGGAACGAAAATGGAAGTTGAGAGCCAGGGATGGATGAGCCAGATGGTGATGGTCAGGGTGTTTCTATGGCGGCAGGGTAATGATTAACTTTACATTCATATCTATTTCTACCTATATTATCCGCAATAACGATAACTGCAAAACCCGGCTCTGCATAATCACTGGGCCTGTCTGTAATCAATGCAAAATCTCGCACAGTGCGCGATTCTCGTATTCATACCATAATCTATCATCCGATTTTGAAAGGGAGCGAATATGAAAACGAAAATCAAGTGTATCTTTCCGGTATTGTTTTTGATTTTAGGAGCGCCTCTGGCGGCAAAGGCAACGACCGTTACGACGACCTACGAGTTCCTACCAGACCAGAGTACTATGGTCTGGTACTTTGGGCTATATGGTCGGTTGATCCCCCACTCAATCGAAGGCCAGTTCCAGTTGACTATCGATTTTGATGCAGGCAGTGCGACGTTCGATTACGTCGATGCTGTCTTAACTAACGGTCAGCCTCCCCCGTATAATCCTAACATGAACCTAAACGGCGAAAGACTGGATGATATCTTTTACTTGACGGAACTGGTCAGCACGGACGTTAGTGAGGCAACAATTGACTTTGCTGGCCAATTTGACCTTGCTGGCCTTGAAAACATCCTTGTTGAGTTAACCTTCGTGGGTGATTCAGTTCATCTGGTCGGCAGCCGGGAATTTGCGCAGGTGGTTCCTGACGGCAATGCCTACTGGTTTAATGCTGTTGCGATTCCCGAACCTGGAACACTTTTGGTTTTCGCAGTTGGAGGGCTGATTATCAGAAAAGGTATGTTTTTGCGCTATAATTAATTAGGGACAGCCAATTTTTTTGTTCTAACTTTTAGCACTCTTTTCTTCATTCTGCCTACGGGCAAGAAAAAAACGGATGTTTGTCACATATAATCATAAGGTTTTTTGCCCTGTCTTATACGGCATTCGTTTTGTATCCGGCGCATCGCATTAGCGATGGTTTTCGCAAACTCCTGGTCGCTCATATTTTCTGCCTGTTCTCTGGCTACAGCTTTGCCATAGCAGACGGTAACCTGGCCGGACGAAAAGATTTTCTTATGTCTCGGCCAGCATTCAAAGGCACCATCAATCACTACCGGCACAACCACCGCATCCCCGCGCCTGCATAACAGACTAAAACCGCCCTTAAAAGGTGTAATCTTCCCATCGCTTGTCCGCGTCCCTTCCGGAAAAAGACAAACACCTCGACCAGCCTTAAGTTCAGCGATAACTTTCCTGACCGCAGCCAAATCTACCTCGTCAAGTCTTAGTGGTATTGCATTTAGCGAATAAATCAGCCACCTGAAAAACCAGTTTCCAAAAAGCGATTCGCGGGCAAGAAAACACAACTGCCTTTTCAAAGCGACCCCGCAAAACACCGGGTCAAGGTAACTCTGGTGGTTACTGACCAATATAAAACCCCCTTTGTCGGGGACATTTTCTGTGCCATAAGCGCGAAAGCGAAAAAACAAGATACAGAAAAGCCTGCACGCCCAGTGACAAATCCAGTACCATACTGCTCTCAGCTTTTTTTCAAGCATTTTTCTTTCACGAAGCCCAGAACTTTTTCCACAACTTCTTCTATACTCAAATCAGTGGTATCGATAATAATGGCATCTTCAGCCGGCTTCAAGGGCCCCACCGTCCGCATCTGGTCGCTTTTATCCCTCTCTTCGATAGCTTTTTGTATCTCCTCAAGGCTTTTGCTGTCGCCTTTAGCCACCAGCTCCTCTTGTCTTCTCCTTGCCCTCTCGCCGGCATCAGCCGTCAGATAGAACTTTATGTCGGCATCGTCAAACGCCACCGTTCCCTGGTCTCTTCCTTCGGTAACTAATTTTTTCTCACCAGCCGCAAATCGCCTCTGCATTTGGACAAGTTTTTCTCTTATCTTTGCTGCCGAGGCGATATACCGCGCCTTTGCGGTAACCTCGGGACTGCGGATTTGCTCGGTAACATTAACTCCGTCGATAGAGACCGTCGTTAATCCATCTTTGACCGAAAATTGAAAATTGCTTACTCTCATAACGCCTAAGAGCTTCTTTTCATCACTCAAATCGACGCCGGTCCTGATTGCCGCCAATGTTACTGCCCGATACATCGCACCGGTATCGAGAAAGCTTGCCCCCAGCTTCTGCGCCACCAGCCGGGCCACAGTGCTTTTACCGCTGGCCGCAGGACCATCAATTGTAATAACCAGCTCCGCCATTGCACCCGCTATTTCACCGCCGAGTTCGCAGAGGTCGCTGAGTTTTTCATTTTTATATCTAATTGTTTTTCCGCGTGTTCTGCGTGCTCTGCGGTGAGTCTTCCTGTTATCGTTTATTTACTGATTTTGACCACAACAATACTGGTATCATCAATCTGCTCGGCAAGTCCCACAAACCGCCTTCTATACCCTAAGATGTTTTTGACCATTTGCTCTGCTGTGCCGGAAGTGAATTTCTTTGCGGTCTCTAACATATTTTCCCTGCCCCATAATCGGCCGTCAAAGTTTGCTGCATCAATTAGGCCATCGGTGTAGAACACAAGACTGTCACCATCTTTCAGCTTGACGGTCTCAATTTCGTATTCCGCCTCCGCCTCGACGCCGAGCACAAGCCCGCCTTTATCCAGGTCTCTTGTTTTCCCATCCCTTATCAAAACGGTCGGCTCGTGCCCGCAATTGCAATATGTAATGGTCTTTTCTTTAGCGTCAATGATTGCATAAAAAAGAGTAATAAACTCTCCATCCCTGCATTCGGCACAGGCCATTCTGTTGAAATGCTTAATCGCAATACTGGTGTGGTCAGCGGCCCTCATCGGGCTGCTGTTATGCTCTGCGTATGTATCCGTCCGCAAAACCCGGCGAAAATCGTCTGTATAAGCGTGTATCGCACCGCGAAACCAGCTCATCATAAGAGCCGCAGGAACGCCTTTGCCTATCACGTCGGCGATTACCACGATAATCCGGCTGTCACCGGCCTTAAGAAAATCGTAAAAGTCGCCTCCCACCTCAAAAGATGGGATATAAGTTGCCGCTATATCCAGTCCCGATATTAGCGGTGCCTCTGCCGGAATCATTCTGCGCTGGATAAGTCCTGCCAGCCGGACCTGTTCCGCTATCCGTGCCCCTTCAATCGCCCTTGCATAGAGTTTGGCATTCGTTATCGCCACTGCACACTGCGAAGCAACCGCTCTGGCAAGTCCGATGTCATTTTCGTAGAATTGCTTTGGCCGGGGACTATACAGCCGGAGCACCCCAATCGGCTTATTTCTAAACTGCATCGCAACGGTAAGCTGACTGACGAGGCCTTCCTTAATGGTGGCCTCTTTATACCTGACCCTGCCATCAACCCGCATATCATCCAGCACCACTGCCTCGCCGGCAAAAGCGGCTTTAATCACCGGGTCGTCTTTTGTAACCGCTCCTTTGTTGCGGTATTCCTCACTGAGTCCGTAGGTGCTTCGCATTTTCAAATCAATGGACTGCTCATCCAGCAGCCGAATCGAGCAGGCCTTTACTCCGGTAATCTTCACCGCCGCCTCGGCCAACTTATCCAGCGCCTCCTGAAGCGAAAATTCCCCCGCCACCAGCGTGGTCAACTGGTAAATCTGCTCATCTCTTTCTATCTGCTTTTTTGTCTTTTTTGCCATAATCGACCGCCGTTATAAGCCAGAGATTATACGCCAATCTGCCTTTTGGTGAAACTTAATTTATTTTACCATCTCCTCTTGCCCTGTTATGATAAATAGCATAGAAGGCATTTACAAATGACCGACCATTCATCACAAAACGATAACAAACAGAATTACGCCCGGTGGCTTGGCTTCGGTATAGAATTCGGCGGCGTGGTGGCACTTTTCTGCTATATGGGCTATAAGCTCGATGAGGCCTTGAGCACAAGTCCGTGGTTTTTGTTGGGAGGCTTTTTTGTGGGCTTTATCGGGATGCTCTACTTAATTTTTAAAGAGGCGCGTAACATACGAGGCAAGTAAAAAGGGCGAAAAATAAATCTCAGTTTGGAGACCGAATAAACTTGACAAGCCGCTCCTCGAAGTGGTAAAATACCACTTGACTTGACGGACTCCGATAGAGTGATTAAACTGCCTGGCTGTGGGCAATACCAAGAGAAAACCCATAATAGGTATTTTAGGCGGTATCGGTTCAGGCAAAAGCACCGTTGCGGCTGAGTTTGCCAAGCTGGGCTGCAAGGTTATTGACGCCGATGAAATTGCCCACGAGTTACTCGAGCAGTTCGAGGTCCGGCAAGGGATAGTCGGTCTTTTCGGGGAAGGGATTTTAGATTCCGCAGGAAAAATCGACCGTCAGAAACTGGCTAGCGTTGTTTTTGCCGATGCCCAACGGCTCTCGTCACTTAACAACATAATCCATCCTCTTGTCCTCAAAAGGGCCGAGGAGCTTATAGAGCTGTATAAGCTCCGGGCTGCGATTAAGGCAATTGTGCTGGATATACCCCTTTTGGTAGAGGTCGGCTGGGATAAGCGGTGTGATAAGCTTATTTTTATAGACTGCCGGCGGCACATAAGGGTAGATAGGGTGAAAAAATTGGGTGTTTTTGACGAAAATCAGCTTAAAATCAGAGAAAATTTTCAGATTTCTCTGGACAAAAAGGCCAAGCTCGCCGATAATATCGTTGATAACAATTCCGACTTCTCGGCATTAGTAAGGCAAGTCGCTAATATCTTCTCTCACATTAGTTGAGTAAGTGGGGTTTAGCGCAGGTTAGTCATATACCGGGTAGTAGATTCTGGTATTGTAAGTTTTATTTTTACTATTCGAAGCCCTAATCCTGCTGAACTGCTATGAGAAGGTTGTTTAGTCAGAAGTTATAGCCCGAGTGCGTTGCAAGGGTAAGAGTATATTTTGCAGATAGAAGAAAAGGGGTAAGGAGTAATTATGGTTAAGGCCGCGAAAACCGAAAAAGCCGCAAGTAGAAAACGTCACACCGCAAAGAAAAAGGGTGTTGAAGAAGTAAAGGTTGCCGCTGAACAAACAGAGCAGACGCCGCAGGAGAATAACTCTGCTGCAACTGCAGCAGAAGAGGTCGCCGCTGCCGGCGTCGAGACCCCCGATAAAACCCAGGTAAAGGATCAGCAGCAGCAGATAGAGATGGAGGATGAAGAATCCACCCACGCTAAATACGAGCGGATAAAAAAAGGCAACTTGTATCTGACGGACTTGCAAAAACTGATGGTTTCAGAGCTGCATGACATTGCCAAGAAGGAAGGCATTAAGGAATACAGTGCTCTTAAAAAGCAGGATTTGATTTTCAGAATTCTCAAGGAGCGTATTCAACAGAATGGCTTGATGTATGGCGAAGGCGTGCTGGAAGTTCTGCCGGATGGCTACGGATTTTTGCGAACTCCGGATTATAACTACCTCTCATCGTCGGATGATATCTATGTGTCGCCATCTCAAATCAGGCGGTTTGGCCTGCAAACCGGCAACATCGTATCGGGTCAAATCAGGCCGCCGAAAGATTCGGAAAAGTATTTTGCCCTTCTTCGTGTTGAGGCGATTAACTATGAGAACCCTGACCTGCTTGCGGACAAAGTGGTATTTAGCGATTTGACGCCGCTGCATCCGGAGAAACGTCTTATACTCGAGACCGTTCCCGAAGAGCTGAATATGCGAATATTTGACCTGGTAACGCCGGTAGGGATGGGTCAGCGTGGGCTGATTGTTGCTGCTCCGCGAACCGGCAAGACGATTCTGCTGCAAAAAATGGCGAACGCCATCAGCACAAATCATCCTGATGTGAAATTGATAGTGCTGCTGATTGACGAAAGGCCGGAAGAGGTTACGGAAATGGAGCGGAAAACCGCCGAGGACGTTGAGGTTATAAGCTCGACTTTTGACGAGCCGGCCGCGCGTCACTGCCAGGTGGCGGAAGTTGTCATTGAAAAAGCCAAGCGTATGGTCGAGTATGGCCATGATGTGGTAATCCTGCTGGACTCGATAACCCGCCTCGCCCGTGCCTATAACAGCGAGATGCCGCACTCAGGCCGAATCCTGACAGGCGGTGTGGATGCCTCCGCAATGCAAATGCCCAAGAAGTTTTTCGGCGCAGCCAGAAATATTGAAGGCGGCGGTTCGCTGAGCATTTTTGCCACGGCATTGATTGACACCGGCTCAAAAATGGACGAGGTGATTTTCGAAGAGTTTAAGGCAACCGGAAATATGGAATTGCATCTTGACAGACGCCTCGTTGATAGAAGGACCTGGCCGGCCATAGACATCAGCCGAAGCGGAACAAGACGAGAGGAATTACTCCTCGTTCCCAAGGAGCTTGAGCTTGTGTATCGGCTCCGCAGAGTCTTAAGCGAGCTAAACCCCGTAGAGGCGGTTGAACTGCTCAAAAGCCGTCTCACCAAGTGCCGAACCAATGCAGAGTTCCTTATGACAATGAACCTCGATTAGGCAAAGTAGAGGTGCAAAGCTACTTGTCGTAAGAGTGGACACAATAATTGATTTGTGTTTAGCGTTCGCTTTACATTGCTGTTTGATTTTATTAAGATAAAATTCCGGCAGATTGGTTTTTGCCGGAATTTTTTATGGATGAATAACAAAAAAGGATTAACCGCAGAGGGAAATATACGGGGCAGTAGGAATACCTTTTGTTTAGATGTAGATAATTGCCTTGGGCAAATAACGGCTCGTTGCACTGTTATCGTCGCCACAAAGTTATCTATTTATCCTCTACCCTTATCAACTCATCATCAAAATTGCTTTTGTTCATTGCCCACCATCGTTGCGCTTCTTCATAAGTCTTAAATTCCTCATCGATCAGAAAATTCAAAGCTTCACTAATTTTCTCGCGAAAAGCAGTGTCGCTATCTTTCAGGCCTTCTATGAGAATTTCTACTGCGCGGTGGTCACTCCTTTCCTCTAACATTGGGATAACCGTGTTCTTTACGTCCGTGTAAGGGGAGCTAATGCCTTTCTCCATAATACTAAGCTTGATAGGGTCTCCTTGCTCGTCAGCCGCTTCAAGTGCTTCTGTCCTTACATCTTCTGATGGGTCATCTAATGCCTGGATAAGTAACAAGCCGGCCTGTGGGTCATCGCTGTCACGGAGAAGAGTTAATGCGTTAACGCGAGTTTCATCGTCAGCCACTGTTAGAGCTTTCGCTATTACCGGGAGAATATCAGGCGTGTTGTAATCTGACAGTAACTCTATTGCCGCACGCCCCAATTCTCGGTTGGGGTCATCCAATGTCTCCTGGACGATAGTAATGACAGCCGGGTTCTGCTCAATGTTCAACAAACTCAGCGACTCTATTAACTCTATCTTTCTTTCGACACTGTTTGCCGAACGGTATTCGGCTATAACGGCATTAACCTCATCTCTGTCCTTATTCTTGTTACGAGGATGTCTTATACTTGGCTTTTCCCTGGCAGGGGGTAATTCGGAACGTATTTTCTTTTTTCTGTCGATTGGCTTAACTGAGGGTTTGTTGAGGTCATCGGTTTTCTGTTCTACCAATTTAACCTTTTCTCTGAGGGGTATTTGGACAGGTTTGACGTGTTTTTTGGAAGCTGCCGGGGAGGGCGAGTTCTTGTCTTTCTTCTCCTTATCGGTTTTCGATGAGCAGCCAATACATACAAAACAGAGGGAAAAAATAATTCCGTAAGCCGCAAATTTGTAGATTAACAATCTCTTTATCAACATCCTTTTTGTTAATCTCATGCTCTAAAACTCCTCAATTATAGCTGTATAGCTGGCCCTATTGATAAACAATGGGTTTTTGTACCGTAGCAAAATGGATTATACATCTGTCCCGCCGATATTGCAAAAGAAGAAAAAATTGCACTCTTTTGTTGACGGTATTCTCCTATAAGAATAAAATAAATTTTTATAAATTGATTTTTACAAGACGCTTGTAAAACCGGGAGACCAGAGGAACACAGGGTATTTGTTCAGAAATACATGGTGTGGAGTGGGATTTAGCATTCACATTCCGATTAAAATCCTGCTGCCCTGTATTTTGGGGATAAGAGAGTGCCTTAAATATGTTGAGGACGTACTTTGAGCGGTCTTTGGGGTCTCTGAAAAGGCAGGAGTATTTGCTCTTAAGCTGAAAGTGGCTGGAAGTAGAAGTAGAGGTAACTGAGGTTAAACGTTGTTGATTACGAAACGAATAAGTTGAAAGGAGCTAAAAAATGAAAAAGTTAGTAATGTTGCTGGCTGTGCTGGTTCTTTGTATGCCAAGCTATGGGTACATCCTTGTTTATAAGATGACTATGAGCGGCACAAAGGCGATGTGGGAAACTACTGATGACACAGAAGGTTGGCTATTGCAAAAGGCCTCGGGTGTAGGTTATTTAGTCCTCGACGTGGATGAGGATGATCCAAGTGTGCTGTATAATGTGCAGTATGTAGATTATCGCACTGAAACCTGGGAAGATCACACAAAACATAAAGTGTACGAAATGTGGACCACTGGTGTAGAATTTACGCAAAGCATCCTGCCGGGTCTCCCACCGAAGAAAGATATAGCGAGTATAAATGTTGACCTCTCGACCGAGAGCGGCACTACGTCGGGGGGGAAATTGTTAGGAACGGTCAAGAGCACGGACATTGGCACTGGTGAGAAGAAAGATGTTGCGACGAGCCTCAAGGGCGCTTGCGCGTGGGAATCCTATGAAGATGATACTCTTAATGAGAGCGGCTACGGGACGCTGTCCTTAACACTGGACTCTAAGTGGACCAAAACGGCCAATAACCCTGATGAGGAAAAAGGATTTTATGGCGACTTCTGGAGCTTCCTCGATTCTGAATCGGGGCCCTCAGAGGATGAACCAAAGGCCCCGCAGGGCCTTATATACTGGCTGGAAAGCAAAGGTTATGAGTCGGCAGGTGAATATGAAGAATAACCTCTGTAGTGACGATTGTTGTTAGCACCAAAAATGATTCCGCTTCTACCTGAAGAAGCGTAATCGCCTTTTTTAGGACTTGTCGCAGTGGTGAGCACTTTAGCTGGGCGACCATTGTTGGCGGCGATAAAAGACTGATGTAAAGAACCATTGGTTGGGGGGAAGGTTACGTATTCAAAAAAGTTTTTGAACATTCTCTTGCAGAGCCCTTAATTAGATATAGGCACTGTTTGTAGAACTGGTTGCTTTACATCGCCAGTTGTTTTTATTAAGATAAAATTCCGGCAGATTGGTTTTTGCCGGAATTTTTATAGATGATTGCGTAAATCCGCCTCAGGCGGATAAATCGGGGAAAGTATGGGCGAGCAGCTTTCGAAAGTTTATGAGCCAAAAACGGTCGAGCGGCAGGTAAACCAGATATGGTTTTCTCGTTCTTACTTTCACGCCGAACCGCCGACCGACGGCAAAGGCGAGAAAAGCTATACCATCGTAATCCCGCCGCCTAATGTTACGGCCCCGCTGCATATCGGTCACGCATTAAATAACACCTTGCAGGATGTCCTGATTCGATTCCGCCGTATGCAGGGATACAATACGCTGTGGATGCCCGGCACCGACCACGCCGGCATCGCCACACAGACCATCGTCGAGAAGCGAATACTGTCGGAAGAAGGAAAACGACGCACCGATTTTAAGCGTGAAGAATTTGTCGCACGCCTGCAGGCCTGGAAGGATGAATACCAAGCCCAGATTATCAATCAATTAAAAGCGATGGGCTGCTCCTGCGACTGGCAGCGAACTCGATTCACTATGGACGAGGTTTGTGCCAGAGCGGTTCGCGAGGCATTCTTCAGACTCTTCAGAGACGGGCTAATCTACCGCGGCAAACGGTTAGTCAACTGGGACCCCGCCACGCAGACGGTGCTGGCCGATGACGAGGTGGAGTATGAAATGGTGCAGGGACATTTTTGGTACCTAAGGTATCCGCTGGTTGAGCCGGTTGAGGTACCCTGTAGCACGGGCTTCCAGCCCGTGCAAATACAGCCGGATGTCTGCTATGGTCAGACCGTGAATGATAAGGTTCATAAGCGAAACGGCGCATACCTGCCCCACTGGACACAGGCCGGAGAGACGTATGCAACAACATTCCGTCTTGCTGATGCAATGCCTGCTGAAGTGTGTGAGCAATGGCGCGCAGAACGGGACAGGATTATACACAATGCCGAATCACAGGGTCGCGAACTAACTATACACGAGCAACAAGAAATAGTTCGGTTATATAGCGACAAAGTTGAGTCGTATCTAAATGCAGGACACGGGCAATGCTACCTTCGGAAGCCGAAGATAGCCGAACTTGTTGCCAACGCTTTGAAGCACTTCGATGGCCAACGTTACGACCTGATTGCCTGGTCTGTTATGCCCAATCACGTCCACGTAGTCTTTAAACCCTATGAGGGAATAGAACTGCCTGGGATTCTGCATTCTTGGAAATCCTTTACAGCAACTAAGGCGAATAAGCTGCTGGGGCGCACAGGAGATTTCTGGCACAGCGAATATTATGACCACCTGATTCGTGACGAGGAAGATTTTTTTAATCAGGTAAACTATGTTCTCTCGAATCCAAGCCGGGCCGGATTAGAGAATTGGCCGTGGACTGGCGCACAAATAGATATGCACGGGCAAGATGCCCGTGCTACGATTGAATACGTGACGGTTGCGACCACCCGGCCAGAAACAATGCTCGGCGATACGGCTGTGGCAATGAATCCGGCGGACGCACGTGCAAAATATCTGGTTGGTAAGAAAGTTCGGCTTCCGATTGTAGGCCGTGTTATTCCCATCATTGCCGATGACCATGTTGTTCTGCCCAACCCCGAAAGTGAGGATGAGAAGGCGAGATTTTCCACCGGCTTTTTGAAGGTTACGCCCGCTCACGACCCTGACGACTGGGAAATCGGTCAACGGCACGGTCTGGAAGTTATCAATGTGATGGCACCGGACGGCACCATCAGCGATAAGTTCGGCTGGCCGGATGCCGATTCTCCGGAGGCGCAAGCCCTGCTTGGTATGGACCGCTTCGAGGCCAGAGAAGCCGTTGTGGAATGGTTCCGCCAAGAGAATCTTCTCGAAGACGTTCGCCAGTATGCCCATGAGATTGGCCATAGTTACCGCAGCCACGTGCCCATCGAGCCGTATCTGTCTGACCAATGGTATATCGCTGTCAAGAAGCCGATTGACCATCTTGCCGAAAAGTTTGGCGAAGGTCTTATCGAGGGGACTAACATACCGGTAAATTCTCTTGCCGGCCTGGCCCTCAAACCATTACTCGATGGTCGATTGCGATTTATCCCTGACCGCTACGCCAAGACTTATCAAACCTGGCTGGAGAACCTCCGCGACTGGCCAATCAGCCGACAACTCTGGTGGGGACACAGAATACCAGTTTGGACAATACATTTTGAAACCGCGTACGTTGAGAACGTACTGATACTGGGCGAGGGAGAAACACAGCATGTCAGAGAAATTGAACAAGGACTCTCAGAATTGGCGAACATCTGTGGTGTTGAAGAAGATATCGTCTGGCGTAGATCAGATGAAGACCGCTATAGGTTCTATGTCTGCAGTCGCACCCCAAAAGCTGATTGGATGATGGATTCTCTCTGCAAAATCGTCAACTTGAATAAGTCGCTGGAGGACGCAAACGTACCAAACAGCTTGTCGATAAAGCGGCTCAAGGATCTGGAGACGGAAGAAAGAAACTTCAAGGCCAAGTTTGGCGAGGGTGCTTATAAACAGATGGATGAACTTCGAAGTAGGCTTATCGTGACTTGTGAACGCGACGATGATGTGCTTGACACTTGGTTTTCTTCGGCTCTGTGGCCATTCAGCACGATGGGCTGGCCGGATAATACGCCCGAACTAAAAGCCTTTTACCCCGGCGACGTCCTCTGCACTGCTCGCGAAATTATCACGCTGTGGATTTCGCGTATGGTGATGATGGGCCAATACTGCGCCGGGGACATCCCATTTAGCGATGTGTATATTCACGCGATGATTCAGGACGGCGAAGGCCGCAAGATGTCCAAGAGCTTGGGCAACGGCATTGACCCGCTGGTCGTTATCAATAGTCACGGCGCCGATGCGATGCGGTTCACGCTGGCCAGTATGACCACGCAGACGCAGGATATAAGGATGCCGGTGGTGCTGATGACGCTGCCCGATGGGCGGAAGGAAAACACATCGCCCAAATTTGACATCGGCCGAAACTTCTGTAATAAGCTCTGGAATGCCTCGCGTTTTGCGATGATGAATCTTGAGGGAATTGACCCTGCAAAATTTGAGCCATCCAAAATGGACATTACCGACAGGTGGATTCTTTCCCGTCTGGCAAAAACCATTTGCGAAGTTACGCAGTCTCTGGGGGAGTTTAAATTCAGCGAGACGTTGTCGGTCCTTTACAAATTTTTCTGGAACGATTTTTGCGATTGGTATCTTGAGTGGCTAAAGCCGAGAATGCTGAATGAGCAGAATAAGGCGGTCGCGCAGAATGTCCTCGCTTTTGTCCTGGACCGGACTTTGCGTCTGCTGCACCCGTTTGTCCCGTTTATCACCGAAGGCATATTTCAAAAGCTAAATGAAATTGCCCCGGTCAGGGGACTTAAGGGCATAGCGGAGGCAGAAAATTCAGAATCGCTGGTGATTGCCAAATGGCCGCAAGTTCTGGAATCTACCGTCAATGAGGACATCGAAAAACAAATTTCCCTTGTGCAAACTCCGGTTCGAGCATATCGAGATATGAAAAATAAATACGGCATATCTAACTCGGTATTGGTATCGACTTCGGCTAACGTGTCGGCGGAATTTGTGGATATTTTGGCTGCTAATTCCGACCTTATTTGCCGGATGGCGTGCCTTAAGGAATTCAAAGTTGGCACCGACGTCAAGAAACCCCCACGGGCCGCCGTTTCAGTAGTAGAAGGAATGTCATTTTATATGCACGATATAGTAGATATGCAAGCTGAGCGGGCCCGATTCGAGAAACAGAGACAAGAGATAGAAAAAGCCAAAAAGGCGGTAGAGGCCAAGTTAGCCAACCAGGATTTTCTCAGTAAGGCCAAGCCGCAAGTCGTGGCCCAGGCCAGAGAAAAACTGGTAGAGCTGTCGGAGCAACTGGAGACCGTTGAGAAACACCTTTTGGAATTGAACGGTTAGAAAGTTAAGGCGGTGCCAAAATGGAAACGGAAGCAGAACTGTCGCGCATAATCATTAACGAAACATCCGACCAGCAGATAATCGTCTTGAAGGAGCGTTACGGCCCTCGCAGCTTTCCGATAGTTATCGGCATAGTCGAAATCTTTGCAATCGACCGGCGGCTAAAAGGTATTAAGCCGCCGCGCCCGCTGACGCACGATTTATTGGCCAGTGTTATTGAAGGTCTCGGCGCTAAAGTGGAAAAGATAGTTATAAATGACCTGCGCAACCATACCTTCTATGCAAAGATATTTCTGGGCTTGGATGGCCGAACGGTGGAAATTGACTCCCGCCCATCCGATGCGATAGCGATTAGCACAGCGACGAATGCCCCTATTTATGTTGCTGAGCATGTTTTCGAGGAGGCCTCCCAGTAAAAAAGGTCGAAATAACGAGTAACCCAACGCCGATACAGAGCATAGCATCTGCGGCGTTGAACGCCGGCCAATGCCTGCCCGGCCAATATACAACATCGATAAAGTCCCGCACCCGGCCGTTATTAAAAACCCTGTCCCAGAGATTGCCGCACACACCGGCAGCGAAAAGCCCCAGAGCAATGTGAACTATTTTTCCCTGGGTTCCGCTGAAAAGGAAAATCGCAACGATTACTACTATCGCAGCCACGGAAACTGCTGCTAATAAGTGTTGTTGCCCCGCGGCTATTCCAAAAGCAGCGCCGTCGTTTTCCGCCAATACTAATTGCAGGAAACCATTTATAATTGGAATACTGCCCCGGTGCTCCAGCCAGTCAAATACAGCCCTTTTGGTCCATAAATCCAGTGCCAGGCCGGCCACAGCAAAAAGCCAGAACACAAGGTGTGCTTTTAAGGAAGGCAGCCCGAAGGTTTGACGTTTCAAAAAAGCCCCGCCCGAATCCGGCCGGGCACTATCTTCTAATCTGTTTAACTCAGGCATAATTAGCTCAGAATACCTAACAAAAAGACTTCCGCCCGCAGTAGGCAGGCCTTCCAAAAACACAAAAGCTCATTTTTTGTTAGAAGTTCTTAACTTGCAGCCATTATACCGCAGTAACTGTCGGTATCAAAGACTTTTGGCGGTATAGAGGACCTCTGTTTTTTGAGTATATCTGCTTGAATGTTTGACATTTTGAACGCGGCTTTATATCATAGTCTGGCTGATTCGGCTGGAGCCCTAAAGTATAGACTGTGTAATGCCCCCTCTGCGTGGTCTCGTTTGAAAGGTTTTTTGCTTTATGGCAAAACAAAAAGTAGTTTTGAAAAACAGGCCCTTTGTCCTGATTATCCGTGATGGCTGGGGTCACAATCCCAACAAGGATGAGGACCCATATAACTCAATTAAGTGCGCCAACGTCCCCATAGACAATATGCTGATGGCCCAGTACCCTAACTGCCTTATCCATACCAGCGGCGAAGATGTAGGCCTGCCGAATGGGACTATGGGCAATAGTGAAGTAGGCCATCAAAATATCGGGGCCGGCAGAATCGTCCCGCAGGAATCCGTCAGACTCAGCAGGGCTATTCGCGATGGCTCATTTTTTGAGAATAAGGAATTTTTGAATCTAATCAAATTCGTCAAAGATAATTCCGGCAAAATGCACGTGATGGGTTTGTGCAGTGACGTCGGCGTTCACTCGCTGTTGGACCACCTTTATGGTCTGCTGGAGCTGGCAAAAAGTAACGGCATAAAAGACGTCTTCATTCACGCATTTACTGATGGCCGGGATTCACCGCCGGACAGCGGAGCAGGATATATAGCCCAAATCGAAAATAAAGCCAAAGAGATAGGCGTAGGCAAAATTGCAACTGTTATGGGCAGGTTCTATGCAATGGACCGCGACAGCCGCTGGGACCGTGTGCAGAGGGCTTATGAATGTCTGAGGGTGGGTAAAGGCCTTAAGGCCGCCAGTGCCGCGGAAGCGGTTGCCAGAAGCTACGAAAAGCAGGTAACCGACGAATTCATTGAGCCGACATCCATTGTCAACGAAGGCAACGAGCCGGTAGCTACTATCAATGACGGGGACGGCTTATTATTCTTCAACTTCCGCGGTGACAGGCCTCGGGAGATTACAAGGGCCTTTGTTGAGCCGGACTTCAAAGAGTTTATACGAACCACCAAACCCAGAATATATTTCGTTTGCATGACCGAGTATGATGCAACGATACCTGCGCCGGTGGCATTTCCAAAGCCGCCAAAGATGAAAAATATCTTGGGGGCGTACTGGAGTTCGCTGGGGCTGAAACAATTCCGATGCGCCGAGACGGAAAAATATGCGCATGTCACCTTCTTTTTTAACGATTACACCGAAAGGCCGTTTCCCGGCGAGGACAGGCAAATCGTCCCTTCACCGCGGGTGCGGACATACGACTTGAAGCCCGAGATGAGCGCCTATGAGGTTGCCGATGTTGTATTGGAAAGACTCGACTCGAACAAATACGATGTAATAGTGGTCAATTTTGCCAATCCGGATATGGTCGGCCACACCGGTATATTGTCAGCGGCAATAAAGGCCGCTGAGACGGTGGACCAGTGTGTGGGCAGGGTCATAGACAAGGTCAGAGCTATGGGCGGAGCGGCGATAGTCACCGCCGACCACGGCAATTTCGAGAAAATGATAGATGGCAGCCCCGACAACCCGTATACCTCCCACACTATCTTTGATGTGCCTCTGATTGTATTCGACGAGCGTTTCAAAGGTAGAAAACTGCGTGAAGGCGGAAGATTAGCCGACATAGGGCCTACCTTGCTGGAAATGATGGAGCTGCCGCAGCCGGAGGAGATGACCGGCCAGAGCCTGCTTAAAAGCTGACCTCGTAAGACCCCGATGTGCACAGGCATATTAGGCAGATATTGGTTTGCGCATTCTGACACATTCAAGCGGATGGAATCCCGCGTAAGCCGTCAACTTATTTCATGAAGGGACTTGGAGATGAAAAAGAGCGATTTAACCAGACGCGAGTTTCTATCTACCGCATCGGTAGGCACCATCGCTACCGCAGTATCAGGTTCAATCCCTGCATACGCAAATGTAACCCAAAAGGCAAGCACACCGGCGATTCTTGGCGGCGAGCCCCTCAGGGCCAGGCCCTTCCCCGACTGGCCGGTCTGGGATAGAAACGATGAAGAATCGGTTTTAGCTGTCCTGCGCAGCGGACAGTAGTGGCGGGGCGGGGGACATGTTGTTTCAGAATTTGAAGAAAGATATGCTAAATTGATGGGTGCTAAACGGTGACTTGCCGTCGTGAATGGCACTAACGCACTTCTGGCGTCACTGCATACTCTTGAAGTAGGCGCAGGCGATGAGGTTATTGTCCCGCCTTATACGTTTGTTGCAACGATTAGTGTGGTTTTGCTTTCGAACGCCCTGCCGGTTTTTGCCGATACGGACCTCGATACATTCCAGATAAATCCCGACAAAATAGAGGAAAAAATTACTGAACAAACCAGAGCGATTATTCCGGTCCACATCTTGGGCGGCGTGGCAAATATGGATAGAATTAACGCTATTGCAAAAAAGCACAATCTCAAGGTAATTGAAGATGCCTGCCAGGCGCACCTTGCCGAATGGCGAAATAAAAAGGTGGGCACACTCGGGGACCTTGGCTGCTTTAGTTTCCAGAACTCCAAGAACCTGCCTTGCGGGGAAGGCGGCGCAATTCTGAGCAATGACGAGCAAATAATGGATAGATGTCACTCCTTCCACAACTGTGGAAGGCCGTATGGAAGTGTAAAGGGCCAGGGGTATCCCATCCTCGGGACCAACATCAGGATGACAGAACACCAGGCGGCTGTGCTGATTGCTCAGATGAAGCGCATCGAAGAGGATGCTAAAAGGCGGACCGAAAATGCAAACTATTTGACATCGAGAATTAAAGACATCCCCGGAATTGTTCCACAAAAATTCTACGAGCAGGCCACACAAGCTGCATATCATCTGTATGCGTTCAGGTATAAGAAAGAGCATTTTAATAACCTTCCGCGAGAAAAATTTCTTTCCACACTGAGGGCAGAAGGAATTCCCTGCTCCGAGGGCTATACGCCCCTTAATAAGCAGGGCAATATTGAGGACACCTTAAGTTCCAGGAACTTTCAGGCGGTTTTCTCAAAAGACAGACTCGATAAATACCGCCGGCAAAACCACTGTCCGGATAACGACCGGCTTTGTCGGAAATCTGTGTGGTTTGTCCAGAATATGCTTCTGGGAACAAAGAATGATATGGATGACATAGCTGATGCAATATTGAAAATCTACGAGAATAAAGACAAATTGGTGTGACTGTGGTCCGCCGCAGACAAGCCGGCAGCGTGCTCCGTTTTTGACCTTGGCTGTTATCCAGACTGTACCAAAAATGTTTATGGGCCGGAGATGGGTGTTTTTGGGTGGTCTCTTTGTGGTGCGCGATGTCATTGCGAGGAGTCCCGATTTATCTGGACGACGTGGCAATCCTATGAACCGGAGCCGGTCAACGCACTTTTAATTTTATCTGAACAATTTTTATTAAACCAGTATTTTTTGCCCGCAGGCACCTTCACCCAAACGCCAGGTGCCGAGGAGCAAGAAATGCGGCGGACTCGCAACGACAAGGTGGCAGAGATTCCATGTCAAGCACGGAATGACTTTTCTATTTATTCAATGACGTGGATATTTTTCTTTTTGGACATATCTTTGAGTATTTTGGGCCAGACGGTGGCGGGAATTTGCAAGATGCTGTTCCGCCACGCCGGAAAACCTGCTACAATCGGGTGCCGTGCTGACCTGGATTGAGCTTTGACCCAGCTTACTTGTAACTGAGGTGCTGTCGAGCAGAGAAAAAACAATGAAACAGCAGATTTCTTACTGCGGGCTGCTATGCCATAGCTGCCCTATTTATCTGGCAACGAGGGAGAATGATGAGCCGAAGAAGTATGAAATGCGAACCGAGATCGCGGAGCAATGCACGAAGCTGTTTGGCACCGAATACAGGCCGGAAGATATCAACGACTGTGACGGCTGCCGAACAGAAGGCGGCAGACTATTCTCTGGATGCAACACCTGCTTGATGAGGAACTGTGCAAAGGACAAAGGGCTTGAGAATTGCGCCTGTTGCAGTGAATATGCCTGTGAGCAACTGCTAAAATTCTTCGCTATGGAGCTGGAGGCAAAAAAGCGATTAGACAAGATAAGAAGCAAGCGTCAATGACAGGGGTTTCGAAAAACAACTGTAATTTGGTGGTTGAGAAAATAGAAACAAACCAATTTGTTAAAAAAGGAGAAAAAAATGGATGAAATGGTAAGTGTTTGTGGTTTGTTATGCAATGAATGTGGCGCATTCATTGCAACCAAAAATGATGATGACAAAAAGAGAGCAGAAGTAGCGCGGCTCTGGTCCAAGCAATATAACGCAGACTTAAAGCCGAAGGATATTAATTGTTCCGGCTGCATATCAGACAGCGAACCAATTTTCGGTCACTGCAAAGTGTGCGAGATAAGAAAGTGCGGGAAGGAAAAAGGTGTTGTAAATTGTGCATATTGCGACCAATACGCCTGTGAAAAGCTCGCGAAATTCTTTCAGATGGTGCCGGATGCAAGGGAACGATTGGATGAGATAAGAAGCGGACTTTAGTTTTCTCTGCAACAGGAAAAAACATTATGAAAAGCTACAGGAAGGAGCTGTGGTTCAATACGAGCAGGCGGCGCGAGCTTATCAATATCACGCCGGAGGTTGAGCGATGTCTAAAGGAGAGCGGCATCAAGGAAGGGTTTGTGCTCTGCAACGCTATGCACATAACCGCCAGTGTGTTCATCAATGACGATGAGAGCGGGCTTCATCAGGACTTTGAGATGTGGCTGGAAAAACTGGCGCCCGAGAAGCCGTATTCGCAGTACCGTCATAACAGCTTTGAGGACAATGCCGATGCGCATCTGAAGCGAACCATAATGGGCAGGGAAGTGGTTGTGGCGGTAACGGATGGCAAACTGGACTTCGGTCCGTGGGAGCAGATATTCTACGGTGAGTTCGACGGGAAACGCAAAAAACGCGTGCTGGTGAAAATTATCGGAGAGTGACTGGCTTCTCGATACTCGATGCTCGATACTCGTGGAGTTGATTGATGGAGCTGGTGTGGTTTTTAGTGAGAGTGGTTGTGGTGTCGCTGTCGGGAGTGATGATGCCCGGGCCGGTGACGGCGGCGGCGATAGTAATGGGTGCGCGGAATCGCTACGCAGGGGCACTTATGGCGGTAGGACACGGCATTGTAGAATTTCCGCTAATAGTTCTGATTGCGGTTGGGATGAAGGGGATTCTTGAATCGAATTCTGTAAAGATTGTAATCGGGCTGGCGGGCGGGGCGTTCCTGGTTATTATGGCAATCCAGATGCTAAGCAATCTGAAAAGTGCGAATAAGCCACAAGTAACGATTAGTAAAAGCGCACCACTGCTGGCGGGCGTGATACTGTCGGGAGGCAATCCTTACTTTTTTGTCTGGTGGGCGACGGTAGGTTTGGCTCTTGCAACTACTGCTACCGGATTGGGAGTGTGGGCTTTTGTGTTATTTGCTATCGTTCACTGGCTGTGCGACCTTATCTGGTTAGAGGCATTATCATGGGCAAGCTTCAAGGGGTCGGTGCTGATTAGCCCTCGCCGGCAAAGGATAGTGATGCTGGTTTGTGCGATAGTGCTATTTGGATTTGGATTACTTTTTATAGGTGGTGCAGGGTTAGCTTGGTTAGGCTTTAGGCGAACTTTATAAAAGGAGAAACGTCGTATGCGCATCAGAAATTCGCGGAAAGGTGTAAAGGTATTTGGTGACAGGTTAGGACAGCAGATATTTTGGCTGGCTGCTGTGCTTGTGGCAGCCGGCAGTTGCGAGACGATACAATCCCAGCCCGGATTGCAGAAGGAACAGGGCGAGATAACAAAAGGGCCGATGCTGACTCGGGTGTATCAGAATCGGGCGGCAGTTATGTGGGAAACGAACTTGCAAGGGACCTGCAGGTTGTATTATGGTAAAGGTGAGGAGCTGGGGAAATATGTTGAGAGCGAGGGGGAAAAGGTGCAATACAAGAGCAGCAAAGCGGGGCAAGCCGGTGTTGAGAGAACCGCTTTTATTCACAAGGTCTGGCTTGAAGATTTGGAGGCGGGGGTAATCTATAGCTATCGTGTTACGGGGTCGGGGATGGAAAGCAGTGTCTATAAATTTCAAACTGTGCCGACCGAAAAAGACAGGGTAAGATTCATCGTTTATGGTGACAGCCGGACCCGGCCTGACACTTACCAAAAATTGGTGAAGCTGATTATAGATAAGAAGGTTGACTTCGTAGTGCACACGGGGGACCTTGTGACCAGTGGCGACAGTTATGAGCAATGGGGGCCACAGTTTTTTAAGCCATCAAGGGGGCTTATCGAGGCTGTGCCGGTCTATGTTATAAAGGGCAACCACGAGGGTAAGGGCGGCAACTACGAGAGACTACTCATTCCGCATAGCGAGACAAATAACTTCGGCTTCGATTATGGGCCGGTGCATTACTTCTGCGCGGATAATGCTATAAAGGGGAGTTCGCCGCAGAAAGTTCTGGACCTAATCACCGGCGATGCAAAAAACAGCAAGGCTCAGTGGAAATTTGTGAGCTATCACAGGCCGAGTCTTAATTTCGGGCACCACTGGTCGGCGTGGGGGTATCCAGAGGCGCTGCCGGGATTGGCTGAAGCCGGCGTCGATTTTGTCATAGTCGGTCACTCCCATCAGTATGAGCGGTTTCGACCAATCGCACCGGCCAAAGAAGGCGGCGGCAGTTACGTGACGTATATTACCAGCGGGGGCGGCGGCGTTATGGTTTCCGGCATAAAGCCCTGCGGTTATCACGCCAAGGCCGTTGCCATAAATCATTTCTGTTTATTTGAGATAAACGGCGACAACCTTACTATGGACGCGATAGACATCGAAGGTAAGACAATCGACCATCTGGAGATAAGAAAAAGTGAGGGCCGACCGAACCCACAATACATTGAGAAAGCCATACCGATGGAGGAGATTGGGCAATACCAAAAGGCGAACCTCCACCGGGAAAACTAAGAAACTAAAAACTTAAAACTAAAAACTCAAAACTGCGGAGACCCTTCGCTCAGGGTGACAGTTCCAAAATAGGGGAACCCCAGCAATGCTGGGGCTAAGTATTCTTATCGTGTTTGGGCAACGCGAGGATTTGTTTTACACTATACTTGGCTAAAAGGGCGCGATGGGATTGAGCCACCTGGTCGAGCGTCTGAGACTGTTCGGCAGTTGACTGGGCGAAACTGGCGGCGGTGATGGCGTCGGCAATGTCGGACAACCTGACATTTGCCGGGTCCCTGGCAGGAAGATAGCCCACTTTGGGGTCGGAAGTTTTCGCTATAAGTCCCTTGCCAACAAGGTGACTTAGAATCTTGTCACCGAGTTCGGCCGGGATATTTAATTTGCTGAATATAACTTCGGGCGCAACGGGCGCCTGGTTTTGCTCGAAAGCATCAGCAATTTCTCTGACGATATTGATGGCGGTAAGGTCGTTGGCGATAAAATAGTCCTCGGTTTTTCTGGCAGCGGCAATCTCGGCGGCGTCGAGGGTCTTTAAGTGCTGAGTAGTAAATGTCAACTGGAGGCCGAACAAAACTATAAGCCAGGTTATGAAAATCCATAAGATAGCTAATGGCACAAGACCGACGATGCCATAGATATTACTGTAAGGTATGAACAGAGTGACATATTTTCCGAAACCCCATTTTGCGGCGGTCCAGACCAGAGCGGCTACCGCTGCACCCCATATAGCCGCCTTTGCGTGGACCTTTGTATTGGGCAGAACAAAGTAAAGCAGGAAAAATGCAACGGTGGCCACTACATAGGACAGAATATCGCGGCCGATATGCGAGAGGAGGGTTTTTTGCAACTGTCCGACTATTGCATAACGTGTGCTGATATAAACACCGGCGCCGAGAAGCAACGGGCCAAGCGTCAGGAGCGCCCAATAGTTAATCGTCCGATGCAGGAAACTTCTGCCTGTGGCGACGTGCCAGATATTATTAAAAGCCCTTTCTATTGTCGAAAGCAAAGCGAGGGCGGCCCATATAACGAGTATTCCGCTGACGATTGTCAAAGAGCCTTTGTCCAGACCTGTAAAGAATCCCTCGATAATATCGTCGATGAAATCTGTGAGCATTTTTTCTTCGCCACCAGGGAGAGTGGATTTGATCCCGGATAGGTTGAGATGGTCATAAATTAGGGATTTGACATTCTGGCCTACGTCCTTGTAAGCGGAGAACGACTGAAAGAGCAAAAGCATTACGATGGCCAGTGGCACAACTCCAAAAATCGTATGATAGGACAGAGCGGCAGCCTGCTGGGCAGCGCGATTTTGCTTTAACAGTCTCGCGCAGTGCGACCACAATTTGATTTGAAAAACCACAAAGCGGCCGGCTTTGCCGAGATGAGCGGTAGGCGTGGACAAAAGGTTCTTCAACATCTTTGTCCCCTTTCGGTACAAACCCCCGAATAAATTCGGGGGCTAAATACAAGTTTTATTTCAACAATTTATCAAGACCTTCCAACAATTGCTGTTTTAATTGCTCCTCAAGGAGCTTACCTAAATCAAGTTTAGGTTTGTTGAGGGTGCCTTTCAGAGGCAGGACTATCCTCTGGCCGGCGGTCACCCTGCCGATTCTGGCGGTTTTGCCTTCCGTAGTATAAGGCAATATCACCGTCATATTCAAGTCTCCATTCAGGCCGATGGCGCCTTTGAAATTGATTGGGCTATTGCCGACTTCGACCTGCATATCATCGTAGCTGAGAACTCCGTTTTGCAGGACAAATTTTGTGGGGTGGACGGTAATGTCAACACCTGATATACCGACGCCGAGCAGCGGAAGAATCTGACCAAGCAGGTCAGATGCCTGGAGGCGCAGTTTGTTTACGGATACGGTGCCGATTATTTCGATTTCATTTTGTTTTTCTTTAGCCAGCGGTATTGCGAGCCGCTCGCAACTGAAGTTGGCGATACCGCTTACATTAATAGCGTCTGCAAAAATGGGGTTCACATACATTAGTAGTTTCCTGGCCATCTCATCGTTGATTTGAATATCCTTCATTATCTGCATTGGTTGGGGTGTTCTCAATACCCGCGAGTCCTGTTTCAAATTCCCCTGGCCGGCGAAGTGGAACTCGCCATTATTTACTTTTGTTGAAAGCGGCAGGATTGTGAAGGAGCCGTTCTGGATTTGAATCTGCGCCTCGGTGCGTTCAAAGACAAGTCCTAAATATTGCGCCTGTGTGAAGCCCAATGTGCCCTTTGTGGATAGATTATCGAGTAGTTTTTGTCTCTGGCCGGCTGGGTATTCGCTGGAGAACTCTATGGGCAATTTGTTTACGCCTTTGACTATTATTCCCTGCGGCAGATAAGGGCCGACAGCCGACCAGTCATACTCGCAGTCGATTCGGCCCTGCAGCAGGGTTTTGTCTGCTTTGGCGGTTTCGCTGAATTCGGCCTTATAAATTTTTACCTGCGGACTTGTCAACTGAAGTTTCCTGAGGTTGACGGTTTTTTGTTTTGGGTCAACGCGGACGTCAAGAACAAGCGAGACTTCACTTTGCTCAAAAGGCGGCTGGCCTTCAGATGCGATTCTTATATTACTGATTTTTGTGGAGTCGGTTGTGAGTGCGTAGATGCCCTTTTCGGCGATAAGAGAGATATTGGAATCGACGGTGCCGGCGAATTGCATATATTTTGGAATAGGAGCGAATCCGCCAAAGGCGGACTGAAGCTTCTGCAGGTCGAGGTTTACGGCGGAAACCGTCAGGTGCATAGGTTTTGCGGCTTTGTCGCCGAACGGCAGAACCGCATCTTTTATGTTGACCTGGCCAGAGTTTGTAGTGGCTTTCAGTGAAGCGATGGTGGCAATATCATCTTCTCTATCAATATCAAAAGCAAAAGTTATATCTCCGTCGAGCCCCGGGGCAGAAGAGACAGCCGGGCGAAGATTTTTGGCTGTCGATGAGCCGGCGGCGGTAATTATATTGTCTTTGAGTGAGACCTGGCCGGTGCTGAGGAGCTGGCCGGCCATCTGGTATTTGCCGAGGTTTGCAAACTGGCCCAGCTCTGATTGAAGTTTTGCCAGGTCTATATCGGAATCGAACTTGAGTAATTGCGTGCTGCCGGTGCAAGTGACTGTGGCAAAGGGGGCTGAGACACCCAATTTGTCGAATTTTATGCCGGCTTTATCTGATGAAATTATCGCTTCCGCGTTTAGCGGCTGCGACAGAGCAATTTTCTTTCCCTCAACCGTGCCTTCCAGGCCGGCAAGAGATGCGTTAGCTCGAATATGCTTTTGGCCGGCCTGAGCAAGCGTTTCGACATTGCCGGTTAGTTTGCCCGAGGATATTTTGGTGCCCTCTTTGAGGCCCAAAGTTTTTGGCATCTGCGATAGGAGAGCGGGCAGGTTGCAATCGAAGCTGCCTTTTAAGTTGTAACTCGAATCAGGCTGCAGAAAATCAGACAGGGACTTAAGCGTGGTGGGAACAGTCCCGCTGGCGGTTAGGTCTGCCCAGTCGGTTTTGAGCTGCAGCCGGTCGATATTTATTGCCTCAATAGTTGCGCTGAGATTTACAGCAACATCGAGGGTCTTAGTCTGCAATCTATCGCCTTTTAGTTGTGGGCTTATTATATCCAAATTTTTTGCTTTGACCACTCCGGTTAAGTTTTCAAACCGGCCATCTTTAATTTCGCTTTTTACATTGGCAGAAATGATGCCTTTGGCCTGGGTTTCGAGTTCGGCCAGTGCGAAAACCGGCGCCAGAGACTGGAGGTTCAAATCATTTACCTCAACGGTCAAATCGCCGGTGGTCCCGGCGAGGGTCCAGCCGGTTTTTGACTGCGGCGTAATTGTGCCGGCTGTGTGAATCTCTGACTGCCCGGCTTTATCTACGACGGCCATATTGATATTGAAATCTGTCGGCTGTCCCGGGGGGCGGAGATTTACTTTAGAGTTTATCTGTGACAGTTCGACGGTCTGGGCTTTCGAATCGGTTACTTTGAGATTGCCATCGTTGATGACAAGGTCGATATTTTTGATTGGCAGAGTGATGGGCTGCGGTTTTTTGCCGGGAGGCCCGCCTGCAGCGGACTGAGGAACCTGGGTAATCTGGCGGTCTTTGAGATTAACCTGGACCTTCGGCTGGTCAACTATGGTTTTGCCGAAGGATAGGGTGCCAGTCAGGATGGAGGCGTAGCGAGGTTTTGTGGCGATTTGCTTTATGCGGACGGAGACTTGGCCGGCATTATCATTGAAGCTGAGGTCTGCGACCTTGATGCCCTTCCACCAGCCCATCGAGAGGTCGGCGAAGTCTGTCCGGCCGGCGATGGAGCTGTTGATTTTGGCCAATATGAGGCGATGGCCTCCTTCGGATGACACATATACAGGGACAAGAAAAATAGCCAGGACAATCAGAACTACTACAATCGCCGGCAGCCACTTGAGGATTTTCTTACCGGTTCTTTTTCGAACTTTAGGTTTTGACGAATTTTGAGTTTGCATAATTTTGGCCCTCTATGTGTTTTTGCACAAATTCGAATCCGCCAGAGGCGGACAAGACCCGAAACAAATTCAAGATACAAATTACCAAAACATCAAAAAAATACAACAGCAAGGTAAGCGGATAGAGATGACCCCCAGGATAAACATAACCCCGCAACAAGTTGCGGGTTAAATACTATTGGGCAGAATCAATCGAGCATTATCTCATCCGATTTGTGTTTGACCGCGGCGTCAATCTTGTCGGTGCAGCCCTTAGTAATATCGTCGATTTGTTTATTGCCTTTTTTGAGGTCGTCCTCGGTAATGAGCTTATCCTTCTCTTGCTTTTCGAGATGCTTGTTGGCATCTCTTCGGATGTTGCGAAGGCCGATCTTCGCCTGCTCGCCGATCTGTTTGACCTGCCCGACAAGCTGCTTTCTTCTCTCCTCCGTGAGGGGGGGGATACTTAACCGGATGAGTTTGCTGTCCACAATCGGTGCGATGCTGAGGTCGCTGGCTTTTATTGCCTTTTCGATATCCTTAATCGAAGCAGGGTCGAACGGCTTAATCACAATCATATCAACCTGCGGCGTTGACAGAGCTGCGAGCGATTTCAACGGGGTAGGCGTCCCGTAATAATCGACTTTTATATTCTCGACCAGGGCAGTCGAGGCCCTTGCGGTCCGAAGGGTTTTTAATTCACCCTGGAGGACTTCGAGCGTTTTTTCCATTTTGGATTCGGTCTCTGTAACTATTTGGTTAGCAGGCATTGCAAGTTCCTCATTTAGCAAATTAGTGTGCCAATCTGGCGGCCACAAAGTGCTTTTGTAATGTTACCTTTTTTGAAGATATTCAGGACAATAATAGGAATATTATTATCGCGGCAAAGAGCTATCGCCGAATGGTCCATTATTCGCAGATTTCTCTTTAACACATCGGCGTATGATAATTTCTTTAGCAGCTTCGCCTTCGGATTCTTGCGGGGGTCATCGCTATAGACGCCATCGACGTTCGTTGCCTTTATGAGCAGGTCCATATCAAGCTGCGAGGCCCGCAAAGCGGCGCAGGTATCGGTGGTAAAGAAGGGATTTCCCGTTCCGCCGGCCAATATCACGACCCTTCCGCGGCCGAGGTGATGGAGCGCCCTTCTTGTATTAAACGGCTCGCACATCGCCGGGACTTCGATAGCGCTGAGGACTCTTGCGTGCTGGTTGAGTTTTTCGAGGGACTCCTGGAGGGCACAGCCGTTGATAATGGTAGTCAGCATTCCCATATAATCGGCTGTGTTTCGGGGTATTTCGCTTACTTTTGAAAAGAATTCACCCCGCAAGAAATTACCCGCTCCGACCACGACGGCGACCTTCGGCCCGAGTTTGCAAATTTGCGAAATCCTTTCGGCGATTGATTTGAGGGCTGGCCCGTCAAGGCCGAACCCGCCGGGCCTGCAAAAGCTTTCGCCGGAGAGTTTCAGTAATATACGCTTGTATTTATTTTGTGCCATCGGTGTTTGGTCACCCGATTTCGAAACGGGCGAATCTTTTTATTTTTGCTTTGCCGCCGGCCTGTTTTGCGGCCTCATCAAGGACCTGCAAAACAGATTTTGTGTTGTCCTTAACAAACTGTTGCTCAACGAGGCAATTCTCGGCAAAAAACTTTTTCATCTTGCCTTCCACGATTTTGTCCACGATGTTGGCAGGCTTGTCCTTGACCTGCTCGGCATAAATTGCTTTTTCTCTCGCAATTGTTTCAGGACTGATGCCATCTTTATCCAGAGCCAGAGGCTTGGCTGCTGTAACGTGCATCGCTATATCGGCGGCGGTGCGCTTCAGCAAATCTGCGGCGGCTACATTATTGTCGCTGGTTTCAATCTGGACCATAGTGCCAACTTTTTCGTTGAAATGAACGTAAGTACTAATAAGGCCAAGGGTGTCGAGTTTGTATTTTGCGTAGTCTCCAACCTGTATTTTTTCGCCTGTTTTGCTGACCGTGTCGGTAAGGATTTCACGAAAACTTTTCCCGCCGACTGTAGTTTGAAGGAGGTTGTCTATGCCCTGGTCGGCTGGGCAGGCGATGGCGTAGTCGGCAAGAGCCCTTGCGGCTGCGATAAAATCGTCGCTTCTGGCGACAAAATCGGTCTCACAGCAAAGGGTTGCCATAGTCGCCACTTTACCGTCGGGGATTGTTTTGGCTACGACCAGACCCTGGGTAGTCTCGCGGTCGGCACGTTTACTTAAGATAGCGAGCCCTTTTTTTCTGAGGATATCCATTGCCTGTTCGAAGTCGCCGTTGGCCTCCTGGAGCGCCTTTTTGCAGTCCATCATTCCCTGTCCCGTCATCTTGCGGAGCTTAACGACCATTGCAGTTGAAATTTCTACCATCTTAAAAACCCCTTTGTGAGCTCATTGTTATGAGCTCATAGTTCATCGACAACAAACTATGAACAACGAACAACTTTGCTTTCAGTTTTATGCCCCTAAACAAGCCCGGTATGGAAGTTTGAATCAATTTTCAAACTGAGGTACTATTTTTTTATGACCCGTCCGGATTGACCGGCTGCTGTTCAGAATCACTTTTTTGCGAGGTCGGGCCTGCGTTTTCTGCCGGCGTCTGCTCGACGGTGCTAACGGTCTGGGATTGGTCGCTTGCGCGGGCCAGCACTGGTCTTCTTGGACGTGCTCGCCTGGGCCTCTGTGCCGCTTCCTGGAGTGCCGGAACCATCGTTTTGCCAATTGCGACGGCATCAGCCAACTCGTTAAGTATCAGTTCAATCGCTCTGATGGAATCATCATTGACGGGAATAATAATGTCCACAGGGTCGGGGTCGGAGTCCGTATCGAGAAGTCCAATGGTTGGAATGCCGAGCTTTTTGGCCTCCCGCAGGGCAAGCTGCTCCTTTTTGCCGTCAACCACCACAACGACTCCGGGCAGGCGAGACATATTGCGAACGCCTTCCAGATTGGTCTTTATTTTTCGCATCTCGCGTTTGAGCCGCGAAGCCTGCTTTTTGCTTTCGCTCTCAAAGGTTCCTTCTTGCTGCATAGCTTCCAGTTGCTCGAGCCGCTGGAGTCGAGAGCGTATGGTCCTAAAGTTAGTGAGCATGCCGCCGAGCCATCGCTGGGAAACATAGTGCATTCCGCACTTTTTTGTGACGGCCTCAACTGTTTTCTGGGCCTGGCGTTTTGTGCCTACGAAGAGAACATCTTTTCCAGAAGAGACCACATCAGCGAGGAGCTTTTTAGCTACGAGCAACCCCTTGAGGGTTTTTTTGATATCGATGATATGGATATTGCTGCGTTTTGCGAAAATAAAGGGAGCCATTTTGGGATTCCATCGGTTCAGGCCATGCCCAAAATGTGCCCCTGCGTTAATCAGGTCCCCAGCGAGTTTTTTAGCCACAAAAACCTCCAAAACAATTACAAATCCGCCGTACGTCTGGCAGATAAATCTTCCCGTCACTATCCTACACAGACGGATAGATTGAGAAAACTAACGCAAATCGGGCAATATGTCAAGAAATTTTATACGCATAATTTTTGCTAAGTTAAGCGATATTAGGGGCAGAAACGATATTTGTGGGGAACCGATATTGATATTTGGTGCCGATTTTTTAAGCCGTATGCACGCCGCTTTTAGCTACGGACATGGGGTATTCGGTATCTGCGACCCACCATAGGCAGACATCGGCATCAGGTATGGAACTATTTTTTAATCCTATCTTCAAGTTCGATACTTAAATAAATACCTAAACGGTCTTCGCCTACCGATAGGTGCTGCCGGCGCCCCAAACTTTGGACCAGAAGCCATAAATGGTAGCAGCTGCTGACGTCTCGACTGTGATTGCCGACATAGCGCTTCTTCGACAGGCTATCCGTTCAGCGCCCATCCATCACGGTAGCTCTTGCGGATGTATTGGTCGGCCTCGGGGCAGTTGGCAGCCTTAAGGTTTTTGGCGTCCCAATCGAGTTTCTTGCCCACACGATAGGCGACCAGAGCCAGCAGGTTATGCTCGATAAGTGCGCCGGAGTAATCGAAGTTGCAGAGTGTTGGCTTACCCGTCTTGCAGGCGATGAGCCACTCCTCGTGGTGACCTGGCGAAGGCGGGAGCAGCCCCTCGGACTTAGGCGGCTGGTAATATGTCATGTCCCCTTTCGGCATTACGATCCGGAAGTCGTAATCAGCCAGTAACCAGCCCTTGTCTCCATTGAACAGGACTCCCTTGAACAGCTTCTCCCTGTCGAATACCTCCGAAGGCATGCCGGGCTTTTTGCCACCGTCGTGCCAGGAGAGTTTCACTGCCGGCCTCCAGTCATTGGCCGGGTGGTCCCAGTTCGCCGTGAGCCACTGAGGGCACGTATCGGGATGGACGGGCGTTCCGGCGGCTTCACAGCTCGTGGGAAATCGCAGGTCAAGCGCCCAATATGCCATGTCCATCATGTGGCTGCCCATATCTCCAATCTGTCCGCTGCCGAAGTCCCAAAAGCGGTTCCAGCTCAGACACCCACCAAGATACTCTGGATTATACGGATGCAAACTTGAGGGACCAAGCCACAGGTCCCAGTGGATATGCTCGGGGATGGGCTTGACCTCCGGTAAGTAGTTACCACCAGCCGGCGTGCGGCTGCACCAGACGTGGGCTGTCTTAACGGCACCGATAGCACCGTGCCGCACCAGTTCAACCATACGCCGGAAGTTGTCTGTGGCATGCATCTGCGTGCCCATCTGCGTTGCGAGCTTGCCCTTATTCTTAAGATACGTCTCACGGACCGCCCGAGCTTCGTGTACCGAGTTGGCTAACGGCTTCTCGCAGTAAACGTGCTTGCCACGGTTCATCGCCCACACATTGATGAAGGCATGGGTGTGGTCGGTTGTCGAGCAGATGACGGCATCAATATCCTTCTGTTCAAGGCACTTGCGCCAGTCAATATACGTCTTGGCCTGCGGGAACTGCTTGGCGGCTGCGGCGAGGGTCTGCTCGTTCACGTCACACAGAGCGACAATGTTCTCGCTTTTGACGCTGTTCATGTTGTCGGCACCGCGTCCAGCCGCACCGATGACGGCGATATTGAGCTTTTCGTTCGGTGATTGGCCAGCCTTTAGGATACCCGACTTCAGTATCATGACCCCCGCTCCAACCACAGCACTCTGTTTAAGGAACGCACGGCGTTTCATCTGATAACTCATTGGATACCTCCTGTATTTATAATCCGTAAACTGATAAAAAATTGACCTTACTATGGCAACAGACCAAGAAACTATCTCAAAGTGTAAAATGTCATTCCGAGTCCGGCCAGGCAGAACGTATTTGCCTTGCCGGACTCAGGGTGACGGTTTCGAGATAGTTTCTAAACGAAAAAATGGCTGGATTCAAGGATTTTTTTGGTTCGGAAGTAATTTTGCAAGGTGCAAGGGGACCAAATCCATCGGGGACCGTGCGGAATAGGAATTCCACAGATTTGCAAACTTTCCCCGAAGAATCAAGGGTATATAGTTTTCCTGAAAATACATCCCACTGCGAGGTTGGGCGGGGGTGATAATGGAGCGGTCGCGACAAAAGCGAGATGACCTGTGCTTCCAATTTGTTTGTGAAAATCCCTCCCAGCTAACTGCTTATCAATTCAAGCTGATATTCGTTGTATTATACCAATAAAATGGTGTTGGTGACTTTGGGTTCGGCAGCCGTTCCTCGCTTCACTTTCCCTGGTAAATACGAGCCTGCCCTTCTCTCGAGCTATTCCCTCGTCAGTTCGATACGGCCCTTGTTCCAAACCGTATTATCGCTTTAACGGAATCTTCTTTCGGGAAGGCGTTGAACCCTGGGGAACTACGGTGACGGTTTCACCCCTCGCCGTTTGTAATGTTAGCAACGAGCCTGAAAGGTCCTCGGCTTTCTTCCCGTTGCGATAGAGTGTAAGCACGGTGTCCGGCCAAGGATTGCGCAAACGGCACTCGCCGCCGATCTGGGACTGGATTTCCACAAACTCTATCCGGCCCTTCTCTATCGAAGCGCTGACCAGGAACGCGCCTCGCGCCAGCAGCGTATATGCCGCATCCCACTCTTTGGGCCAGGCCGGGAAGATGTGAATGACCGGGTCCTTGCCCGGCGCCGGCGGCACACTTTGCAGCAGGGCTGCATGCAGGGCTTCCGCGGCCCGCCCAATCCGCTCGCAGTCGATAGCCCCCGGGCCTTTCCGTAGTGCTACGGAGAATGGACGCTGAAACGCCGTAGCACGGCCATCCTGGCCGTGTTTTTGTAGCACGGCCATCTCCCTCGACTTTGCTCGGGACGGTGAGCCTGTCGAACTGTTGGCCGTGTCTTCACGGGCTGGAAGCCCGTGCCACACTTTGGCAGGGTTGCGGTTAGGGATTTGGAGCAATGGCTAAAAGCAATAGAGCAAAAGCTGTCAGAGCTAAAATACCAACCTCAGCGTCTTTTTCTCAACATCACCGCACCCAAGCCGAGCAGTAAGAATGTGGCAGTTTCAGGTCATTCCCAACAGGCACTTTCTGGCACAAGATTACACTCCAGCCAGGATGATGCCATTATTGCAAAGTCAGCGAAGTCAACTTTGCAATCGCCGTTAAAATCCATCTCCGGTTTTTTTAAGCAAAATGGTTCAAGACGAGCACCATATATATCATAGTTCCCGTTGCGGTGGTCCATCCAGACTACAATATTACCGCTAATAGCAGCTCTCCACAGGTACGAAAGGTTTGGACGGATGGGAAACTCGGTCTTGGTAGAAATATCATAACCGTAGATGCCGTTGATTCCGTTGCGGTTGCCTGTCCAGACTACAATGTTCCCGCTGATAGTGGGATACCTCTGGACTACATTACTTGTATAAAGAGGAAACTCAGTTTGGGTGGAAAGGTCATAACCGTAGATATTCCAGTTCCCGTTATTTCGGTCATCCCACCAAACAACGATATTACCACTAATAGCAGGACCATGCTGGGTTTCACTATGTGTGCAGATAGGAAACTCGGTCTGGGTGGAAAGGTCATAACCGTAGATATCCATGTTTCCATTGCGGTTGTCCCACCAAACAACAATATTACCATCAACATCAGGATAATACTGATATGAACTATGTGTACAGATGGGAAATTCGGTCAGGGTAGATAAGTCGTAGCCATAAATGTCAGAGGAGCCGTTGCGGTTATCTAACCAGACAATGATGTTGCCACTGATGGCAGGCATATCCTTATGTCCACTGTTTAGGCAGATGGGAAACTCGGTCTTGGTAGATAGGTCATAACCATAGATGTCGTTGTTCCCATTGCGATAATCCTGCCAGACAACGATGTTGCCACTGATGGCAGGGGAACCCTGGTCTGCACTCTTTGTACAGATAGGAAACTCGGTCTGGGTAGATAGATCATAACCATAAACGTCGGAGTTTCCATTACGTTTATCCGTCCAGACTACAATGTTACCATCAACATCAGGATAATACTGGTTTGCATCATTCGTGCAGATAGGAAACTCAACTACATTATATCCGCTTGCTTGTGTCCCTGCGAATGCCAAAACAAGCGCCAAGATTTCTAAAATAGATTTCTTTTTCATTTTTTACCTCTTTCAGATTGCTTAATTGGCCTGCAAATTGATACCTCTCCAATTTTCAGTCCAAACGGGCTACACCTTTTTCTCACCATCACCGCTCCCAAGCCGAGGAGTGAAAGCGTGGCTGGTTTTAATCGCACTCGGGTTTAGTGCATTTCAGCCAGCTCAAAGCGAACAATCCGAAATCGGTAAAATCTACGATGCAGTTTTTATCTATATCGCCCGCAGGATATGGATGACATTCATCTCCGCACTTCCGGCTATCAACAAATACCGCTGTAACGGTCTTGTCAGTGTCCATAAATACTGTCGTATTGGCTGAATTCGGGTCGTTCACATCTCCTTCCCAATGGTCAAAAACATACACATCAGGGCAATTTACAAATCGCTCTGCCTTTATGTTAACCCATCCTTTATAATCATGAGCACCAACGCTCGGTGTGATGGTATCAATGCCAACATCGTTTGGGTCAACATCTATTGTTAATATATAAGGTGCGGGGATAGCCCAAATGGTCGCTGTTGGAGTGTTGTATAAGATGCCCACCGTCCACCGAGTCCCATCTATCCACTCACCACTCAGCGTCCCTGTTCCCAGAACCCGCTCGCCGTCGAGGACAAGCCCGATGCCCAAACTGAAGTTCTGGCCGTGGAAGCTGACCACACCAGAGCCGTAGGCGTAGAGGATGTAAAGAGACCCGCCGGAGATATCCACCGTGCCGGAGTCGTAGGCGTAGAGGTGGTCCACGGACCCGCCGGAGATTTCCACAGTGCTGGATGTGCAGGCGTCGAGGCTATACACAGACCCGCCGGAGATGTCCACAGTGCTGGAGTTGTGAGCGGCGAGGCTGTACACAGACCCGCCGGACATGTCCACATTGCTGTAGTGATGGGTGAAGAGGCAGTTCACACTCCCGCCGGAGATGTCCACAGCACTAAAGTCGCGGGTGTAGAGAAGATCCTTTACAACCCCGCTGGAGATGCCCACAGTGCTGGAGTCGTAGGCGTCGAGGGAGGTCACGCTCCCGCCGCAGATGTTCACATCGCTGGAGTTGTAGGCGGAGAGGCCGTTCACAGACCCGCCTGAGACGATAGAGGCACGGCTCCACTGGTATAAAGTCCCTTGATTATGGAACGAGTTGACTACGAGCTGCTCGTCGTCCATCAGAACGAAGTCGCCCCGGCCCTTTTGAGCCAGCGGGCCGATTAGTGCCAGCATAACCACCACGGCCAGACAATACCTTGTGATAAGACTGTTTTGCTTGTTCATTGTTTTTCCTCCTCAAAAAAAGGCGTTATTTGTTTCGGATGCGCCTTGCGCATACCGAAACCGACAGAAAATGTGAAAAGGTCTGATAGAAACGTATTCCTCATTGCCTGCTCCCTTTTTGTCCTTTGCCCTCCTGACAAAGGCGATTATCATTATACGCTTTACAGCCGTATAGTCAATGAAAAACAAGGCAAGATATTGCCTGGGAAGCCAGGTCAGCTAAAAACCCAGATTCAAGTGCCCGGCTTATTCACTTAGAGTATGGTTGTTGGAAAAAAATGTCAATTGTGGAAACTACGTATTTTTGAGAGATTTTTGGTGTTTTGCTTTATCGACTATACCTGTGGTTTTTAAGCGTCTGTCAGGCGAGTCTTTATCCGCCGCTTACCCGCCGGAGTTTACCCGCCACTCCGTATGGAGGGTTTACCCGCCATTCGTGTGGTGGGTATGGCGGACTTGCCTGCCCCTGCAAGCAGTTAGCAGGGGTCCGCCGTAGGCGGATTTACTTTTGGGGCAGAAGGCAGATTTATCCATCACTCCGTCTGGCGGACCAATCCGTGCCTTTTTTGTTTTGAATTTTGTATTTTGGTCATTCGAATTTGTTTAGGATTTAGAAATTAGTGCTTCGGATTTTTCCTCAACCTGTGAGATTCTCTCGCCCTTTGTCCTTTGCTCTTCGTCCTTCGCCCTTCGTCCTTCGCTCTTCTCCCCTCACTCTTCGCCCTTCGTCTTTCGCTCTTCGTCCTTCGCTCTTCGTCCTTCGCTCTTCGCTCCTACTCCCAAAGTCAAGAAGTGCAAAAAAATGGTTCAAAAAGTGTACATTTTGGTACATTTTTGCTCAAAACACGTTCATTTTTGCAAAAAAAACGCAAAAAAGCGCAAAAAAACACTCATTTTTACCCTCATTTTTAGCCCAAAAACAAATAAGTCCTATAAAATCACACTTTTTACTACCGCCAACCGCCCCATTTTTCAAAATTTTCCTCAAAAACCCTTATTTTCCAACTTTTTTACTCTTTTTTTGTCCCCGTACTATCGCTCAACAGCTCCTCAATTTTTATCCAGCAATCTTCTTGACGGATTGGGCGATTGTCGAATCATCCCCGCCTGCCCAGAGAGTTCGGCGGGCAGGTCTTGCCGACTGCTTGCACCGTGAACCGGCCCCGAACCGAGATATCTGCCGACGAACTGCCCACGAGCACGTCGAACGCCCCCGGCTCCGTCACAAAGCAGTGTTGCTTCACATCGTAGAACGAGAGCTTTTCTCCGGGCAGCTCAAAAGTCATTGTCCGCTTTTCTCCCGGTTTCAAGTGTATCCGCTCAAATCCTCGCAATTCCTTGACCGGTCTTTTCACGCTGCATGCCACATCGTGCACATAGAGCTGAACCACTTCATCACCGGCACGCTCGCCAATGTTCCGGACCTCCACGCTGATGCTCACCTTTCCATCAGCGGGGACCTGTTTTGGAGCTATCTGAAGGTTACTATAGCCGAACCGGGTGTAACTCAACCCGTGCCCGAACGGAAAAAGCGGCCGGTCCTGAAAATACATGTAGGTAAAACCTTTGGTGATGTCATACTCGGACTGGGACGGGAGCTGATTCACGGATTCGTAAATAGTGTATGGCAGTTTGCCGCCGGGGTTGTAGTCGCCGAACAACACATCCGCAATCGCATTGCCGCCTTCCTCGCCATCCCACCACGCTTCTATAATGGCCGGAACGTTCTGCTTGGCCCATTTGACCGCCAGTGGTCCGGCGTTCATCAACACCACGACTGTCCTGGGGTTGGCCTTGTGGATCATCTTGATTAAGTCCTCCTGGCTCCCCGGCAGGTCGAGGTCATGGCGATCTCGCCCTTCGGTTTCCACTTGCAAACCGGTGCCCACGAACAGTATCGCCACATCAGCCTTCTCCGCAATGGCAACCGCTTCTCGAAAATCCGGTTCCTTGCCGTCAGGTTCCAAGATTTCACAGCCTTTCGCATAGAGGATTTCGATTCCCTGTGAGGCACGATTCAGGATACCCTGTAACGGCGTGACCGGGTCGGAAGCCTTGCCGCTGTATCCGCCAGCCGTGAAGACGTTCGCGTGTGGGCCGATGACGGCAATCGACTTGAGCTTCTTTCTGTTCAAGGGCAGGAAATGTTCTCGGTTACTCATTAGCACAATCGCTTCGCGTGCGGCTTGAAGTGCCAGTTGCCGATGCTTGGGGCTGCAAATCTCGTCGGGTGAAATCTTGCTGTAGGGAACCATCTCCGGTGGGTCGAACTCTCCCAGACGGAACCGTGCGAGGAGCACGCGGCTGACCGCACGATTGAGGGCCTGCTCGGAAACCAGCCCTTCTTTGACCGCCGCGGGGAGGCACTTCATGTATTCGTCGTCATCCAGATCGCAACCGGCGAGGACGGCTATTGCTGCGCCTTCTTCAAAGGTTTTGGCCCATCGATGCTGCTGAACCAGGCTTTTGATGCCGCCAGTGTCCGAAACGACGAAACCATTGAACTCCCATTGTTCTTTCAGGATATCGGTCAGGAGGAACTTGTTGACGACGCAGGGCATGCCATTGATGGCGTTGTACGCAGCCATGATGGATTGCGCCTGGCCTTCTACGATGCAAGTCTTGAAATGCGGCAGCCAATATTCCATCAACATCCGCTCGGGTACTTCGGCGGAAAGGCTCTGCCGGCCGTGTTCCTGGTTGTTCACGGCGTAGTGCTTTAATGTGGAGACCAGTTTGAGGTACTTCGGGTCATCGCCCTGCAGGCCCTTGACGAAGGCCACACCGAGCTGCGAAGTCAGATACGGATCTTCGCCATAGCACTCGTTGATTCGGCCCCAGCGGGGGTCGCGGCTGATGTTGATGACGGGCGCGCGATACACCAGACCGTTGCGCCGAACCTTGCGGTCGCTATTGTGCCACAGGTTGTAGATGGCGCGCGCCTCATCGGAAATGGTGGAGGCCACTTCATGCACCAGGCTCGTATCCCACGTGGCTGCCAGGGCAGTTGACACGGGAAACATCGTTGTCGGCTCCGACCAAACAACACCATGCAGACACTGGTTCCAGCCGTGAAACTCCGGCACGCCCAACCGCTGAATGGCCGGCGCACCGTGAAACATCAGTGAAGCCTTTTCCTCCAACGTCATCCGCGACACCAGGTCATCCACTCTTTTATCAATCGGCTGGTTGGAATCAAGGTAAAGTGGGGTCGTAGTTGTCACGGCTTCGGTGCCGACCACTGTCGTTAGGACGACAAGGAGCGCGGTCATCACCCTTTTGGTCATGAGCTGTCGAGTTTGGTTCTTTGATTTCATCCTGTGTTCTCATCTTATTAAGATTCTTTGGCCGGCATTTCTGCCCGACCGTGACATAGTCGGTTGGGGCGGCCTTTGTAGGTATTGTGCAGGAACAGCGACACGACGTCAAACCAAATCGTGCCCGGTTGGGACAACGTGAAAACCAGCCGCCCTCACATTTTAGAAGAGTTGATTTTTCATAAATCTTTATTGCGCAAAGATTTGGGTGAAATTAGCCCAACTTGATGTAACACCCTCGGTGAGCCGTTCCGGAGACCTGTCATCTGACCTACCACCGGCCAAAAATAAATGGCAAATATCCTGATATAAATGCCAGTATTACCTTGCTATGACAGCCTAAATGACCATCCATATGCACTGAAGAAGAATAATTGTCCCAAAGATTGTGGGAAAATTGTCGTATGGAAACACTGTTGCAACCTAACGCTCAATCGATTAGTCTAAACCCGCTCCATAAATCGGCAGTGCACAAACAACACGGAGTAAGTTTTCGGCAACGTGTGGCAAAGATAACGAGTGAAATGGTATCTCATACTTAGCATTGAGCTTGACCACGAGGAGCTTTTTATGAGAAATTCGCTTAAATCTATCTGGATTGTTGGTTTATTGTCCGCGTTTGTGTGGTCGGGAGTGAACACCTCCTGGGCTACCAATGAATGGACCATCGTCGGGGATTGCGATCCCGCCTTCCCTGACAGGCCGAGTGCGCCAAAAACACAAGCACCAGTATCGGCCAAACAAACACCAACACAATCCCAGGTGGCACCTGCTCCTGCCACAGCTGGCACGTTTATTCTTGGCGCGGATATTTCCTTTGTGCAGCAGCAGGAAGATGAAGGACGCACGTTCAAGGACAACGGAGTCCAGAAGGACATCTTCGATATTCTCAAAGGTCATGGTTTCAACTACATAAGGTTGAGAATATTTCACAATCCGAAAGCTCCCAACGGCTATTCACAGAAGGGCTATTGCGACCTGCCGCATACCCTGCAGATGGCCAGGCGGATCAAAACGTCAGGGGAGAAATTCCTGCTGGACTTTCACTACAGTGACACATGGGCCGACCCCGGCAAGCAGTCCAAGCCTCTGGCCTGGCAAAATCTGAGTTTCGACGAGCTGGCAAAGGCGATTCAAGACTACACCAGGGAAGTGATTGCGGCCTTCAAGGGTCAAGGGACACCGCCGGATATAGTGCAGATTGGCAATGAGATCGACCAGGGGTTCATCTGGCCTGACGGCAGACCCAGGGATTGGGACAAATTCGCGGCATTAATCAAGGCGGGAATCAAGGGGGTCAAAGACGCTGAGCCGTCGGCGAAGATTATGCTCCATATCGCCTGTGGCGGGCAAAACGAGGCATCGAGGACTTTTATGGACAATGTGCTGGCGCGCGGGGTTGAATTCGATATTCTGGGGCAATCCTATTACCCGCGGTGGCACGGCAGTTTGGATGACCTCCGGAACAACCTGAAGGATTTGGCTGGGCGATATAAGCAGGATATGATTGTTGTGGAGTATTCACAATACAAGCGTCAGGTCAATGACATCGTTCATAATCTGCCCAACGGCAAAGGGCTGGGGACATTTATCTGGGAGCCGACATCATGGGGCGAAGCCTTCTTTGATAAGGACGGCAATACCCTGCCGGAAATTGATTTGTATGCACAGATGGCTGCCGACTACAATAAGAAGTAAGTCGTTTGGTGCTGTTTTTTGGTCTGCCAGCAAGGTTGCCGGACTGCCCCTTTTTGAACCTGCCGGAAGATTGTTAAAATTTATTGAGATGAAATTTTGGTATTATAGGGCTTTGAGAGTGCAGGAGTGTTTCTGTGAAGTGTATATGGGGAATCTCAACTCAGCAAACTCGAACGCAATTCCTCAAGACACTGGGCTTGGCTACGGTTTGGGGGCCTGCAATGCTGGCTCGCTACTGCTTGGCGCAGACACAGGAGCCAAACCCGGAGCCTGGCACGCGAAGATACAGGAATGATTCGCCAGCCGCGATCCCCTCATACTTTCGAGGATATGAAACCTTGTATCGCGAGAGTCCTCGCGCCGCAGCTCTGGAGTGGCTTCGCTACGCGAAGTGGGGGCTTATTCACTGTACAGTCTTCGAGGACTGACGGCGCGTGAGGCCTTGGAGAAGAAGGCGGTTTCCTCGGCAGAATGGAAACATCTCAAGCAGGGCTCTGCCGGAGAGTATGCACGCCTCAAGGAGTCCTTCACGGCCAAGAAATTCGACGCTGATTTCATCACCGACCTGGCCCTCGAAGCACAGATGCGCTACGTCAATTTCACGACGCGCCATCTGGGCGACTTGTATATGTTCCGCACCTGTCCCTATCAAAAATCCCGTCCTTGTTTATTTACAAGGATTTATGTAAAATTCCGAAATTTCATTTAGATTAGACTTTATAGAAATTTTCAGGAAGAATCAATGTCGAAATTAATAGCAAAACTTATCTTCGGCCTTATAAGGCTCATCTTCAGGGATAAAACTGATCTTGTCCTTGAGAATCTTGCCCTGCGTCACCAATTGGAAGTACTGGAACGTAAAAAAAAAGCTAAAACTTAAAAAACCAGACCGTATCTTTTGGGCCTGGTTGTCTCATGTCTGGTCTGACTGGAAATCATCAATTATTTTCGTAACACCTCAAACTGTCATAAAATGGCACCGAAAAGGCTTCAAGCTATACTGGCGATGAAAATGCAGACATAAACCAGGCAGACCAAAGATACCAAAAGAAGTCCGCAAGCTAATAAGGCAAATGTGCCTGGAAAACCCGCGTTGGGGAGCACCGAGAATCCATTCAGAATTACTCCTGCTCGGCTATGATATAGGCGAAACAACCGTGGCAAACTATATGGTCAAGCAAAGAAACCCGCCCTCTCAAAGTTGGGAAAATTTCCTGAAAAATCATATCAAAGATATTGCAGCCGTTGATTTCTTTACTGTGCCAACGGTAAAATTTCAAATACTCTATTGCTTCATCGTTATTTGCCACCACAGACGCAGGATAATTCATTTTAATGTCACCGCAAATCCCACCGCTCAATGGACAGCTCAGCAGATTACAGAGGCCTTTCCTTATGATTCTGCACCAAAATATTTGATCAGGGATAGAGATAAAATCTACGGCGACTTTTTTGTTCAACGAGTTAATAAAATGGGCATCAAGGAAGTAAAGATTGCCCCGAAATCACCCTGGCAGAATCCCTATGCTGAAAGAGTAATTGGCTCTATTCGAAGAGAATGCCTAGACCATTACATAATATTTAATGAAAAGCATCTGCGCAAAATACTTGAAGAATATGTTGAATACTATAACAACTGCAGAACGCATCTATCGCTGGACAAGAATTCCCCGGAACCAAGAGGCGTTGAAAAACCCGAAAAAGGCAAGGTTGTCTCAATACCCAAAGTCGGTGGTCTGCATCATCTTTACAAAAGGGTAGCATAAAGGACCAACCGATTTTATCCCACAACTACAGGTAAAGTCTGCGCATATCATAAATGCTTGAGATTTTTTGCTCAAACCTGCCAAAAACATTTCTACAAGCCAACTATGCCTAAGCATTAAATCCTATAAACCGAGTAAAGACTGAGCCGTTTGCTCGGCCTTAAAAGCCCGGATATAATTTTTGGGAGGGACAGTTACTTTTTAATGTAAAGAAAGCAAAAGGCGGTTGTAGATAATGGCAGCTTGAATATAATGCAAATCTGCCAAAGGCAAGCTATGCCATAGCATCAGAAATATAGTTCAGACAACGTTAGAAAAGTTTTTTGATTGCTTGTATATTTTGGGATAGGTTAATGGAAACATCGCAGAAGACAGCTTATTTTTTTATTGTGGCGGTTGTGCTTGCAGGTTGTAAATCTCAACCCTTTTCGCAGCCACCTAACTTACAACATCCCTCATCTTCGGAAGGTGAGAAGGTGGTCATCCCAGAAACTCTGGGCAAAGCGCTGTCGGAGTTTAACCGAGGTGCTGCTCTTCTTGAACAATATAGATTTGCTGATGCAGCAAAGGCTTTCGAGGTAGCGCTGAATCTTGCGCCTGACTGGAATGCTGCACGCTTCAATCTGGGATTGGCTTACTTCAATATGCTGGAGCAGGAACATGCTGAGGTTTCTGTTGAGAGCGCCCGCAAGGCGTTCGAAGCAGTGCTGCAGTCTGAGCCTAATCACTTATCTGCTCGTTTTTGTCTTGGGCTTTATTACCAGCATATTAGTCAAAATGAAAAGGCTCTCGAGTGTTTTCGCATTGTCCACCAGGCCGACCCTGCAGACCTGCACGTTGCATATAAATATGCAGAGACCCTTATCAGCCTCGACCAGCAACAGCAAGCCACACAGATACTTGAGGAGATTGTTGCGCATGACCCTGGTTTTATCTCCGCACTATACAGACTCGCGATGTTATATCAGCGGGCTAAGCAGCCGGATAAAGCAAAGCTGCTTTTTTCACGCTTCAGGCAACTTAATGAGTCAGAACTTACTGGCGGTAGTTTTACTGTCCTTAAGGCATACGGGACGGCAGGAAAATATTACATGGCGCTCGGCGCAGACAATCTCCCACTGCCGATGGCGGAGAGTCCTATTAAACGCATCATTTTCTCTCCCGAAGTGAAGCGTCTGGATGCCAAAACTTCGGATTGGAAATACGGCGGCAGCACCGTGACTATCCCGGGCATTGCTGCTGGAGATGTGGATGGTGACGGTGACATCGACCTTTGTATTACCGGCCTTGAGCCAAATGGGACGGCAGCTCTATGGTTAAATGATGGCGCCAGCAGGTTTTCAAAAGGCGCCGCTTTGGCTCAGCAGGGTATCTCACCGTGTTTTGGTGACGTTGATAACGATGGTGACCTTGACCTCTGGCTTGGATGCGCAGGACAGGTAACTTATTTTGAAAACGATGGGAAAGGCAACTTCACGAAGAGCCAAAATGATTTACTTGCCGGTCCGCCAGGACGTCTTGACGGACTTGTTACTGTCTGCGCACGGCTTCTTGACCTTGACAGCGATGGCGACCTAGATTTTCTGGCGATTCGTTCCCCACAGGTAGTGCTGCCGCCTGCGAAGGGGCTTGCGCCTTCTGTTTTCAGTCTTTATAATAATAACAGAGACGGCTCCTTTGCCGATATTGCGGAAAAGCTTGGCCTTACACTTGATAAGGTATCCATTATTGGTGCGGTGTGCGATGATTTCGACAATGACCGCGATTTGGATTTGGTGCTGCTTGCCGCCGGTGATGGCGGGGTGTTCATCTGGGTTAATGACAGGATGTGGAAATATCATATACTTGATGCTGCAACGACAGGCCTTTCTGCGAAAGGGGTATTCAGCGCTACATCTGGCGACCCTGACAAGGATGGTGACCGTGACCTGTTAGTGTTTAGCAGAAAGGGCCCACAGCTTTTTATTAATGAAGGCGGGATGCGTTTTAGGTTGCATCAGAATTTTGCAGACTGTTTTGGCCAGTTAGGCGGGACTAGTGGGCAGTTTGCCGATATGGATAACGATGGTGACCTGGACATCGTTATCGCTGACGCCCTGAGGCCTGGTGGCGGTCGTGGGCCTGCGCTTCTGGTGAATGATTGGCCTCGCGACCGCTTTATTGACATTCTTCAGGTTGACCCGGGAAATCTGTTTTCTGCTATCACCTTCAAGGCAAATGCCAGTTGCGTGGTGGCCGACTTTACAGGCGATGGAAAATGCGATGTTTTGCTGGCCCCGATAGGACAGGAACCTATGCTGATAGAAAATGCCACTCCAGGTGGACACTGGATTCAAATTGACCTGGTTGGGACTCGTGAAAAGGATGGGAAGTCCCGGTCGAATAACTCGGCTATTGGAGCGCGGGTGGAGATTAAGACCGGCACTATTTCACAGCAATATGTGGTTGGGGTGCCGTCGGGGCAGGTGGCTGTGCCGCCTTACCGGATTCACGCTGGTTTAGGCAACAATGTTAAGGTGGACTGGCTTCGGATAATGTGGCCTGACGCTGTCTTGCAGGCGGAACTGGAGATACCTGCCGACCAAACTATAACCATTGCTGAGCTGCAGCGGAAGACTTCTTCGTGCCCGCATCTTTTCGGCTGGAATGGTTCTAATTTTGAGTTCATATCTGACTTTGGCGGTATGGGAGGAATCGGATACCTTCTTGCACCCGGTGTGTATTCTAAACCAGACCCAACAGAGTATTTACCAGTTCCTAATCTTAAGCCACTTGAAGGGGAATATGTGTTACAGATACTCGAACCTATTGAAGAGGATGTTTATGTTGATGAGGTGAAACTGATTGCAGTTGACCATCCCGTGGGAACAGAGGTCTGGCCGAATGAGATGATGGCCGTTAATGCGCCGCCGCCGAGTTTTGAACTTTTCTGTTTCAAAGAAACTATTGAGCCAATACGTACCATCGACCATCGTGGCGTTGATGTTACTGAAGCATTATCAAAGATTGACCGGAATTATGCCGGTGCGACAAATCCGGACAGACGCTTTACGGGCTTTGCAGAGGAGCATTTTGTGGAGCTTGATTTCGGCCAGCGTCTTAAGACAGTATCACCTGATTCGCGGTTGGTGCTGTTTCTTTATGGGTGGGTTGAGTATCCCTATTCTTCGACAAACTTTGCTGCCAGCCAGGCCAAACTGCGATTGCAAGCTCCCAGCATTTATGCTCTTCGTGATGGTGTGTGGATTGAGATTTTTAATGAGGTTGGCTATCCGGGTGGTATCCAGCATATGATGACACTCGACCTGACAGGCAAGGTTCTACCCGGCGACCAGCGGATACGGATAAGCAGCAATATGGAGTTATACTGGGACAGGATATTTATTGCGCCGGTTATTGATAGCATGCAGTGTCATATTCAGGAAGTATCGGTAAGGTCAGCGGACCTTCATTTTCTTGGGTTTCCACGTGAATACTCGCCGGATGGTCGTCTGCCGAGACTTTACGATTACGATAGTGTCGATAGAGCCATCGCCTGGAAGAACATGGCCGGCAACTACACACGCTATGGCGAAGTCGGCGAGCTTCTCGAATCTGCCGATGATTGCTACGTGATTATGGGGCGGGGGGATGAACTTACTGTGCGTTTTGCTGCAGAAGCTTTTGGTCGCGTGCCGCAAGGTTGCCGGCGTTCGTTCATATTAAAAACGGATAGCTTCTGTAAGGATATGGACCTATACTCGGCTTATCCGGATACTGTGGAGCCGTTGCCCTTTCATTCGATGAGCGGCTATCCGTATAGGCCTGACGAAAGGTATCCCGATGATGAAAAGCAGCGCGAATATCGAAGACGGTTTAATACTCGGCGGATAGGAAAAATGGCCGATTAATCCCGCACCAATTGCCGATGGACAAGTTTTTCTTTAATTCCAGAGGCGTCAGTTAATGAACTGTCCAATTGGTGCGGGACAAGTCCGTTTGGGAAAATTTTTGTGCTGCACACAATGTTCGAATAGAACCGACTTGTAAATAACCGGTTTTTTTGGTATCATTTATCTTATGCAGATTGTTGTAATTCACCGTTTGACATAGTTTTCGGCAGAATCGAAAAATGTAGAATCCACAATGCAGAAATAAGAGTCACAAACTAAAATTATGAGTCAGGAATTATAAGCCACAAATCGCAAACTATCGGTCGTGCCAGGGCCTTGTGTTCTGGTTGTAATGGAATGATTGTCTGGTTGGTTGCCGCAAGCTTTCTCTGGGAAAGCTCTTTTGTGGTTGCAGCCCAAGAAACACAAAAGGCCAAACCATCCTCCAAGCCTACAACACAACAAAGTCCCCCAAAGCAGGTTACGCCCGCCAAGGGGGTGCAAGGCCCTCTTGAACAAGAAGCTGCAAGTCTGAAGAAAGAAGAGATAGAGCTTGCCAAGAAACTAATGCTGGAGTTTCCCGACAGCAATGTGCCGATTGTATTGATGGGTAACATTCAGGTAAGACACGGCAATACCGCTGAGGGTCTGGAGCTGTGGAAGAAAGCCTTACAGCTAAATCCACGACAAGCCAATGTGTATAACGGGATGGCGTGGGTTGCAATGTCTAAGGGCCAATACCAGGAAGCCATCAACCACTGGCAAAAGGTACTACAGATACAGCCAAAAATGTCAGGTGCGCATGTTGGTATCGCCCGGGCACTGATGGCGTTGGGCAAGCAGATTGAGGCGATTGGGGAATTAGAGGAGGAAAACAAGATTTCGCCGAAGTCCGGTTTTAGTTTTTATCTGCTTGGACACCAATACCTGCAGCAGAAGGACTACGACAAGGCTAAAAAGAACTACGAAGCGGCCGTAGCAGTTGAACCTAATAATACCAATGCTTATTATGGTCTTTACACTGTTTATACAAGGCTCAATCAACCCAAGAAGGCGGAACAGTTCCTGGCCAGCTTCAAGAAACTAAAGGCCGAAGATATGAAGGTTCTCAAGGACCGCAACGACGCATATAGTGACCTTCTTACTGTGCGGAAGGGTGCAGCGGAAACGTATGTAACTGCCGGGCGGCTTTATCTGGAAAGCGGAAGATTTCAGGATGCTGAGGCTCTTCTCAAAAGGGCAACTGCAATCGACCCGAATGATACAGAATGTCTTGAATGGCTTGTTACCTTGTATCAGACTACAAATCGAGTTATGGATGCGCTCCAGATATGTAAAAAGATAATTAAGCTTGAACCTGAGGATCCGGTTGCTTATCTGAACATGGGACTTTTTTATGCCCGGTTGCAAAGGACCGCTGAGGCTGAAGAATCTTTCTTTAAAGCTATTAAGCTGGCGCCCGAAAAATCAGATGGTTATCGCGAGCTTGCGAAACTATATCTTAAGTCGGATATAAAACTTCAGGAGGCAAAGAATCTCGCGGAGAAGGCTGTAAAGCTGGGACCAACCGCGGTCAACTATATGGCGTTAAGCCGGACCTGTGATAAAAATGGGGACACTGCCGGTGCGATATCGGCCGCTAAGCAAGCTGTAGAACTGGAGCCGTCCAATCCAATATACCAGCAGATATACCAGGCGCTTCAGAAAAGAAAATGAAGTGTAATACGGATTGAGAATACGGAAATCAGAATACAGGACTCAGAATTCAGAGTCAAGGATAGCGTACAGCAGACAGCGTGCAAAAACTTAAAACTAAAAACTTAAAACTAAAAACTAATGAAGTCGCGATTATAGCGTTGCTGGTTATTTTGCCAGGTGTGCGTGCGCACGGTGAAATCATTCTGACCGATGTTACTAAACAGACTGGGATAACTTTTGTGCACACCGATGGCAGCTCAGGAAATCGTTTCATAATGGAGACAGTTACAGCGGGCCTGGCTCTTTTTGACTATGATAATGACGGGGACATAGATATTTATTTTGTCAATGGTGCCCCACTTAAAGGCACCCCGCCAAGTCGTGATGGGCCGCCAAAGAATGCTCTTTACCGTAACGACGGCGGATGGAAGTTCACTGACGTAACAGAACAGGCTGGTGTTGGTGACACTGGATATGGTCTGGGCGTAGCTGTCGGTGATTATGATAATGACGGTTACCAGGATATCTACCTGAATAATTTTGGGCTGAATGTTCTTTACCACAATAATGGCGACGGAACCTTCACTGACGTTACTAAACAGGCAGGCGTTGAGGATAGCCCGCCACATGTAGGGGCAGGTACTTGTTTTTTTGATATGGATAAAGATGGGGACCTGGACCTTTTTGTTTCCCACTATCTTGAGTTCTCTTATGACAAGCATGTCACCACGACTACTATGGGGATACCGGTTTATGCGAACCCGCGGTTTTACAAGCCTGTGCCGAATGTTCTATATCGCAACAACGGCGACGGGACATTCACCGATGTCAGTTTAGAATCAGGGATCGGCAAGCACGCCGGCTACGGGATGGGAACTGTGTGTGCCGACTACGATAACGATGGCGACACGGATATATTTGTCGCAAACGATGTAAGCGAGAATTTCCTTTTCAAAAACGATGGCAAAGTTAAATTCGAGGAGGTAGGAGTCGAAACCGGCTTTGCCTATGACGGGCAGGGCGATGAGCAGGGCAGTATGGGTGTGGACTGTGGAGACTATGACAACGATGGCTGGCTGGATTTCTATGTAACCTCTTACCAGCACCAGTTGGCCACTCTCTACAGAAATATAGAGGGCGATGCGCTTGAAGACGTTACGCTGGCAACGGGTGCAGGGGCTGGAACCCTTCCGCACGTAACGTGGGGAAATAGTTTCGTTGATTTTGATAACGATGGGGACCGTGACATATTTGTTGCCTGCGGGCACTTACAGGATAACGTTGAGCTTTATGATGATACAACCAGTTATTATGCGCAAAACATACTGCTTATGAACACCGGCGACGGAAAATTCATCGATGTTTCTGCAACGAGCGGGGACGGTATGAAGGTAAAATTAAGCAGCAGAGGTGCTGGCTTTGATGACCTGGACAACGATGGGGATGTGGATGTGGTTATCCTGAACTCCCGCAGGGAACCTACCATTTTAAGAAATGACTCGCCGGCAAAAGGTCACTGGCTGCAGGTGTGTTTGAAAGGCACTAAAACCAATCGTGACGGAGTAGGTGCACGCGTCAAGGTAACAGCAGGAAACTTGGTGCTTGTAGATGAAGTTCACAGCGGGCGAGGTTATCAAAGTCACTACGGGAGTCGGCTTTACTTCGGATTAGGTAGCCGGACAAAGGTTGACCGTATTGAGGTCCGCTGGATTGGCGGCGGGGTGGACGTCTTTGAGAATATCGCAGTTGACCAGCTCGTGACGCTCACCGAAGGCAGTTCAAAAATGGGCAGGTAAGACCACGGCTCGACCGAGCTCGCCGAAGTCAGCGGTTTTGTTTCCACAAGCGGCTGGATGCAGCCATTTTTTATTGTGCCAAGTCCCACTTGTCGGCAGTTGCTGCCAAGTCCGTCCCAGCTTATGCTTCCTGTTACGCCTTTATACGGCGAAAGGTTCCTGACCGCATCACGTATGCGTGCTCGATTGAGCCCGGCCTGACGTATGGCCGCAACAGCCAGATTGACCGCATCATAAGTATATGCGGCTGTATAATCGGGGTGGGTTCCAAACCGGCGCAGAAATTTGCTGTCAAAGTCATTCGGCTCCGCTTGTGATGAGGGACAGTATAATAATGGGAATACCACTCCTTCTGCGTTTATGCCGACGACTTGGCAGAAAGACCTGCGTCCCATAGCTGGCCCGCCAAAAATTGGGCCAGTGAATCCTTTTTCCCGAATGGCAGCTACAATTTGGGCGCTTTGTTGTAGGCCGGTGATTAGCACTAGGACATCCGGTGTGGTGCTTATAACAGTGTCCACAAGCTCGTTGTAGTTTTTTTGCGCCGGGTCAAATTCGAACTTGTTTGCCGGTGAGATTCGATAAGGGATGAGGGATTTGAGAAGCTCGACTGTGAATAGATGAGAGTCGTGGTCGATGGCGGATATAAGGACGATTTTCCGCCAGAGGTCCGGCGGATTTACAATTTGCGATTTGTCCGCCAGACGTCCGGCGGATAAATCGGTATCTGCCAAAACAACCTGGTGGATTGCCTGGGCAAGGGCTGGGGCTTGAATGTGGTCTGCCGGCACGCAGGAGAACATCCAGGGCACATTGGCAAGATTTACGCTCTTATCGCTGCTTACTGGGTTAATCAGAGTCAGACGGGCCTTTGTTACGACCTGTTCAGCCAGGTGTGTTGAAGAGCCGTCGATACCGCCGATGATGGCCCAGACTTTGTCAACGTAGGCCATCCGGACCACGTGGGCTGCGCCGGCGGTCCAAGGGCTGTCCGACCAGGCGGAAACAAGACGAAATGGGAGTCCATTGTAACCACCTGTTCGATTGGCCTCTTCGATGGCTAATACCGCCGCGCACCACATATCTCCTGCTTGCGAATGAGATGCTACGTTAGGGCCAAAATACCCTATCAAAATCTCGTTGACGTCGGTTCGAGGAGGTTGGTCACGGCCTGGGCCGACATAATCTGTGTAGCGAGAGCGAAACTGGTATTTGGCAGCCTGGGCGGCTTGAAGGGGGGAAATTAGATTTGACACCAAGACACCAAGACACAAAAATTCGATTATTCTCAAATCTACTTTGAGACTTTGTGCCTTCGTGGCAAGCCTATTTTGATTTTTTATCCGCCAGACGTTCGGCGGATTAATATATATTTTTACGTTTTGCATTTTAAGTCTTAAGGCGAACTACAACTATTTTGGTGCGTTTTGTAGTGCGCCGCCTCTGCCGGGGATATATCCGCGTGGTATGCCGAGGTCTTCTCTGGAGAAGAAATGCCACTTGTCATTTTCCCATTTTGCCAGGTAAACTTCACCAACATCGTCGAGGACCGAACTAAAAACGATGTCTCCTGTTACGCCCGGCCACGGTGCTTTTCTATACGCCAGCACATCACGGATTTTGGCGCGGTTCAGACCAGCGACTTGAACTGCCCAAATCAACATATTCATACCATCGTAGGCGTGGGCGGCGTAAGTTTCCGGTTCTTCGCCAAAGCGTTTTCGGAAGGCCTGGCGGAATTCTGCAAGCCGGGGGCTCGAACTATCCGGGTTCCAGGGGTAGGAGCAGATAACTCCTTCGGCGTTTTCGCTGGCGGTTCTTACGAACTCCTCCGAGACACAGCGGTCACAGGAAAAATAGGGCTGCTTCATACCCATCGCCCGCATTTGATTAAGAATCATCGCGCCATCGCGGGCGTCGCCCCAATGTATAATTGCATCAAGATTCTCTTTGTTCAGGCGTTCCAATTGAAGGGAGAAATCGGTTATGCCCAGTGCGTATGCCATTTCCAGGATGATTGGATTGCCAAGGCGGCGACTTCCATCATTAATTTCCCGCACACCAAACCGGCCATATCGGTTGCTTGCCCTTATCACGCCGACGCGATTGAGGCCAAGTTTTCTATATAAATAATCAACGAGCAAGTAGCATTGCTGTCGGTCGTCACCGATACAACGAAAGACCCAGGGGATGTTTGTCTCGATAAAAGTGGGGTCTGTGTCACCTGAATTCATCATTGGGACCTCTGCCTTGAGCGTGACACGAATGGCGATGTGGCTGTTGGCGCCGTCTATTGTTCCCAAGATGGCCCAGACATTGTCTTTGTATGCCTGTTTAATAATTTCATTGCCAGAGGATCCCCACAGGCCATTATCGTTACTTATTACCATTTCAAAGGGGATTTTGCGCTTAAGATAACCTCCTTTATCGTTGGCCTGTTCGATTGCCAGTTGTGCCCCTTGCAACATTTTAATGCCTAAAGGTTCCTCGTGGCTTTTTCCGCCAGTCACCACTGAAACTGTGGACATAATTGGGCCGATAAAGCCGATTTTAACGGTCTCGACGTTGTCCGGTTCAGGGACTGCTCGGCCTGCGCCGGTGTATTCGATTTGCAGAAGGAAGTGTCGCTTGTATGGCTGGACGTGCCTGAAGGGCTCAACGTCTTTTGGCGTATAAGCGTAAAGTGTGTCCTGCTTCAGCACGAGATTCGGCGCCTGATATACATTCAGGCGGTTGATTTCATCAAGGATCTTGCGAGTTTCCTGGTCCATCTCGAACGGCGGTTTCCAATCCTGGGGCTTTGAGGTGGGCTGATTTGGCTCAGCAAAGGCCCCGGTTGCAATAAGAGACATAATGAATGATATGATAGTTTTGAATTTCATATATAACTCTTACATCCTACAGCTTTAGTTTTTATCCGCCTGATGTTCGGCGGATGAAGTGTTGGCAGTAAGCCAGCTTGGATTTTCTCTGACGCCCGGATAATACCCATCCCCGATGGCCCAGCCAAGGCCTTTGCCGGTCCCGACCCAGACGTCGTTGCCGTCAACATCAATGGAGATAAGAAAATTGTGTGGGACTGCTTTTACCATATCGACTGTTCTGATGAGTTTGCCGGCCTGGTAAATCTGAGCTTTGCCGCGGAGCGTATTGGGGTCGCGAGTATAAGCAACTACACTTTCTGTTGGAAAATCTGCAACCACACCGAGGCCCTTATCCATAGCGAAGTAACATTCGTTGGCGCTGCGGGCCTTGACGTTGTTGGTAAAGTCGCTGGGCAGACCTGTCTCATCCGCATAAAAGCCTCGCCAGTGACGGCCATCATAGCGGCTATTGCCGAAATACGTGGAAGTCCACATGACATCCTCCACCGAGCTTACTCCGGTTACGATAACGTGGATAATACCATCATCACGGTATAGGTCAATTTCCATTTCTCCATCCGGGTCGAGATAGACCTTCCAAGTTTCTTTCTTGCAGTCAAATTCAAGACAACCGCTGCCCCACACGGCAAGATAAATCTTTCCTTTACCATCGTATGATACGCCATAATTCCAGATTTCTTCCATCGGGGCATTTTTCTCTGTAAATATTGTCCATTCACCGGTTACCGTGTTGAACCTGCTTGCGCCGGCGGTCGTGGCGACCCATACGTTGTCATTTTCTACCGCTATACCATAAACGACATCGCTGACCAGGCCACTATTGAACTGGTTCCAGTGGTCAAAATGGCCACCACTAAAGCGAGCTAAGCCGCCACCGAACAATCCTATCCAGAGTTCGCCGGTTTTGGGATGAACCTCAAGAGCAGTAACTACCCGCCAGGGAAGGCCATCTTTTTCTTGCCAGCTTTTTATTTTGCCGGTTTTCTTGTCGATAAGTGCCAGGCCGTCCTCGGTGCCGACCCAGACCCTTGGTCCATCGGCTTTTACTGCGAAAATGTGGTCGTTGGGAAGACCATTTTCTGTGGTATAATGCTTCCAATTTGTATAAACGTAAGGCAAAGTGACTCCTATAACTGACGCAGGCAGGAAAGTGAGCAAGAGCACAAGAGCACAAGAGCACAAATGCATAAGCTCAAAGGTCCAGTGGTTCGATTTACTCACCATCCTGAGCGAAGTCGAAGGGCGGCCTTGACATTCAACATTCGACTTTCGACGTTCGATATTCGACATTATTCAAACTCCGTATTTTGCTCGACTTATCCCTATTCAGCTATAAGGTTTTGAGAAACTCAATCAGGTCGTTAAGCTGGTCTTTTGTCATATCGTTTGTAACTCCGTGCTGGTCGCTGGGATTATACCGTGTCCATATTTCCTCCAAGGTGTCGGAGATTCCATTGTGCAGATATGGGGCTGAGTCATAGATGTTATTAAGGTGTGGTGTGTCGAACTTTCCTTGTCTATCCAGCCACATTTTTGTTCCTACATCGTGGCGCTGACGGTCGGTGTAGAGCGGCGGGAAGTGACAGGTGACACATTTTCTCTCCTTCGGGATAACACGGCCATCGTTGGTCATCGTTCTTTCAAATACCTGTTTGCCGCGGCGCTGGGCCGGAGTAAATTCTGCACCCAGAGGTCGGTAACGGTTTGGCGGCCTCGGAATTGTGCAAATATAGTTTTCCACTGCGGAAAGTTCATCGGGCGTAAACGGCTGCAATCGCGTAAAGAAAACCGATAAACGTGGCCCGCATTGTCTTTGCAGACTCGGGTTGGTGCCTTCCCACTTGAAAGGAGCTGTATCCAGAATCCCTCGCAGCGTTCGATTGTCAACGGGGCTGATGCCGATTCCATCGGGCTCAATATCATAAGTAATACCGTCGATATGTCCGTCCGGATGACAACTGTGGCAGGAGAACTGCCGGTGGAAGGTGATGTTTGCGCTGTGGAAGAGGCGCTCGCCATAGCGGACAGTAGTAACGACTTCAGGGCCACCTAAATCCACCCGACCCGTTACCTCCAGCCGTTCAATGTCAATTGCCGTCAGCGAGTCGTCCAGAGCATTTGCCACAAAAGCAGTTTTGCCATCCGGCGTAATGATTATTCCGCGAGGGCTCTGTTCGGTAGGTATATGTGCGATGACAAACTCTGTGGGTTTACCCAAGTGATTAGGGAAGATATGCGTGCGGTCATATTCAGAGGCGGTTTCAAGCATAGATATAAGCCTGGGGATATGCACCACGGCAACGCGGTTTGAGCCGGAGCTTGTTACGAGGGCGAATTTACCATCGGGCGTTATTGCCAAGTCAGCAGGGTCAGGAAAACACAAACCTGGCTCATCCAGCAATACCTGGTCAACACGACCGTTTTTCCAGACAACCGCGAGGCCATTGGTAATGGTCCAGCCTTGAAGCAATCGCGTCATTGGAACGTTGCTCTTGGTGCGCATTAGAGTAACTAATGCAAAATCGCCGCCTGGATGCCAGGCTACACCCTGAAGCAGATTAGCCGAGGGGACCGAGAAACGCACCTCGACCACAGCCTGGTTGGCATCGATGACGGTAACTTCAGAGACCGGGGGCTGGCGGAACTTGACGAAACGTGACAGGGTATGCGTTACGTAAATCAGAGAATTATCTATAGATAGCGAGAGAGACCAAGGACCACGGCTTGCGCTCAATCGCTTTACCTCTTTGAGCGTGGCAGTGTCGATAACAGAGATACTGTCCGAAGAAGTATTGGCCACATATAAATATTTTCCAGAGGCGTCTGTTAGCACACCATGTGGTTCGTCACCAACGGCGATGGTGGCTATGACTTTGCCGGCGGGCACATCAATGACTGCAACACTATCATCGAGTCTGTGGCTGACATAAGCGCGTTTGCCGTCGGGGCTGAAGGTGACATCGTTGGGCTGCCGGCCAACAGGTATCTCGCCGACTTTCTGGCGGCTCTGGACATCTACAACGATTACTGTGTTCGAGGCCTCGCAGGCAACGTAAAGAATTTTTGCGTCCGGGCTAAGGGCGATATTTAGAGGCGTTTTGTAGGCCGGCGTTTCGGCGACCTTTGGAGGGTCAGGTGGATGAGCGATTTGGGCAAGGGGCTTATCGTAAACGAGAGTGGCCTGTTTTTTTATGGAATCTGGTATAGCCGGGGACTGGTGGCAGGTCTGGCAGATTTCGTTGGTAACATTTTTGAGTCCTGCGGCTGTCGCCGCCGGATGGTCTCTCATAATTGCTTCGAAAATATAAGCGCTACCTGCTCCGTGGCAGGTCTCACATCCGATGCCCTCGTCCAGGCCATACGACTCAGCTGTGCCGCCGGCTTCTCTGTAATAGGCACTGGTATGGCACTTGAGGCACTGCTGGCTGGTTTGCGGGTCTTCTTTGAGGTCTTCCTTTTTGGCGATTTCATACGCCTTATCGGTTGCCAAGGTTGCATAGGCACGGGCGTGAGCGCTTGTCCGCCATTTGCTGAACCGGTAGCCCATCGACGGGCTGTTGTGACAGCCAGCACACGTTAATACACCCACATATCTGGGCAGGTCCTTCTGCTGGCCAGTTATCGGCGGAAGTTGCGGCGCCGGTCGTAATCGGTAGTTTTGGGGTGTTGGATGGGAGATGTCTTTAAGGGCCTTTTCCATATCGAGCTTGGGCAGCTTAAGTATCGCCACATGAGAGCCTTTTTCAACGTGGCAGTTCAGACAGTCTTGTATTGTCGGAAGCATAAGACCCGCCTTAATAGCAGCCTGCCGTTTGGTCATAATGGATATATCCATATACTCGCTTCCGGGGCCGTGACATTTTTCGCACTGCACACCGTCTTCAACGAAAAACATTTTGTCTTTTTCCCAGGCCTCAGCGTGTGCCCCGGTTGCGTGACATCCCAGGCACATTGGTGATCCCTGTGGTTCCTGTGGAATACCGCTCAACTGGGCGATTTTTTTTGATTCCGGCTGAGCAAGGACCGCGTATGCCTGCGCATGTTTGGATGCCAGCCACTTACTATATTGATTTCCCATCCCTCTTCCATCGTGACATTTAGCGCAAGCTCTGGCTCCAACATATACAGGCTGCTTCTGGCTGCTTTCTGCCGCCCAGACAGAGGCGCTTGTTACGATGACCAGAGCAATGATTAAGAAGCTGCGCATTTTTATCATCATTATTCTTTTTGTCGGGAATTCTGGATTACCTTAAGAATCTGGTTGGCCTTTACATCTATCAGTTTGGTGGTGCTTTTATCAGGCCAGCGAATTTCGACGGTGTCTGCTTTGGTGGCGCTGCCCAAGCCAAAATGGCATCGCGGGTCAACCTGGCCAAGGTAACCCTTCACCGGAATCAAGTCCTGTATCTGAACCAACGAGCCGGCTGTGACGGTTACCCGTGCGCCAATGGCGTCAGTTTTGCCTTTAGGTAGTTTCGCATCGATAATAAGCCAGTTGTTCCTGTTGCCGCCATCGTTTCGCAGCAGCCGTGCCCTGTCATTAAGATTGACTACCAGGAGGTCGAGGTCGCCGTCGTTATCATAGTCACCGTAGGTGGCACCTCGGCCTACATATTTTTGTTTGAAGTAGGGACCTGATTTGTCTGCTACATCCACGAAATTTCCGGTGCCATCATTTCTCACAAGCACAGCTTCTTCCGGATATTCGTGGTGGGCGTCGCCGTTTGCGATGAATATGTCGAGGTAGCCATCACAATCATAATCAAACAAAAGCCCGCCCCAGCCGGTATATTGGCCGCATATAGCGGCTAAATTCGATGGTGATGTGCGGTCTTCAAAATACTCCTTTTTGTTCATCAGGAGACAACCATATCCCATATCCGGGATATAGACATCCAGCCAGCCGTCGCGGTCAACATCACCGGCTACAGGTCCCATTGAAGAGACTCCCTGTCCTCCTTCGCCAAAGGCCAGGCCCATCTCAAGGGCTTTGTTTTCGAATGTGCCATCGCCTTTGTTTCTGAAGAAGTAATTTTCCATAGCATCGTTTGCCACATAGATGTCGAGGTAGCCATCATTGTCGAGGTCTGCAACGGTGGCGCTCATAGCGCGCCCATCGGGCTGAAATATCCCTGCCTGTTTGGTGACATCGGTAAATGTGCCATCGCCATTGTTACGATAAAGTGCATCTGGCTGGCCATTATAACTGAGCGGGCCCGGGTAGCCAGCGGCGGCGTAATACGAGCGGAATTTGCCGCTGTCGTATTCGAGGTAATTTGCGACATAGACGTCGAGGTCGCCATCATTATCATAATCAAACCAGGGAGCTGAAAGACTCCATCTTGGGTTGGCAAGCCCTGAGGACTGCGATATATCCGTAAAGGTTCCATCGCCGTTGTTTCGATAAAAGATGTTCGGTCCATAATTGAGCACGTATAGGTCAAGGTCACCATCGCCATCGAAATCTGCTGCTGAGCATCCAACGCCGTAGCTTTCACCGCCGCCTACACCCGCTTCCTCGGTAACATCGGTGAACGTCCCGTCTCCATTATTGCGGTACAGGTAATTGCGCAGTTTTCCTTTCAGTTGGCGGCCGCGGTTGTCGCTGACGTCTTTGTGCCAGCGGCCGTTGGGGAAATAAATATCCAGCCGGCCATCGCCGTTGTAATCAAAGAACATTGCGCCGCTGCCAGTTCCTTCAACTATGTTGCTTAGCTCAAAGTCGCCGAAACTTTGCTTGAAATGAATTCCAGCCTGGTCGGTAACATCGGTAAACACGGGCAACTGCTGTTGGGCCACATCAACGGTGGAAATGCTAACGATTATTAGTAGTGTTATTAGCTTTGGCTTCACTTTTTTCGGTCTCCGGTGCAACCTTGTATCCGGGCAGATTGTCAGGGCCTGGAATACCATCCCACAGTGCACCCATATCAATCCATTCAACAAAGGTGCGTTTCTGGTCTTCAGTTAGCGCCTCGGTTCCATCCGGAGGCATTTTTAATATCGGCTCGCGCGAGCAAATACTATTGTCCCAGGCTCTTGATGTATTGCGTCCTAAAATATGCCAGATAAGCACGCTAGTTCTCGCTGTGCCTGGGTCAACATATTGCCTGCGACTGGGCTGCTCGCCCGCAGCAAGGAGACTTTCGTAACTGCGATTAAAATACGCCTTTCCTCCTGGCCGGGCAAGTAGAGATAAATCGGGCGTAAGGTAAGGAACCGCACCGGCCTTACTGTGGCAAGCGGCACATTTGGTGGAAATTATCGGCATAACATCGCGGCGAAAGTCAACCGTCCGCCTTCGCTCAGGGGGCAGAGTCAATTTCATTGAGGGGCGGGCAAGTGCCTTGACAAAAACATTTTCAGGAGTTAGTTCCCCATCTTCGTGACAACCTATACACCCCCTCGGTTCGTGGTTTTTGACCCAAATCCAGCCACAGGTCCGCAGTGCCATACCGTTGCTATCGAGCGTTTGAATCTCGAGTGGAGTGTTTGCAGGAACCTCGATATTAAATGAGCCATCTTCATCTACGGGGATTTCGCCTAAAATCCGACGCTGTGAAAGCGAATGGATTCCAGTGACACGTGGCCCATCGGCGTTTGCGGAGCTATCTATTGTGGCTTTTGTAACTGGAATTCCTTCGAGGACTCGGAGTTTTCTTACTGTTCCCGGCGGTAGCCACGCAGGCTCCTTGAAATCAGAGATATATACGTTCAGACAATAGAGTTTGCCGTAGGGGTCCTGTTCGGAGACCACGCTCGAGCGTCCATCCGGCTCCGGACGGCGACATACCGCTTTAGCTTGTATGTCGTGATAATCAGGGCTATCGAAAATCAGCTCAAATTGTTTTGTCGAAGGGTCGAGTCGATATACACCATGATTACCTCTGCTGTCTGCTGGTCTGCGAGACACAAGAATATTACCATCTGGAAGTGGCGAAGGCGAGTGAAACAGACCATCAGATTCCTTAGTTATCTGTCGATACGAATGAAGTGGTCTTCGCAAAGATACGCAGCCGAGGGTCCCTGCACCATCCCACGGGACACTGTCGGCTTCGACAAACACCACAAGGCCTTTTGCTGTGACGCAGGGCATATGTTTTATTCGTTTATCTCCATCGGCAGAAAACAACGTATAATCTGTGCCATCAATATTGATGCCGAACAAAGCAATTCTTCCAAGCGGCCCTCTATTGAGCGTGGAGCGTTGCCAGCTTGCGAAAAGCACCCGCCCGTCAGGCACAATAAAGGGGTCCATATCGCTGGAGAGGTTAAAGGTTAACCGGCGAATTTCTGAGCCATCCAGTTTGCACGAATACAAACTTGTGATTGAGCCGGTGCTATATTCATTCAGCAAATCTTTGTCGGTTTTGACAAAAGTAAGCTGATACCAGGGTTTCGGCGAATCGAGCGTATAGAGCGTTGCCTGATATGAGGGGCTTCGGCAGTCGCCAAGATTATCGGTAATCTGTCTGATACCTGAGCCATCAATTGCCATTTCAAAGATGTTCCAACAGTCTGCAGGTGTCTGCTTTCCCGCAAAAAGGATATGCGAAGCATCAAACGAAATCTCCGGGTCACAAGCGCTATGGAATCCTTCGCTAAGCACCTTTACAAACATATCCGGGTGCACCATAACCAGGCGCGCTTCCTCTCCAAAGTTAGCCCGCAACATGCCGCCAACCAAGGAGTCCTGTTGCTCGGCAGTTTTTCTCACAGAAAGCTGCACGACAACAAATGGATATTCAATACGAATCTTAGAAGATGGTTGTGTTGAAACGCTCTTACCTGAAGCATCCCCATTAATTATCACCGAGATAATAATATAAAACAGGACAAAAAAGACCTCAAACTGTCTCCGTTTATCTCTCTGATGTGTGAAACCGGTCGTTATCACCTTGATCTGCCCCATTTTTTAGTACCAATTGTTGTGAGAGGGTTTCCGATACATCCTCTCTGCATTGGGGCTGACGGAGCGTAGCAGAGTCAGGCCCAATGCACGTCCCCGCAAATGCCGCCGGGGCCATATATCCAAGGCTGCTGTGCGGCCTATGGTGATTATAATCCATCCGCCACCGTTCCACAACATACCTTACTTCCTCAATGCTTAAAAATATTTCACGATCCCAAAGCTCATCTCTTAAATGGGCATTGAATGATTCAATATAACCATTCTCCCAAGGACTGCCAGGCTCAATAAACAACGTCTTTACGCCCATGTCCTTAAGCCACTTCTTAACCTTCTTCGCAGTAAACTCGGGACCGTTGTCACTGCGTATATAGTCCGGTTCTCCTCTGACTAAAAACAAATACCGAAACACATCAATGGCATCTTTTGCTTTTATCCTTTTGCCGACATCAATCGTAAGAGATTCCCTGGAGAACTCTTCAATGATACTCAAAAGCTTGACCTTACGACCATTCATAAAGCCGTTCGCGTGGATAAAGGGCGCCGGGAGGCGTTCGCCTCCGACATAAGTGCCATTGATGAATAGTGTCATGTGGTAGGTGCCTTGCCTCTCGTACCATATCACGACGATGTGTGTGTAACTGTCCTGCGAAAGCACATCCGGGGCATACGCTACCCTGTATTCATTGGCTGAATTACGAATTTCAAAGTACACATAGTCCGAGTTCGCATAGAATATGCCCATACTGTTTAGGCGTTCCGAGGCGGCCAATTTCCATAATTCCGCCTTTTTGGTCGGACGAGTTCTTTTTGAACCACAGCGAAAGGGAGCCAGCAGGAGTGTCAAATATCTGTCCGGTGAACCTCACATCGACCGTGCCGTTGAAATTCGCGCCTAAGCAATTAACGGCGATAGGAAATGTTAGCGCACCATTAACCGTTCCGTTGCATTGGGTAATAGCCGTTTCACTATCAAAACTGCAATAGAATGGAGCACATTCACCGGGAAGGGAAGGAGAGATGACTGAGGCAAAAAACCAAAGATTACTCACTATGAATTGATTTATGTACATTTTAGGTCCTCCGTTTATCAAACATATTATAAACGATAACTGGCCTAAAGTCAAACACAAACACGCCTCAGGTAAACCCGAGGATTTACTAACGCTTTTAATTCTTTGCATTACCAATTTTCTATACGTGGCTGGGTGTTTAGCAGGAAAAGAGACGCAAGGAGCGGCGGCTGAACCGCTGAACACGGAACAGCATCATTACAAGAACCTGCGGAATATGAGAAAGGCCAGACAAGTGCACAGGAGGACAAGAGCAAAGCGGTACGTGACGATGACGACTAAGTCCACACAGTGAAGAGCGGAAAAATGAGCTCTCCTAAGAAACTCTCTCGACCGCTTAGAGCGTCCATCCTTTTCGGTATTCACGCCTGATGAACTTGTCAGCTTCGGGGCAGCCAATTGCCTTGAGATTTTTGGCGTCCCAGGTGAGTTTTTTTCCCGTACGCAGCGCGACATTACAAAGCAATGCTGCTTCGGTCAGTGCACCTGAATAGTCGAAATTGCACGTGGTTGCCCCGCCTGTCTTGCAGGCCTCGACCCATTCACGATGGTGGCCGATGGAATCCGGGATGAATAGTTCTGGCCGCTTGAAGTCAACAAACTTCTCTTCGGGCAGTAGCCGATGTTGGCCGTAGTCGGCAATCAGCATTCCTTCCGAGCCAATGAACAGTACTGCGTTACCCCACTGCGGGATGTTCTTTTGTTTCACAAATGCCGGATAACCTCCACCGTGGTACCAGGTTAATGTGACCGGCGGTAGACTACCTCGGGGGGGGTATTCCTGGCGGGCGATTGTCCAGCGAGCGGCACTCTCAGGGTGCACAGGCCCCTCCGCTTCTACAGTTACAGGGTGTCGCAATTTTAACGCCCAGAATACAAGGTCGCAGTAATGGCAGAAAAAGTCCCCAAGTTGACCATTTGCGAAGTTCCACCAGTAGCGCCATCCGAACGGGGCGTAAGCTGGGTGGTAAGGCCGGTATGATGCAGGCCCTAACCATAGGTCCCAATCGAGCGTCTCCGGCACCGCGGGGTGGTCAGAAGGGGCATCTGGCTGCGATATGTCTATTGGCTTGTGCGGCCCAGAGAAGTTAGCACCAAGCCATACGTGAACCTCACGCACTGTACCGATGGCGCCAGTCTGTACAAGCTCCACTACGCGACGATAATTACTTTCGGCGTGAATCTGCGTCCCCATTTGTGTAATGAGCTTTTTCTGGCGCGCAACTTCCGCTATCACCCGGGCTTCGTACACGCTGTGGGTGAGCGGTTTCTCACAGTAACAATGCTTGCCAAGTTTCATGGCCATAACCGCTGCTGGCGCATGCGTATGGTCAGGTGTGCCAATAACCACCGCATCGATGTCTTTGTTCATCTCGTCGAGCATCTTGCGGAAGTCTTTATATCGTTTGGCTTTTGGGTATCGCTCGAAGGTCTGTGCTGCATGCTTTTCATCGACATCGCACAGGGCAACGATGTTCTCACTCGCTACACCATTAATGTCCTCAGCACCGCGACCGCCGACCCCGATGCCGGCAATGTTCAACTTATTGTTGGATTGAGTGCCTCGTACCAATCGGCTGTGCGATAAGATTATCAGGCCTGAGGTGCTCCAAGCCATATTGCGCAGGAAAGTGCGACGAGTTACTTGTTGACGCATAAATCAGCTCCTTTTCTGTCGAAAAACGAATCATGCCACTGGTTACAGGGTACCATCTGCCTTTTGTGAAGTCAATCTCGCCGGCGTGTAATAGTACCAGCTGTTTCATATCCGTGTTAAGTGATTTTTTAGAAGGTCATTTCTTTAAACTGTCTATCTCTTTGAGATATTCGCCGAGCTTCATTAGCATCTCGCCGGTGTACGAGCTGCAGTTTGCCCATGTGTCACTGTAATTGATATCCTGCAGCTGCCCAGGATTGTCCTTGGCTGGTTTGTGTTTCATCCAAGTTGGATAAAATCCATCTGGATGTTGTATTACAGTGAGCGTGTCGGCCATTGCACAAGCCTTCCTCAAGTAGGCCTCATCTCCCGTATGTCTGTGAAAGGCAATACAAACACGAATGTAGTGTGCCGTGTGCCAGTCAATAACATGGTAGCATACGTATTGCTCCCGGGCTCCTGGAGTAATATATTCGCTTGAAGGTTCCCACTCAATAAACTGGTTATCTATGTAGTAGAGCAAATCGAGAGCAATCTTTGCGTAGCTGTTTTCAGGAGTTGCGTAGCGTAGAAGGTATTCGATGAACAGGCCTGTGTCGTACCACTCGAGGTTCTCGTAGGGCGCCAAAGTTTTTACGTCGTCCCATTGCTGTTGCCAGTGGAATGTCTTGCAGGGATTTGCCAGCATCCATCTGACAGCCTTGTCTCGTGTTTCCACCAAATCCCTCCTTTTATGGTTCCGAATCAATTCGTCGAGCAACAGAA
>Ga0315279_10000450_pt1 | contig 82419 bp, 81 predicted proteins | sample YL17G06_20_MG_FD_203694 | JGI IMG/M metagenome (GOLD analysis project Ga0315279, IMG submission 203694) | Sediment microbial communities from Yellowstone Lake, YNP, Wyoming, USA - YL17G06_20 | ecosystem: Environmental > Aquatic > Freshwater > Lake > Sediment | place: USA: Wyoming | collected...
TGACAGCATCGGGCTTAACACGAACGTGTAGAGGATGATGGTTGAAACGTCGCCGCCAGATCCGCCGCCTACACCAATGTTTTGAACGCTGAACATTATGTAAAAGCAGAGGGACATCATCACGTTTACTATTATGAATGTTTCAAGAAGCATTCCGAGTCTTTCAGCTGCAGCTTTAACACGCATCGCTCTGGCCTTGAAGATGTCTTCTGCCTTTCTTTCGAGGAAGTGTCCGATGTCCCCGCCGATGATTACCGTCGAAGCGTAGCCAGATAGGAAGTCCTTGAAGATGTCCAGGGGATTCTTCTTTGCTGCGTGTTCGATCGCAGTGAGCGGGTCTATGCCGAAGATCTCGACGTCTTTTATGATCTCTCTTGCTTCGCTGTTCATCGCTGGCAGCAGTTTTACGTCTGCCAGTCGTTTGAAGCTCGTGTATGGCGCTATCCCTCCTGAGGCCATGACGCTGATATAGGCGGATGCGAAGGGCATCTCTCTCTCAAGGTTGCCCGATCTATCACTCGCCTTCGACTTGGGCACTATCAGGAATGCCGCCATTACGTAGAATGGAAAAGGGAGCAAGGCGATTATAGGGAGAAACCCGTAGAGGTAGACGATCGCAATTGATATTATCGAAACCGGAAGCGTCAGCACTGCAATGAAAAGCATCAATGAAACGTAGGTCTCTGGATAAATCTTGATCCTGGCTTTCTCCAAGGAGTCTTTGAACTCGAACACGTTTTTCTGGAATGAAGGGGCCAGTTTCCCGAAGAACCGGTAGGACCAAGCTTCAATGGTTTCCAAGAACGGCAACCGGCGTAACCTCCTCGCCTGCTATAATCTTCTCGTAGATCTGTTTCGGCCTTGAGTAGTACTCCGCAATTATCGTGGCAACATCCTTGTAGCTTCTAATGTTTTGCTCGCGCATCCAGTGCAGCACGTCTTTGCGTCTGCCTATTTCGTCGATTAGGTCCTTTTTGTTCGTGCCTAAGCGATCTGAAATTGATGATAGCAGTACGCTTTGGTCGAAATTCGGCAGATGCTGGTCCTTGATTGGCTGCCATTTGAAAACGCTCTTGTAGTTTTCATAGTCTGCGATCTCGTTGACGTTCATCACGCGTCTGTACGCCTTTTTTTCTGCGCCTTTGACCAGGTGAACTCTCTGAATGGAGAGTATGATGTTCATTAATGGGATGTATGCGGGCGAGATTTCCATGGGTTTCTGTGTGAGGCGTTTGATGGCTGAGTCTAGGTTCTCAGCGTGCATCGTGCACATGCCTCCGTGGCCTGTGGCTAACGCCTGAAAGAGCACGTAGGCTTCTGCGCCTCTTACCTCGCCCACGATCAGCACGTCGGGTCGATGCCTCATGGACGTTTTCACAAGGTCGAAAAGTGCCACTTCGCCCACGGTGCTTCCGCCTAGGCCGTAGCTCTGCCTCGCTATAAGTGAGACCCAATTCTCATGTGACAGGTTGAGCTCCGCAGTCTCTTCTATCGTGATTATTTTGCTTCCCGGTTTGATCAGACACCCTAAGGCATTCAGCGCCGTCGTTTTTCCTGCCGCTGTTCCGCCCAGGACCATTATTGATGCTCTGTTCTCGAGGCATAGCCAGAAGTAGGCGGCCATCTCCTCTGAGAATGTGCCTATGTTTATCAGGTCCACGATCGAGTATGGGTCCTCTCTGAATTTCCTTATCGTGAAGGCCGTGCCGAAAGGTGTGATCTCCCGTCTGTAGAGGACTGCTAACCTGTGTTTTCCAGGCAGTGAAGCGTCCACGATGGGGAAGGCAGAGCTGACGTGTTTTCCGGCCATGTGGACAAGTTTGACCACCATGTTGTCAAGCTCTTCATCGCTTTCGAATTGGATGTTGCTTTCGATGCTTTCGTAGTTTCTGTGCCAGACGTAGACCGACTTGTTCACTCCATCGCATGAGATGTCCTCAATGTTCGGGTCACGCATTAACGGGTCTATTCGACTAAAGCCCACGAGGTCTCTTTCGGCATGATAAAGGATCTTGTACCACGAGACGTCGGGCAACCAGCCTAAGCTTATGCGATATTTGTTAACGATTTTCTTTGCTTCATCTGCGAAGAATCTTCTGGGATCGTCAATCTCCTCTTTCGGCGATTCAATCTCTGCAAGCAATATTTCTAAGATTCGGTTGTATACGCCCCTTTCAAGGGGGTCAAGCTGCAACTCGTCAAGGATGAATTTGTACTCTCCGGTCTTCGGGTTTTGGGCTATGGCCACGTGTGCAAAAGGCTCGTAAAGCGGGTACCTTTCAACGATCTTGAAACCTCTGGGGACCGATTTTGGCTGAGGTGTTTGAACAATCGCTTCCTTGTGTTTTCGGATGTTGAATCGAATAGTAACTCTTCTCAGCTTAGAAAGCAACTGTTTCGGCTGCGGTTTTTTCATTGTTTCTCTCTCATGCTCCTATTATGATCATCGTGAATCTATTAAATCTTACGTCTCACGAAACACTTTTCTCCTCATTCCTCTTCCCTGAACGAGATCGATAATACCTTCTTCTTAACTAAAACAACAACGATGACCACTATGATGATCGGTATGATTATCAATAGTATCATAATCATCAACCAGCCGCTGGCAGTCTGCGGGTTCATCTTAGGAGTGACGTTTATAGTCGTTTGATTCATCGAATTCCAGTACCCGTTCTTGCTCGCTGTGGCCATCATCTCGGCAGTCAGTTGCACAGTCGTATTCGGAGCGTTGAAGAGAAACGAGCAGGTGCCGTTTGAATCCGTGACCGCGATCTTGGTGGAGAAGTTTCCATAGTTTGATGACATCGTGACCGAAGCGTTGGCGATAGGAGCCGAGTCACTCGTGACGGAAACTTTTATGACGCTCGTTTCTCCCGACGCGACCGTCGGCGCGCTCGTTTCGACCTGAACCGTGAGGTTTCCGGGGTTAACAGTTATAGGCAAAAAGTCTTGTCCGAAGGCATACCCCGCTTTCTGAGCCAAGGCTGAAACGGTAACGTTGAGCGGCGCATTAGCCGCCGGAGCCGTAAGTTCAAAAGTGATGTCCCCGTTTAGGTCTGTGAGTCCTGTCGTTGCGGAGAAGTTTCCGCCGTTTTCTGATGTGATGGTGACGTTTGCTTCCGAGACCTGGTCCGAGTCAAATGAAGATGTAACATGAACTGTCACGTTTGCTTCCGCCATTGAAGTCAGTACGCCCGGCTGTGAAGTGATCTGGACAATCAGTATCTTTGGGTTTATCGTTATCTCTGCTTGTTCTTCGGCGTTTACGTATCCGTCCTTGTACGCGTCGATGGTGATGGTGGCTACTGCGCCATCATGGGCTGTGATTTGGGGTGCGGTGAAGACGAAGACGGCGTTGCCGTTCGAGTCTGTTGTTCCTGTGGCTGCTGACAGATTGCCCTTATCAACAGACAGCGTGAGGCTAACGTTGCTGACCGGTTCTTCGAAGCTGTCAGTCACGTGGACTTCTACCGTTGCGTTCTCCTCTGAGATAAGCGTCGTTGGGCTTGCGGTCATTTGCACGTTGAGGGGTGGAAGAACCTTCACGTACGTGTAGTCAGAGCCATCGGCGTAATTGTTGTATCCGTTTACGGATGCTGCCGCGATGATCCTTATGTTGGATGCTCTTGTGACATTCGGGGCTGTGAAAACTGCCGTGAAGTAGCCAGGGGAGTCTGCCAATGGGGAAACAGGCGTGAAACTCCCGCCTCCTACTGATAGTAGCCTCACGTTTGCACTGTCTGCAGGCGCTGTTCCTGCTGAGACGTGAACTGTAATTGACGTGTTCTCGTCGAAGTTGACAGTGTCCATGCTCGAATTAACTGCCACGCTTAACGGTGTCAGATAAGGCTGGACGGTGATGCTTGTCGTTGCGATGTTTTGACTTGTGACGTTGAAATCGTCTGCTACCTGCAGGCTTGGCGTAAAGACTCCTGGAAAAGCATAGGTATGGTCGAAGAGTGACAGAGTAGTCCAAGCTGGGTTAGTTGTGTCGCCAAAATCGTAGAGGTACTGGTCAACTTGGCCATCGTCGTATGAGTCATGGCCTATAAAAGTCACATTTTGACCCGGTGCGATCAGGGTCTTGTCTGTTTGAAGGACTGCTGTGGGAGCGGAGTTACCGGATTCAAACGGACGTGTCAGGAAGAATATGAAATTGAGGTTTGTCCCGTTGCCGCCCACGGTGTTTCCTCTACCGTAAGGATTCAAGTATTCATGTTCTGGTCCACTCTTGTCACCCCAGTAGTTGTATCTAGCGTCAACGATTGCATTTTGAGAGACGTCCATGCCAATCGTGTTGTTGTAAATGTCGTTGAAGCGTGCCTCATGAGTGTTCCCAGTTTCGTAGAATATCCCAACCGTGTTGTTCATGATGTAGTTGCTTGCTATGTTCGTGCTCGCGTTTGTTGACACGTAGAAGCCATAATCGTTGGCTGAAAATTGGTTGTTGACTATTAGAGTGCTGCTGTAGGATTCCGCTTCAAGCGATATGCCACTGTGCGTGTTGTTGAGGAAGTAGTTTTGTTGTATGTCTGTTTCGGAAGTGAAGTTTCCAGCGAGCGTGACTCCATCAGCGTTCAGGGTGAAATTGTTGCCGTGGACCATAACCTGATTGTTTCCTTCGACGTAGATGCCGCTCTCAACGTTGCTCTCGAAGGAATTGTTGTTCGCCCCTGTGGTTCCATTTGCTACTGCGATGCCGTTTCCAGAGTTAGATCTGACTTGGCTGTCCTCCAGTGTCAGTCTTCCAGTATTCACCGTGATCCCGTTAGTTGCATATTCGATGGTGCAGTTGCTCAACGAGGCGACTGAATTCGCGTCGTTAAGCAGGATGGTTCCCCAGTCGCCCGGGTTTGGATTAAGCCCGTTGGAAGTGAATTTGACATTCGAGGCTCCCGTGCCTTTTGCCAAGAGCGCGCCTTCAACGGTTATTGAGAAGTTTCCTCCAAACCTCACTTCAACTGCGGGCTCTATCGTCAGAGTGGCGCCAGGATAAATGACAATGTCGCCTGAGACGACGAATGGGCTGTCAACCAACGTCCAAACGGTGTTTTTATCGATTGGGCCCCATGCGTACGTTGCCCTTGCCTCTTGAATCGGGATTTTAAAATAAAAACACAAACTGGCTATTGCCAGGATTAGCAGGATGACTGATGGCTTGAAAGGTTTGTTCATGGTGACACGTCCTCACGATGTTTGATCAGGCTTAAACCTCTGCCCTGTTCGAGTTTAAGCATTATGAATTTGGAATATGACTTCGTGATCAGCGTGTGGGATGTCTATCAAAAACGCAGGTTTTTCAGGCAAGGGATTTAACGAGGAGAAAAGCACTGCCTAGACTGAGGCTCGCAGGAGGAAAGTGATTGAAGAGTTTCACAGCCATTGCTCTGGAGAATTTTCCTTTAGTGAAGGCAGGCGACGACATAGCGAAGACGATCGTTGATGTTGCCTCGAAGAATGGTTTGAGACTCGAAGAAGGAGACGTGATCGTCGTCGCGCAGAAGATCTTTTCTAAAGCTGAAGGAAGAGTGATAAAACTTGGCGAAGTGACTCCCTCGAAAAAGGCAAAGGAACTAGCTGAAGTAATCGGAAAAAGCCCAGAGTTTGTTGAAATTGTTCTCAGAGAGACAAAGAGAATTGTCAAAGCTTCTCATGAGATCCTGCTGGTCGAAGATAGACGCGGTTTAATCTCGATAAACGCGGGCATTGACAAATCAAACGTGCAGGGCAGAGACAACTTTGCGTTTCTGCCTGAAAACCCAGATGAATCGGCTGAGAATTGCCGGTCAAGAATCAGGGAGTTAACTGGCAGAAGTGTCGGAGTCATCGTCTGTGACACCTACAGCCGCCCTTTCAGGCGGGCTCAGGTGAACTTTGCGATTGGGTTCGCCGGAATCGCGCCATTCAGAGATTACAGGGGAAAAAGGGACCTGTTTGGGCAGGTCCTCAGGGTGAAGAATATAGCCGTTGTCGATGAATTGGCGGCTTCTGCCGAGCTGCTGATGGGACAGGGAAGAGAGGCGAGGCCCGTGGTCATTTTCAGAGGCTTAGCTGACGATGTGGCCGAAGACCAAAATGCCGGTATGAAACAGTTGTACATGTCTCGGGAAGAAGATCTGTTCAAGGGCGCGCTCTGATCACTGTGATCGCAGAAACGGGTTGTTGAGCTTCTCTTTTTTGATTGTTGTCGCAGGTCCGTGTCCGGGGTACACTGCGAAGTCGTTCGGGAGGCTTGCGAGCTTCTGCAAAGAAAGCTGCATGTCGCCTTCAGAGGCTCCTGGAAGGTCTGTTCTTCCTATTGATCCTGCGAACAGCGTGTCTCCCGTGATGACCATTCTTTCTCCGGTGAGCGATATGCTTCCTCGACTGTGGCCAGGCGTGTGCATAACCCTCAAGGCGGTTCTCCCGAACTTGATCACGTGGTCGTCTTCAAGCAGGATATCTGCCTGAGGTGAAGAATTCTTAAACGTGAAGAGCTCTGCAATCTTCTCTCCCTCCTTTCCCAACATGCCCGAGTCCGCTTTATGAATCAGAATGGGTATGTTGAATTTCTTCTTGACGAGCCCATTTCCACATGTGTGGTCCGGATGCCCATGAGTATTCACGATGAACGTCGGCTCCAAAGCGTTATCCATTACGAAACCGAAGACCTGCTCCGCTGCTCGACGCTCATCGAAGCCCGGGTCAACGATGACGGCCTCGCACTCTTCTGGGCAAGCTAAAACGTAGCAGTTCGCGAAGAACTTGTCGACCGTAAACGCTCCTATTATCATCGGTCCAGACTGAAGGCATGTTCTACATTATTAAGGTGTTCGAGAAGGAACGTGAAATACACAGCGTTGCTCCGACATATTTTGAGATGCTCCGGCCCTCTGTTCCTCTTCGGCATCAGTACCGAGCAAAGGCCAGAGCCGTGCGAGCCGACGTGTTTCATTCTCTTTTTCCAAGATGGAAAGACTTTTAAACGGATCAACTACAACTATAGAAAGACGAAATTAAATGTGAGAGGAATGAAAATTGAACTTGAAGAAATACACTAAGAAAACATCAATGTTGCTTTTGGCATCACTACTGATATGTTCAGCTTTGATGGTACCTTCATTAGGTTTCATCTCTAACCATACAAGTGCAGGAGCGGACTATGTGGTAATTGAAGGCGTTGCGGGTAACGACTCCTATGACAGTATGCAGTATTCTTACAAAATAAACGAATGGGCCTCCATTCAAAACATCAGCGGCTATAACAGCACTTTACCAAGCCCAGGCCAAGTTTACTTTAATGCAGACAAGAGTCTGAGATTTGGTATGACAGAGTACGGTGAAATTTGCACTCCACAGGGAGGAATTGCCTATGGAGCAAATAGCACTGAATGGGCAAACAGCGAGTCTTGGTCTTCTACAAGCATCAATCCGAAATACTACATTCAAGGCTGGGTATTCTACATGAACTACACGAGGCAAGGCATAACGCGAGCAATTGAAGGCTACGCATTATACAGTGACCTAACAACCACTGAGGCTGCGAGAAAAGTGTACAGCTGGTATGGCCAATACCTGCCAAACGACACTCTCCCAGCGCACGCAGTCCTAAACGCCACTGGTACATTGATTCCAAGCGGTGTTACAGTACTATATGACGATGCAAGACTTGCAATCACTAGAGCTTCTGTCACCATTCACGATGGATTCTACGACGAAGACGTTGCACAAGTTTTCCTGACGGCAGTCTTCCAAAAAGACACGAAGTACGTCATACTCTACAAGGATGTCAAGATGCTGCTTGACGCCAAGGTCTTAGACTTCATAAGTGACTTCAGCTTCGGCGAGAGATATGAAATAGACGTTGCAAGGGGAGTCAACCCCTCGAACGGGGCCTTCACAATGTGGTTCCCCAACAACATCACAAGCGTCTACCAGCACCCATTGACCGGAGCAAGAAACGTTGACATTGCACAGGCCTATGATCCAGCAAGACAATACCAGTTCTTTGCTGCTTATTGGCCAAACACAACCGAACACACAAACTACTCCCCGCTAATCCCGGATCTGCCTGATGGCTTTACACGAGTGCTTCCTGTTGGATGGCTCCAAAACGACATACTTCATCCACCAAATGGCCCAGGTGAACCAAGTACACCGTGGAATATTGCGCAATGGCGGTACAACAGCACAGCTTATCCGAAACTCATGACGTGGCTTGCCAAGTCAGCCAACCGACAGATTAGATTTGTCGAAGTGGTTGGCATGAGCGACGTCAATGTTGATCCGCATCCCATAATGGACGTAGACGCTGCCACGTTCAACAGTACTAACCAAGTCGATGTAGAAGCCCTATACTTGCTGAACCAGGTGTTCAACCCAGAAGATTTGAACAGTCTAGCCGGAACCGCAAGTACAGGCCAGAATCCATTCATGTGGACTGGATTGGGACAAAGTGCTGCTACGACAGACAGTGGAGGCGCCGGGCTAGTTGGAAGCAACGGCCTCGGTTCCTATGCAAACGCATTCACACTGTTCGACAGGAACGACACAATGTTCCCATACATCGCCCCAGTAGTAGGAATGAAAGGAACCATACCCTACGGCCTATCTGACTTCGGAGGAAACTACTATCAACAATTCAGCAACAGCGGCACAGGAAACGGTGCAGACACCACAACCTTCAAACGCACAGCCCTCAAAGGCTTCGCATTCGGAGTCTACGACGACGTAACCAGTAGTCCACCTCAACCGATAGCAGGCGGTTGGTCAGACGTCTTTTTCGCGGAAAACGAAACACTCGCTGACAACCAATACTGGTATCCATCCAAAGATCCATTAACAGAAAGATGGGTATACGACGGTACTGATCTCTCGTGGACCATGGTAAACTACACAAGTGTAAACTACCATCCGAACGGAATACTCAGCCTAGGCGGTATGAAAGCAAACGGTCTAACCAGATACTTTAACGACTTCAACTTCGCCATAAGCAGAGAGGGAACATCAGCATTTGCACTTGTCAACGGCGGTTCGGTCACGGGATCGGCTCCGACGAGCGACAGCGCACTTGCGACATACGACTACTTCCCGGTCTCATCGTGGGCAGTGAATAAGACGGCGTTTGGCTTCAAAGACGGTTACGCAGTGATATCTTTGGCAAGAGACATTAACGGAACAAGAGGTCTTTCGGTGTACGGTTGGGATGGAAGAGACACCTTCTGGGCGACCGCATGGGCTTCACAGTACATCACGGGCAATACAACAGGTTGGCTACCCAGCGGGACAGTTGCCCTGATACTGCACATGACATATCCTGACGGAAGCAGCGAACCAACAACATTCAATGTAGTAAAAGCCTTAGGTACCGTCACGGAATTCGGAACTAACGACTTCATCGTGAGGCAAGGCGGATTTGACTCAGGCGTAGCATGGACCGGCGGAATAACCGTACCATCAACACCACGCGCTTGGACGGGCGGCCGCCAAGTCTGGTGGTATCAAAAACTTAGTGCAACATCAACGGCGGCAATAGAGTTCGACCCATAAAAACAAATCCTCTATTTTTTCTTTCTATATTTTTATATCGAAGATTGTTTTCTGAAGTGAGTACGCGACGTAGGCGATTCAAGACGTTGAAGCGGCGGCTGACTATTTCACTGTTCGTTCTTCTCTTCGCAGGTCAAGCATATGCAAGCCATATCGGCTTCGGAGAGGGGACAACACTCTCATATCAATACGCGAGAATAGGCACATCTTACCCATATTCCTCTACAAGGGGAAATTCCACGGTCAGAGTGTTGGCGTTAAACCAGACAACTCTGCTTATGCAAACAAGCACCACCGAATCAAACACGCCGGTGGATATGCGTATAGAATATTACAATGGGATTCCGGTGTACACCGATTACGTGGAAGCCTTGTACTATCTTCCTTCTGAATGTATGGGTCAAAGCTTGCGAGGGAATCTGAACTGGACAACGCGAATGGCAACCGGTAAGGCTGAGGTCGTCACTGGGTGGGCTTCTGAGAGCCTGAACTTAACGGTGGAGGCGGGGAGTTTTGAAAGTCTCAACATCACTCTTACCGTTCTTGCAGGATTGGACTCTGGAGCACTGATGCTTGTCTATGATGTAAGCTCAGGAATTATGATATATGAACAATGGATTCCGATTTCGGGCAGCCAAATCTATGGAGACATCATCGTATTCTCGCTGACTGCAGTTTCTTCTCCAACTGAACGATCGCAAATAGTCGTCAATCTCGTACTGGCAATAGCAGTATTCGCCACTCCAGCACTGATGCTTTTGCATGGCGTAAACAAAGGTCTATTGGAAAGACACCGTAGGAAAAGGCCAGAACAGACTAACATTGGGACTAAAGATCAGTTTTCAGGAAAGGCGTTCTATATGATCATTGCTGGAGGCTTACTAAGCCTGGCATCAACGGTTCTTCCCTGGAGCCAACTGGCCGGATGGCAGGTATACCTGCCTTTGAGCCTCCCTTCAGCATTGGCTGCGTCGCCGGCACTCTTCACGTCGACGTCCAATCTTCTTGCGACAAGCCTGGTGGTTCATGCCAGTGCACTTATGGCTTGGATAAGCATTGCCATTTGCGTCTACACTGGCAACAAAGTCGTTCCGCCAGTGGTGACGACAGCTTCAACTGCCTTGGGCTTCATTTCAGCCATAACCTTTGTGCAAACTGGCTGGACAGCTTCATTTGGCCTGGTGGTCATCCTGGTCGCGGGTTTTCTCGCGCTGGCTGGCATAGTCTTGGCAAACATAACGGCGAGAAAAGGTAGCGCGAGTAATTCGTAGATCCTTCATATCAAGGTTCAAGTGCGCGTCGGTTTGCAAGCATCACGGAGGAGAGCATGAAAGTGTAGTATTGTTCTCGTGGCTTTTGGGGCATATCTTGGCATTTTTCTCGATTTAGCTATATAGGATAGACGAATAGATAAGATCGAAAAGAAGCTGAAGAGGCTCAAATGATCAGGCGGTGATCATGTGAACGGGTTCGATCGCAAGCTGAAGGGGTTCTGGTTGAAGTTGGCAAGGAAGAAGCTGAGTCTAAGGTCCACACAAGCGTTGATCATCATTTTCTTCTTTGTGTTCAGCCTGCGCGTTGCCAGCTGGTTCCAACCTCCATTTATACTGGCAAGCGGTGACCTCAGACCGCCCTTTAACTCTCAAGCCCTTGTGAAGCGTGTGCTCTACACGTGGGACGAGATCGATTTTGGCATGCCCTCTATGTATCCACCCAGAATTCTCGATCCTTTCAATTTTCTCATCATGACCTTCCAGAATGCCGGTTTAGGTTTGGTCTCCGCGGAACTCGCGACCGTGTTCTTAATATATTTCCTTTCAACAACTCTTACCTACATTCTTGTCAAACAACTCACGGACGACGCCACGGTTTCAATTGTCGCCGCCCTCTTCTTTGCTTCTAATGTCTACCTGATTAACGACCGGGAAATATCGGCGATTGGATTAGTAGATTTTGGGTTGATAATGTTGCCTTGTCTGATAGCGTTCGCAAGGGGCATCAAGACATACTCGTACAAACTGGTGGCGATTTCCGGTATACTCTGCACTCTCACGTTTGCGACCTTCCCCAACTATCGGAACACCCTCATCTGCCTATTCATGCAAGGCTTGGTCGTGGTCTATTTCTTCCTCAAGAATCAACTAAGTCTAGATCGCCATAGCGATGGTCCACGAATTTCCTTGAAGCTTTCACTTAACAGTGAAATCGCAAGCCATTATGCGAAACTTCTGGTGGTTTTTGGCTTGGCATTTCTGCTGGCGTCAATATGGGTTTTGGCCCTAATTTTCTCAAATTTCAATGTTCTTGTGTCATCCCTCCAGGGGCTATCCACTCCTTGGTTTGTCGGTGGTCTCAACATTTATGACGTGACAAGGCTCATTGCCAAGTGGGGGTTTTTCGATGAAGGTCTCGGCATGCCGTATGTTCCATACAGAAACTTGTACGTGAACGTTCCCTGGTTTATCCTCTTATGCTTTATGCCCGCCGTGTTGGCGTTTGCAAGCTTGCTCCTATCAAAAGAGCGCAAAACGACTGTTTTCTTCGGACTCGTTGCTGTGATCTCTCTGTTTCTGTCTTCCGGTTTTTCTTTCAGTGGTAATGGGAAGCAACTGTACGTCGCTTTCATTGACTTCTTTATGCTCAGGCCTTTTAGAGAGGCATCCAACTGGATGTTCTTCGTCATCGTCTCATTCGGAATCCTCATAGGCTGCGCCGTTTCAGCCTTGCAGCACAGGTTCAAGAGTAGAGCATTCAAGATCCTTTCTCTGGGTCTCGTTGCCGCACTTTTTGTTTCCACTGCCTATCCTCTGGCCACAGGAGATGTTACAAGAAACTGGCTTGAACCCAGCATAAAAGGGTCATATTTCCCACCCTCGTATACCGAGCTCAACAAGATGCTTTCGAGTCAATACTGGGCTCTTCTTGCAGGAGGAAGATACACTTATGTCGTCTACAACCTCACAAAGGGTCCTCTAGCTACCGGAAACCCATACCCCCTAATATTCTCCAAACCCCTGATCACAGGGGCCGGAACGGAATACATACAGTCCCAAAACGTTGAATTAGTGAATATGGTTAATAATGAGCTAAATCGTATAACGCCGACTGACCAGAACATTGCGCCAGAAGGGAAAGCCAATGCAAGCTCAATAGAAAATAGCCAATACCTGCCCAAAAACGCAATTGATGGCAATAATCAGACTAGATGGTCCTCACAGAGAACTATCCCTCAGTGGCTTGAGGTTGACTGGGAAGGAACTTCACGAATATCTGAGATATCCATCTTGTTTGAGGCAGCTTACGCGCAGAATTACACGATACAAACTTGGAACGGTACAACTTGGGAGACTCAATTGTCTATGCAAAACAACACTTCCACCAAAGTTACGCGTTCTTTCTCAAATCCGGTGGACACAACAAGACTACGTCTTTACTTCACCAAAACGTCCGAAAGCTTTCTCTCCGTAAGTTTGTGGGAGCTCGAAGTCTACGGTAGAAGCATAGGAGTTGAGCTATTCCTCGGCGTATTAGGGATCAAGCAAGTGATAGTTGAGAAGGACATTATTCTGGGCAATATATCCGATCCAAACGACTTGACCCTAAACAAGAACCCCGACTTCATTTTGGACAAAGAATGGGACGAATTTGCACTTTTCAACAACACCTACGCCTTGGAAAAGCTCTACGCAAGCGACAATATCATAGGCTACACCACTTTGGATGAGATGTGCGGACTCGCTGAAGGGTCGCAATGGAACATTCTTCAGCATTCAATATTCGTCAATTCAACTCAAACATTGCAGATCACGAAAGAGAAATTACTGCTTCCAACAACTTTCACTTGGACTGAGCTTTCACCTACGAGCTATGAAGCAGGTGTAGGCTCTCATGGAGCATTCATTTTGGGCTTTTTGGAAAGCTATGATCCGAATTGGAAGGCCTTCGTGAACGGCAAACCGATCTCGGAGGACAACCACGTCGAAGTCAACGGGTATGCCAACGGATGGCTCATAAATGCTACTGGAAACTTGACGGTAAGAATAGATTATGAAACGCAGATTCTTTTCACAGAGTCAGTGGCTGCTTCGGTGGTTCTACCTGTACTGCTCGTGGTGTTTCTCGCCAGAAAGGATTTGAAGGAAGTCCTCCAAAAAATCGTCGTCAGATTCAAAACGAGAAAAGGCTAACTGAATACCTTCATCTGCATTCCAAGCTTGGCCATAATATTCCCAAGGACTACCAGGGACCACATTGGGAATTCGAGTGCGAATGAACCTATCGTTTCAATGAGTTCGTTGCAAGCTGCCGAAGGCGGCAACGAGATCTTGTCTCATAGAATTCGCGCGCGCTAACACGATTTCCTTTTCATGAAACATACATTGACTCAGGTCCATAGCAGGAGTTTTTCCGGAGAATCTCTGCGCTTCCATTCCAACACTGTGATTGGCGCGGTTGAGTGGAAAGGACTTAAAGAAATCGTTGAGCTGATCTCCCGCAGATCCGTACTGACGATGGTCAAATCGAAACTGTGATGGCCAGAACTGCCACGTATTTACACGGTCTCTGTGGTCATAGCCCCAGCTTGGAATAGATCAGACCTGAAGTCGTCGCAAGATACTCCATACTTTTCAAGAGAATTGCGCCAAAGGCCAGCTTTGGCCTACTCAAAAATGCTCTCCAGTTTTTCAAGAAGAGTGCAAGTCTATACCATGCGCTAGTTTGCACCAATGCATACTCTTTGTACTTGTGCATGTATGAATGAGCCGTTTTTCCGTAGTAGAACTTCTTCATGAGCCACCTTTCGAGCGAGAAGTCTTCTTCATGGTGAAGTATAAAGGCTTCAATCCTTGGAAATGAACTGCGTTTGCCCCTTTGAATTTTGTAGGGTAGGGTGGATTCCTCAAAAAAAACGAGTCCTTCCTCAAATCCTCCAACTCCTTTTGCGAGCTTTGCTGGAAAGAATCTGGCAGATTCAATGACTGATCCAGAATAGAAGCTTCTTTCGAAATCGCGGACTTTCACCCAGAGGCTTCCTCCAACAGAGTGCTCAGGTATCACGATTCCTCCGATGTGCAGGTCTTCATTGGCAAGTTCAACGCATTCAGTAATTACGTTGCTAGTTAGTTCCATGTCTGAATCTACAAAAAGCAGATATCCTCCTGACGAATGTTTCATCCCCTCGTTCTTTGCTTCGGCTCTCCCCCTCCGTGGATTTTCTATCATTTTGCACCCATATTTCTCTGCAATTTCAAGCGTTTTGTCTGTTGAACCGTCGTCGGCAATGATGACTTCTACGTTTTTCCATGTTTGTCTTCTCAGTGATTCGAGGCATTTTTCCAGAAATCGGTCGGAGTTGTAGGTCGGAATTATGACAGAAACGAGTGGCTGTTCCCTGCTGGTGTTTTGCATTTGAATTCACCTTAGGCAGCTTCAATGGCATTAAGAAACTCGTCAGCTACTTTATCCCAACTAAAACTCCTAGAATATGTTAAAGCCTTCTCCGAGAGTCTGACCCTCAGAGCTTCGTTTGTCAAAACCCGAAATATCGCTTCTCCCAATGCCTCCGCATCGCCGGATTTAATCAGGAGTCCTGTTTCGTTGTTTGTGACAGCGTCCCTTAGACCGGCAACATCATAGGCAACACATGGTACGCCCAAAGCATTGGCTTCGATCACATTCAAACCGAAGCCTTCCCTGACGCTTGGATTGACCAGAACCCAAGCCCTCTTGACGAGTTCCCTTCTTTCTTCGTTTGGAACAGACTCAAAAAACCTGACGCCTTCAACAGCCATTCTCCTCAGCTTTTCGGCGAAATAACCATTTCCTATTATCCAAAGCTCTGCATCAGGAACTCTGCTCTTGACAATCTTGAAGGCTTTGATTGCATGGTCAGGCCTCTTTGCTTTCTTGAGCCTGCCCACAAAAACTACGACTGGGTGAGTCTCTTTCTCACCCATTTTTTCCAAGGGCATGAAATTTAGGCCCTCGCCCACGACAAAGACATTTCTGAATCCTAGGTTAACCAAATCCTTTCTGCTGCTCTCTGAAACAGTTACTGTCGGGATCATCCTGTAATTCTTAAGCCATCTCTTCTCAAGGAAATGATAACCTAAATAGCCTATTGGAAACGGGGTCTCATAAAACCAATATTCTCTAGCCAGTTGGTGTATCAAAGCGACGATTTTTTCTCCTTTCCTAACGAATTTTGGCGTCATAAAGGGTTCAGTGTTGATCTCGTCGACGACGACGTCATATTCTTCTCTTGAGAAGCATCTATTGTAGTATTCTTTTGCTTTCCGGTAGACGGAATATTTCCCGCCTCTCCGAACGATGGTGACTCCGTCGACCATTTCGTTTGCTTCGCCGTCTTTGAAGCTGCCTGCGAACAAGGTGACTTTGTTTCCGGCAGCAGCCCATCTCTTGAGGACTTCATGCGTGAAAACCTCGGCTCCACCCATCTCTGGGTTCATCCAGCATCGCCAATTGAAAACTAGAATCTTGAGTTTCTGCATCGATTCTCGAACCGTAGCTTGCTGAACCGATTTAGGTGCGCTGATAATATTTCTTGACTCTGAGTCTGTATGCGACTTTGACCATGTCTGTGCTCATTCTGAGGATTTCTCTGAAGCTCACCATGCTCTCAACGTGAACGTTGACGGGCAACTCGACGATCTTGAACCCGGCGTGATTGCACGCGGACATCATTTCCAAGTCGAAAGCATAGCGTTCTACCTTGAACTTGGGAGCCATTCTTTCGAACACGGTCCTCCTGAAAGCCTTCAACCCCGTCTGAGTGTCTCTGAGCTTTATTCCCGTGAGCAGTCTGGAGAGCGCGTTGAAACCGAAACTCAGGATTTTCCTTCTGGAAGTCATCGTCGTGCGTGACCTGGGGTTCCACTTCGAAGCAACCGCGATATCGTTTGTCTTCAAGGCCTCAACGTAGTTTGGAATAAGATAGGGATCAACGTCCAAATCACTGTCTATGGCCACCACGAACCTACCCTCAGAGTGTGCAAAACCGGTTCTCATGGCGGCTCCCTTGCCAGCGTTCTTCTCGTAGCCGATGACCTTCAAATGATTACCGTTCCTTTCGCGTCTACACTCATCGGCTTTCTCTCTGGTGTCGTCTACGCTGCCGTCGTCAACGACTACGATCTCATAGTTCCAACCGGTTTTCATCATCACATTATCAACTTTGTCAATCGAGTCCCCTATCACGGCCCCCTCATTGTACGCGCACAAGATCACGGATACATCGATCACATCTTCCAACTAGACTCGCTCTCCCAAAGCCTTCGCTCTAAAGGAACCCACCGCCTGCAACACGATGCCGACAGCCAAGAAACAGTGAGCGAGGACAACCACTGAGTCGATGACGGCATAACCTGGGCCTCCCAAAATCAGCAGATAAGCACACTCAAAAACAAGCGTGGCAAAAAGGACTATGAACACCGCTCCGGGGTTTACAACGAGAAACGTCCTGATCCTAGCTAACCTCATGTGCCCATTTGCCCCTCATAAATAACAATCAAACATTTGACTACGAGATTTGGCACCCACGAAATATAAAACTTGCTTAATGGCTGCTGCCATTTTGAGCAGGAAGCAACAGCAGCCGCGTCGGACGACACCAGCAAAACAATTGTGCTATAAATAGTATATGTCAAATCCGACTTCAGAATGCAGCACACAGGTTTTCCGCCAAAACAACAGCTTGAGCCCTCCCTTGAAGTGCATGCGAGCACGAGTAAACAATTTCACATACGAGTTCAGATCTCACTCCATGGACCATGCGGAAACGATCCTGTCAGACCTGCACAACCAGGCGTGAGAGATCCAAGAAACACTCAGGCAGGTACGGACGGACGAATCAACGGGGGCAGAGGCTCCGACAACCCTCGCAAGAGGAAGAACGGAGAATCAAAACTCACAAAGAACGAAACGTCGAGCCACCTCCTGCACATGGTGAGAACCACGCCTGAGAGGGCACAACAACACTGACGTTTTGAGCGAGCAGATTTGACGCGCCGTTGAACCAGACCCAAACCCAGCCAGAATGCACCCATTCAACGCACGCGTGAACCGAAGCTATGCTGCAGTCCCCGAAAAAACGACCGGTAGATAGGGGTAGGTGTATTTTGACTTGTTTTCAGCCCAAAATACAGATAAAACCTCCAAGCCTCAGCGTCCGCACAGAGCCTTCACTCCGATGACCGAAAAAACCGACGGGGAAAAGCGCGTCCCAGACGGGGGGATACCCTGCTAAGCGACAGGTCACCTTGACTCTTCTCCGAACCAGGCGCTTACGATCAGGCAGGATGGTTCCAATACGCTTTTCTACCAGGATGCTCTAGTACGACAACAAATCGAGCAGGGCAAGCAGAAAAATGACAGAAGAACCGGGCGAAACGGCCAAGATTCCCTTCTTTCAGCAGGGCGAGCTTGAAAGGATAACCCAGATGGTCACTCAAGAATTTCAAATCGAAGAAACCCCCCGGTTCCAGAATGTTCCCACGTACTATCTGAGTCAACCGCAGGAGACCAAACAACCCTTCCTCAGACTGCTAAAAAACCTCGAAAAGATAGACATGATCGCCTTCCTACGCAAAACAGACGGAAAGACCGTCTTAAGAATCGTCCCCAAGCCCCACGTCAAACCGAGCAACGTCCTCGTAAACTGGGTACTGCTCCTCGCGACTATCGCAACCACCTTTGTGTCAGGATACTACTCCTCACTAGGCATCATAAACCCCATCCTCGGCGGGGCAACCTTCACCACGGCCATCCTTGCAATCTTGGGCACACACGAAATGGGACACAAACTCACCGCAAACAAAAAAGGCGTGGAGGCAACGAACCCATACTTCATCCCTGGACCGCAACCGCTCGGAACCCTAGGCGCAGTGATAATGCAAAAGTCTCTGCCCCCAAACAGAGACGCACTGTTCGACATCGGAGCCGACGGCCCAGTAGCCGGCTTCATAATAGCAACGATCGTAAGCCTCTTCGGCCTCATGCTCCTGATCCCGACGGCTAAACCCACAAACCCCAGCATGGCTCCCGCACCCATCCCTGTCCCACTGCTATGGACACTATTGGCCCAGCTCCTGCAGGGCATAAACCTGATGCCGCATGCTGGACCCAATCAAGATCTGCTCCTGCATCCGATAACCTTCGCCGGATGGGCAGGACTCGTCGTGACCATGCTCAACCTGCTTCCCGCAGGCATGCTAGACGGCGGTCACGTGGTCCGATCGATAGCAGGCGAAAAACTAAGACTGGGACTGGCCGGACTGTCAATCGTTTTCCTAATCATCGAGGGTTTCTGGCCGATGGCCATCCTCGTGGTCTTCCTATCCCTCTTCAAGGATCCCGGACCTTTGGATGACGTCTCCAGCCTATCCACGAGCAGGAAACTCATGGCCATCGCGCTGGTGGCCATTTTCATTCTGTGCATTTTCCCCCAGATTCCCAGCCTCTAGACAGAGTCTGGGCATACGCAAACAGGGAATAAACAAAGATCAAAAAATGCCGATGCTATTCGGAGCTGGTCTCATAACGTCAAGACGATGGTGCCCATGCAAAGCAAACGGTGAGAAATCCAAGACTCTCTCACATAGGGTTTTCGGTTGTTCGCACTCAGGCGCTTTTTCCTGATTCGGGCGTTCGTGGCATGATCTTTCTCTGTGGTTGTGATCCTCTTGGAGGTTGAGGCGGAATTTGAGGGTTTTTCTTGCAGGTTCGCCTCAAGGCCAGCGTTGCCGGTGCGGATAGAGGAGGGGGAAGCTGAGGTTTAGAAGCGATGGTTAGTCTAGGCTTCGGGCTGTGACATGAAACCCGTGAGTCTGATAGTGGTTCCGCACTTGTTGCATGTCAGTATCAGTTCTGCGAGCTCATCCTTCTTGACTTTTGTCTCCACGATGTGGTAAGTGTCATCCGTCTCGTCGTCAGGAGATATCATGGTTCCACACTTCGGGCATGGAAAAGCTCCGTCTCCATCTATCTTCGTCAGATCAATAGTGTAGGCAATCTCTTTTTTCATCGAGGTTTTTTTCATCATTTTCAGGTACACCTTTTTTCAACGTGTTCCATGGTTCCCTCAGAACATATTAAATGGTTATGACTTTCTAATATGAATTCTGAATTCATGTTAGACGTGAATGAACCCTCTTCTTGGCGACGTCTTTCGGGCCAATCGGAGGAGCCGGGTAGGCTCTTGAATAGTATAGCAGCGGCAAGGCCAGAAGCACGACGTTCTTTCCTCTTGAAGTGAGCACGTATTCAACTCGTAGAGGCGGCTCCGTCTTCACGCTTCTTCGGATGCACCCGCACGTTGCCAGACTCTTCAGCTTGTCAGACAATGTTCGGGAGTTCACGCCGAGAATCTTCTTCAACCTGCTGAAGTTGGTCGCATCCTCGAGGAACAGCGTATATAGTATCTAGAGGCTACACTTCTGAGAGAAGAGGCTGAAGCTTTCCTCAAGGCTCTGAATGTCCTTTCTCAAATCTTCTAAACTCATTCTCTGCTCCTTTATTATGTGCTGCAGCGTCTCCTCTATTCCGTTCAACGTGGGTCCATGCGAGATTCTACGAGCCTGCGAAGCTCATCGCCCAAGGTCAAGCGTGTGCACATTGGGTTACACCAAGTGTGAAGCGGCCTACTTCATGATTTATAAGGGTTTACCAATACAACAAGGTATAGAGAATACATCACTCCCGCGGTGTAACCTGTTTGAAGTTTGACGTGATCGTCGTAGGTGCCGGCACGGCTGGTTGCTTGGCCGCGAAAACGACCGCTGAAGCAGGTCTCAGAGTCTGCTTGGTCGAGAACAAAAAAAGGGAAGAGATAGGAGAGAAGATCTGCGGGGACGCCTTAGGAGAGCATCATCTTAAAGCCGTAGCCTTGGAGGCCCCGCAGAGTGGTGAACTTGAGAAGAGGATTGACGGTATCAAGATACACTCGCCTGACCTGCAGACGACGTTCACCATAGCGGATGAGGATTTCAGGGGCTACCTGCTCAACAGGCACGCTTTCGGACAGTGGCTTTTGACCAAGGCAGTCGACGAGGGTGCGATTCTTCTTGACTCAACGCGGTGCAGTGGACCGATAATCGAAAAGGGGTCTGTGTCGGGCATTCTCGCCAAGGACTTGAAAACTGGCAGGAACGACAGACTGGAGAGCAAAGTAGTTGTGGATGCCAGCGGCTTCATGGCCGTCGTCAGGCGGAAACTTCCTGTGAGCATGAACATTGAAACTGAGGTTGCAAATGAAGACGTGGAAGCTTGCTATCGTGAGATTAGACAGCTCAAACAGGAAGTTGAAGAATCAAAATGCTGCGAGATTTACCTAAACCAAAAGGCCAGCCCAGGCGGCTACAGTTGGATTTTCCCCAAAACCGGAGCAAGAGTGAACGTAGGAGTGGGAATCTGCATGCGAGGCAAGTTTCCCAACCCAAAAAGCCAGTTCTACAAGCACGTGCTCGCTAGACCGTTGTTCGAGGGTTCCCTTCTCTTGAATTCGGGAGCCTGGTACGACCCCACGCGCAGACCGTTGGACAGCATGGTCGGAAATGGTGTCACGATTCTAGGCGACGCTGCTTGTCTCGTGAACCCCATTCACGGCGGAGGAATCGGACCCTCGATGCTCAGCGGCTTCCTAGCCGGGAAAACTATTATCGAAGCCCTTGCCAATGGAAGCGCCAGCCAAGAAGCGTTATGGCCGTACAACCGACGCTACATCGAATCATACGGGGAAAAACAGGCTGGGCTGGACGTTTTTCGTCTGTTTCTATTGTCCTGTCGAGACGAAGACCTGAACTATGGAATGAACTACAGGCTTCTGACAGAGGACGATGTCCTCAAGGCGGGAATGGGCGACGATTTTCATCTGAGCATCAGCCAGACTGCAAGACGCGTGTTTAAAGGGTTGAGGAACCTGCCTTTCTTGAATAGGCTTCGAGTCACGGTGAACCTGATGAGACAGGTTAAGGCTCATTATGAAAACTATCCTGACAACCCTGAAAACTTTCAAAAGTGGAAGACAAGAACGCATCAATTGTTCAACGAAGCCAAGTCAAAGATTCCGCAGTAGATGCAAAGGTCAAATCAGCAACTGTACGGGCAGGAAGCAAAGCCCTGAAGCCCACGACGCGATGGAACTGCGACAATGGGGACTTAGATGTCAGCTTCCTGACGCCATTTAGTAAGAGTTTTGAATAAAGGAAACATGTGATTCTCAGTGGATGATTGATAGTTTTTCTGGAAAAGTTTATCTTGTGGCTCACTGCTATGAATCAAGCCGCTGGCGGATTAGGTGTCCGCTGGGATGTAGCCGGGAAGGCTGAACCATAATCTTGGAATATAAGTGATCTGGTCATGGCGTACAAGTATATCGCTGAGGCTTGGGCCAAGCCTGAGAAATCGTTCGTTGACGCTCTGATGCGCAAACGTCTCGTAGAGTGGCGTAAGCAGTCGACGATCATGCGGATTGATCAGCCGACGCGCTTGGACAGGGCGAGAAAACTAGGCTATAAGGCTAAGCAGGGCTTCGTCATAGTTCGTATTCGCGTAAGAAGAGGGGGGATGAGAAAGCAGAGGCCTCGGTCTGGAAGAAGACCGAAAAGGATGGGTGTCGAAAAGTTCAAGCCAGGCAAGAGCCTGAGGCTGATAGCCGAGGAAAGGTCTGGAAGAAAGTTTCCCAACCTCGAAGTTCTGAATTCCTACTGGGTCGGCGAAGATGGCCGTTCAAAATGGTTTGAAGCAATATTGGTTGATCCTAACCACCCGGTGATCAAAGCCGATGCAAACATCAACTGGGTCTGCGAGAAACAGCATCGCCGGAGGGTCTTCAGAAGCCTGACAAGCGCAGGTAAGAAAACCAGAAGCTTGAGGAGAAGAGGACGTGGCGCAGAGAAGTTCAGGCCAAGTAGAAAAGCTGGAAGAGGAGGAGCATAACCTAATGGTGACAGCTGAGCCTAAAGTGTTCAAGGCTGGCCGAAAGCAACGCCAAGGGAAAGGTTTCAGCAGGGAAGAAATAAGAAAGGCAAATTCAAGCCCGGCGGAGGCTCTAAGACTCGGCGTTCGGGTAGATTCTAAGAGAAAAACGGCCCACGAAGAAAACGTGGAAACTCTGAAAGCTTACTTTGCCGACAAGAAAGCTGCTGCCAAACTAAAGATCGTTATCAAGCCAAAGGTCGCTGCTAAACCTAAAAAGGCTATTAAGCCTGGCAGAAAAACTAAAAGTTAGCTCGACTCATATTGCATCTTGTGGTTTCGTTTGTCGTCTAGGGTACCAATAGCTTACATCGACGTGAGAACCTTCGCGCATGCAACAGAGGACTCCGACAAGGTTCAGACGGCGCTGCTAAACACTCTTTCGACGGAAGCGGTCGATACGGTTGTCCTCAAGAAAAGCAATTTGACGGGGCACCATGGAAACCCAATAATGCTGTTCGAGACAAGAATCAAAGAGAAGGTTGTTGTTCATGAGGTTTTCAAGAAGCTATCGTCTGGACTAAGTATGATGGACAAAGAGCTCTTGGGAGACGAAGTCAAGCGGCACTTAGAGAAGGGTAACCTTTACCTTAGACTTGACAAACAGGGTGCCTACTTGAACAAGCTTAGACTCTGCGAGACCGATCCCATTCACTTTAAAGTACATTTCAAGAAGTCCGACACGGACCAAGTAATTGAGATTTGCAGAGAACTCGGGTTAATTCCATGAGAAGGCTTTACTGCGATCTTCACCTGCGCCCGAACATAAGAGATTTCAGACAGACTACAAGCATGATACGAAGGGCCGCAAGGCTCGGATATCGCCTGATAGCTATAACCCTGCCGCGAAGTCCTGCGGAAGAAGAAAGTCGACGGATAAGGTGTGCATGCGATGAGGCTGGAATAGACTTTGCCACACGTGTTGACTTGCGGCCAAACACGCCGAACGAACTGATACATGACTTGAGGAAGCTCAGAAGAGAGTTCGAAATAGTCTGCGTCCTTTGTGGGTCTAAGGATGTTTCTAGACAGGCTGCGAAAGACCGCCGAGTTGACCTCATTAATTTTCCTTCGGTGAGCTTCCGCGAGAGGTTCTTTGATCTGGCGGAAGCAGAACTCGCTTCGAACTCTTTGGCCTCATTCGAGATTGACATGGAACCACTTCTCACTTCAGAGACTCCAGCGAGGATTAGGCTCCTGTCGAGCCTGCGACGAGAAACATCAATTGCCGACGGTTTTAACGTTCCCATCGTCGTCTCAAGCGGGGCGTCAGATGAGAGGTTCATTCGGAAGCCGACGGAGACTGCGATCACAACTTCGCTCTTTGGCCTGGAGAGGCAACGAGCACTGGACACGGTCTCCGAGAACCCTGCGAGAATCGCCCGGAGAAATAGGGAAAAACTCAGCCCCAGTTTCGTCGCACCCGGAATACGCGTGGTCAGGAGGGGAAAGAACTGCTGAAAAGAACGAAGCGTCGCTATCTTGCCTTAGAAATTGATTCGAATGACATGTTTGAACCGAAAGAGTTCATCGATGAAGTGTGGTCTGCAATCATCAAGCTCTATGGCGAGTATGGTGCAAGCCTAACGTGGTTGGGCATGATAAGATACGACATGGAAAACAGGTTAGCCATTATACGCGTCACGAACGCTGCATCTGACATGGTTCGAACAGCAATAGCAACGATGACCAAAATAAGCGACAAGCCTGCGAGCATACATGTGATTGCGGTTTCAGGAACCATTAAGGCCCTTGGCGAAAGAATAAGGCAGTATTCTGATCAACCTGCACGTGCTCCTTTTTCTGGCCTGAAACATTCTGCATGAGCTGGGTTCAAAAAAGAAAAGACGGTTCCGTCGACACGTTGATCATTCATCACGGAACAATCAGCATGCTCGACTTATTGAGCTGGTTTTGCTGCTTCTGCTGGCGCTTCTGTCTTCATTAGGGACCATGCTGCTAATATGATGCCGATTAAGCCGATGACTCCGAATAAACCATAAAAGTACCAGCCGTTGCCCGAACCATATGCTATGCCGAAGTCATACATACTGAAATATCGCACCGCGCCAAATATCAAAGCAATAACGATCAGCAGAACACCGACGACCATATACGCCGTCTTACTTTTCAAATTTCATCAGCCTCCTTTTTTCATGCTTTAGAGAATAGGAACTATTTAAGTTCGTCGCCAGAAAGTTATATTCTTGGGTTCAACAATCTTGGTTCGCACGCATGAAAAAGTGTGGAACACCGTCCTGCGCACCTGCTTGGTCGGTCTGTCAAGTCGGCAAACACTTTATCTGTGGGAGGAAAATGGTAAATCCACGGGGGATGATGTCGCCGTCCCAGTCTGATTGCGGCTTCGCCGCTCCTTCTTTTTCAGGGTCTGTCATTTTTAAAGCCTCTAAGTGGGAATTATGGCTATTGCGAGGCTTAAAAGGCTTTTCACCAGTGTAGAGCATCTGCTTATTATGTCGTGAAAGGGATTCCCCATAAGCCTCCTGTTTTTCGATTCGATCAGTTTGAGCCAGTGTTTGAATCGAATGTTCTTCCACAATTAATAAGAACGGAGTATCTAATAGTGTTCTATTGATAAGGTAATGTGGAGAAGTCTCATTGACGTCTCTCGAGCATGATCGTGTTCCTGGTCCTCATCCTGTTGCAACGAGAGAGGTTCCGCTTGTCAATAGAGTTGAAGAGATGAGGCTTCTCAAAGAGGCCGTTGACGATGCAATTCATGGCCAAGGTGGCCTAGTTCTTCTGTATGGAGAGCCAGGAATAGGCAAAACAAGGCTAACCAGAGAGCTCGGTGCGTATGCACGTTTGCGGGGGATACAAGTTCTCTATGGCAGATGCCCAACTCTGTTCAGAATGGATGGTGTTCCCCCGTACGTTCTTTGGAGCGAGGTTATCAGAGACTATTTGGATAATAGTAGCCTGGAGCAGTTGTACCGTGTCATCGGTTTTTATCCGTCCGAAGTTGCCAAGCTTGTTCCTGAGCTTGTCCAGAAGCTCAAGGCGATTCCTCAGTCTTTTCCGATAAGCCCTGAGCAGGAGCAGAACAGACTCTTTGAAGCAGTCTCACAGTTTATCACGAACATCTCCAAAGAGGCCCCATTGCTGGTCGTTTTGGATGATTTGCAGTGGACCGATCCATCCTCGCTTCTGCTATTGCACTATCTGGCTCGTGGCGTGCAAAAGACACCATTGCTTCTTTTGGGGGCTTACCGCAGCACTGACATTGATGCTAAACATCCGCTTTCGCCTGTTTTGTCGGAATTGAATAGAGAGCGTTTACCTCAGTCGATTCAGCTGAAGCGAATGTCTCTAAGCGATGTCTCAGAGATTATCAGAAGCATCTTGGAGCAGGAAGATGTTCCCGAAGAGTTCTGCACGCTTGTCTACGAGAAGACAAAGGGCAATCCGTTCTTTGTAGAGGAAGTCATGAAATCCCTGAAAGAAGAGGACGTAATCTACCGAGAGGGGAATGGGTGGAAGATTAAAGAAGTTTCAGAGATCGAGTTTCCCGAAACAGTCAAGAACGTTGTCAAGGCGAGATTAGGCCGTTTGGACGATGAATGCCAGAACGTTTTGACCCTGGCTTCTTTTGTTGGAAACGATTTCACCTTGGAAGCGATGGGCGCAGTTACTGGCATCGAAAAGAGCAAACTACTTGAGTTAATGGACGAAATGTTCAAAACCGGATTGATCAAAGAAAGGGTAATTCGTGGAGAAGGAATTTGCTCATTTGCGGACGTACTTGTCAGAGACGTTGTATATGAAGAAGTCAGTCCCCTGAGGCGCAAAGAGCTTCACGGAGTTGTGGGGAGCGCCCTGGAAAAAGTCTATTCCAAGAAGATTGATGAGCATCTTGGGGAACTCGGTTATCATTTCCTCGAAAGTGGAGACATAGAGAAGGCCCTTGACTATTTCTTAAAGGGGGGCGAGAAAGCTCAGAAGGTCTATGCAAATGCCGAGGCTGATTCCTACTTCCAGTCTGCTCTCAAGCTTCTTGAAGAGAGAGAAGGCGAAACTCGGGAAAAAGCACGTGTTCTTGAGAGGCTTGGAGACATCAAAAGACTTGTCGGAGAATATGACCTTTGCTTGAAACGCTGGAATGAAGCATTGCAGGTGTGGAAGCAACTTGATGAGAAAGAAAAGGTTGCAGGACTGCACCGAAAGACGGCACTTACTCTTTGGCATGACACTGGCAATACAGAGCAAGCTCGGCAGAATTTTGATGATGCTCTAAGGATTTTGGAAGCAGAACCTGAAAACGTTGAGTTAGCAGCACTTTATGCCGCCAGAGCACACATGTCTTTCTTTACTGAAGATGTAACGAAGGCTCGTTCCTGGGCAGAAAGAGCCCTTGAACTCGCCAAAAAACTGAACGCTTCTGAAGCTATCGCAAGCTCGTATGTCACGTTGGGAAACGTGTTCGGTGCTACAGGAGAGCAAGAGAAAGCCATCGAATGCATGGAAAAAGCCTTGAAAATAGCCCTTAACAACGGTTACGTGGCCGTAGCATTCCGTGCTTATAACAACCTTGCAGTATACCTTCCAGCAGAAGAAAATGAGCGAAGATTAGATTGTTTTGAGAAAGGATTAGAACTTGCAAAGAAAGCAGGAGCCATTGACCAGATATCCCGGTTTGGCAACATGTTGGCATGGATGCATTGGGGCATGGGAAACAGTGACAAGGCTCTCACCTTGTCGGAGCAATCGGAATCAATAGACAGGAAGATAGGCAATTTGCTTACGCTTAGCAATTCCACGCTTAATATGGGAATCATTTATCATGTATTGGGAGAATGGAACAACGGCGAAAAACACGCCAAAGAATCGTTAAGCATATCCAAAAAAATAAACAATGCTCAATCAATCTCGAATAGCTACGGATGGCTTGGATGGTTTTACTATGACAGGGGCGAATACGCCGAGGCCAAAGAATTCTTTGACGACATGGCTGAAATCTATGAAAAAAGAGGAGGAAAAGCCTACCAAATATATGGTTATCGATGGCCTGCTATGAACTACATAGAGCTTGGCGAAATTGACAAAGCAAAAACTCTACTTGACGACGTGCACAGGTTTGCTCACGAAAAACAAGACAAAGAACTCATCGCCGATGAAGACGCAATAAGGGCAAGGCTGCTCCGCGCAGAGAAGAAATGGAACGAATCAATCGGACTCTTCGAAAAAAGCCTCCAAGAATACGAAGCTCTGGGCGCAAAACAATGGAACGTTTACTGGCTCGCCAAAACTATACTCTATGAATATGCCTGTGTGTATTTGGAGAGAAACCAAAACGGCGACAAAGAAAAAGCCCGCGACCTGCTCAACCAAGCCTTGGAAATGTTCCAGAAAATGGGAGCCAAGAAAGACGTTGAAAAAGTAGAAGCAAAATTGCTCTACATAGAAACGGGCAAAGCAGCCTCGGTGCCCAAGCCAACGGAACTTGTTGCCACTGGATTTGCAGATCTTGACAAGTTGCTCCTTGGGGGAATACCCCCAAGCTATGCAGTAGTATTGACTTCACCTTCCTGCGACGAGAGGGACTTTCTGGTCAAGAGCTTTCTTGGGACAGGGGCAAAGAAAGGTGAAGCTACATTCTACGTCACGATTTACCCCGGTTTAGCAAAAAATCTCGCGAATGAGTTCCAGTCAAACCTCTACCTGTTCGTCTGCAACCCTCAAGCGGATGCAATTGTCAAGGAAGCACCAAACATATTCAAACTGAAAGGAGTCGAAAACCTCACTGACATCAGCATCGCCTTGACTTCAGCCATTCGCAAACTGGATCCCATGCTGAAAGGCCCGAGAAGAATCTGTGTAGACCTCGTTTCAGATGTTCTGCTGCAACACCATGGAGTTCAAACCAGAAAGTGGCTGACCGCTCTCACTGCAGAATTGAAGTCAAATGGATTCACAGCATTGGCAATAGTCGACCCACAGATGCACCCACCAGAGGAGCTTCACGCCATTCTCGGACTGTTTGATGGAGAGATCAAGATCTACGAGAAAGGAGCAGAGCAGTTCCTAAGGATTAAGAGGATGAGCAATCAGAAGTACCTAAAGGACGAGCTACTTCTGAAGGAAGAAGACATGCAAAAGTGAAAGTAACAGCTAATCTGAAGCTCCCCCGCTACATGCTGATTTTCTGTAATACTATATGAGGAAGGGCAAAGCAGAGCTTTCTTTTTGAGTTTCACTACAAGCGGGAAGCTTTGCCTGCTTCGCGCGCGCTACTGCTGGGCGAAAAAGTTTGCACTCGAGAGACTTAACCGCACTGAAAAATATAGAGATGGCTTTGCACCGAGACTTACAGAGAGTGAACTGAAAAGGCATTTCAGAAATCAGTTTGTCCTTGTCTCCGACATGGGCGACCTATTTGGTGAGTGGGTTCCTGCAGAATGGATAACAAAAGTGATCGCAGCAACGAAAGACAGTCCTACTAGTGATTTTTCGGATTTTGACTAAAAACCCGAATAGATACAAAGAATTCGTTCATCTCTGCAGAGACAACATCATCTTGGGAGCAACAATAGAATCTAACAGAGTTTACGCAGTCTCGAAAGCTCCGCCGGTGGCTGAAAGAGCTCTGGCGATGTCCGCCTTGCAATACAAACGCAAGTTCGTCTCTGTAGAACCGATACTAGATTTCGACATTGACATCTTTGCAAACATGATTGAGGGCATTGCCCCGGAGATTGTTGCAGTGGGCTATGACAATTGGAATAACCGTTTGCCCGAGCCTCGGCTGTCGAAGACTCTGCATTTCATAGAGAGACTTGAAGAGTTCACTGAAGTCAGAAAACATACGTTGAGAGAGGCGTGCGTACCCACAGGGTTAGGTTCTTTTGAGAGTCGGTCCGCATAGCAGACCGAGCCTTAGGAGAAAATGAGGTAGGAGATTTGCTCGCTAGCACTTAATGGATTGCTTAATCCTCCAGCCCAAAAGGCATTCCACAATTTGGTGATTTTTGACTTAAGTTCAGGATCAAGCATTCTTTACCAACTCCTCCAAATTCTTACACATTTTTAGCACTTCATCTAACTCTTCTTTTCTAAATAATGGCATTGGAGCTTTCGGTCCGAAATTCGTGAAAGGAGGTTCGTAAAGCTCTGAAAACTCTATATGGCGTTTTTTGGTGAAAACTGTTTGTATTGTTCTGAGAAAGTTCACTTGATCAGCAGTGAGGTAGTTCTTTTCAATCATGAAAGTCTTAGCGCGCGCGCGCGCTCAACTGCGTATAACGCAACGTTGTCCTCAAGTCCTTGTGCCCGAGCAACTGCTTAACGTAAAGCAAATCCTTCGTGTAATGATAAGTCATTGAAGCCTTGAAATGTCTGAAATCATACAATCTTATCGACTTCAGACTCATGTCGCCGAGCTTTTCAGCAAGCCTGTTCCGAATTCGCCTGTAGCCCTCACTGATCGAACTTGAATCAACAGCAAAGACCCTGCTTTCCTGCCCCAGTTTCCTCTTCACGATGTAAACATTCAACATTGCAAGCGTCTGGGCCTTCAACTTCAACGTTCTACCGACACAATGCTTCGCACTCGTAATGCAGACCGCGCCCGTCCCAAGATCAACATCTCTGACTTTCAACCAAGTAAGCTCTATAGGTCTAGTTCCCAAATCCCGCATCATAGAGAGTATCAGAGCAAACCTGCGACTAGCATTCGCAATAATCATATTCAACCTCTCCTCACTCGGAATCTTCGGCATCCTATCATAACGCTGATAAAACGGCTTACCCCAAACAATGCCATTCGCCTTGCAATAGAGATCATATGCTTCAACAAGACACTCTTTGAAAGCCATTGAACAATCTTTCTCTGCTATGAAGCCCTTAACAGACTCAGAATCACCCAACAGACACATTCTTGACAGATGCGTAAGCCTCTTGCCTACTGCCTTGATCGTCGTGTCAGCATAAGCATTCTTCTTCATGTACCACTTCGTCGCAAACACTTTATTTGACTGTGACGACGCTACAACGTGGGGGATGATGTCGCCGTCCCAGTCTGATTTAGGCAGATGAAGAGCTTATGACGGACAGACCCCAAACTCTGGCACTTAATATGCCAAGCCGGTTTTCTTTGGCTTCCTTCTTTTTCGTTTAATCGCTGTACTGAAAGGGATTTCGATGATGAAACTAGCTACATGGACGAAACGCAGTCCGCTAGTAGAATGTCAAACCAAAAGACCTGTTAGCGGGCATGCGCGTTCCTCTTTTCCCCGCGTTTCAGACGCCGTGATCACATGTTTTTCTGAGGGTTCTTGTAGCTTCTTGCTGAGATTGCGTGTGCGTGCAAGGCCTATCCCCGTCTATTATGAGATTTAAATGTGTTTGAGAAGCAGGATCAATTGCGAGAATCGCCCGCAAACGAATCTAGGAACGGTCATGGGCTAGTGGAACAATTGCCTTCAGCCATATCTGGGTGGTGTCAACTAGGTTTTTGTGAGCGCTTATTCTTGTCGTGTTCTTTCGGGGGTGTTCGACCCGTCGTTTGCGCTCAGTTAGTAGCCATACATACGATTATTCTTTCGCATGTTAAGCATGCTTCAGGAATTGCAGTCTCTTTCGGACGCTTTTTGAGGTAGCCTAGGAAGTGCTGGCACTTTTCATCTTGGGGCTTTGGTTGGGCTTTTTCTGCTTGCTCAGCCGGAGCCGCGACATGATCGCTTTCTGTTTCTTTTTCCTTGCCTTCCGGTATCTTGCTGAGGCAACGTGGGCAAGCGTAGTAAGTCTGGATAGTGTCTTGTAAAGAAACGCTCGTGAACAATGGCTTCTCGAACTTTTCTCCGCATTCGTTGCATGTTAAGCATGCTTCTTCGCCTGCTTGTGGCTTCGGACGTTTGTCTGCCGTTAGCAGGCTTGCTTTGTCCTTCATCTTTTGTCGCCGGGACCTGGTATATATTAAATCGCATGATTTAATAAACCTTTTTGCGCCGAAATCTGAAGTTTAGACAGAATAACGGATTCTTCACGTACAGCTTTTGTGTATATTCCGTCTGGGTCCATAGCAGTGGATTGCGGGCGCGGTCGGGTGAGGTCCTCATGGTTCGACCAGGCGGATTCTTAGGCACGTATCCATTGTGGGGCACGGCTGTTCTACTCGTTGCATGTCATTTGCTGAAGGTGGGCGGCCATTCTGGAGAATGTTATTGGCTGATAGTGTTTTTTGTACTTTAAATCTATTAGAAAACCTTGTATGTCCTCTAGGTTCGCGTATGCTTTCATTCCAGAACTTGCCGCTTCCTTTACGCTTCTTATGTAACTGGCATAGTCTGAGTAGGTTTTGTGGAATGAAATGGCTACGAGATTATTCCCTAGTCCAGATCCGTCCATGACGAGAAGGTATGGGCGGTTTTCTTGTTTGTCTAATTCTCTCGATGCTTCTTGCAGTTTTTCCAGTTCTTCAGGGGAGATGGCTTTCAGCTTATACATGATGATTGCCATCAGCTCGAAACCGAGCTTTCCGAAATCAGGTACGATCGTGTATTCCCTGATGATGCCCTCTTCCTCGAGCTTCTTGATCGCTCTGCTGATTGTAGGCTGAGAGACTCCGATGGCCTTGGCTAGATCTCTGTCACTCCTTCTGCTGTTTGTCATGAGCTCCTGAACGAGTTTCCACTCAACTTTTTTCATGTTCTTCCCCTCCTTTTCTATGATGAGAGATCCGATTGAGCGGCCTATAATGAGCAGGGTCGTAGCCCTGGACTGTTGCTCTGTGTCGTACTCTGGTCCAGAGTTCGCTGTCTATTATGATGCTTGTTTCCTTGGATTTTTCAGTCATTTTCCAGCCCGGTGTTTGTTATTATCTTTTGCCGCTTTAACGTTTGTCCTGAAAGAGTCATGTTGGCAGTAAACGTGGAGCGCTTACGCATTGTGCCCGGATCGTTTCATCGAGAAGGCTTGAAGAATCAGGATCGAAGGGTGTTTGGTGGGCCCGCCCGGATTCGAACCGGGGATCTTCGCCGCTTCCTCCAGCCTGTGTTGGCAAGCCGTGTGAGGGCGACGTCCTAACCAACTAGACTACGGGCCCTGTGGCTCGTTCGGCTCTACATTTCAGGCTTGGCTTTGATATTCTTTGCTGTGGTGATTCACCGTACTTATTCCTGCTTCATAAAACCTTTCTCTGAGGATTTCGGACACAATCTGGGGTCTGTCACGTTGAAAGACTCGAAGGATCGGGATGGTTCTGAGTACGGATTCAGGAACGAAAGATACTTGATGATTCTCTGCTTTCTGGGTTCCGCAGTGATCGGCTACCTGTTGTCGCATTACGTGCACCTATGATCAACTTCCGTAACCCACCGCCCAGTCTTGCATGTTCCTGACGGCAGACGAAACCGTCAGCCATGTCCTTGAGGGGCAGATTCCCCGCCGGCATTCTCTTTTTCAAGGCTGCACGCTCGATCAGTTGATAGCAACTGCACATTTTCTTCGTTTCTGTTGTTATCATCGCATCTACACGTATATTGATTCTCCAATTATGATCGTCTGCGTGGGGTCACAAAGATTCTGACTCCAAACATGCTGCTATGAAACATTTTGTCATAAATCTTTTAAGCATGCACTCGACTACACTGAAGCAGAGGTGCAGGCTGGAAACTCACGTTAATTCTTTCTCCCTTCTCCCTTTCATGTCAACGGAGAAAGTAGGCTTGCACCTCCTCTTTCCCGATGTTTTCGGGTTCCAATTTGAGGGTTTGCTCTTCAAAGCTTGGTCTGGCTTCTCCCGAGTTCTTGTCTGTACTCGATTTTCCTTGGTTTGACCTTATGGCGGGCGCTGTTATGCTCTCAATGACTTGTATTAGGCGTTGGCAGTCGCCATTGGAGGGCGCGTTGACCCCTCCTAGGTTTCAATGCATCATGGATATTTGGATCCAAGTACGTTGGTGTCTGACGGTGTTTTGAAGTTTTTCCGCTTTGATTAGGGCCGTCAACCCCTTGTTCACGCTTCTGTTCTAATAGACCACCTTGCGACTCGCTGGGGTATGTCGCAGTGTGACGCTGGGGAACGCCACATCATGTATCTGGCCAGATGGTGGAGGCGGTCCAGAAGGCATCACGGTCACCAAGGAGCGTTCGATTTTGCGCTCGCTCCAAGGCTATCTGTGACGTGTAAGTAAACCACGTAAGCGACGTTCGTTGCCGACGATAAACCAAGGAAGAATCGCTTGAGAAAGCAACGTGGAGGATCTTCTCAAACAAGCTAGTAGGGCAGAAGTTTCATTAGAAGGCATCTTCTTGAAGGTTACAGACCAAGAAGCCGGGATGTGGAACACGATAAGAGCGTTTGAAGAGGAGTAAGACCTGGCGGAGTTCTCTGAACTCTGGCGGCTCTCAGGCACAACACGCGCGTCTGGCTGACCAAGGAATTGCAGATTTCGATGTTTATTCGATTGGGACTGGGTTCTTCGTTTTGCCATCGGTCATGGAGGTAACAGTGAGCGCGCTATTAGTGACACCGCGGATCTTACAAGAAGGTGCACACCTGTCAGGAACATAGGAGATACTTTGGTTTGGTCTGAACATGGGCATCTTGGATGGAAAAAAAAAGTTAGGGCACAAAATGGCCTGTTCCATAGTTCCTGACTATTATGACGATGTCCCTGCCATCGATTCTGCCGTCGCCGTTGAAATCAGCGTTCTGGTTCCACCTAGGAGATCCTGGCATAGATCCGAAGGCCAATGCTGCCAATGCCACATCTTTGCCATCGACTTTGCCGTCTCCATTGATGTCGCCTGGGATTCTGTTCAATACGGTTACTGAAGCAATGTTCGATATTGCGCTTGCTCCAACATTGTCCGTGACGTTCAAGAATACGGTATACGTGGCATTTATCATGGACGAGAATGTCCAGCTGTTTGAGGTTGCGCCTGAAACTGCAGTGTTGTTACGGAACCATTGAAAACTGTAAGGTGCTGTCCCGCCGGTGACGTTTGACGTGAAGAGTAGAGTTTGGTTCAAGGCAACCGAGGCTGAAGTCGGGCTTATCGATACTGAGAGAGGCTTTGGTGGAGGTGGGGGACCGGACGAATTGGTAAACTGGTAGGTGCCATCGTAGGGCGTGAACGTGTATGAATTGCCCATCGGGTCCCAGACGTACGTGTTAGTGGCCGCGTATTCTGTGCTTATGTCAAACTTGCTGTTGAAGGTTTGACCTGCGCCTGGTGCCAGTATTATCTGGAATTCTGCCCAGAGTAGGGTTCCACTGCGTGGTCCTGTTACGAAGTCGGGGGACGAGCATGTTTCAGCGACTAGCACTGATTTTAGATCGCCAACCGGCGGATAGGATCCGGGGCTGATTGCCTTCGAGAAAGTGGTTGAGTGGCCCGTCATGAAGTCGCTGGTCGGCGGTGCCGTGGCTCCGACGCGGGTGCAGTTCAGCTGCGTGGCGTTGTAGTATATTACGGCTTGCCAGGCGAACACGTCTTCGGTGAAGTTCATGGCCACAGTGACGTTGAACTTAAACCCCACAGACGTCGTGTTCGCGAGGAAGTTGCTGGCTGAGGGCTCAACCCACATGGCGTCGGCATTATGGGGCTGCGACGGTTGTGCTCTTGCCAGAATCACGGTGAAACTCATAAGAAGAATTACGACTAACGTTAATTCTGCGACTCTTGTTCTCATTTTCCTTTCTCCCCTAGCTTTATGGAATATACGCTCTTGGAAACACGTTTAAACGTTTCGGAATAATATTCTATAAGAAGAGGAGACTTATTGTCCTCTTGAGTGGAACCTGCGCTTTGTCTTGAGTGGCAAACGAAGGCGTATACCCAGTTGGCTAAAGACTCTTGGACAGATGACAAGGACATGTTCTCTTTTTTCAGATGACCCTACGCTAGCTTCATGTGTTTCACCATGTGCCCGAGCACCAAAGACATGTTCCACGTCAAGAATTCCCTCTGACAAGAGAGCGGGAAGAACACTGAACTCCATCAACATTGGACGCACACTCTTTGAGCCATCCAGCGACGAATTTACAGTCAGAGTCACTGAAAGACCTGAAGAAGCCAAAACTTTGCATGAAGTAGACTTCGAATGCGTCCGGCAAAAAGACAGCTTAGTATTCCTGAGAAAACGCAAATAAACCCCAGGACATTAACACTATCCGAAGTCATCCCAAAAGTTGCCGAGGTAGCTCAGCCTGGGAGAGCGCTCGACTCAAAACTCAAGGTTTGAGGGCGAAGCTGAAGACCGGGTCGTCGCCGGTTCAAACCCGGCCCTCGGCACATCCCCAATTCTCGAATAAGGCCTAGACTGCGACTATTTTAGAATTCTAACTGAAAATCTACGAGTTTGTTTCTTTCATTTCCCTTGATTTTACTCTGGGGTTTGAACCGCTTCCGCGCTGGACGGTGAGAAGAACTCGGATGACTGTGTGTTGTCTGCCGGATATGTCTGGAGTCTTTAGAATTGCGTCGCGCGCGCAGCAACATTCACTAGAATTTCATAACTTGAAGTCAATCGATCAGTGGATGCGTTTTGAGACACTTCAATGTACGAAAGTTGCTCAAGATGATAAGAAAGCGCTTGGACGGAAAGGGCAGCTGAGTGTCTTCATATCCAGATGGAAATAGAAAAAAGCACTCTATTCTCTGAACAGTTCAAGAAATCGAAAGACAGCGCACGCTAAATGACAGAGCGCGCCAATAGTGCGCACATTTTCATTTTCTGTCATTTTTCAGGCTTCCATAGTCTGGCTATGGCCAGTGCAAGGCTCAAATGGCCTTTTCTAAATGCATGTTGTGTGATTTGAGAAGATGAACCCTGATTCACCAATAGATCAGGTAACAAGATAGTTTTCTTTTCCATTTTGATTGGTTTTAGGTATCGTTATTGTAAACAGGGCTCCTTTGCCATGCGTGCCCGTTTCGTTGATTGCCCAGCCATAGACCTCCATCATCCTTCTAATCAGGTAAAGCCCGTAGCCTGAGCCTTTGCCCATGGTGAAGCCTTCAGTGAAAAGCTTTGCTTTAACATCCTTGGATATGCCTACGCCGTCGTCCTCATAGACTAGCTTCAGCTGATCCTCAGCTTTCTCGTAGTGGATTCTGATTTGAGTCAATTTCTCGCCGTACTTTAGCGAGTTGTCAATCAGATTATAGAGCAACTGCCGTAGTAGTGAATCAGCCAAAAGTGTCAACCCGTCGCAGCCATTCACTATTCTGATGCCTTTGGAGTCTGGAAACATTGCTATGGCCTCCTCGAGAATCTTCTTCGCGTCCACGTAAACCAATTGCTCAACGCCCAGTTTCTCGTAGGCTGATGCAAAGTCAAAGATTCTCTCCGACTCTCGAACTGCTGCCTCAATGCTTTCTAGACATTCTGTTGCGTTGGGTTCGCTGGCAAACCTTTTTCTGAGCAGATACGCGCTACCCGCAACTGCTGCAAGCTTGTTTCGGACATCATGTCGAGTCAAGCCTCCAACGACTCTCAACTTTTCGTTCATCACGTCCATCCCTTTCTCGGCGTTCTTCAAGTCGGAAATATCCTTGTACATGGCGACGATCCCTGTGACGCCGCTCTCGTTTGCTATCGGAGCAGCCGATACAGACACCTGAACTAGCGATCCATCCTTCTTTCTTCTGACAGTATTTCTGTAGACGTATCCCTTTCTGGCATCTCTGTCCAAGGTCTCTCCTTCGTCTCTCATGTCATCTGGAACCACTACATCGTTGATATGTTTGCTCTTGACTTCTTCAAGAGAATATCCGAAAAGCTTCTCAAACCGAGGGTTAACGTCTTGTATGCGGTAGTCTGGGCCAAGATAGGCTGCAGCTTCAGGGTTGCCCTGGAACAACCCTTCGAATCTTCTTTGGCTTTCTTTCAAGCATATTTCTGTGTTCTTGCGTTCGGTTAGGTCTCTGTGTATTACCTCTATGCCAATGACTTTGCCTTTCTTCTTATATGCGCTAACGCTGAGCTCAAGCGGAATACATTCTCCTTTCTTGTTCACTCCCCTTATTTCGTAGATCAAGGGAAATTCGTCTTCTGAATATTCTGTTCGATATTTCTCCAAGACCATGGCGCGATCGTCAGGGTGAACAAAATCCAAGAACACCTTGCCTTTCAGTTCTTCATCAGTGTATCCAGATGATTTCTTAAATGCCGTGTTATAGTCCATAAGGCGACCTTCTCTTCCAACGAAGATGCCCACAGGGTCTTGTATGCTTTCGAACAAGTCCCTAAACCTTTCCTCAGACTCTACTTTCAACTGCTCGCTTTTCTTGCGTTCTGTGATGTCTTCTAGCGTACTCACAAAGCCCGTTGAATTGCCGGAAATGTCTTTTAGAACACTCGCAGTAACCGATAGTTGGCGTTCGCTGCCATTCTTAGCGATAATTGCATATTCTATGCTTCTCAATTGGCCCTGCTTCAGAGTTCTTTCCATGTTTTCCATTGCCCTTTGCCGGTCTTTGTCTGCAATAGACTCAAGAGCACTTCTTCCAACAAACTCACTTTTTGACGAATATCCAAAAATCTCCTCAGCCCTTTCATTGCAGTCTACAATTCTACCATTCAGATCAATGACGAGAATGGCGCTGGAAGATGACTCGAATACACTTCGCAACCTCGTCTGCTTGTCAAATAACTCACATTCTGACTTCTTGCGTTCAGTAATGTCTCTTAGATTTATTTGTATTCCAGTAACGTTGCTTTCTTTTGCTATGGGACGGGCGTTGTATTCCACAAGTATCTTTCCTGTGGGGACAACTATTTCGGTTTCGTTCTTTGCAGGCTCTCCTTGGGCTACTTGCGAAAAATCCCTCATAACTGTTGACGAGTATGCTTTGGAAACAAAATCAAGAATGTTCTTTCCGACCAAATCCTCTTTCTTGTAGCCAAAACGCAAAATAGAGTTGTTTGCTGCGGTGACGCATCCTTTCAAGTCTAATGTGAGTATCACGTCCAAGGCGTTTTCAAACAAGTCCTTGTATTTTTCCTCGGATTCTCTGAGAGCTTCTTCTGTTTTCTTGCGTTCGGTAATGTCAACGAAGCTTTCAACGAAGTATTCTTGACCTTTCAATTTTATGGGTACAACAGTCTTGATCATTGGTTTAAGGTGACCGTCTGCCGTTATTAATTTGCGTTCTGAATTGTCCACTGTTTGCTTCAGATCGCTGATTGGACATTTTCCCTTATCAGCAGGGCAGATGAAATTATGACAGACTCTTTCGATAATCTGCTCTCTAGACGTACCTAAAATGGCTAAAGCGTTTGGATTTGCATCCACAATTTTATGTGTTTCAGCGTTTACAACAATGACTCCTGTGAAGATAGAGGAAAATACTGCCTTAAGGTAGTTTTCACTCTCCTTCAGCGCTTCCTCCGCCTTCTTGCGTCCAGTGATGTCTTTAACGAAAACAGAAAGACCATCCTTCGCGGGGTATGCATCAATTTCAAAAGCGAAGTCCTTATCTCCCACCCGATACTCGTTTACAAAAGTATGATGCTGATTTGTCTTCACTATGTTTTGGTAAAACTGTTCAACTTTCGTGCCCTTAACATCTGGGAAAACCTCAGTGAGAGACTTTCCAATTGCATCTATCGCTTTGGTGCCCGTCAGTTTTTCAGATGCTTTGTTCCAATAGGTACACCTAAGATCTTTGTCAAAGGCGAAGAAAACGTCACTAATACTTTCAGTAAGCTCCCTGTATTTCTCCTCGTTTTCTCTCAGTAGCCGCTCGCTTCTCTTTCTCTCGGAAACGTCTCTGATTATCCCTTCTGTTCGCAGCAGGTTGCCTTTTTCATCTTTCTTAAGAGTGACACTGGCCAAGATTTCAATTAGTGTGCCGTCTTTTTTCTTCCAAGTCAATTCACGCTCTTTGACACTCCCTTTTTCCATGAGTTCTTGCAGCAGACGAGTTCTAGAATCAGGATCGGCGTACAACTCCACTGCCGGCTTTCCAATCAACTCTTTTGGACTGTTGAAACCCAAAATGGTTGCTGTTGCCGGATTCAGCGACGATATTCTGTCATCAGATCCATTGATGAGGATTCCGTCGACGGCGGACTCGAACAACCTTCCGTATCTCTCTCCACAAGTCTCAAGCGCACTTTCAACCTTTGTCCGTTCCACCGTTTTTCGTATTGCATGCTCCAATTCGAAGTAGACTGTCTCTGGGTCGCCAGTCTTGTTGAGGTATTGGTCTGCACCCAAGTTCAACGCTTTTATCGCTATTTCTTCTCTGCCTTTTCCAGTGAATATGATGAAGGGGATCATGTTTCCTTTTTCTCTCAATTCCTTCAGGAAGTCTAGACCGTCTTTTTCAGGCATCATGTAGTCAGAAACCACGATGTCATACTTGGTCTTCTCCAGCTTCATCAAAGCTTCTTCGACAGAAATGGCCGTGTCAACTTGAAAAGGCCCTTCCATCTCCAAACACTGTTTGGCAATCTTCAAGATACCTGACTCATCATCCACATGCAGAACACGTATCTTATCGTTCGAATCTAGCACTATTTCTGCAGAAGATTCAACCATGTGCTCTTTCATCTGAATACCTTCTATACTTTGCGCTGCTCAGAGACATCGAATAGTTACAACAAACATTACACGCGATAAAGCAATTATGAAGCCACAATCAATACTCAGAATTGAACCAGAACGCAACTGCTTAGCGCGCGCTAGTCATGCTTTAACAGGAAAAATACCTTCAAGGAAGCAAAGATAGATGATCCGACAGAATACCTTAATTGATATCATACGTTAGAAAGCTTGCCTTGGTTCCTTTCTGCTTCCGCCAGATGCGCGCGCGCTAAAAAAGGGCGCGCGCTGATTGAAAAAATGTGCATGAGTTTGATAGAAACATGTCAATCTGGGAGTGACGGTGTAAACGCTCCTGTGAAGCTAGCCCTCGGCACCACATATGGATCCGGGACAATTCGCGAGGCCTATAAGCTTTTCATGGGCTCAGGATGTGCTATGCCGGCTCTCTTGTTTCATCTGTTTCTCAAACAGAATGAGCTGTATCTTCCAGCTGAACTTGGGCAGGTCTTCCAGCTCTTTGAGCGTGTTTTCGAATTGTGTTTGGCAAGTGCAGACTGTGGCGTTGAGGTCTTTGCTCAATGCAGTGTTCATGTGATGCTGGAAGTGGGTTAAAAAACCATCTTCGTCTGACGCGTAGACTGTGAAGCTCCAGCGTCCGTGCTCGGATTCTGGCCTTGCGTGGCCGAACGAAAACGCTGCCAATGTGTCTTTTCTCTTGGTGAAGTAGAAAGTGTGGTCTCTGCCGACTTCCCTGAAACCCTGCAGCGTGGTATCAACCGCCTTCCAGTCGTAGATGAGAACATTGTGAGGAAATAATGATGGGCAGGTTTTTGAGAGTTCAAAGGCTTCTTGGGGCGCGGCCTCCTTTGTCGTGGTGTGTGCTGATATTGAGGTTATGTTGAGGTCTTCATGCCAGACGGCGCTCATCTTGAACAGCCGTTTGAACCCTGCGTTTTTGGCGAGTTTGAGTGAAGCTCGGTTATTGCCGCCTGTCGTGTATCGGAGTCGCTGGACCGTCAAGGCCTTGCCCAAGCTGAGAAAGTGCCGGGTGAGCATGTCCGCGTAGCCTCTTCTCCTGTAGTCAGGGTGCACTCGTAGGCCTTCCATCCATCCTGTCTTGTTACGGTCAACGAGTCTCAGGTTGCCTATGGCTACTATTCGGCCTTCAGTTTCAATGCCGTAAGTGTGGCACTTCGGGCTTGCGAGCCATTCATCAATGACAGAGGGCAAATAGTCATGGCCGCCCCAGATCTTGCTCGAAATCCCAGCTATGTCTTCTCGGTCTGAGGCAACTACCTTTCGAATTAGTGCTGAGGCCGTACTCACCTGACTTCCCTTTATCCTGCCACCTTCGCACTCGTGTAGAAACGCGTTCTTGCCTTTTACGCGTTCTGGAAACGTGTGCGTGCGGTTCTTAAGCAAATGCTCTCCACGAATGGTGAACAATACAAACGACAAAAAGAAGGTCTGAACTAAGTGTGTGGAACCATTAGAAGAAGCGTATCTGAATTGCTCCACTGAGTGTCAATGGACGATATCTTCCCGTTTATCGGCACAACTGATTGGGAAAACGTAATAAGAAAGACAGAGTCTACAGGCTGTGGTGTTCTGTCGAATGGTTCATGCAGCTGTATGTGCGGAAAGGAAATTTCTCATTCCAGAGGCCGGAGTTGATGATGTAGCCTTGGTCTGCCAAAAGATCTTGAAGGAAATGCGCCTAAAAATCATGGAGTCAGAAGAGACCAAAGAAGGAAGCAGAACGGTGTTGGCCGGGGAAGGCGCGTTGGTGCCGTTGACTTTGAGGACCCTGCTTTACCCGTTCAGTCTACAACAGTACGTTAAGGCAGCACAACGCTCGGGAGTGCACGTGGTGCTCTCGCCTTCAGAAGGGGGCGTTATCTTGTATTCCTGCGGCCTGGCATTGGATGAATTGACCGGAAAACCCGCCGAGTATGCTTCTGATGAGGACGTGGAGGAGATAACGGCCACGTTGGAAGCTCTTGACTTTGAAAACAAATTCTTGAGTAGACTGAAGGCGAGCTTTCCGAAGACCGAGGAAGTAAGATAGCGACAACCTAATCTTGGGTGCCGCGGGACAAGACGGCGGTGCTGTAGAGAGAATCCGTCTGTGTCTGAGGTCTGCATTCGAGAAGCTCTGAGCAAGTTGAGGCCTCCTGAACGACAAATGACGTGCTTATCGGTGTCGGGTTCCTATTGTTTGCAGCAACTGAAAGAGGGTGAGAAGATAGTTGAGGAGGACTGGGACTTCGACGAGACTCAAAGGGCCTTTTGTGCTTGAGCTTGCCATTCCGACCGAATTACAGATTTTGGAGAATCCTAGCCGTCAAAGTTTTTTGGGCGGGGGCTGGATAGACAGTTCAGAGCCAAACGTCATTAACGTTTATTGGCACAGGCGTCAGAGTCTTTTTACGGTTTACAGCCTTCTTCAGGTCTTGGAGCATGAGACCCTGCATTCCGTCTTGGTCAGGCTTGTGGGTCTGCGGGTGTCAATCAAACTTGACAATGTTCACCGCTCTTCATGTGTTTGGATGGATGAATACAGGCTGATCTTTGTTAACGAGTTTCGATTTAAGCGATGGACGCTCCCACCGTATTTTGAAGAACCATCTGAAGATTCGCTTGAATAAGCACGCATTAGAAGCTTTGGCGGTGACCGGCAGTTTTCGGCTGAAGGCGTCCCAAGACGCACGTATTCCCTCGTCGGTTTTTTCCAGCATTCTTTGACGAATTGAAGGCGACGATGATAAACCATGAATTGCCTGTGGGTTGAGAATTCGCGGCTCATCGTGGCATTATCAGTCATAGTCATGCGTGCTAGGGGGAAGACTCGGAGTTGTGCCCAGGTTTGCGGCCGTATGCAGTGACCGTGTAAGTGTAATGTGTTCTTGGACTCCGACTTGTTTCGATGAATTCTTTGGCGAATCTGCTTGCCAGTTTTTCGGTTCCTTTATGCCTCTTGTCAGGTGACGTGCGTAGGTGATGGTAAAACTCGTGCAGGATTATGAAGGGGTCTTTCAGCACGTCGCTATTAAGCACGTATATCGTTTGGTTCTTCGATGCGTAGCAACCCAATACTTTTGATCGATTGCCTTTGGGTAAGCCGACCTTTATTTCTGGGATTCGAACGTTGTAGTGCCTAGCAAGCTGTTCTAGGGCTTCTTCGGTTTTTCCTTGCAAGATGAGCTGTACGACTATTGTTTCAAATCTAGGTTCCAAGATATGCTCACGCTGTACCTTCGCCGCGAATGGTGACTCTATTACGGATGGCTCTATATAATGTAGCTTGCGCTGACATGAATGAGGCGCGGTGCGAGGCGTGCGGGGAGTTTGCGATTCAGATTCGTTCAAGCTCGAAGATAACTGGTCTAAGACCGTCGATGCAGCAGTTGACTGCGACACCCTTCTCCTTAAACCAGGGAATGTCGCCTCCGAAAGCCAGAAGTCGTACGTTCCCGTAGATGGAGACCCAGGCTGAGGTGCAGAAACCTTCTGGCATTTTCATATTCTCCCCAACGATGAACTCTTGGTCATCTCGGAACTGATCACATGCTCCCATGTTTGACACAGGAGTCACCGGGCTCTTCTTGAAAACTTCGGCGGGACTAAATCGCTTCAGAACGGTTATCTTAACTCCATGCAGAGTAACCATTTTGATCACGAGCAGTATCACGCGTTTTCAGTCTAATAAATGCGCCTTGGATCAGTTTGCAAAGCAACGGTCTTTGTCCTATTCAGGGGTTTAGTTCAACCCTCTTCCGGCATGTAGCGAGGGCTCCACAAATACCTCAGAATGTCCCGCATCTCCCTGTTCATGTAACTTTCAAGGTTGCGGCCAATATCTGCGGCCGTCAAGATGCCGTGAAGGGCCCCTTCTGTGACGACGGCTAGTCTCATGATCTTGCGTTTTTTCATTATCTTGGCTGCTTCTGTTAGGTCTGCGTCCGGATCGATTGTTATCAGGGGCGTCGACATTATATCGGCGACTTTAACGTTTTTCGGATCAAGCCCCTTTCCGGCAACCTTCCAAGTAACGTCACGTTCCGTTACTATGCCAAACGGTTTACCTTGCCTCGTGACGATGGCGCATCCCTGTTCTTTCTTATACATGCTCAGAGATGCTTCAGCAACAGATGCGCCTTCTTCGACGCTGACTATGTTCGTTCTCATAGCCTCGGCCACCCGCAAAAACTTCACCCTCTCACTGTTTAGAATAGCCTGAAAATGCTTAATGAATCCCGATAATTAAATCATCCTGTTCGTGTGCATAGTTCCAGTTTCTTTGGTAAACGCCGCGAGTGCGTAATGAAAAGGAGAACAACAAGGTTCTAGCATGTCTGCAGTGATTTCTGGACAAAAACGGAGTGTCGCCCTAACGGTTTTTCCTTACCGCGCCGAGATGGATCTGCGCGCACAGAAGAGAACATGATCACAAACCCCAGAAACTGGGGATTAGTTGGCGTCGATACTCTGCCGGACAATCGATTGACGTAACAAGGGGGCTTGATTCGGCTTGCGAGATCCAAGCCAGCAGGCTGTGCGCACTGCTCTCTTCGATGCTCCTTTTGGGCTATTGTAACGTGTCTGTTCCTGTCTCTTCTCTGAATTGCAGTCTGTAGAATGAGCTGTACAATCCTTTCTCGCGCATGAGCTGTTCATGCGTGCCTCTTTCCACTATTGACCCATTGTCGATGGTTAAGATTTCATCGCAGAGCCTGATGGTTGAGAGTCGATGAGCGATTATTATCGTCATTCTGTTGCGCATCAGTTTCTTGAGGGCTCTCTGTATCACCAGTTCCGTGTAAGCGTCAACTGAAGACGTTGCCTCATCTAGCACGAGGATTTCCGGGTTTGCAATCAGCGTTCTGGCGAAGCTTATGAGCTGTCTTTGGCCAATGGATATGTTTGAGGAGCCTTCCTGTATCACGTAGTCGTAATCGTTTGGAAGCTTCATTATGAAATCGTGGGCGCCGATGGATTTTGCTGCGTCTACGACTTCTTGGTCTGACGCTTCAGGTTTCCCGAACCTTATGTTTTCCCTTATGGAGACTGAAAAGAGGAACGAGTCCTGTAGAACTATGCTCATGTGCTCTCTCAGAGACGCAAGAGGGATGTCTCTTATGTCATGTCCGTTGATGAGTATTCTGCCCACGTTTGGATCGTAGAATCTGGCGAGAAGGTTGATTATCGTGCTCTTGCCGGCGCCTGTCTGGCCTACGATCGCGAGTTTCATATTCTGTTTCAGCGTGAAGCTGATGTTCTTTAAGACTGGGACGTCTGGGTCATACCCGAAATTGACGTTTTCAAATCTGACCTCTTCTATCATTGTAATGCGATGCTCCTTTCAGGCAAAGCGTCCATGACCTCGATTTTTGTGTCTATCACGTCGAACATCCTTTCGATTGCAGACATGGCTGACTGGTACTGGTCATACATAGATACAAGGTCAACGAGCGGCATGAAATACGAGAACTGGTACTCGATGAAGGCTACCAGGATTCCTATCAAGATCGTTCCGTTTATCACAGCCGCGACTCCGTAGAACAGGATTATCATGGTTCCTATGAGCCTTAATCCTATTACGAACGGCGTGTATGACGAGCCTACGAGGATGGCTCTGATCGTTGCCTTGACGTTCTCGTCTTGGCTCTTCAGGAACTTCCTCCTTGTTTCCTCTTCCTGCGCGTAGGCTTGAGTGACTTTTATGCCTGCCAGGTCCTCCTGCATCCTTGCCGTCAACCCCGAAGTCGTGATCAACGTTCTCCTGTAGGCAGCCCTGGAATGCTTTCCAAGATACCAGACCAGAACAATGGCCACAGGAAGAATCGAGATGGCGAGAAGCGCCAGTTGAAAATCGAGGAAGAACATTATGGCGAAAGAACCCAGTATCGAGGAAACATCCACGAGGATGCTTGTGAGTCCCAGTCTCAGGAAGATTCTGACGGTGTTTGCGTCGTTCGTTGGCCGGGAGATAATTCTTCCCATTTCGCCTTCTGAGAAATATCTGAGTGAGATGACCTGCAGTTTTTCCATCATGTCATCTCTCATTCTTGCAACCACTTTTTCTCCGACCACTCGCATCTGATAGGTTTGAATGTACTGAAACACATAGTTGCTCAGAATGATAATGGCGAACAAGGGAACCCACCAGATGAAACCTGACAGGTTCTTGGGCATTATTATCTGATCGATGGCTATCGCGTGCATGTAGGGTGCAGCCAATCCGGTCAGTGCACCAGCTACAGTGGCCGCTGCGCCTATTATGAGGTTTCTCCTGTGAGCTTGAGCGTACTCGTAGACTCTTCTGATCAGTACCCGGTCAGGAACGGTTCTTTTTCTCTTCTCTTCCTGCTTTGTCGAAAACGCCCCATAGGAACTTGACACTACGTACCACCCGTTTCCTCTAGAATAGGCGAAGCTTTTTGTACAAACTGTGTTTCATAAACTCTTTTGTAGACGCCGTTTTTGGCTATGAGCTCTTCGTGTGGACCAAATTCGGCTACGGAACCGTTTTCAAGAACCAGTATCTTCTCAGCGGTTTTTATCGTTGAGAACCTCTGAGCAATTATGAGCGTCGTCCTCGTCTTCGTTGCCTCCTCGATTGCAGATTGAATTTCTTGCTCTGTCTTTGCATCCACGAATGACAGGGAATCGTCCATTATCAGTATTCTTGGATTGGTTAAGAGTGCTCTGGCAATGGTGATCCTCTGCTTTTGACCTCCGGAAAGTGTGACGCCTCTTTCTCCCACGGGCGTGGCATAGTCGGATGGGAGGGATTCGATGAAGTCATGAATTCTGGCTGCCTTGGCGGCCTGCACTATTTCATCGATGGAAGCATCAGGCTTACCAAAAGCAATATTCTCCTTGATCGTTCCAGAAAACAGGAAAACGTCCTGCAACACCACACCTATCTGTCGCCTGAGAGAATCAAGCTTGAAATCGCGTATGTCTTCGCCATCTATCTTTATGCTACCGGTTTGGATGTCGTAAAACCTTGGAACCAAGTAGATCAGAGAGCTCTTTCCAGATCCCGTTGCGCCGAGTATCGCTATTTTTTCGCCGGGCTGCACTGAAAAAGTGACGTTATTCAGTACAGGTCTGCCCTTTACATACTCAAAGGTCACGTTTTCAAATTCAAGTTTTCCTTTTTCTATTTTTATGTCTTTCGCGTCAGGCAGATCTTCAACGTTTCTCGGTGTATCCGCGATTTCGAAGACTCTTTCTAGCCCAGCGTAAGCGGCGATCCACGTTCCCAAAGTTTGGCTGAGGTCCCTTATTGGAAAGGTCATCCTCATCATATATCTGGCAAAGAGGATGATGTCGCCGACCTGGGCAATCGCCAAGGCTGAGCCTGGAATGCCCAGCGTATACCCTGCGTACACGTAGACTAGGGCTATTCCAAGCGTTAGTATCGCCGGACCAAGCGGCATGTAGATCGATTGTATCTTGCCCGCCTTGATCGCTGTATTCACGAATACATCTTCTACTTGCATGAATCCATCAACAACATCCTTTTCTCGACGGAATATCCGGACTGTTTTCATTCCAACGATATTCTGCTGTATGTAGGAACTCAACCTTCCCAATATTAGCTGCATGTTCCTGAAGAGGGGCATCGTTTCCACCCAGAGGCGTGTTGTGAAATAGAATATTAACGGCATCGTGGCCATGGAGATTAGGGTCATTATTGGGCTGATCGGGTAGATTATGACAATAATGATGATCGTCGTGAAGACGGCATTGAGAACTGTGCCAAACCACGTTCTCAGAAAGAAATCGACTAATTGAAGATCCACAGTGGCTCTTGACGTGAGATCGCCGACACCCTTGGAATCGTAGAAGCTGAAGGACTTGCTCTGGAGTGAACAGTAATAGTCGGTTCTTATGTCTCGTACGATGTACTGAGACATTACTCCATGCACGAAGAGCAAAACAAAGTTTGAAATAGCGTAGCCTACTCCAGCCAGTAAGATTATGAGCAAATAGCCCAACAGAGGGCCCGTGTTGGACGGAGGGCCGATAACGTTGATTATGATCTCAGTGGTGTAATATGGTTCCAGCGAGAACAATACTGATCTTATCACTGCGAGAATAACGATCGCTGCGATGAACCAGGAGTATCTCCTGTGATACTTCATAAGTCTTTTAAAAGCCGAAAAGGATTGAGTGAGTCCTTTTTGCGGCTTAAGCGACTTGGCATAATCCAGCAGAGGTTTTGCTATGCTCATTGTGATCTTGGCATATGGGATATAATCTGAATCGATATAAACATTCTCGAGCGGTACTGGACTCTTTAATCAAATAGGAAGGAACGTTGGCCAACGCACCGTCATCTGCCTTTGACCTGTTAAACGCGTTTTAGATTGTGATGCGTCCGCTAATCTTTGAGGTGCTGGCACGCGCGCTTCTCTAGAGTCTGGAAACCCTCTTGCGTAAGTCTTCATGAATGCTGGGCGGGCGGTATCTGGAATGGTGTTTTCTTTGCGGTTTTGAAGCTTCGTAGTTCCCCGATATTGTGGATCTCGATCAGATTGCTTGCGTGTTTGAGGCTTGTCCTGAAAGCAGCAGTGAACAATACAGTGTCTTCGTCTTCGACGAGTTTCATCGAGCGAAGCTTGTTCGTTACTGCAAGTATTCGATCTTTTTCGTCACGATAATCTGCGCACACTGGATGGACTCCGAAGACCAGTTCAAGCTGCTTTTTGATGTTGTTCTCAGGCGTGACGGCTATTATCAGCTGTTGGAGCTTGAACCTTGCAATCATCTTTGCAGTGTAGCCCGATCTGGTCAGCGTAACGACTTTGTCAATGGGCATCTCTTGGCATATCCTCTGGACGGCCTTGCTCACGGTGTCTGAGATGTTGATGAACCCTTCATCTTCAACTTGGCTTCTTACGGCTTGTTCGGCTTCTCTTGCTATCCTGGACATCATCGACACCGATTCTACTGGATAGCGGCCTACCGCCGTCTCTCCTGAGAGCATCGTTACTTCTGTCCCGTCTAGTATCGCGTTGGCAACGTCGCTCACTTCTGCTCTGGTCGGAGTCGGCTCATACATCATCGACTCGAGCATTTCCGTAGCGGTCACGACGGTTTTTCCTCTTTGGTTGCACATTCTTATGATCGATTTCTGAACGAGCGGGACCTTTTCAGGTTCTATTTCAACTCCCAGGTCGCCTCTAGCCACCATGATGCCGTCTGCAGCGTTCAGAATCTCTTTGAAATTGCTGACGCCTTGAGAGTTCTCTATTTTTGCGATTATTGCGCCTTCAAAATCATGAGCCTCTGACCTCAGGTTGTTAACGTCTTGAGCGCTTCTCACAAAAGAGAGGGCTATGTACTCGATGTCGTTCTTTCTGGCAAACTCTAGGATTTCGACATCTTTCTTTGAAAGGGTCGGCAATGAAAGTTTCTTGTTAGGAATGTTGACGCCTTTGCCGTCGCCTATCTGGCCGTTTGTCATTGCTAACAGCTTCAAGACGCCAGCTTCTTTCTCCGAGACTTGTGTCCGGATCTTCCCATTGTCAATGTACACTGGGTCGCCGACGCCTATTTCATCGTAGAAGTTGTTGCTGAAATTCATCTCCTCAGCGTTGAAGCCTACTTTCAAGATGTCGCCTTTTTCTACCGTTCTGTTTCGCTTAGCCTGAAGCCTTATTTCAGGTCCTTTTATGTCAACCATGATCGGGATTTCAGCGATGTCGCGAACGTTTCGAACTATACCGCGATACTGATCCAGAGTCCCATAAGCGGTGTTGATTCTGGCACCGTTCATCCCAGCCTCATACATTTTCTCGAGGATATCCCCTGAGAGGCAGGCAGGACCGATCGTGCAGACAATTTTGGTTTTCTTCATTTGATAATTCCTCACTGCCTAAACTTATGGATGCGACCTGAACGTTTTAATGCTATCGCCCAGTTCAACGAGAACAAAGAAGAATGGAAAAGGCCAAATCAGCGGGAGTGCGATGAAGCTATGTGTTGTGAAAATAGCAGATTTGCTTTGGTTGGGGTGATCCTGGAACGTCGGCAAAAGAGGTGTGAATATTATTTCTCGAAGCTATCAACAGAAGACAGGGATAAGCGCGCGCCTTCTTGAATTCATCTTCTAGAATACTCATCATGATGCCGTCGCTGTACTCGTTGTCGTAGTAATATTCATCTCTCTCGACGGCCCAAACCTGCCAACAATTATTTCTTCAAACTCATGTTGGTTGATACCGCGGTCTCGGTAGTCGTTATCGTAATGTTTTGCTGGTATAACGTTACGAGGATTTTTAGGCATATTCCAGACGATTTGTCGTACCAGCGCTTCATGTTTGCCGTTGCCCAGTTATACTCCAGAACCCAGCAGTCTCTTTCTTGTCCAAGGGCATTGATCGACTCACTCCTACTGACAGTGTTTGCACCATAAAGTATGTCCACGGGTGATCCTACTTTCACGTCGGTTGGAATCCAGAATGCCCATTTCTGCCCAACGTAGGTGGGATCTGAAGAACTCAACACATCATGAGTAACCGTGTTTATTGTCGAATCAACCTCACCCTTGACTATCGCAACATTTCCATCAGTCACATTCACACCATGAGAAACCACATCCACATCAGCAGAGGTGTCTCCCAGTCTTGTCACATTCCATGTCATGTATTCTGTGTCATTGTGATTGTCCCAGACCAATACTTGCTCATAAGTCATATAGCCCCCTGAAACCAACCAGTAAGGCTTCGCGGTCTCATGTGACTGCACATAAGAATAGACCGCAATAGTCACAAACGAGACTGACAGAAGCAAAAGACAAATCAAAAGCAGTCTTTTTCTGTTCATAATAGTTTTCCTCCAATTAAATCAGCTCGTTAGTGCGCGCGCTTAAGAATCTTGTCGTAACACAGCACGCGCGGCACAGTCCAACGCCAGGAAAATATCGGGCTCGGGCTTAAATTTTAGGAATGACTTGTCTGACATCTTTCGCGAAGGTCGTTTCCAAGAGCTTACTTGCATCGCCTATCGCTCCTTCGACCTTTTGATCATATGAAATTTCTCCCAGAAAATTGACGCCTAGCTTCAAAGTCTGTTGCTTCACGGTTTTGTCCCGCAGTCTCTTCATGTTTTCCACGACGCCAATGACTTGAATGCTCAAATCTTTGAGCAGACTTGCCAGTTTTCGAACAGTCTCGAAGGCCAGCTGTGAAGGTGTTGTTACTATCAGAAATCTTGCGTTTCTGATCAATCGTACCAGGTCAAGTGTTGCGTCTCCGATGCCGGGCGGCATGTCAATGATCAGGAAATTCAGTCTGCCCCATTTCGTGATTGAAAGCAGTTCGATCAAGGCGTTTGAAACGTCGGCGCCTCTCAACGGTGTGGCACGTTCGCCTGTGAAATAGATTATTGACATGTATTTTATGCCGTGCACGTTTGCAGGAACCAGCCCCCTGTCTTCTCTTGGCTGAGGGCCTTTGATGCCCAGAATCAGGTGCGTAGATGGGCTTGTGAAGTCCAGGTCGAGGAGTCCCACCGTGTAGCCCATCTCGGCCAACGTGAGAGCCAGCGTTGAGGCCACTAGGCTTTTGCCGACTCCTCCTTTTCCGCTTGAGACGGCGATGATCTTCGTTATTTGCTTCATTCTTTCGTTCACTATAGCGGTTCGCGGGTCAACCAAGGTTCACTTTTCTCCTTTTATGGTTTCAAGCCAGATTCCGCGTCCCCGGATTATTTCGAAGTCTGGGCTTCCGCATTTTGGGCACTTGATGTACGCGTGTGCTACTTCTGGGACAAAATGTATGGCTTCAGCCGAGTTCGTGTCCAGCCTATTCTCACTGAACGGCCACTCGTGCCCGCAGACTCTGCATTTCAGCTCGGCTTTTTCGGTTTCCACTTCGAATCTTGCTTTTCTGAGTTTTGCGGGCCTGAGTTGTGATAATGCAAAGTCGAATATGTCCCGTTCTATCTGTTGCATCTCCCCGATTTTTATTTTCACTTCTGTGACTCGTTTCAATTGCTCTTTTTCAGCGATCTGTGAGGCAGCAGCTATCACTGCTTCGGCCAGGGCCCATTCATGCATGGAAAAACCTAATAGCGAGAATCATTTAAGAATATTGCAAGGCGGGCCCGTTCATTTCTTCGTTAGGTATTCATGAATTGCCTGTGCTGCCTTCTTGCCCGCTCCCATGGCGCTTATGACTGTCGCCTCACCTGTGACTATGTCTCCGCCTGCGTAGACTCCGTCGATGCTTGTCTTGCCCTGGTCGTCTGTCACTATCGTCCCCCATTTTGTGACTTGCAGGCCTTCAGTCGTGCTCTGAATGATCGGGTTCGGCGTTCTCCCGATGGCCACTATGACCGTGTCGGTGTCCATGACGAATTCTGAACCCTTGCATGCCACCGGTCTTCGTCTTCCCGACTCATCTGGCGGCCCCAATTCCATGCAGATGCATTCCATGGCCTTGACCCAGCCTTTCTCGTCGCCGATGAATTTGGTCGGTGCTGCAAGGAATTTGCACACTATCCCTTCTTCCTCGGCGTTCTCGATTTCTTCTTGACGGGCGGGCAATTCCTGCCGCGAGCGTCTGTAAACGATGCAAACTTCCTCGGCGCCTAGGCGCAGTGCCGAGCGTGCTGAGTCCATGGCCACGTTGCCTCCGCCGATGACCACGACGTGTTTGCCGATCCGTATGGGCGTGTCGGTAATGGGAAAAGCGTAGGACTTCATCAGGTTGACTCTGATCAGGAATTCATTTGAGGAGTAGATGCCGCCGAGGTTTTCTCCGGGCACATTCATGAAAGCGGGCAGTCCTGCTCCCGTTCCGATGAAGACCGCGTCGAACCCTGTTTTGAGCATCTCTGGGATCGTGTGTATTCTCCCGATTAGGTATCCGAGCCGAAGGTCTGCGCCTAGCTTCTGGATGTAGTCAACTTCTGCCCGAACTATGCTCTTAGGGAGTCGGAATTCAGGAATGCCATAGACTAACACGCCCCCCGGTAGGTGGAGGGCTTCAAACATCACGACTTGGTGGCCGCGCTTCGCGAGGTCTGCTGCCACTGTAAGCCCTGCAGGTCCAGCGCCGACTACGGCAACTTTCTTTCCTGTTGGTGGAGCATCCTTCCCTGCTTTGACGTTCCCTCTGCTTCTTTCCCAGTCGGCTAGCCAGCGTTCTAGTCTGCCGATGCTTATCGGTTCGCCGACTTTGCTCATGATGCAGACTTTCTGGCATTGCTCTTCTTGCGGGCAGACTCTGCCGCAGATTGCTGGAAGCGCGTTCTTCTCCTTGATCTTGCCGATTGCCTCTTCGTATTTTTTCTCTTTCAGTAGCTTGATGAATTCTGGGATGCTGATTCCAACCGGACAGCCTGACACGCACTGCGGCTTGGGACACTGCAGGCAGCGACTTGCTTCTTCCAGTGCCTGTTCCTCGGTGTAGCCCAGTGCGACCTCGTTGAAGTTTTGTCTCCGAATATTGGGTTCCTGTTTGGGCATGCGCACTGCTTCTTTCTTGGGCTTGGGTTTGGGCTTACTTTCCGCCACAGCCGTGGCCTCCCTGCATTTCCCACAGAATCGAGCTCAATCTTTCCTCGGGTAGGAACATCCGTTGCCTGCTTATGAGCTCGTCGAAATCCACTTTGTGCCCATCGAATTCGGGTCCGTCGACACAGCCGAACTTCATTTTCCCGCCGACGGTTACCCTGCAGACCCCGCACATTCCCATACCGTCAACCATGATAGGTGTCAAAGTGACGATCGTTGGAATGCCGTATGGTTGCGTGAGTTCTGAAACGTCCTTCATCATGACGACTGGTCCCTGGGTCACGCAGCGGTCAAACTTGTCTTTTTCAAGGATCTCTCTCAAGAAACCTAATCCTTTGTGTCCTTTTGATCCGTCATCGGTTGCGACGTAGAACCTGTCGCTTGAGGCCTTCATTTCTTCTTCATAGAAAAGCAGGTCCTTTATCCTTGCTCCGACGACGGCAGTTACTTTGTTTCCAGCTTCCTTCAGAGCTCGCGCCTGAAGAAGCATGGGCGCAATCATTACGCCTCCTGCGACGCAGAGGACTTTGCCGAAGTTCCTTATTTCGGATGGGACGCCGAGTGGGCCGGTGATGCTCCATATGCAGTCTCCCTCTCTGATTTGCCCAAGCTGCTTGGTTGTCTTGCCCACTTCGTTGAACGCGAACGTTATCGTGCCCTTCTTGGCGTCATAGCCAGCCAACGTTATCGGTATGCGCTCGCCGTTCTCATGTGTGATCAGAATTATGAATTGGCCCGGGTGAGCTTTTTCAGCCATCTCCGGCGTGCAGACTTCAAAGAGCTTGATCTTCGGGGCAAGCTCCTTCTTGGTCACGATCTTATACGTTCGCCCTCACCTCCATCTGCAAGGGGGGCATCGAAGCTATCTTCTTGAAGAATTCTTCGAACTTCTGGTTGAAGTCTCCCATGCACCTGGGCGAGGCCGTGTAGAGCTCGAAGCGGTCATGCAGGTTCATCTTCTTGAGCGAGTCTTTCAGCACGGCCATGTTCCTCTCGGCGGTGTCCCTGCCCTCCTGCAGTTTGCAGTCCTCGTTGGAGCAGACGACGGCGATGACGCCGTCAAAGCCGTTGTGCAACGCGTTGACAACGTGAACTGGGTCGAGCGCCTTGAAGCATGGGACTTCAAGTGCTAGACCCTTCTTGAATAATGGGTTTTCCGGATTATCCAGGGCTGAGAATTCTGACCACTGGCAGCAGAAGACCAGGATCACGGGAAAGTTGCCTGCCGCCTTAAGCTTTCGGGCTGAGTTTGTGTATCTTTTTAAGACGTCTTCAAACTCGAAGCCCTTGATTTGTATGGCCGAATGGGGGCAGACCAGGGCGCATGCTCCGCAGCCCATGCATTTATCGTAGAGTATGTTCGGTGTGGCGAAGTTTTCTGCTTCGATGGCCTTGTATGGACAGATGAACACGCATTTGTCGCAGCCTACACATTTTTCAGTGTCGTAGACGACCTTTCGCGAGTATTTTATCACTTTCACCGCGTCTTTGCCGAGGCCCAGTTTTTCGAGGACTGCTTGGCTCAGCAGCATTCGTCTGGTGTTTATTCTTGTCCCCTCTTTGAACCTGCAGAAAGCGTCCTCGCATTGGATGGAGATTACTCTTTTGATTCCAGATTTGAGGACGTTGAAGATGAATTCTGTCGGCACCCTTCCGGAACATGGTAGACGCAGAGGTATGTAACTGGTTACACGTGGGCCCTGATCGTCTAGGATTTCTTCGATTTCACCCGTTGAAGGTGAATTTCCCCGGCACATGAGGACAAGCGTGTCGCTCTTACATTTTTGGCGCATCGTTTTAACGTAATCAACCAAATTGTCATAATTGTAGTAGGCCATTTCTATGGCGAACACGGGACAGGCACTGTAGCATATCCCGCAGACTTGGCACTTCTGCATGTCTATTTCAACTTTGCCTGTTTCCAGGTCCCGCTTTATCGCTTCATAAGGACAGACTGAGTGACAAATCGAGCATCTGCTGCACAAGTTCTGGTTAATGCTTACTGCGGCGGCGCATGTTTGGCTCATCTGCCATTCTCTCCGGGTGATTTTCCATTCTCATTAGGCAGGGTGCTAGTCCCTGTCTGATGGGATTTTTCCATGACAGTTCTTAATAATATAATGGTTTTGCAGAATTTTCGAGCTTCCGCTCATAGTTTGTAGTATGGTCGTCGAACGTAGGCATAAGCTTCCATGGCTGCTGTTATGCCTTGTCCAACCGCTGTTCCTATCTGTTTAACGGGATTAGTCGTGACGTCTCCTGCCGCATAGACTCCAGCGATGCTTGTCTTCTGCAGCAGGTCAACAACGATGTAGCCGTCCTCATCAACCGCGACGCCTGCCTCTCGGGCCGATTGGCTGTTCGGGTCTTCGCCTACCTGCACAAAAACGCCGTCAACTGCCAGTTCTCTCGTCTCTCCAGTCTTGTTATTGAACAACAATGCATTGGAGACGATTTTTTCGCCGATTATCTGTTTTACTTCGGTGTTCCAAAGAGTCTCAATGTTTTCCTTCTGATTCAATGCTTGAGAAAGGGCTTCTTCAGCCCTGAAGGTGTCTCGTCGATGGGCTATCTTCACGTCTGAGGCAATCCCTGCAAGGTAAAGGGCTGTTATTAACGCGGAGTTTCCACCGCCGACGACCAATAGTCGTTTGCCCTTGAACAGCGGTCCATCACAAATTCCGCAGTAGCTGACCCCTCTTCCCCGAAGTTCCTTTTCACCCGGAACGCCGATCTCTCTGTAATGTCTCCCTGAGGCGATGAGTACGGCCTTCGTCGTGTACGTTGCCCTATTCGTCTTTACGACCTTGGGCTCGGACTTGAGATCAAGACCCATGGCCGTCTCGAATTCATGGATAGTCACTCCGGTGTTCTTGGCTTGCTCGACCATCTTTTGGGCAAGCTCCGGTCCGTTGATGCTTCGGAAACCTGGATAATTCTCAACCAGGGGCGCCTCTGCCGTGGTTCCTCCAGCAATCTTCTCTTCGAGAACAAGCGTCTTCAGGCCGCTTCTGCTGCCATAAATTCCAGCTGCCAGACCGGCCGACCCTGCTCCTATGATTAGTAGCTCCCAAGCTTCCATTGAAGACGACCCTCAGGGCTAGCTCATATTGCCTGTAGTTTATGAATCATTCGCCGGGCCGCCAAGGAATGATCAAAAGTAAGCTATTCTTTGCGGCGTGCCGGAGCCAAGACTTGCGAGATTAGCAGGCGAGTATTGACGCATTGGCGATAGACTGGTCACTTTTGCGCAAAAACACCTATCTAAGATGACACGTCTCTGTTTGCTTTAGAGCGGCGAAAGAAGGTTCAGGGACTTATGCCAAGACTCGAGAGATTCAGGGACAGGGTTCACAGAATCCGGGCGAAAATCGATTCGAAGATTGGTCCTCGGTCACTCTTCAGGCATTTCGACTCCCTGAAGCTCTGGTCAGCTGAGACCTTCTCAGTGTTCGGAGTCCAATTTTCTGGCTAGGCGATTCCATGGATTGCCGTGAACACTCTTAAGACTGACTCGCGCGCGCTAAATTCCATGGTTATTGTGTTCTAAAGACTCTAAGGTGATCGAGGGCGCCGGACTCCAAGGTTCTTGTTCGGCTCTTTTAGGAGCTTCTACTCAACAGAATTTATAATCGTAATATTCGTTGGGCATAGGCTTTTCAGAAGTGCGAACAGACAAGAAAACACGAATTGCCGTTAAGTATTCTGTAAATGTCACGTTGCCCTTCTTTGGGGAATATTTGAATTTCGATCCCACCTTCTCATACAAACTTTTCATCATCTCAATTTCGAGCAACCTTGCTCCTGGACCGAAGATTCTTTCAAGTGCCGTTGCAAACTTCTCGGTTTGGAGAGGAATGTCCCTCTTGCTTATTTTGAAGGTTTTTTCCAGCTGAGAATAAATCGATTGTTTGGCCTCTTTCCCCAATGAGGAGAATATTTCATCAACTGTTTCTAGCAAGATTCTGTGGAAATCGCCGGCCAGAAGAGCTTGGTCAAGGTTTTCATCTAGCTCTACCGTTGCCATGGGCAGATTGACTTCAACTGCGTGCTGATTTGCTATAGTTAGGTTCTTCATATTTTCTCACCTGTATTTCTGTTGTACTGTTTTTTTGTTATACGCGTGTACATGTTATATTGTATCGCATGACTTAATATATAGCTTATTCCGAAAATCGATATATCCTAGTCATTCACATGAAAAACCAACAGGATTCAAGCATGCAATATCTTGACCGCGCTCCTCAAGCTCACGAGTCAATCGCTCTCCGACCTCTTCGTTCTCTTGATTCTCATCGTGACCGGTACACTGTTCTGCAACTGCTGAAGATAATCTGAGGAGCTCTATGGCTCTCAAAGGCAAACTTCACTCGCTCTGTGTATGTATCCCTTTCGTTGCATAACTGTTCACTTTTACCAAATTCTATTCTGCACTGTCGTAATCAAGACCTCCAGCATCTCTGATCGCTGCAGACACTCGCCCCTGTTCGCGCACGCTGGTTTGAAGAACTTTTGGCAATGTTGAAAGCGCCATCAATTTTTTCGAACAACTCTGCGTGGTTGCAGACAATACAAGTGCCGTGTAGCTGTCGTCAAGGCGGCTTAACGAGATAGGCGGATTAGGAGCCAAAGCTCTTTAGAGGAATGCGCGTAGCCATAGGATGAAGGGTTTGATAGTCTGTGAAGGGTGAGATTTCGATTCGTGAGGGTCTTGGAAAGTTGCCGATTCGACCTGTGTACCTTGTGTCATGTGAGGATTCTGGGAAGAAGAATATAATCAGCGTCGGCATGTTTGGTTACTTCTCTGGAAAGCCGACTCTGGTCGGCGTTGGCATAGCGCCTTCAAGGTTTTCTTATGGGCTTATTCAAAACAGCAGGGTTTACGTTGTCAACGTGGTTGATGAGAAGCTTACTGAAGCTGTGAGGATCTGCGGTGATAATTCCGGGCGAGAAGTGGACAAGTTCGAGTTGGCAAAGCTGACGGCGGTTCCTGCGAGCAGGGTCAAGGCGCCGCTTATCGATGAGAGCCCTATGAGCATCGAGTGCAAGGTTGTTCAAGTCGTAGATGCTGGAGACCATGTATGGTTCATAGGAGAGGTTCTCGCAACGCACATTCGCGAAGGCTACGATTGGAAAGATGGACTGCTTTTCAAATGGGTTGGAGAAGAAGGCTTCTATCACATAGTGGGAAAAAACGTCGGAAAATACTAGCGCTCTGCTGCTCTGTGTTTCTCATCGGCTTCTTCCGAGGCCCTTGAAAGGCTCATTTCAGATGCGCCTCGTTCAGTCGTCACGTTGAAGAAGACTATGCCGCCGAATTGGTCGATCCGCTTGCCTGCCGGTGTTTCCGCGTTGACTATTCTTGTCTGCGCCTTCCGGTTCTCTGAAATCTGCAGTAGCCTATGAATTCTGTTCTTGTTTTCGGCACAGGCAAGATACCTGTCTGTGAGTACCAGATGACTTGTTTTGAGATCATCGTCTCCTTCTCGGCCATAGACTCTGTCTTCGATTTCTTTGAGCGAAAAAAGGGCGGCTGAGCTGCTGTTAATGCTGTAAAGATGCTTCTCCAGCGCGTCGATAACGTGGTCAGCCTCATCTGACCTTGTTTGAGTGATTAGCTGCCGAAATTCTTTGGTTTTCACAAGTTCGGCCACTCTGTGAGGCTGATCTGCAGAGCCGACTAGCGTTGCGAAGGTTGCCCTGTTCGGGTTCTTCGATTGGATCAGATGGGCGTGATGCTTTCGTACGTGATCCAGAAAATCTGCGGCATAAGTGGTCTTCATCGGGGCCGTGACCACGATGCTTCTTACTCCCTCGTTTAGTGCCGGTCTCAAGGCAGCCATGACGGATTCGTGAAAACCGTACAGAAACCTCTCATCGGTCCGCCTTCCGTCGAGCTTCACTGTCACGTATGGTTTTATGACTTCACTGAACACGCGCCACAGAACTGCTTGGTCATGCTCTAAACCCACGAGAAGCGCTACTGAGTAGCCGCGTTTATACCCACGTTTCTGCTTCAGACTTGTCACCCGAGTTTGCTCATACGTTGAAAAGTATGGGGTATAGAGAACAAGAGAAGGCTAGTTTTAGGTTAAAGCTATCGGTGTGATCTATCAGAATTCTTTGTTGCGGGCGCTCTCTTTGAGCTGCGCGCGCGGAGACGATGGGAATCGTCGCAAGCCCTCTCGATCACACCGTGTGTGGACTCTTGAGTTCGGAGTGAGTATCGGGTTCTTCTTGCAGAAAGGTTTAAACTCGCGGGTTCGTTGTCGAACGAGTTGCCATCAGCACGCGAGGGAACGGGTTTGAGCAACGATGTTGCCATAAGAGTGGAGGGTCTCACTAAACGATACGGTGACCTGGTCGCGGTCAACGGTATTTCTTTCACGGTTAAGAGAGGCGAGATCTTCGCCTTTCTGGGACCCAATGGGGCGGGCAAGACCACGACCGTGGAGATGCTGGAGTGTCTGCGGAAGCCTACCGCTGGGAAGGCCTACGTGCTAGGGTATGATATTTCGAAGGACAAGGATAACATAAAGAAGAGAACAGGCGTTCTGCCGCAGGACTTCGCCACGTACGAAAGATTGACCGTCAGGGAGACGATTCAGTATTTTGCTGGAATGTTCAATAGCCATCCGGACGTCGATGGCTTGATCAAGCAGGTAGACTTAGAAGACAAGAAGAACGTGCTGTTCAAGCATTTGTCAGGGGGGCTGAGACAGCGACTGGGAATCGCTGTGTCTCTAGTTAACGATCCTGAGCTGGTTTTCTTGGACGAGCCCACGTCTGGATTAGACCCGAAGGCGCGCCACGTGGTCTGGCACTTGATCGATGAATTCCACGAGCATAGAAAAACCGTGTTCTTGACGACGCATTATATGGAAGAAGCAGAGGTGCTCGCCGATCGCGTCGGCATAATCTACAACGGAAGCATCGTTGCGTTAGATGCGACTGACAAGCTTATTTCCGAATACGGCAAGAAGAACCTTCTGATCCTGAAGAAGACAAGCTCCGAAGCTGTCCCAACGATACGAAGGCTCGGAATAGAGGCGAACTTTGACGAGGCGACTGGCGACGTTACAGTTCACCTGAACCATGCCGTAGCCGTCTCCGATATCCTGCACGAATTAGGCAGTGCTGACATTCCGTTCAGCGAACTGCAGCTTAAACGTTCAAGCCTTGAAGACGTGTTTCTCAACCTCACAGGCGAGTCGCTAGAGGAGGAAAGCAAAGTATGAGCCACGTGGTCCTAGATCTCAAAGCCAGCCTCAAGACCTTTCTACGGAACAAGAGCACGATCTTCTGGACCATCGCGTTCCCCTGCGTCCTGATACTCCTTTTCGGAGCCATCTTCAGCCAATCCTCGACGAAGTACGAGCTCTACCTGCAGAACCAAGACCAAACCAACGGCAAAGCAACCTACTGGTCTGACCTCATCGTTAAATCCCTAAACGCAACAGGCGCCTTCAACGTATACACAGTAGACCCCACAATCAATGCGACAGACTATGCGATCTCGAACAGGTTAACCAGCCTGCTCATCATCCCATCGGGTTTCAATGATACCGTGAACATGGCATGGGCCACACGTGGCAGCGTCATAGCAAACGCGACTTTCGTCTATGACCAATCCACCTCGTCTTCGCAGATCGTTCTCAGCATCGTAGACAGCGTCTTCGACAAGGTTCAACTCTCAACGACCATACGATATCTCGGCATCGAAGGCTCGACCATAGCGCCGAAACGCTACGGGTACATCGACTTCTTCCTCCCAGGAGTCATAGGAATGACCGCCATGACCACCAGCGTTTTCACGGCTGTCGCCCTGAGCGCCCGATTCAAAGAGAACGGCGTCTTCCACAAGCTAGCAACGACGCCGCTAAAACGCTACGAATGGATACTCTCCAGAACAATATACAACATCCTCATATCCTACCTAGGCATGGCCATCATGATAATACTGGGGCTCACGATATTCAGCATGAAGCTGACCCTTGACGCTGTTTCGCTACTCATGGTAGCGATGGCCTCGTTGATGTTTACAGGACTGGGGATGATCATCGCAAGGTTCGTCAAAGACCCAGACGGCGCAGACGCAGCCGCAAACGCCATTACATTCCCGATGATGTTCCTCTCAGGCACATTCTTCCCCTTGAGCACGATGCCCCAGTTCCTGCAAGCAATCGCGCAAGTGCTCCCACTAACGTACGTAAGCGAAGGACTCAGGGCCGCCATGATCTTTGGGCAAACGCAACAGGCAATCCTGAACACAGCGATAATATCAGTACTAGGACTGGTATCAATCTTCGTAGGCTCATGGATAACAAAATGGGAGGAAGACTGACTCCACTTCAGGCCCTAGCTCAGAACGTGGGACATTCTTGGTCATGCAGGTGTTGGCGTGGGGGATACAGGCGCTGGTGTAGGAGGCGCGACGCTAACTGATTGGGGTTTCCTCAGCGAAGCGGCAAGCATTATTATTGCTCCAACTAGCGCGAGCCAAAAGCCGAAAGACAGATATGTCGTGTAGTTAAACCCCAAATAGGTTCCGCTTGAGAACAAACCCACTGTTGACCACCAGGGTAGGACCAACTTATTCGAGAGTTCGTTCTGCAGACCCGCTGCGAAAACTATGATAGAAAGCAGCGCAAGGACTCCGCCCACGGAGAGTATCCTCCTCGCGCCTTGTATAAGGCAACCTGCTATTCCCAGCAAGCCCCCTACTACTATGAGGGCAAAAGCTGCCCATCCGTACCATATGTCTAACTGACCAGTTACGGCTGTGCCAGCGTCGCTTACGGTCGCCTGATACGGATAAATTGAGACATAAGTATAGCTCGTTCCAAACACGCTGGGCCCGCGCGCCCACCACCAAGGCAAGGCGAGGCTGATGAATGCAATTATGACCCCAACGATGCCTATGATGTTTTGTTTCAAATGCTTCTTTCACCTTAGTCGCTATATCTGATGCAACAAGATATATGCTTTTTCACAAGCCCCCTTCGAATCTCTTGCTAGGGCTCTACCCGTATTCGTCCATCTCTTTCCTTAGAAAACAGTGAGCTCAAAGCATTTGCTTTTTCTTCGAGCCTAAATTTTCCAGCGCACGGGAGAGAGTCTCATACAGTTTCAGCCGCTTAAGCTTTGTCCAGATTGGTTCTACCGCGCGCTAAGACAGGGAACTTCATAGTGAGCTGGACCAGCAAAACGCGACCTGATCAAGAACCTGTCATGAGTTCCCGTGTCGAGGCAACCCCGCTGATTGATTTCCAGCAAAAAATAAGAGCACAATTATCTGCAAGACTTTTTACAGGGTCGCACTCAAGAAGTGTCTTCTGAGCATCATTCACGGTGATATGGGTTGTCCAAAGGAATCACTGGGTTCACAGCGGGCTTGTACGCATGTCTGGCAAAGAGAACCCCCATACTGAAAGATTTCTACGACGCAGCAGCAGAGGAGGTCCTGAAGAAACTTTCATCTGGAACAGTGCTGGATGTGGGAACTGGACCAGGCTATCTTCCCACAAAGGTCGCGTTGAGCAACTCATGTCTGAACGTGCTTGGATTGGACATATCGAAAGACATGATCAGGATAAGCCGAAAAAAACTCGGGGAAAATCATGTGGAGAATGTTCAGCTCATCGTGGGAGATATCGAGAAGACCGCACTCGCTGACGAATCCGTGGATCTTGCTGTTGCTACCCTGAGCTTCCACCACTGGGCAAGCCCTGCGAGGGCATTTGAAGAGTTGTTCAGGATCCTGAAGCAAAAGGGAGAGATCTGGATATACGAACTCAAAGGAAAATTGACACCTCAGAGCAAAGCGTGGATCAAGAGGAATTACAATATCATCGCGCGTGCAGTTGCTCCGGCAATTATGAAAATGGAGGGCGGACATGCAATCACTTTGGAACAAGCAGAATCTATTCTTGAAGAATACAAGGGAAAGTTCACGCAGATCAGCGCGCAGGAGCTTGAGCTCCCACTGGTCAAAATGGTTTTGATAAAGACATGAGAGCGGAAGGCACAATTATTCTGAGGCTCCTAGATATTGAAACATGTCTAAGAAACAGGAATGGAATCCAGCCTTGGCGAAAGAGTATATTCAGGTGTTCACGACAACCGAGAAGAGGGAAGACGCAGAGAGAATAGCCGAAACCCTAGTGCGGAAAAGGCTCGCAGGCTGTGTTCAAATAATGGGGCCATTATCGAGCACCTACTGGTGGAAGGGCGAGATCCAAAAAGCCGAAGAATGGCTCTGTCTGATCAAAAGCGAAAAAGACCTCTACGAGAAGCTTGAGAAGACGATAAAGAAAATACATCCCTACGACACACCTGAGATAACCGCTTTGCCAATCATTTACGCGAGCAAAGAATACCTCGCATGGCTCGATCTGGAACTCGAACACCCGTAACTCCATTTTAGCCGGCGTATCCCACAGTTTCATTATTCTGATTAGCGGTCGGTTTTGAGATGGCCTGCGTGACGATGCTTTCGATAGTGTTCATGATTGCCATGCTGGTTCAGCGAGGGGGCTAGTTCCCAATCTGTTCTCAAGAAAGGTTATGTTTAAACATTCATTTAGACATTCAGCCTCAACTACTAGCGACCAAATGAAGCTGCATAAGCCAAAAACAGAGGCGCTGTCCTACTCTTCCTCATATTATATTACAGAAAATAGCGCAAGCCAAAACGAGATGTGAACTGGTAGGGTCATATTGTGAATTTCCGTTCGCGCGGACGAATGGAGACATTTCCCGAATAGCCCCATTTTTTCTTAGGGCTTAAACATTCCAAGCTGATAGGGCTGCTTCTAGGCCCAGCCTTCTAAAATGTGATGTTCTATCGTTTCTTTGATATCTTTTCAGAAGTCTTCTGGCTATTCTTCCAGCGTGTCCCAGTTCGGCTTTTGCCGAGGGCGAGTCTATCTCTGAAAGCGTCAGCAATGTGTAGAAAAAGGGAAACCCGTGCCATCTGCCGTCAGGAGTTCTTTCCTTTTTTATGTTCTCAACGCCTCTCTCGAGGATTTCTCCCCACTTGTCCGGCCTTGCTACGGCTAACGTTCTCAGAAAAGCAGGGGTGCACTGGTAGCAGCAGTAGAAGCCACTGTTCTTTGCGCAGGGTTCTCCTCTTTCCAGGAGCTGGTCGAAACCGTCGATCGCGCTTCTGACCGCGCTTGAAGACCCAAGATTCCACAGAATCACCGCTCTGAGGGCTTCTTCCCCGAGTATGTGTCGCAACGCCGCAGACCCTATTTTTTCGCCCGTCGGTAACCGAACGCCAGGAAGGTCTTTTTCTGTGGCTGCAAACAGTTTCATGTAGGAGCCTTTCAACCCTTGTCTGGACAGAACCCAGTCAAGAGCCTGTTCTACTTGAGTGGCGGACTTAGGCCTGAAGCCCTGACGCACTTCTTCCAGCCGCCAAAGTGTCTCGGCCAAAGACTCATGAACCAGAATTGGCTGAGATTCCATACACTAGCCCTCTGTCGAGGTTGCTTTGTTTTTGACGATTCAATCAAGAATCGTCTCTTTGATAAAAGAGTTGTGAGTCGAATGTACTTGAAAATTCCTAAACTGAGTCCAGTCTTCACCAAATGATAGCCTTAAAGGAAACCATGGCAAAGTTGCAGCCTCTAGTAGACTGGGTGAATAGCTACCCTACGGTAGACCAATTGAAAGCGGAATTAGGATTGACTCAAGACTACCCTGCTGGCCACAAAGTGCATTCTCACAAGACAATGGAAGAAGCGGTAGCCGAGATTGAAAGAGACGAAGTAAACGAGAGGAACTGTTTCGGAAAAAAGGATTGCCAATAACCAGAGAAGATTACGAAGACAGAAAAAAAGGCTCGGCAAGAAGACCCGAGTGCGCTCGGAACCAAGCTGAAGCGCGCGCTTCTTGACTCATAATTCTATCGTTTGGCTTTGCTATAAGTCTTTGACTTAGCGCGCTAAATGTGCGCACAATTAGGTAAGAGGTGGGGGAGGCGGTGGAGGTGGAGGAGTTTGTATAGTGGCTTGGATCTCCTTGAGTGAAAGACCAAGTGACAAGCTTGCCGAGACTATTATTAAGATTCCTGATATGCCGAGAATGATAAGTCCAACGAAAACTAGCCAAATTGAAGCTAGGAACTGGGGTGCGAACGAGATGAAGGTGCTGACTATTGAAACCATCGAGAAATTGAAGATGAGAAGTCCTACCCCGAAGACAATAGCCGATATTGACAGCAAAATCCTCAGCACATGTAATCCATTCCCACCTCTCAGACTTGGGAACGCATAAAGCACAGCACAGACAGCAACGACGAGCAAGGATGCAGTTTCAAGGTTGATCTCACCTGCTAGAAAACCAGGGAGAGGCGGCGGCCGCACGCTCACAATGCTACCCATAAAGCCAAGTAGATTCCATAGATTTCGAAGGGGAGCTAATGCAACAATATATATCAAAACAATGGAAGCGATCATCAAGACTCCTCCGACGAGCTTAGATTCAACCTGTTGCTTGAAGAATACTCGATAACCGATCAAGAGAAGGACAGCGCCAATCACGAGAGAAATCGGCGTGGACATACCAAAAGATGGGCTAAACGAATACGAAAAATACGCTGAGGAATAAGAAAACAAAGTTGCGATTGCAGCCATAACACCTATTCCTGAGAAAAGAATCATCAATGAAAAAGCTAAGACACATGGTGAAATTCTCTTAGTCATCTGATCTGAGTGTCGCCCACGTCGCGCACGCGCGCGCCAATTCGAGTTTCTCACGATCAAAACGCCGAGACCGATTCCACACAAAACAGCGATGAACAACGAAATGGCGGCAAAAACGATTAAAGGCGGAACATTCGACAAGGGTACAAAACCCCCAGAATAAGGCAAAGTCCTTACGTACGCCTCGGCCAAAATCGCTATCAGTCCTACGTACACCAAGATGTATCCTGCACCGAAGGTAATACCACAATAACGGACCAATCTTCTCAAACTAGTTTCATACTGGCTCCCCACAAAGCCTCCCCCTAGGCCTTCTTTAATGGAAAACAAAGAGGAACTAGATAACACTTTTGAAGCACGCTTTTTAGCGCGCGCTACTCATTCGCACAGTTCAAGCCTAGGTGGGCGCGGGACTCTCGTCAAGAATCATCTTGTGGCACGTGAGACCTCAACTGTTATCTATTTTTTCGCCAATTAGAACTGAAGCGTGAGTAACATGGGTTCAAAGGAAATCTTTGAATATGGTCAATTAGTTCGGAATAGATATTTGGAAAAGTTTGTCACACTTCCGTGGGAAGAGATTACGAAAAGCCGAGGAGCCAGCTTTGATTCCCTGCGGAACATCATGCTGCACACGATTGACGTTGAAGACAGGTTGATCAACTACGCAATCGCTGGCCGAACGAAAGATTGGGTCTCACGGAGTCCAGACGAATTTCACGACGTGGATTCCATCAAGAAACGTGCAGAAGAAACTGAATCGAAAACCAGAGCCTATCTGGCAAATTTGACGCCCGCCGAACTCGAGAGGAAAGTGGAGTTTCCGAGGCCAGGAGTGCCGCCTATAATGGTTCGGGTGGAGGACGTTCTCATTCACGGAGCGCTTGAGAACATGCACCACTTTGGGGAACTGATCGCTCTGCTTTGGCAGATGGACGTGGAGCCTCCTCACATGGGATGGATAGGCTACCTTCAGACCAAGTAGCACGCGTGTGACATGTCTTGCTTAAAGGAAACAACGTGAACCTTAGGATAGTGGAAAGAGAAGATCTGCCGGTCCTACAGGAGTGGGACAACGATCTTGAGTTTATCGGCGAATATGAGCCTTTCAGACAAGAGACAAGAAAGGATTTGGAGAAGATTTACGACAATCTTAGGGACGCGCAATGGTTTTTTGTCGAAAAGAAGGACGGGACCAAGATCGGTTTCATAGCTCACTCTTTGTCCGCGGGAGAAATAGAGCTCGGATATTCTATCGTGCCGAGTGAGAGAAGCAAGGGCTACGTTAGCGAGGCTATCACCGTAATGGTCGATTACCTGTTCCTCTCCAAAGATGTGGTTAGGGTTCAGGCACGAGCTGACCCAGAGAACATTGCGTCGTGGAAGGCTCTCGAGAAGGCTGGGTTCAGCAGAGAAGGAATCCTGAGAAGAACCTTTTACTGCAGAGGCAAATGGAGAGACGACTGCATGTACAGCATGCTCAGAGAAGAATGGAAGGAGCCGAAAACACTGACGAAAACACAATGAAGGAGCATAGTAGCGCACGCGTTTTGTCCTCATTTCAAGCTCTTGGTTGCCGCGGAGAATTTTGCCTTGGCTTCCTCCAGGGAGCTTCCGACGATTTCTATGGCATCCAAGTTTCCTTCTCCGAGGTGCCTCTTGATGGCTTCTTTCAGTATGGGCATCTTGTCTGGGTTCAAGCCTGCAAGGGTTGCTCCGACTGTTTCCACGGCGATTGCGTCTCTGCCGACTATTAGAGTGTTCATTTTCACTCTGTACTTGGAGGCGTCCTTCGTGGCATGCGGGTTGGCTCCTGCACCCTTGTACAGGTAAGTGCCGTCTATGACGGCTAGGTCTATTCCGCCTATTGCTTCGTAGATGTCCGGCAGAAGAGTGTCGAGTTTCTTGTGAAGCGGTGCTTTGCTCACGCTTGGTACGAGACCGAACAGGTTCTTGATGATGGTTCCTCTTTCAAAAGTGCGGAGGATATGCGTGCTGACGAAGACGTTGGGTTTGAACAGTATGTGAGAAAGCTGCATCTCTTCGTCTGCCACTTTGACTTTCTTGGTGTCGGTGTCTTCTGAGAGGTTGAATGGCCGGACTCGGTCGGTGAATAGCTCTTTCCAGACCTGTAGCCGCTCAGTACCTTTCCCACGATAGTTGTCTGATTCGGCCAGGTAGATTCTCGGGGCTTTGTTGAAGCTCTTGATGATGGCTTCAACCACACTGACGGTCGAGTGGTTCTCTGCGTTATGGTCGAAAACACCTACCTTTATGACGACGGAGCGCTTAGAAGTGTTTAAGTCGCTTATTTTTCCTATGAGCTCGAGCGCGTCTTCGAAGGACTCGCTGACATCGCCTTCAAATTCAACTATGGCAACCTTCGAACCCACGTAACATCACGCCTTGTCCTTTTGAGAATATCGCGAGTTATATGAATTTCCATTTGATGACGCCACTCGAGCGTGCCAATATTTGAAACCGGGATGTGGCCGCCCATAGCGTCCGAAGTTGGGATTTGCACTCCAAACTTGGTGGCGAAATCTCCCGCAACCCCTCTTTTTCTGTTTGTTTAGACAGTGCCCGCTTAATCGTTAAAGGCCCAAGTGGAGATGTCACCCGCAAATCCTCTTTTTTCCTTTTTTATGATTGCAGAACCACAATAACACATTGTCAATTAACTCGAGAGCTTTTCAGCTCGCGCGCTTCCAATGTTGCAAAAAGACTTATAAAATTGGAGTTTCGGCTATCACTGAGGAGAAGCGATTGCAAACAGAAAATGTTCAGAAAATCGCAAAACAGAATCTTGAAAAAGGCGAACGCTGGCACAAGAAACTCAGCGTCAAAGAAATAGTGTTTGGATTCCAAGACAATTCTATCGCAATTCTCGCTGTGCTGGCAGGAGTCATTGGAGGTTCACTCCAACGTGGGCAGATACTGTTGGCTGGTCTAGCTGCCGTCATTGCAGGCGCGATCTCTGTTGCGATAGGTGACTACGTCTCCTCCAAATCGGAAGTAGAGTACTTTGAAGCCGAGATTAACCGCGAGAGTCTTGAGATCCAAGACAATTCACCAGTCGAACGCGAAGAAGTGCGTCAAATCTACATGAAGAAAGCACCATTTACGGAGAATGAACTGGCCGTTATCGAAAACCGCATAACCTCAGATAAGAAAGCGTGGTTGGACACCATGGCTAAGGAGGAACTTGGGATCGTTAGGGAACGCTTTGTACACCCATTGAAAGTGGCCCTAATCATGATGGTTGCTGAAACGATCGGAGGTCTCGTTCCGCTTGCTCCTTTACTTGTCACGCAAAATACTAGAACAGGTTTTATTGCAGCCATCATCGTTACCTTCGCCGCCTTGTTTGCGATAGGAGTATGGAAAACAACTTTCACTAGGAAGAACAAGCTGGTCTCAGGGATTGAAATGGTTGTTGCAGGAATCGTCGCTACAGTAATCCCTTATGTGATAGGAAACCTTCTATCATCAATCACTGTAACTTTTTGATACTTTTTGCCTATGATCTGGTTCCTGATAGCGCGGGCGCCCTCCGCGTAGGCATGCTCTGATGAAAACTGAGATGACAAGGCTGACCTGAAGCGACTCACACAGAAGTGGACTGCTGAACAGAAGAGTAAATGCCATTACTGCGGGGCATAAGGCTCTCTTCTAAACTAGCTTCAGCGCGCGGGTCAACCTGCATTGGCAACCGCATGAAGCAGGGTACCGCGGCCGAAATCAATGTCGCTTTCTGAAATCAGTTGGGGCAGAGTTTACTGCGCAGACAAAGAAAATGAAGCTGAACGTTGCTCGCCTGTATGAGGCGGTTGTTCAACGTTCATGCTCAGCGTGTCCGGCTTTTGGCTTGAGGGCGGAGACTTTGACGCTTGCCACGGTGTTGGCGATTTTCCTGATTTTTTCTGCGGGTATTTTCGAGGTCTTGACGATTGCTTGTGCAGTGGGGTCGTTGGCCATGTTTTCGACTGGGAACTGGTTCTCTTCGATGATTTTGACGTTTTGGAAGCCGGCGTCTTCTATCATTTTTAGATAGTTGGCCTTGATTTCTGCGCCTGAGATGCATCCGACGTATGCCTGAACGCTTTTCATTATGACCTCTGGAAGCTTCTTCAGCAGCACGATGTCTGAGACCATCAGTCTGCCGTTGGGTTTGAGGGCTCTGAAGGCCTCTTCGAACACCCGTTTCTTGTTGGGTGAAAGGTTGATCACGCAGTTTGAGATCACGACGTCAACCGTACCGTCTGCCACTGGCAGGTTTTCTATTTCTCCGAGTCTGAACTCGACGTTTCCGTATCTGCCTTTCCGCGCGTTTTCTCTGGCCTTGTCTATCATTTCAGGGGTCATGTCTACGCCTACGACTCTGCCACTCTTGCCGACTCTGTTCGCTGCCAGGAAACAGTCAAATCCTCCGCCGGAGCCGAGATCCAGAACAGTCTGTCCTTCCATCAAAGAAGCCAACGCCACGGGATTGCCACATCCGAGGCCCAGATTCGCACCTTCTGGAACAGACCCCATTTCCTCTTGGCTGTAGCCTATTCTCTTGCTGATCTCGTCGCTCTGATCAGACGCATCGTAGTTACAGGAAGTTGGGTCCGCGCAACAAGGTTTTCCCTTCTTGGCGACCTTCGCGTAGCCTTCCCGTACGATTTTCTTTATTCTCTCATCCTTCATGTTTCCACCTCCCTCTTCGTCAACTGCAACCACACTGATCGTCTTGGTCTACCCATTCTTTGACTTCCTCTTCTGTTGAGCCGAATGGACATTCGTCTGAGCCGCTCACGTCCTTTCCGGTTAGGGTTGAGGCAAGTTTGTCCATCTTGCCCACTGCACCCTTTCTGACAACTCTCCCTATTGCAATTGCTTCGATGATTTCTTTCTTATCTACTCCTGCTAACTGAGCCTGAGTGACGGCGGTCTTGAGACAGGGCTGGCAATTCGCCGTGAAAGAGGCTCCAACTGCTATGAGCAATTTGATTTTGTCTTCCATGACAGGTCACCTCCCTCTTGTCTTCTCGACTGGGTTCCGAGTTTTTCCGAATCTTTTTCTTCTTTCAAGTTTTCACATCCATTCTCATCACATCTCATCATATGCTTTTTTAGACGAGTTGGTTTCTTATGGTCGTCTGGATCTGCTCAATCTGTAGATGCCACCGGCCACGAGGAGTATGCCGAAGGCTGTTAAGGCAAAGGGCCACGTGCTTACGTTCTTCTCTATTATTCCAATTTGTTTCAGTGCCAACAGAGCGCCCCATAAGAGGATGATGGATCCGATGGCCAGCTGGTCAATGGCCCGTCTTCTCAGATTGCTTGAGTGTTCGTTCTCAAATTGCCTTTGACGCTGATTTTCTCCTGTTTCCATAATAGACCTCCTTATTTGGTTGTTATCTACTACGAATGGGTAGCAGAAAACTATTTAAGGCTTCTCTGACTACTACTTACTAGAAGAAGTAGGAAACAGGACTATGAACATCAATGAAACAGTCGCTCGAGACAGAATAGTCTCGCGGTTAAAGGAACTGGAATTGCCAACCCATGAAGCATTGACTTACGTTACGCTTTTAACGCATCCCAACATGACTGCCGGTGTGCTGTGCAAGGAGACGGGTATCCCTGACTCAAAAATCTACTATGCTCTGGACGGGCTCTCTAAGAAGGGGATGCTGATAGTTCAGAAGGGTAATCCAAACATTTACCTCCCGACACCCCCAAAAGAAGCTATTGCCAATTTGAAGAACCAACTGGCCGAAGTCTTTCAAGAAAAAAGCAAGGAAGCAGACGCTCTTGTTGACATGTTGACCCCAATATACGAGAATGCCGAAAAATCAGAAGAACTAGAAATAGCTTACATCATCAGAGGACAAAAGAACATCATCAACAGAATGAAAGCACTGATTGAAACAGCACGAAAAGAGATAACGATTTTCATCGCATACCCTGAAGTTCTCAAAGGACTGAAAGAGTCATTGATAGAGGCAAAGGAAAAGCGCAGAGTCAAACTAAACATCGCTATGACCCAAGAAGTTTTCGAAAAAGAAGACTCCTCATCCCTTGGTGAAATACGCTTGCTACGCTGTTCAGTCGACTCGCTTGGAATACTTGTCTCCGACATGAAAACACTCTTAACAGTGTCAGATTGGACAGACGGAGGTGCCCTGTTGACACAAGACCAAAACCTGATCATGGTCGCCAAAGACTACTACGACAGCCCCTCATGCTGCACCAGCGTGTCCACCAGAAAAAAACGAGAAAGCTAAACCCGTTTCAACGGGATGAACCATCAGTTTCAACGAGGCACGCGCTTCAAGAGACACAAAGATAAACGCGCGCGACTTTTACGGACCTCACAACGGGTCTGAACAAGGTCTTAGTGGCTGCGATTCAAGCTATGTTCTTAGCTATCATGGTTTGGGTAGGTTCGATTATATGCTGAAGGGGCGTGGGCTTCTTCAAAGTCGACTGTGGCGTTGGGCGCGCGGTATTTAGAACATATGATGAGAGGGCGTGAAATGGCGTTAGCTTTTGTCAAAACTCAATCGTGCGGAGTCTGCTGGCTGGGCGTTACCATTTGTCTGGGCGTTGATACTTGACGACTGGGGTGCTTTCTTTTGCATGCATGGCCTCTGTGGATATGCGAAGATACTCCTCCGTCTTCTCGGTCAAGAGCTTTTTTATCTTTTCCAACAATTCTGTTACCTCGAAAGGCTTCAGTACATATCCGTCGGCTCTTTCGTTGACCGCCTTCATAGCGCTTTCAAGGGATGGATGCCCCGTGATGATTATTCTGACCATTTTGGGCTGCAGCTTTTTCAGTCTATCGAGCAGTTCAGTGCCTTTCATATCCGGCAGCTCTACATCGATGAGGGCAACATCAAAAAACGATTTCTCGCAGGCTTTGATCGCTTCCTTGCCATTTTCCACAGCCTCAACTACATATCCCTCATCGTTAAGAACCGAAGAGAGCATATCTCTTACTCCTGTGTCATCGTCAACAACGAGTACACTATCTAACAGAATCGTCACCTGTTAACGCGCGCTGCAACTAACATTCTAACATAACAGAGTTAAGTCTCTTGTGAAGTGGAAATATGAACTAAGCGCGCTCTTACCCTTTTTGAAAAAAGAGAGGTAATCCTTTCACTTTTGCTTATGAGCTAGTTGCGTGGCCTCGTTAATGTTTGGTGTCTTTACCTAAGCTTTTTCTTACTTGGTCAAGCGTTTCTTTTGCCTTTGGCGCCTGTTCGTGGATTTTGGAAATCTTTTCGCACTTGTAGTCGTCACAGTAGGCACAATTCTCTATGTTTCTCTCTTGTCCGCATTTTCTGATCTCGCATATCTTCGTGTAGTTGAAGGCGCGTGTTCCTTTGGTCTGGCAGCCGTCGCAGTTGATGTCTTCTGGCTTGAACGGGTGACCGTACTCTTTTGTCCAAAGCTCTGCCACTCTCTTCCTTTCAGCATTATCATTCGTCTTCGTTGCTATGAAGGTCGGGCAATCAGAACACGTGATTCCACAATGGGCTATGATCTTCTCCATCAAGATCCTTCAGAATGGATAGGGTTGTGCACAACGTCACTAATATCTGTAGCGCACGCAATGTTGAAACAAGATATTACCTCTGGGCGCGCGCTATAGCGTAAGTATCGAAACGAAGTCAACTTGTCGTGAATTCCCACTTACACCATAGAGTGGAGATGTCTCCCGCAAGCCCCTTTTTTCCACGATGTAGTTGTATGGAAAAGTCAAAGTGTATGGAAACCTCAAGCAGTTTGATTATGTGGTAACACAAGGAATAATTCGTTTATCACCATACCCGAAACACCCAGACAATGCTGAATAACTGACATCCTGACTTTCCCTTTTTCTTTGAGCGCTCGCGCGAGCGCGTGTTATTCCTTCGTCAACCAATTAGCTATGTCTTCTTTCTTTATCGTCCAACCTTCATCAAAGTGTCTCCTCAGCTCTTTCGAGCAACTTTGCGGATCGGCGATAAATAGTGCTTTCTTTCCAGCCTCTTTCACTGCATCAATAAGTGGAATAAAATCCCGATCTCCGACAAGAAATATGGCTACATCGTACTGATCTAGATATGCTTTCGTCAGAGCATCTATTGCCATCATCGTGTCAACACCTTTCTGTTTGAAACCTTTGTTTGAAGATTCAACGAGTTCTCCCAATCTTATTGTAAGATGAGGACAGTCATCGAATTCAGGTTTCTCAAAATATTCTTTCTGTGCATCGTATTCAGCATGTTTTTTGTCTACAACGATAGCGTCATAATAATACATTCTTACTAGATTCGCTTGAAACGGGTATCTTTCAAGCGTGTTGAAGTGACCGATTAAGTCAGTAAGGAATATACTAAAATGAATGGCATCCTTTCCGAAATATCCCTTGCATAATGCGCGCAGGTATCCTCCATCAATGAAGACCATAACTCTTTCAAAAGGTCTTGGGTCAACAAATCTTGCATGAGACATAGAAACATTGTCTCGGAAGTGTCAGAAAAACATTACTCACCTGGCGCGCGCTCCCTTGGAATTGTGCTAGGCTATGCTTATCCTGTGTCCAGTCAGAGCATAGACCAAATACACGAGCATGACAATGATTACTGTTGGAAGTACTCTAGACAAGAACGGCTTTTTCATCTCACTGAGCACCGATTTGATTCTGTCCCGCCGCGAGGCAACAATCTCACCTATGTCTTTCTTTTGGGCCTCAATTTTGTCCAACAAGCCCACAAGCAGATTGAACTGAGCGTCAAATAACGATGGATTCCGATCATCCATTGAAATCGAGAGAATCCGAAAGGACTTGTCAAGCTCTTTGATCTCTCCCTTTGTGCCTCTATCAAGTGCAAGTCTGATCTGAGCCAGTCTTTTTCCAAGGTTCGGGATTCTACAGTAGGTGAATAGGCTCTGGTAGGAGTTCAAGGCTTTTTCCAAGTTCTCTAAGTCAGGTCTCGGTCCGACTCGCTAGGTAATCCCTTAGTTCCCCAGAAAACCTTTCAATATAGTAAGCAGTTTTCTCGCGTTCGCGCACAACAGTCTGCCCAACCATTATCAGCACGGCCATAACAGCGAAGAATTCCAGGGACAAAACGGTATAGAGTGGAGGCGACGGCTTCATGGTTTCTAAGGATACAAGGGAAAAACTGACGAATAGAGCACCAAACGCGAAGGCCAGCCATCGCAAATACGACTGCAGATCTAGCCGAGTCTCACATGAGAGTCTGCTAATCCATGAAAAATGCTTCCGATCAAATTCTATCAATCCCCGATTGTGCTCCAGAAGACTCCCTAGCGAAACCATGCATTCTACCGCAAAAAGAGGTGTTGACAATAAGAATGCAAGGAGTAGACTTGTCCAGAGTGACAAGTCAATAGACGGCCTAGACCCATTGGCTAGACCCAGAACGACGAGGAAAAGAAGCGCTCCGCTGAAAGACACGACTAATGGAAGGAACAAGTATTTCGTCAAAAAAGTTAGAAATCTTTGCCAACTTACCTGTAGTCGCATGTGTCTCGTTATAAGCGCTAGTTATACTCAGCTATTTAAAACACGCGAATTCTCTCCATTCTCTTGCTTCCCAACAGGTCCTGAAAAAGGAAACTGCAAGAACTGATCCAGGCTAAAATATGGCGAGTTCCCGGTCTCAGTAGATTAACATATGGCATCGGCAAGGCGAGCTCGGAGTAAGGTCAAGCATGATCCTTGAATGTTGTCTTTCCGAAAGGTCTAGGTAAAAAAACCACATCCCTAGCTCCAAGCAAAATGAAATAGAAGATGACTAAGCGGCAGAAATCGTCAAGCTTGCCATAGCATTGAGTTACGAATTCTCTCAATGAGAAACTCTTAGAATATTCGGGTTGGAATCTGTTTGCTCGATCTCTGAAGCTCATTACCTTGTTTGCTTCAACATAGTTGAACTTTGCATGAGCAATAGCGTTTCTTATACGATCATTGTACCCTTCAAAGAAGATCGGGTCTAGCTTCTTCTTGAAATCTCTAATGTTTGCCTCTTTGATTTTCTCATAATCAATGCTCACTCCTTCTGTAGCCTTTCGAAAAGTGTAGAGCACTCTGATATTCTCATCGTGTACGCCTTCCACAAAAAGAAGATACATGAAGCACATGCTATAGTACCTGCCACTTTCACTGAGGTTTTTCGATTTTACTAGCTCAAGGTATATTCTTCCAAGATTGTTGAGAGCTTCAGTGCCTGCCTCCAATGCAGGCAAGATTCTGTCGAAGGCTTCTTTTGACCTTTGAAGACCCAACTTCACTAGCATATCATTGATGGTTTTTTCCAAAGCCGTGTAACACTTTTCTCGGTACTCCCTGTTTTCGTCACTGCCAACAAATTCATTCTTGAATGCTTGTATGACATCTTTCCAGTCGGCATTGACCTCGCCAACTGTCACTTTGGGATAAAGCATGTCCTCGGACATTCGCTTCAGCCACTTCGATGTATGCGGAAAACTCTGCGCATACATCTTAGAGAGTCTGTTCAGTTCCGCTGCTCGTTCGCTAAATCTCATGACATGACTTGGCAAGCCTGTTCACTCGCCTCACGCGTTACTCAATCGCACGCTTCCAGTCAACATAGTCACCTGGAACCTGAAGACTGCCCTTCCCACGAGAAATCCGTGATCACCTCGCCCTTCTCAAACCGGTCAGCGCCAACAACCACACAGTTGAATCGCCTGCGCAGAGCATCGGAGATCTGTTCGTTGCCTAACATGCAAATCTACTCTGCCCTAATCTTGTCATGTCGCGCAGTCGTGGCTACCAATGCTTTGACGAAGCGACGCTGCTCATTGAATTCGCTGCGACGGCCACGATGCTGAGTCATGCTAGGCTATCATGGGTTGAACTACTTAAAAGATTTCGGGGCATCCTTATGCACCGTCGATCGCGCACGCTAGTGCATAAATGGCTCAGCTTTTGTCGATCCAGTTTATGGAATGATATCGTACGCGCTCTTGGCGCGCGCGCTTTTTGTGTGTCGTATTCTATGCTGACTTTGCCGGTTATCTCGTCAACTTTGACTTTTGACACTCCGCTTAACCTTGCAAGTGCGTGCCTGAGGTTTTCTGCTTCAAGGTCTGAAGCACATGTTTGGCACCCTGTGCAGTCTATTTTCCCGGTATTCAAGATTATTCTTTCAACGGTCATGTTAAGTCACTTTTAGTTTGAGATTTTGCGTTGTCAAGTTGTTCAACCCGTTTAACGGAATGTCATATGCGCAATGGCTTCTTTTGTCAAAGTGCCGACAACTTCAGGAGTCAAACTATCGATAGCATCGAAAATTCTGTTATCAACAATCGAATACATTCTTTTAGTTCCATCCTTTCGGCACCTAACTATCCCCACATCTTTCAGAATTTTTAGATGCCGGGACACGACTGGTTGGATCAATCCAACATAGGGGATTATTTCACATACGCACTTCTCGCTTGTGCGTAGGAATTCGAGTATTTCAAGTCTCGTCGGATCAGAGAGGGCATTGAAGATTCTTGCCTTCCACCTGATCTGCCTATCAGTTTCGGAATGCATGTTTAAGGGAATATTGATGACAATATTTAAATATTGCTATTAAGAAATCTCTATTAACATACGAAAGCAACAAGAGACATGAATGGAGGAGTAATCGGTGGAGAAAAAGAAGGTAAGTTTCATATTTTGTGTTTGCACTGGCAAGTGTCCTGGCTTCAAGGATCTGGATATGTGGGATTTCATAAACATCATAAGAGCCGAATACCCGGTTGAATACGCGTTCATACATCCCATGCTTTGCGACGAGGATGGGGAACGATTCTTTGCAGACTTTCTGCGAAAAGACAGAGTTTACGTCATAGGCGGATGCGCTCCAGTAATGCAGAAGAAGCTATTTCGAGACGCCTTTGCAAATGCGGGACTCGACATAAACAAAGACCTGGTTTCTCTTGACGTCAGAAACATGACCACCGAAAAGGCCTTAGAAACCGTGAAGAAAGCACTGGAGACCACTGGTCAAGCATGACCGAAGAAACGTACATGGGGGTACCTCGAAGCAAGATCCCGTGGTATCCAAACATCGATAAGCAAAAATGCAATCAATGTGACGGAGACCCACAGTGTCTCAGATTCTGTCCACACGGAGTATTCGAGTACAATAAGGAAAAGAAGGAATTCATATTAAAAAATCCGTACAACTGCGTCGTTTTCTGTAGAGCATGCCAAAAAGTCTGCGCTGCTGACGCACTTAGTTTTCCAGAGAAAAAGGAAATTTTGAAGCTGATAAAGAATGTCCGAGAAGAAAAAAAGTAAGCATATAATCATTCCATGCAGCGGAATCGGAAAGGCTCTAGGAACAATAACCCGGAGAGCAACCTACATCGTGACCGGAGAACTGTTACCAAACGAAACTGATACGATTTGTCTCCCATTGCTAACCATTAAAGATGAGGAGACCGTGCGGAAAATAAGACAGAACCCTTGCATAACCGTCGACGGCTGTGTCGCTCAATGCGCCAAAAAGAATGTTGAGCACCATCACGGAAAGCTCAAAGGAGAAATCAAGATTCTGGACGTGATAAAGGAGAACCCGAAGCTGAAGCCAGGAAATGTGCTTGACATCGGACCCGACGGTGAGAAACTGGCGAGAAAGGCAGCTGAAAAAGTCCTGAAAATTGTGGGTGAAAAAAGTTGAAGATAAAACCCAAAATCGGCTTAGTCTCATGCAGTGGAGAAGGGCTATCTGAAGGAATGGTATCGCGTGTTGCGACGAGAAGAATACTGGAAGAACGGGACGATGTAGTGACAATCTGTCTACCGCTCTTTCTGGCAGGCGGACAAAAAGAGAGGGATTTCGCTAAGAATAATCCTTGTATAACTGTTGACGGCTGCGACAAAATGTGCGCCGCTAAAGGAGTCGAAATGTACGGAAAAGTTCATCCAAAATCATCAATAGCCATCTCAGAAATTACGAAGAAAGAAAAACATTCAAAACCCAAATCAAAAAGCAGAATAGAACCAGAAGACGAAAAACTCGTCCACGAAACCATGAAAATCATCAACAAAGAGGTAGACAAAGTGAAGGAGGAAGAATAGCATGTCAATGGAAAAGAAGGTTGCCATTGCTGTATGCACGGGTATGGACCAACCCTTGGCAACAGTCTCCAGATATGCAGGATACCACGTTCTGGAGAAACTAAGACCAGACAAGACTGTCTTGCTTTGCACTCCAGCCTTAATAGGTGGTGTTCAAGAGGACGTCACGTTTGCCAAAGAGAACCCCGTATTAGTCATAGATGGTTGTGGAGAAAAATGCTGTGAAAAGATAGTCAACGAAGCAAAAGGACAAGTAAAAGCGATCATAAACGTCGAAGATGTTCTGAAAGAACACAGAGATCTGCAGCCTGAATCCAGAGCCAAGCTCGGACCGAAAGGAATGAAACTCGCAGGCATAGTGGGAGAACTGGCCGCAAGGAAAGTTGACGAAATACTCGGAGATGTGAACAAAGGTGGAAGATAAGAAAGTCGCCATTGTAGCCTGCACCGGTATGGGCAAAGCCCTCGGAACAGTAGCTCGTCAGGTCGCCTACAAGGTTGTGGACGAACTGAGACCTGGAAAGGCAGTCTTGATATGCATTCCATCTTTGACCGCAGGAGTCGGAGAATACAAGAGCCTATTGCAGAAGTATCCTTCTATCATACTCGACGGCTGCGTAGAAAGGTGTGCCACCAAAATCGTCTCCAGGAACAAAGGCATGATGAGAGCCAAAGTGTTTATGCCTCAAATGATCGCGAAGTATGGGCTGAAACCACAGTCACGAACCGACCTTGGTGAAGAGGGCGAAAAACTCGTTGTCAAGATAGCTGAAGAAGTAGCTACGCTCGTCGATCAGCTTTCAAGGTGAAGTGCATGGAATACTTAGAGCTAAAGGTTGACAAATGGACGTTCACAGTTCCCAAAGAGTTTTTCTACAATGAAAATGATTTCTGGGCCAGAATCGACGGTAAGATTGCCACTGTAGGCATAACATCGTACTTACAAAATAAGTTGAGTGACATAATCTTTGTTTCCCTCCCACAAATCGGCACCAAGATTGAACAGTTCGGTGAAGCAGGATCTTTTGAATCAGTAAAGGCTGCTCTCGACGTCATATCTCCTGTTTCAGGTTCAGTCGTGGAAGTCAACAATGAATTGGTGAATTCGCCTGATCTTGCTAATTCAGATCCATACGGCAAAGGCTGGTTCCTGAAAATCGAGCTGTCAGACTTTGAGTCAGACAAGGAGAACCTTGTAGATGCTGAAGGCTATTTCGAAGTCATGAAGAAAAGAGTCGAAAAAGAACATGAGCAATTGAAGGGCAAGCACGCTGCAAACACGAAGTAGAGACGGGGTCGAACCATCATGGAAGCAAGTTTCGAAGAAACAGCCAAGAAATATCGTTCTGTTAAAATGGGAAAGATCAGCATTGACCTTCTCTCTTTGAAATCGGAAATTGAGGTCTACATAAAGGGCCAACAGAGTGCGAAAAGAAGAGATGACAATTCGCTGGCTGAGGCAGAGGATATGTTGATTGATCTGACACAGATGATTGAAGAAGGCCACTGCAACCCTATTAGACCCAAGAAACTCTAATTATGTTAGTGTTAGAATCTGGTGTTCAAACTATGAGGAAAATTCTGTTTGTTTGCGTTGAGAATGCAGGCAGAAGCCTTTGCCAAACACTGCGGAGAGGGAAAGGTGTTTGTAAATGAATAAGATGAGAGTCCTTTTCTTGTGTGAACACAATTCGGCTAGATCACAGATGGCTGAAGGTTTGCTCAGGCACCTGTATGGCGAAAAGTATGAAGTCTTCAGCGCAGGCTCAAACCCGACGCAAGTCAATCCTTTTGCCATTAAGGTTATGGCCGAGATAGGAATAGATATTTCCAAACAGACTTCCAAGAGCATTGAAGAGTTCCGAAACAAGGAAATTGACCTAGTTGTATCCGTGTGTCGGAGCAGTGCCAAGCTAATGTGTTCATTGTGTTCTTCACCGATAGTCATGGGTAGACCAGAGATAATCAGCACGGCAATACCTGGAGCAAAACACTATCTTCATCATGGATTCAACGATCCTTCTGAATTGGACGGGAGTGACGAGGAAAAGACCATGGCCTTTCGACGCATAAGAGATGACATCAAACAGTGGATAATTGATAATTTCGCCGATCCAAAGACAGTAAGCTCGCACAATGATTTATAGGCGCGCGCGGATAATGCTCATCAGCTTGAACATGATCTTCGCGTTTCATCCGTGTTTGACTCTCCCTGACTTGTGATGCTTCACTGCAACAGTCAAAACAGACGTCCTCTCGCATTCTCTGATGAGCTGATCAAGGTTCAATGCGATGGCATGCGCGTTCTCTCGGTCTAGTCTGGCCATCTCCGCGTTGAGCGTTTCTTCAGTGAGTGGTTCTCCCTGCTTCACTAGGTTTGCCTCAGCAACGCGTCTCAAGTCAGCCTCGTATTTTGCGAGTATAACCTGCAACTCCATTGCTCTGACGCTTGATTCAGGAATAAGCCGCATCATACGCTGGAAAGTTTCAAACTCGAGGCTGCGCTCAGCTTTCACCGTTGCCCTCCTGTTCTCCTCTAAGGCTCATCAGTTCACCGCGTTTCCGCATAAACAACGACGCAGCCTTCATCACAACCATGTTTTCCTCAGGCAACAAGTTATCCATGACTTCCTGTTCGATCAGGCTCTGGAAAGTCGGCTTATCCGCAGACGCTACCCCTGACACGAGTACGCCTGTCAACTCAGCCTTCTTCAACACAGTGTCCAACATGCCTCTTAACGCTCCGATCTTGTTGCTTCCCTCCGTTGTGGTCATGTAGACTGTGCTGAAGTTTTTGTAGATATACTCAAGACGATTCAAGGTTTGGTGATAAGCTTCTTTGGCTTCGGACAGTCCTAGAATTTCAGGTTGCCACTGAGGCCATGTTCGGAAGTAGTAGTAGACGGTTTTTGGTGAGACATGATATTTGTTGTGCAGGTCTTCTACGATTTGGCTTTGGTTGAATCCTGCGCCTTCCAGTTTCAGAAGCTCTGTTTTCAATTCAAGTCTGCGGGGGGG
>Ga0315279_10000451_pt1 | contig 82323 bp, 56 predicted proteins | sample YL17G06_20_MG_FD_203694 | JGI IMG/M metagenome (GOLD analysis project Ga0315279, IMG submission 203694) | Sediment microbial communities from Yellowstone Lake, YNP, Wyoming, USA - YL17G06_20 | ecosystem: Environmental > Aquatic > Freshwater > Lake > Sediment | place: USA: Wyoming | collected...
AACGACCAGACGGTGGTATGCTCTGGATTGTATTGATAGCTTCGCACTACTGAGACCCAGAGATGATTTGGAAACTTCCCACCCGTACTAATTCAATGCTGTTATAATCTTCTATTTCCCTAAATCGAAAGTGCCAGATCCTGTATGTAACGCCTGTGCTTTCAAAGAATAATGTTACTACTTTTTTATCTGTATGTGTTTGCCATTGCCGGAAAGGGTAATACAGTTGGCGTATTATGAGGTTTCGGGCAGTAACGGGTTTTGCTTCTACTAAAACCACTTGGTTTCTGCCCTCATACCCGGCGTCAACTTCAGTTTGAACACTTTTTACTCTAATGGAGTGCCTTCCCACGTGGAAGGAAAACTGTGGAGTGTATTTTCTACCTCTGATTGTCAGAACAAGACTTTCATCATTCATGAAATTTCTAATTAAGCTTGATGCATAAGCGAAATCCAGATGCTGCATCTCTGAGTTCCCAACCAATGATGTATCCAGACCGAAGTCAAGTTTTGAAGCATAGACTTCTTGAGTGGTTTCAATTTGTGGTATGTCCACATAGCCTTCTCCTTTTATGATGACATACTCCCCATTTTTGACAGGCAGTAAAAACAAATCTCTTTCGATAAAGACCTTTGGTCTGTCTTCTCTACTATCCTGTTTGCACAAAATTCTAACTTCTTTTTCTCCCGTTTCTGTAAAATCTTGGCATGCCCGTTTTATTTGTTCGGCTGTGATATGGTATGGTGTACGGTTAAAATCATGGTCGTATATTTTGTAATCTTTGAATATCTTGCTCCAAGAATCGCTGCTTGCCATGCGAGGCTCCCACTAAATTAATAATTGATTATTAGAAGTTCGTTAATCTGCCCACGTCCCGTAGCTTTGCAATTGATAGCCCTATTAGCTTTTACTCTGTCAATGCTGAAGCCTTTGTATTGGTTCTCAAAGAAGCGGTCTCTATGGTTTTCATTCTGAGGATCAGAATTACTCAGGAGGAACTTGGCACCTTTGATATCTATCCGCCGACAGAATTTGGAGAGGCGAACTTGGTCTTTTTCTGAAAAATCATCTTTTGAATAGGATGTAAAACTTGCAGTTGGACTTATAGGCCGATAGGGTGGATCGAGGTATACAAACGTTTTATTGTCAATGTACTTATCGCTATCCTCAAAATCGACGCAAAGGATTTGTGTTTTCTGTAAAACCTCCGATGCGGCAAGCAGGTTCTTCACATCACATACCGTGGGATTCTTATAGTGACCGAAGGGAACGTTAAATTCATTATTCCTGTTAACGCGATACAAGCCGTTGTAACAGGTCTTGTTAAGGAAAATCAGTTTGGCGGCGGTCTTAACTCCGAAATCAGAGAACTTCTCAAGGTTGAACCTTTTGCGGATGTCAAGGTAAAATCGTTCTTGCTCAGATTCTTCGAGAGCAGAGAATCTCCTTTGGAGCGATTTGAGTTCGGTAATAAGAAATTCGACATCGTGCTTTACGGCATTGTAGCAGCCAACCAGATCTCCATTTATATCAAAGAGATAAAAATGCTTAATAGATTCATACTTTTGAGCAATGTAAAAAAATACTGCTCCACCACCTACGAATGGCTCAACATAGGCGTCAGTTTCACCAGTTCTTAACTCGTTAGGTAACCTTCGTTCGATTTCGTCCAATAGTTGATTTTTGCCACCCGCCCATTTCAGAAATGGCTTTGCAGCAATTAACTTTTCAGTAAGTGTAAGCACTCCGTCACTCCCAAAATCCTTCTGCACCTTCCTGCGTTTGATCTTAATAGAGAACAATAAGACACGTTAGTCTCGCAACAGGTCCTTGATGTGCACACCGAGCGCTTTCGCAATCCGTTCGACATTTAACAGGCTTACATTCCTCTCGTACCGCTCGATGCTTCCTATATATGTCCTGTGGAGACCAGCGCGGTTCCCCAGATCCTCCTGAGACCAGCCTTTTTCGAGGCGCAGAGACTTAACCTTGTCACCAAACTTTCGTAATATGCTATTGGTTCCCATAATCGAGGATATTATTGATCAGGGGGTATGTGCCGTCTACGATACTATAAGTAGCATTTTCCCTGCTTCGGGCTTTGAAAAATGGAGTAGCTAAAAAATACGCATAGAAAAGGTCTCGTCTGAAAAAACAGGGTCTTGTGATTAGTTTGAGATTTGGTGAAGAGTATTTTTAAGTTATATTCAGGCTTGTGTTAAGCTCATTCTGGCATCGACGGCAATCGGCGTTGTGCCTTCCGGGCCAACCATATACGGATTTATATCCATTTCCTGTATCTGAGGAAATTCCGTGACTAATTGCGAAAGCCTTTGCAAACCTTCGGCGATTTTTTCTATATCAACGCCTTCCTGGCCGCGAACACCTTTGAGCATCTGATAGGTCTTCGTGCTCATAAGCATTTGCTTGGCCTCCTCAGCGGTCAACGGCGCCAGATAAAAGGCGACATCTTTAAGGACTTCAACCATTATGCCGCCCATTCCGAACATCATCAATGGGCCAAAGTGCGGGTCGCGATTCATCCCGAGGATAACTTCTCTTCCCTTCTTGCACATCTCCTGCACAAGGACGCCGAGGATTTTTGCATCAGGGCGTTTTTTAGGTATTCGATACATCATCAGGTCGAAGGCGTCCTTTACTTCCTGGTCGGAACTTAGGCCGAGTTTGACGCCACCCACATCCGATTTATGCAGTATGTCCGGCGACCAGATTTTGAGCACAACAGGATAGCCGAGCTGCCCGGCTATGTTGACGGCCTGGTCGGGTGTGGTTGCGATAGAACCTTTTGGCGTTACAAAGCCATAAGCCTCAAGAATCTCTTTTGATTCAACCTCGCCTATTTCATAGATACCCTGGCGCAGGTGCCTTTCGATGATATTTTCGACCTTGCGGCGATTAACACCAAACAGCTTGACAACCCGTTTGGGCCTCGCACGCCATCGGACGTAATCAGCCATCATCTTGATTGTTGCAACGGCACTTTCCGGCGAATCATATTGCGGAATTTTCCCCTCGCGCAAAATTCTTATCGCCTCTGCAATCTTGGTCGCACCGAGAAAACAGGCAAGAATAGGTTTTTTCGGTTTTTGATGGGCAATTTTTACAACCGCCTGGGCAGTAGCGGTGGCGTCGGTCATAGCCTGCGGCGTCAAAAGCACCAGAACAATATCAACGCTGGCGTCATCGAGAACAACACTTAATGCAAACTCATAGCGGTCGGCAAGCGCATCTCCTAAAACGTCAATCGGATTATGCAGATTTGCGGCCGCCGGCAATCTGGAGGACAATCCGCTTATCGTCTTATCGGCTAATTTTGCGAAAGCCAGGCCCTGCCGCTCGATGGCGTCGGCTGCCATAATGCCGGGGCCGCCGGCGTTAGTGATGACAGCGACGCGCGGGCCTGCGGGGAGAGGCTGATTGGCAAAGGCCTGCGCGTAATCAAACTGCTCTTTAATAGAACCACAGCGGACCACCCCCGCCCGCTCGAACATACATTCGTATGCAACTTCGCTGCCTGCCAGACTGCCGGTGTGAGATGAGGCGGCCTTTGCGCCGGCCTCTGTGCCGCCGGATTTCATCAGCAGGATGGGCTTATCGTGTGAGATTCGCTCCGCCTGGTTCACAAAATCGTTTCCATCGCTAATGCTTTCTAAGTAACCGGCGATAACTTTAGTATCGGCATCGGTGGCAAGGGCTTTTATTATATCCAATTCATTCACATCGGCTTTGTTGCCGATGCTGACAAGTTTGCTAAAACCGATACCGCTTGCATTAGCCATATCAAGAATGGCCGCCAACAGCGCCCCTGATTGTGAAAGATAGCCTATTGCACCAGTTCCAGGCAGGTCGCCGCCAAAACTGGCATTTAATTTATTTGCCGGCACTATCACGCCGAGGCAGTTCGGGCCGATGACCCTGATGCCGGCCTGTTTTGCAATTTGAATGACCTGGTCTTCTAACTGCCTGCCCTCTGTGCCTACTTCTCTAAAGCCGGCAGTTATAACGACAACCGACTTTACCCCGACAGTCGCACATTGCTCCATAACTACAGGAACAACGCCGGCCGGGACAACGATAATCACAAGGTCAGGAATTTGCCCGATGGATTGCAGGTCGGGGAAACACTTTAGCCCCTCGATTGTGTCGGCATTCGGATTGACCGCAAATACTTTGCCCTTATAGCCGGCTTCAATCATATTCGACAGGATTTCGTAGCCGACCTTGCCTTTCTGACGCGAGGCGCCGACTATCGCAACAGATTTCGGATTAAAAAAACTTTCAAGAGCCATATCAATTCCTACAAAAAGTTAAACTATTGCTCTGTCGCAGGATAAATGATGGATGTCATTCTGAGCCCTTCGCTTCGCTCGAGGATAAACTCCGCGAAGAATCTCCGGTGCGATGGCCAGATGCTTCACTCCTTCGACTTCGCTCAGGACAGGTTCGTTCAGCATAACAGCCCATCAAACAACCAGCGACAGAGCACTATTCTATCCTGCAATGCCGGCTTCTTCAAAGTCTTTTATTGATAGTGGAGGTTTCGAGCTTATCAGGTGCATAATTCTAAAGAAGGCTTGCAGCCACACTGAACAAGACACTATAATTAGCCGACCTATCTGTAATGATAAGTTTCCTGGTTACAGATAAACAGTCAGGATTGAAGGAGTAAACAATTGAGGTGGCTAAAGGCGCATTTTCAGAGACATCGCCAGAGAAAGCCGTGGGACTTCTGCTGGAAAGTGGCCGTAGAAGGGTTGATAGTAAGCATTATACCGGCGGTTATTCTGGTCGGCTTTATTGATGAGCCAGAGCGAGAATTCCTCAATTGGCCAATCCCTGCGATGTTAGTTGTTATAGCAGGAATCGCTCCGATTTTTGAGACGCTGCTATTTCAGGCGCTGCCAATCGCGATAGCCAGGTGGTTAAAGGCAGGATTTAAGGTTCAGATTCTTGCCTCTTTAATACCATTTACTCTGGTTCATCTGCCGGATGGTGTCAGTGTCGGAATCTGTGCCGGACTGATTGGTGGATTCTATCTGGCATTTACATACGCTCACTGGGTAGAAAAATCTGTGTGGACGGCGCTGTGGACTACTGCGGTGGGCCATTTCATACGAAATGGTCTAGCCGCAGTTGCATTCGTGGTCTCGGAGGCACATTGAACCTCCTCGTCCATCCTTTATCAATTCCGATTATATTTGAGAACGATGACATAATCGCGGTCAATAAGCCCGAAGGTCTTGCCTCAATTCCTGAACGTGCAAAAGAAAAAAAGTGCGTGCTTTCGCTGCTCTCATCAGTATTTTCTGGGAAGCTCTATGTTGTCCATCGGCTCGACAAAGAAGTTAGCGGCGTGATTGTTTTTGCCAAAAATGCTGCTGCGCACAGGAACCTAAATGAGCAGTTTAGCAGCCGGGTAATCAAGAAAACATATATCGCGCTAACACACGGCATCATCAACGAAAATAGAGGCGTCATCAAAAAGCCTCTTCGGCAATTCGGCTCAGGACGAGTAGGCGTGGATACCCAGCGGGGGAAATTATCTGCTACTGAATTTGAGGTTATAAAACGGCTTGGGGACTATACACTTATCAATGTGCATCCAGTAAGCGGACGGCGGCATCAGATTCGCGCGCACCTTTACAGCATTGGTCATCTGATTGTCGGCGAATTACGCTACGGTGACAAAGCAGTGCAACGAAGATTTAGCCGTTTGATGTTACACGCTCAAAAAATTACGCTTCAGCTTCCGTCAGGTCAGACTATCACTATTGAAGCGCCAATTCCAGAATCATTTAAGGCAGTCATTGAATCAATAGTCGATTGTCAATAGTCAATAGTCGTTGGTTGTGAGTTTTTGGTCTCTGGTTGTAGTTGGAACTAACCACAACTGAACTTTAGCAACTGACTTTCACCAATGTATCAACGCCTTGGTTTGCACGATATATCTTTGGGCGGTGGGTTGGTCTTTTGCTTCAACTATTAGCCGCATTACAGGTTCAGTATTGCTGGCGCGCAGGTGAACCCAGCCATCGGCAAAATCGAATCGACAGCCGTCGTCGGTATTTATTGTTGCACCAGCGAAGGCTTTTTTTGCAGCGTCCAGGATTTGCTCTACCTTGCCCGGCTCCACAGTGAATTTCTCTTTGGTCATATAGTAGCTGCCGATTTCACTAACAAGCCGGCTTATCGTTTTCCCTGTCTCAGCCATCAATTGCAAAATTAAAGCCATTCCGACAAGGGCGTCACGCACAGCACTTACACGCAGGTCGATGACGCCTCCGTTGCCTTCTCCTCCGATGATGCACTTGTGTTGGAGCATGGCGTTGGCCACATTGGCCTCGCCGACAGGTGTGCGGATAACCTGGCAGCCGGCTTTCTGTGCAACATCGTCTATCATTCTTGAGGTCGAAAGATTTGTCGCCGCCTTGCCAGTTTTCTTGCTAAAAATATACTTTGCTGCCAGAGCGAGAGTGTATTCTTCGCCGATGTAGTTCCCGTTTTCGTCAACGATTGCCAATCTGTCGCCATCGGGGTCGAGTGCAAAGCCGAGGTCAGCTTTTTCGGCCTTAACCACTTTGCAAAGTTCGGTTACGTTCTCGGCAAGCGGTTCAGGAGTGTGTCCAAATAGGCCGGTAGGCTGGTCGTTTATAGCCGAAACGATACAGCCAAGCTCAGTGAGCATCTTTTTTGCAACCCGTCCCCCTGCCCCGTTGACACTATCCAGAGCGACTTTGTATTTTTTTGCAGTGATTACCTTTCTGTCAATGATTGCCAGAACTCTGGCGATGTGCACCTCATCGGTCTTGTCATTAGAAGTTACTTTGCCGCGATGAGTTGAATCTACAAGTGAAAAATGCTTATTGAGAAAATGCTGTTTAATTTGTCCTGCTGCTTCGGCTGGCGGCGCCATACCATTGTCAAGCAATACCTTTATACCATTATATTGAGCTGGATTGTGCGATGCAGTGATAATTACCCCTCCTGCACAACCCAAATGCCTGACCATAACGCTCACGCCGGGCGTGGAGACAACACCCAAATCGATTGCATCGATTCCGACAGAAGACAGTCCAGCGATTACAGCGGATTTAAGCATCTGACCACTGGGGCGAGTATCCCTGCCGATACATACCCCGTTAGAGATTTTGGTACCTCTAACGGGGCATCTCGACAATCTTCGGTTTTGGGCGGCGTATTTATCCGCCATACGTCTGGCGGATAAATTTTTTAGAAACATCCCGAATGCGCGACCATAATCAACAGCAATGGAATCTGTGAGGTTCTCGCCAACTATACCCCGGACGCCACTAATACTCATTATCAACTGTTCGGTCATAGGGGAAAAACTCGGTCTATCGCTCATCTTACGAGCATCGAACATCTCCGTTTGGGGACGCCTTACGGCGGAGCATCAATCCAGCTTGCAGACGTAAAGCTCGTTAACAAAACCGAGGTCGCCAATCTCCTCGATAACTTTTGCATCGGGTGCCTTATCGAGGCTGACGGCAAGGATAGCTTTATGTTCAGCTAACTTCTGCCCCACGCCCATCGTGCAGATATTGATGTTGTGCTTGCCGCAAAGGGTTCCAACAGAACCAATGACACCGGGTCTATCTTCGTTAAATATGACCACAACCGACCCCTGCGGAGTCATCTCTATATTGAAGCCGTCAATTTCAATAATCCGCAGCAACTTTCCGCCAAAGACAGAGCCGGTCACGGTGCGCACAACCTTATCCGTGGTAACCTTGGCGCTAAAGCTGGAAGCGACATCCCTGGCCTCAGCGTTCTTTGTCTCGTTTATACTTATACCGCGTTCTTTGGCCAGAACAGAGACATTGACGATATTTAACGGCATATCAAAATGCTTCTGCAATAGTCCTATCGCAAAATGAAGCGTAACTAACTCTACAGCCATTTCTGCAATTGAGCCGCGATACTGCACATCAACGCCCTTGATATGACCGGGGGCAATAGTACTAACAAGTGTGCCAATTCGCCGGGCAAGCTCCGCATACTCTCTTACAATCGGCGGCATAGCGCCAGCAACAGATGGAGCATTAACGGCGTTTCTGATTGGGCCGCCCTTGAGGGCATCGACAAGAATCTGAGCGGCTTCGACCGCAACTTCGATTTGTGCCTCCTCTGTGCTGGCGCCTAAGTGAGGCGTAACAACACAATTTTCAAGCTCCTTGAAAGGCACGTTCGCGGGCGGCTCCGCAGAAAAGACATCGAGTGCGGCACCGGCAATCCGCTTTTCGGCAAGGGCATTATAGAGCGCATCCTCGTTAATAATTCCGCCACGCGCACAGTTTATCAGCCGAACCGAGCGCTTCATCATTGCAATCTGCGGGGCGTCTATCATATTAAGCGTCTGCTCATTTTTCGGCGCATGGACGGTGATGTAATCGGATTCCTTGAAGATTTGCTCAAGATTATCAGTTATTTCAACGCCAAGTTTTTCTGCCTCGGTCGGTGCAGCAAACGGGTCATAGCCGAGTATCTTCATATTGAAGCCCTTTGCTATTTTTGCGACAGCCATACCGATTCTGCCCAGGCCTATTACGCCGAGGACCTTATTGCTTAGCTGGTTGCCCATATATTTTTTTCTGTCCCAGGCACCGCTCTTTAAGCTGTTACAGGCAGGAACAACATTTCGGCTCATCGCAAGTATCAAGCCCATTGTGTGCTCAGCGGCGCTGACGGTGTTGCCGCCGGGCGTATTCATAACCAGAATCCCTTTTCTGGTGGCCTCGGTAACATCAACGTTATCGACTCCGACGCCGGCCCGTGCTATACCTTTGAGCTTGCCCGGATTGGCCAGAACCTTAGCCATAACCTTTGTTTCGCTGCGGATGATTAAGCCGTCATATTCGCCGATAATCTTAGCAAGCTCATCCTCGCTTATACCCGTCTTAACTACCGCCTGAGCACCTTCTGTTGCATTGATTAAATCAATTCCTTCCTGCGCAAGTTTGTCCGTGATAAGAATTTTGATCATTGTCCAACTCCAAAAATCTTCGGTTTCGCCAAAACCTGCGAAATACCATATCTGAAATCGCGACACCATATTATCTGCAAAATCGCCGACAATCAATAGGTATTTTACGCCGCCCTCTTTGCCAGACTCGCCCAATCGTGACCTTCACGGAGGCAAAATGGTGTTTTGAGTCATTGCGAGGCCCCCCGCACCAATTGTTCGAAAAAAGACGTCTATAAACCAAATCTTGGCAATACACCTTATCGTCCGTTCAATTGGTGCTGGGCTAAGCACCGATACAAACCACCGTTAGACGTTTCAAGTTGGAGACAATTGAGGTATAATCGGGAGAACTTTGAATGCCGAACAAGGAATTTCAAATGAAGAAGTGAAAATATGGGTTGAACAGATTATGGCGCTGCCGGTGGTTGTAATAATTGGTCGGCCGAATGTGGGCAAGAGTAGTCTCTTAAATGCTCTGGCGGGCGAAATGATAAGTATCGTCGAGCCGACGCCGGGCGTTACAAGAGACCGCGTCAGCACCTTCATCGCAAGAAACGAGCGGTATTTTGAGCTTGTCGATACCGGCGGATATGGGATTGTCGATACCGAACATCTCGGCGAGCACATCCAGAAGCAAATCTATCAGGCGATTGAATCGGCTAACCTTGTTCTGTTTATGGTTGATATCCGGGATGGACCCGTGCCGTTAGATGAAAAGATAGCCGAGCTTCTGCGAAAGCACAACCTTGACATTATTGGCGTCGCCAACAAAGCCGACACCGCCAAGTTGTTCCCTGCTGCTGCAGAATTTTCCAAGCTGGGTTTTGGCGAATTCTTATGCGTCTCAGTACAGAACAATATCAATAAAAACGTTCTGCTTGATAAAATCTTTGAAAAACTATCGGCTATGGAGTCGGCTAAGCCGCCGGAGCCGGTTATGAAGATAGCGATAGTCGGCAAGAGAAACTCCGGCAAAAGCACCCTCGTAAATGCTATGGTCGGCTCGGAAAGGGTAATCGTCAGCGAGACGCCGGGCACCACCAGAGACGCCGTTGATGTGCGGTTTGAAAAGGACGGCAAAACCATTGTCGTCATCGACACCGCAGGCGTAAGAAAAAAAAGTAAGATAGCCGACAGTATCGAATTTTATAGTCACGTTAGGGCAAAGCAGGCGATTCGGCGAGCTGATGTGGTGTTACTTTTGATTGATGCCTCTGAGCCGGTTTCGCAAGTTGATAAAAAATTAGCTGCCACCCTCGTTGAGGAATGCAAAAGCTGCATAATAGTTATCAATAAATGGGACCTGGCCAAAGACGTGGCTTCCACCAGCGACTACCAGGAATATCTGACAAAACAGCTTCCCGGCCTCGGCTATGCACCAATAGCCTTTACCACCGCCAGCAAAGGCAAGAACGTGCAGAGCGTTTTGGATTTGGCAGGTGAGATTTTTAAGCAGACTACAACGTGGATACCGACAGCCAAATTAAACAAGGCGTTTGAGATTATAAAAGAAGAACACGCCCGTGGAGCAAAACGCAAAACCATCTTGCCGAGGATTTACTACGCCACGCAAGTTGCGGTCAATCCGATTACGATACTTATGTTCGTAAATAAGCCTGAGCTTTTTGACGAAAATTATCGCCGGTTCATCGTTAACAGGCTGTCCATCTCAGGCGAGCTGCCGACACAAGAGGTGCCCATAAAGCTGCTGGCTCGCTCACACAAGGAAAAAACCCGGCGTATAAACAACCCAACGTAAAACATGGGGCCAAATGTCTTAGCTGTCGTGGGAATGACACTTATCAATGGCGTAAGCCATCTTGACGATTGAAGTGTGCGCAATAATAGTTAAGATGGTTGTATGATTTGTTTAGTTGTCCTGATATCTATCGCCGTATTTGCAGCAGCTTACGCTGTCTATGGGCGATTCATAGCCCGACAGGTCAGTTTAGATGACACCCGCACCACGCCTGCCCACGACTTGAATGATGGCGCCGATTTTGTCCCTGCAAAAGCATCTCTGCTTCTGGGGCAGCATTTTTCAGCCATCGCGGCAGCAGGGCCAATTGTCGGGCCAATTCTTGCCGGTATATGGTTCGGCTGGCTGCCGGCGGCACTATGGATTATATTCGGCGCCATTTTTATCGGTGGCGTTCATGATATGCTTACCCTTAGTGCGTCACTACGGCACAAGGCAGCTTCAATCGGGGAAATCGCAAGGCAGCACCTTTCTGCCAGCACGCACATATTTTTTCTTATATTTATCTGGCTGGCTCTTTTGTATGTGATTATTGCCTTTACCGATATTACCGCCCAGACCTTCCGTGCCGTTTCACAAGATACGGCATACGGGCCAGCAGTAGCGGCTTCATCGATTCTTTACCTGTGCCTGGCAGTGTTTATGGGTATCCTGCTATACCGCTTCAAAGTCAAACTCTGGCTATTGACGGTGATTTTCCTTCCTCTGGTTTTATTGGCGGTGTGGATTGGCCCTCACTTGCCCGCGCCAATCCTTACATTTATGGCAAGTATTTCTGCAAAGCAATGGGGTGTTTTTTTGCTCGCGTATTGTTTTATTGCATCCATTGTTCCGATGTGGCTGCTGTTGCAGCCGCGGGGTTATTTAGGTGGGTGGATGCTATATCTAACCATTATCATCGGCCTGATGGGGGCTTTATTTGGTGGTTTCAAAATCCAATATCCTGCATTGAATATTAAGGGGCTGCGCAGCATAGCAGACGGCAGATTACTTTTTCCTTTTCTTTTTATTACCGTTGCCTGCGGCGCCTGTTCCGGATTCCACGCAATTGTCTGCTCCGGCACAACATCCAAGCAGATAAATAAGGAATCCGATGCCCGCGTGATTGGATACGGGGCGATGCTCCTCGAAGGATTGGTCGCCATTTTAGCCCTCGCTACTGTTATGATACTTTCGCCTCGCTCGCATGAGCTTACTGCAGAGCCTAATCTGATTTACGCTCAGGGTCTGGCCAAATATCTGGGCCTTTTGGGTATAAGTTTTAGTGTTGCCTTTCCTTTTGCACTTTTGGCATTTTCAACATTTGTTTATGACACCCTCGATGTTTCTACGCGTCTTGCCCGCTATATTTTTCAGGAGTTGACCGGCTGGAGCAGCTTCATGGGCGGGTGCCTGGCAACCCTGTTGAGTTTAGTTATTCCGCTGGCCTTTCTGCTCCTTACAAAAGAAAAGGCGTATCTTGTTGCCTGGCCAATTTTTGGCACCAGCAATCAGATGCTGGCCAGCTTGACGTTGCTTGTTATATCCATCTGGCTTATACGCAGCGGCAGGCGTGCTATCTATACCATTATACCGATGATATTTATGCTGGTAACAACCGTCTGTGCTCTGGTTCTTCAGGTCGTGCCGTTTGTCGGCTCATTTACGGATATACTCGCGGGGGCAAAGGTTTTGCCGGAAGTGATAATCTCCGGAATTTGCGGTATTGTCCTTTTGACGCTGGGCGGGTTATTTTTACTTACAGTAGCAAGAACCCTCTTGGAAAAATCAAGGCGTATAAACTTATAACAATCAGTATTATTGAGGGCTGGGAGAAAAGGGAGTCAGCTTGAAGCGGGCCTGCACGGGAGCCTGATTCAAAGCTATCTCGCCCTTGCGGACAAATTCCGGAGGAAAATTATAGACAACCTCCCTTTTGGCCTCTTCAGACTTGACATCCTCGTCATCTACCTCCAGTATCACCTGATACCGCATATTCTCGTATGCCTGCTTGGCCTGCGGTGTGGCTCTGATGGCAACTGAGCTTATTATCTCATTCAAATTTGCTATTTCTACCTGGTATTTACCTTGAAGGTTTGCGCTTAAAGAAAATCCCATTGTTGCCGTCGTAATCGTGTAATTTTTAAGAACGTCTTCGGCAGGCGGCATCTTAATTTTCACGGCTCCAGTTGCTTCTCTCCTCTGGCCTTCTGCAAGTTTAATATACGGCGTCTTTTCAATAGCCGATGCCCTCGCCTGCTCAATCTCTCTGCGGGTTAATACTACCTCCGCTACAAGCTTCTCGCCGCCCCAGGATTCGGGCACGAACATATCGACTTTCGATGGCTCGATGCTTTCGGCCTCCAAGGAAATCTTGTTTTCATCAAAACATTGCACCACCAGCGACTTTTTTACAAGTTCAACAACTCTGACGGTCAGGATGTCCGGCTGACAGGATACGACCGTAAGGCCGAGCTGTTTTATCAGGTCGTTTTTGCGCAAAAAACTCAACAACTCCAGCGTATATTCACCGGCCTTGACCATTCCTTCCTGCTCGGCATCCAGGAAAAATTCGAACGTTACTGCGCCGACATTAACCTTGCGCTTTATATCGGCAATCCTGGATGCAGCACCTTTAAGCACAATACTTTCAATAGTAACAGACTGCTCCTGCTGGTCCGTAAAACTTACCCACATAGCCGGGTTGGTTGATTTGGCAATTGTGATATGAACATCGGAAACAGACAATTTTTCATCCAGCGCCAGGTCCGCCCAGACCCAGATTAAGACTGTTATAAATATCACAATTGCTATCTTGCTGTATTTGACCTTTGTGAACATAACCTGCGGTCTAAAATGCTGTGCGGTTCAGTTTATACGAGCGTGCTCGAAAGATACTTTCTTAAATCAGAGTCGTTTAGGCCTCTCGTAAGCTTACCATTTTCTGCAACCGAGACTACACCGCTCTCTTCACTTACCACCACACAGGCAGCGTCTGAACTTGCGGTAATCCCTATAGCAGCGCGGTGGCGTGAGCCGAGCTGGACGCCATCTACACTACCGGCTTCTGCCAGCGGTAACTGGACACGTGCAGCAACTACTCTGTCGCTGCGAATAATAACAGCCATATCGTGAAGAGCGGTGCCGCTGTGAAAAATCGTCTTCAGTAATTCCGCCGTTACCTGCCCGTCTATTTGCACGCCGCTCTCTATAAATTCGCCAAGTGCCACACGCCTTTCAATAACAATAATAGCTCCTCGCTTAGCGGCGGAAAGCTCGGTAACAGCCGCAATAATCTCTTCCACCGTTCTGGATAGCTGCCTCGCTGAGCTTACCCAGAAATGAGGCTGACCTATGCGGATAAGAACCCTGCGAATTTCGGGCTGAAAGGCGGCGACGGCAATAATCAAAACAGCGACCAAAAAACCTTTATAAAGATACTGAAGTCTGGCAAAGTCAAACCGGCGAACCAGCAAATTCAACAGCAAAACCCCCGCAACAAGAATGAATATTACGCCCCTAAATAACCTCTCCCCGCGGGTGCCTTCCAGAAAATCAACAACCCAATAGACTACCAGGCCGATAAGGACCAGCTCAATGACAACGACCCACCAATCATAACTGGCTACCCTACGAAAATAATCGATGAGCGGTCCCATAAATCAAATCCCTTTGATAAAAACTATCTAATCCGCATATTTCATAAAATATACGAAATTGCAACTTTATCCGCCAGACTAATATCAGCGGTTACCTACCGCTTTGTATGGCGGGTCAATCCGTGTCTTACAAAAAAAGCGAACATCACGGTATTCTTTTATCAGTCAGCTTACTTGGCTGGTCAAGCAATAGCAGCCTGTCTATATCTGACATCAGCTCAGATTGGTTAATGCGAAGGGCACGCTCGTGCCTTCGACCGCCTTCTGATGTGGTTTCACCGGGCTGCGCGCAACTGCAGAGCAGAAAAGCCAGGACGCAAAAAACAATCGCCAAAATCGCCTTACATAAAAAGCTGCCTTTCATCGTTTCCCCTTCTTGAAATCATAAAGCAGGGCAGTTCCCGGACAATCGCTTTGGACAACTGCCCCGCAAAAAACCTGTCATATTTATTTTTATTATAGCAGTTCTAAATCTCTCTGTCAATGCCAAATGCGTTTTCACCAGATGACCCATTTTAAGTTGGCTCTGGCTGTAAGCGGTCTTTTGGAGCAGGTTAGACAATTACAGAAACCATTGTCACAATCACAAACCGGCCTGAAGAACCTTCGCAGACAATCGGATGAGCCGGTATCTTGCATCATTGTGAGATTAAATCCCGCTGATTTCCACTTTTATTTTCCGCTGCACCTTTTGCCAGGTTTTATCTTCTGTCCAGCCCCGGGCTTTTGCCGTGGCGACCCTTATGGCAGTCTCCAGTGGGAAACCATCGCCTGCTCCATTTTTCAAACTCTTTAGGAATCCTGCCAGCAGATAATCTCCGCAGCCAACGGTCGATAATACCCTCTTTCGACCGACAGCCTGCCCCTGCCAGGCACCTTGTCTGGTAACAACGACGGCGCCTTTTGGGCCGCGACTTACAAGGACAATTTCAACCTTATCCAGCAGCTTACGAGCGGCCTTTGCGAGGGAAAGTGGCGTGTTACTAACCTGCTTATCTAACAACTGGCGTAATTCTGCAACATTTGGTTTTATCAACCAGATATGCCCGGTATCGACAATATCTCTTAACACATCGCCGGAAGTATCCAGCGCAACTTTAGCTCCCTGGTTTGAGCAGGCCCTTATTATCCCTATCACATCTTTAAGCAGACTATCTTCAGGCATCAAGCCTGCAAAGACGCAAATACTATTTTTGCCAACTGTTTTCATCAAATCCGCTTTTAACCGTCGCAAAGTTCCCTTTGAGGCCAATTCGCTTTTATTACGCAGGTGCATTTCTCTACGTTTTGCAACATCCACAACGGTGATGTTAAGTCGGGTCCTGCCGATAGCTGGTGTCATCTTCACCTTAATCCGCCCTTTGAATCCCTCGACTCCGCTCGGGATGGTGAGCCTATCGAACCATTGGCGCAGCGATTTAAGCAACTGTTGGTAATCGTCCTGACCCCACAGGCCCGCTGCAATATTTTGCTCTCCCATCCAGGCGAGTGCCCGTGAGATATTCATCGCCTTGCCTGCGGGATGAGGAGTGCTTGAGCTGACTAATTTGTGCTGTCCCCACACCAGGTTTTGGCCGATACAGGTAACATCCCACGCAGGAGAAAAACCAATAGTGATAATCGAAAAATCATTCATAAAAAACAACTCCGTCTTAGGCGGACCAGTCCGCTCCCAATTGGCCGCAGGCTGCGTTTATGCTCCGGCCCTTTTTGAAACGGATGGTCGTTTTGATGCCGACGTCCTTCAGAACGCCTGCAAACTTCCATATCCGTTCGCCGCCGCTTGCCTCAAACTCGCAGAGCTTGTGCGGATTGAACTCAATCAGATTTATCCGGCAGCGTAAATCACGGAGCGACCTCGCCAGGATTCTGGCGTGCAAGACCGTATCGTTGACACCTTTTATCAAAACATACTCGAAACTGACACGCTGCTTAGCCTTTCGCTGATAGTAGTTCGCTGCCGCCAGCACATCTTTCATTGGATATTTCGTGTTGATTGGCATTAGTTTATTTCGAAGGGCATCGGTCGGGGCATTAAGAGAAATCACCAAGCGCGGGCGTATTTCTTCTTCTGCTAATTTTTTAATCGCCGGCACGATGCCGCAGGTGCTGACAGTGATGTGTCGGATGCCGATGTTCTTGCCGGCTGGGTGGTTCAAAATCCTGATTGACTTGACTACTGAATCGTAATTTAGCAGCGGCTCGCCCATACCCATATATACGACATTGCTGATTCTATCCGCCTTTTTCTCGACAACGTTCACCTGGTCAACAATTTCAGCAGCCGATAGATTCCGCTGCAATTTAATCTTTCCTGTGGCACAGAATGCACAATTCATCGCACAGCCAACCTGAGTCGAAATGCAAAGCGTCTTTCGCCTGCCCCCGAATGTCTTTATCGGGGCCTGCCCCCGAATGTCTTTATCGGGGGGTCCGTCATCAAACAAAAGAACGGCCTCGATTCGGTTGCCATCGGACAATTCAAAAAGATATTTAATTGTGCCGTCCGGGTCTGTCAGCTTGCTAATAATTTTTAGCTGTGAAACGAAATACCCTTGCTCAACAAGCTGGCTTCGCAAAATTTTACTCAAAGGCGTGATTTGTGAAATCTCGTCAACATTTTTGGTATGGATAAAGCTGAAGATATATCCCGCCAGATACTTCTTTGGTTCGACTCGCTTCGCTCGCTCACCACCCTGAGCGAAGTCGAAGGGCTGACTCAGCGAAACAACTATCTGCTCAAGCTCCTCGATAGTTTTGTCTTTGAGGTCTTTTTCCATAAATGATAGTCTATCAGACTTTGTTGGTGGGCTAAAGCCCCCCTGATGAGCTAAAGTAATTCAAGTTGTGGCAGAGAACGTAAGAAATTGAAAATCGGCAATCGAAATTTTTCCCCTCTATGCCCTAATCCTGGTCACCATCTTCCTCTTCTGGCGATGCATCCATCTTGCTGCTGTGGCTTACATAAGCCGGCTCATCCAAAGTCTCCTGGGTCTTTTGCTGCTTGTCTTCAGCGTCGGTTACCATTTGCTCACGAATTTTCTCATACTCCTCCAGCGTCATCGTAACCTCACGCGCCTGGCTGCCCTTATACTCGCCAAGTATCCCTGCCACGGCCATCATCTCGATTATTCGTGATGCCCTGGCATAGCCGATGTTGAGTCTTCGCTGAAGCAGCGACACGCTGCCGCGCTGGGTCTCCAGAATAATTCTGACCGCCTCATCGAAAAGCTCGTCCTTCCTGAAATCGGCGGCATCGACCGTCTTAAGACCCGTCAGCTCCGGATGGAACTGCGGCTGGAATCCAATGAGGAATTTAACTATTCGCTTTATCTCAGCCTCATCAACAAAAGTTCCCTGTGCACGAATCAGGTCGCTTGTGCCGGGTTTGAGGAACAGCATATCGCCCTCGCCCAGCAGCGTTTCGGCGCCGTTCTGGTCGAGGATAATTCGACTGTCCATCTTTGCTGCAACACGGAAGCCAACGCGGCAGGGCATATTCGATTTTATTAGGCCGGTAACAACTGTTGCCTGCGGCCGCTGCGTGGCTAAAACAATATGGATTCCAACGCCCCGGCTTTTCTGTGCAAGGCGAACGATATAGGCCTCTATCTCCTTGGCTGCGGTCATCATTAAATCCGCAAGCTCGTCGATTATTATAACGATATAGGGCAGACGCTTGGGAATCTTCGCCTCTTCCTCCAGGCTGGTCGGCTCAAATCGCCTGATAATCTCATCGGCGCCGAGTGCATTATACTCGGTAACATTCTTAACTTTTGCTTCAGCCATCAGCTCATAGCGCTCATCCATCTGCACCGTCGCCCACTCCAGTATCCCAACTGCCATTTGAGTCTCGGTAACTATCGGGCACATCAGATGCGGAATAGTGTTGAACGCCGTCATCTCAACCATTTTTGGGTCAATCAAAATCAGCTTCACTTCATCCGGGCGTTTGGTAAGCATTATCCCTGTAATGATACTATTGATGCAGACGCTCTTGCCAGAGCCGGTCGTGCCGGCAATAAGTAAGTGCGGCATCTTTGTCAGGTCTGAAACAAGGGCCGCACCTGATGAATCCTTTCCCAGAAACAACGGTATCTCCATACCCCTTGGTGCAGCACCTGCCAGTTGCATCATACTCTTGAAGCGGACCTTTTCTTTCTCGCTGTTGGGCACCTCGATGCCGATTGTGTGCTTGCCCGGCAGCGGCGCGACAACCCGAACTGCACCGACACCGAGAGCACGAGCCATATCGTTGGACAGCGTGCTAATCTGGCTGACCTTTACGCCGGCGGCAAGCTCAAGCTCAAACATCGTAACAACCGGGCCGGTGTCGGCTGCGACCACCCGCACGTTAATATCAAACTCCGACAATAGTTTTTCCAGAGCATTTGCCTTTGCCTTGACAACCTTCTCCTGCACCGCGGCGTAACTATACTGCGCCTCATCCAACAGCTCCAGCGGCGGCAAATGATAGTCCTTGTAACTATCCGGCTGCAAAGACTTGCTGGGCTTGAGCACCTTTTCCGCGAGCAACTTTAACTCTTTATCCACCGGCACATCGGCTGACTCTGCTTTACTATCAGACTTCGGCCCTGTTTTTTCTTCTGCTTTTTCCTTAGGTTTATCCACAAAGGAAGGACTTGTATTGAAGCTGGAAAGAGTCGCCTCCTTTACAGCAGGTTTCTGGCGGACACTCAATTTTTGCCAGATTTCTCCGAGCACCTGTGAGTGCTCCTTTGCTGCCAGATAAGCCGGCCCAGCAGCACCGAAGAGTTTCAATACGGCGCGGCCAAGTCCCGCCAGGACGCCTACTATAAAGGTATCTGCCACAAGAAGTGTGCCAACAACCCAGATGGCGGAAAGTATTATGGATGTGCCAAGCCAGGCAAAATTGTCACGTAAAAACTCGGCCGCACCTACACCCAGAACCCCGCCGGAACCCATCGGAAACTCGTAAAACCAATGAGGCCAGATGTAGTAAAAGCTTGCAGAAGCCGCAACCGTCATAAGGGCCAGCCCGATTGCTCGAAAGACCGGCTGACCCGCAGGCCGATGGACAAGTCTGGCTATTAGAAAGCAAATCGCTGTAACCAGGACAACAAATATGCCCGGCCCAATGTAAAACAATAAATAATATGCGCAAAAAGCCCCTATCGAGCCGCAGCGGTTAGCTGGCGAGTCGTTGTGCGGAGAGACAAACTTGCTCGGCCAATCGCCGATGTCAAACGTAAGACAACTGCACAAAAGAACCAGGCAGACTCCTATCCCCAGACACGCCAGTGCTCTCCATGCTCCTGAGCGTTTGGTGCCTTTTTCCGCAGCACCGCGATATAACTTTTTTCGCCTCACGTCTTGGATTCTCTCAAAAGCCCTATAAAAACTTTTATATCAAACCTAACTACCAACCACTATCGACTAACGACAGAGACTTGCAACTACTTTATATCGGCTGGCAATAGCCCTTTTCTGCACAATTACCCCCGTTACCCGTGAATGGTAAATCGTGGTTCGTATGTGGCACGGCCATCCCTTCGACTATGCTCAGGGCAGGCCTGGCCGTGTCTTCAAGGGCTGGAAGCCCATGATACTCCACGTTTTGGGCGACAATCCCTCGACTCCGCTCGGGATGGTAAGCCTGTCGAACCATTGGTGCGGGGGCCTCGCAATAACAAAAAAACGCCGTTCCAGTCGTCAAGAAAGTCCCGCCAAAACATCAAGAAAACACCCAATCTCTTGATATTAAAGGGCTAATAAACCGGCTTGAACAACCTCAGGTTAATGGACCCGGAAGTGGAAAAAAGCATAGAAAAAGCCCTCAGGCAAAATTTTGTGGAATCTTTGAAACAAATTTTGTAAAATGTATATATATAATAAATTAGGGAACATTTAAGTAAGAGGTCTATTATGGCGACGAAAACCGGTAGGGTCTGGGCGCTGGATTTAGGCAACGATTCCCTCAAGGCGCTACAGCTAAGCACCGAACGAGGGGTCGTCGAAGTAACCAACTTCGACAATATCCCACACGGCAAAATTCTCAACGGAAGCGGCATAAAAGATGCTGAAAAACAGGAGCTGATTGCGCTATCTCTCCGCAAGTTTGTCAGCAAACATGACATAAGTAGTGATGAAATAGCCGTCTCTGTGCCCAGCCAGAATAGTTTCGCACGATTTGTGAATCTGCCGCCCGTTGATCGCAAACGCATCGCAGAGATAGTCAAGTTTGAGGCGGTTCAGCAAATTCCTTTTGACATAAATGAGGTGCAGTGGGACTGGCAAATGATGACAGAAGCCGACAGTTCTGAACTTAAGGTCGGTATCTTTGCCATCAAAAACGAAGTGGTCAACTCTATGATTGAATATTTTAGCAGAGAAAATTTACAGATAAACTACGTCCAGATGGCCCCAATGACCTTGTATAACTATATTGTGTACGACCGCCCCGATTTGCTCACCTCCGATAATCAGGCCATTGTCATCCTCAACATAGGCGCCGAAAATACCGACCTAGTTGTCTGCACAAAGTCAACGGTCTGGCAAAGGTGCGTCCTTTTAGGAGGCAACAGCTTCACCAAAGCAGTTGCAGATGCGTTCAAGCTTAATTTCGAGAAGGCTGAGAAACTAAAACGCACGGCACCTGTCAGCAAGTATGCCAGACAGGTATTCCAGGCTATGAAACCTGTCTTTACCGATTTGGCAACTGAAATCCAGCGGTCACTGGGCTTCTACAGCACATCCAATCCCAACACTAAATTGGTGAAAATTATCGCTTTAGGCGGTGGAACGAAGCTGCGAGGCCTGCTTAAATACCTGCAACAGACGCTGCAAATACCTGTTGAGCAGCCGGATGCGTTCAAAAGACTTGAAATAAACCCATCCGTCTCGCCGGCAAAATTCCACGAGAATGTCTGCGATTTTGGCGTGGTCTATGGCCTTGCCCTGCAAGGAGTGGGTCTAAGCAAGATAGAAAGCAACCTGCTCCCGCGGAGCATTGCAAGGTCTGCCGCGTGGGTAAGTAAAAGCAAATCATTTATTGCCGCAGCCGCTATCGTGCTTGCAGTCTCGCTGCTGGGCTTAGGCAGAACCCTTTTCGACCAAATCAGTTATACAAAAAACGATTCTGTCCGAAGGCAAACCAGCAGCTTCCTTAGCGATGTCACAGACGCCAGAAACAAACTCGATGAGGTAACAGGTAAGCTGCCGGCCCTCGAGGCGATAATACAAAAGGAGTTTGAGCCATTCAAGTACCGTAACGCAATACCTCTTTTGCATCAAACTATACTTTCAGCGTTGCCGAATGAGAAAAATAATCCTGCACAAAGGAATCTCTATCAAGCATTCGCGACCGGTGACGTTGGGACAATCCTGAAGGTTCCGCGCAATGAGCGCAAGCAGATATTTATAACGAGCATCACAACATCCTTTACAAGCGACCTTGATATCACCGGGTTTGGTGCGATGAACCTTGCGACAAGAAGCATGGGAGCTGGCCCCAAGCGTGGTGTGAGGTCTGAAACTGACTACGAAATGATGCGTGAGATGGAGCGTCGGGGTTATCGTGCAGGCGCAGGGGCACCTCAATACTATCCTCCCTCCGGTATGCCAGGCCAGGAAGGTGTTGGCGTAGCTGAACCTAATGCAGGATTTGTAGTAACCATAACAGGTTACAGTCCCTATAAGAACATCGGTGAGCTAATGGATCCGTCCGGCGTAGAAAACGCCCTGGACAAATGGGGACTTGTTACCCGGCTAATGCATCTGGACGAGCTTGTTGATGGAAATAGTCCCTTTAAGCTCTACAAAAAAGCAGATGTGGAGCACTTCAATTTACAGATAGGCGAGGTCGGCCTGGATGCCGAAATACCTCCAGGCATTGGGGTTTTAGAGGTCAAATCTGATGTGATAACCGGAGCCGGCCGCAGACAGCCGGTTACAACTGGTACTGAAACGACTTCCTTGATTGACCCTATGACAAAGGAGATTATCAGCAAGGTGGCTGAACTGGATGAGCTCGGAAAACCAAAGCTTGACCAACGCAGTGGTAAGCCTGTTTATAAAGTCAACGACCACTTTTTTCTATTAAATGCCAAATTCCGCTGGAAAGATGCACCTAAGGTCGCTATTGCGCAGCCGGTTGTTGTCGAACAGGCTGTTCCCTACACACCGCCACCGACAACAACTCCAACCAAAACACCCGACGATGAAAGCTCCTCCCGCAGAAAAAGGACACGAGCGGCAGATCTAGATTTATGAGGTGAAAAGTATGTTTAATTTTAAGGGTCTGATAGAAAAACTAAGCTTCTTTAAGAATTCATCGCTGCTGCTGCCGATAATCATAGGGGCGGTCGGCGGCCTTATGTTTATACCAACCCAGCTCCTTAGCAGCAGGCTCAAAGGAAAAGTGGAAAGCCAAAGCATCGCAACAGGCAGAAAGGTTAATTCTGAAGAGCCCGTTGCCGCCGAGCAATGGAAAACAGAGCAACAGCGGTTAGTGGCCTGCGAAAATGATGCCAACCAGATAGCACGCCGAGCCCAGCAAACAACCCAAAGGGAATTATTAAGCTACAAGATATTCCTTGAAAAGGACCAGTCTGCACTGATTTTCAGGGAATTCGGCCAGCAGTATCGTGGTGGAATCGAGCAAATTCTTACCCGTATAAATGCCCGTGATTGTCCTACAGATGCCGAAATAGAAAGAGCCTTGCAGCAGAGTCCGCTGGCCTCCTCACGTTTGGACACAACAGCGTCCTCGATAAGAACTCCAGCGTTGTACTCAAGGACAAGCCCGTATGAAGGCTCTTACAGCGGCTTAAACGAGGAGGCAACAATAATTGATGGGCTTTGCCGGGAAAGAGCCGAATCAGCCTACGTCTACGCCAATCCTGCTGAATTGAGCGGATACCAGTTCTGGGGAGAATACAAGTATGAGGGTAAGAAGGGAGTTGAAGACTGCTGGTATTACCAGTTAGCTTACTGGGTTATCGAAGATGTTATCGATACCATAGGCGCGATGAACGCCGGTTCGAACACCGTTCCGACATCTCCGGTCAAACGGCTCTTGGCAGTTCATTTCACCAAAGGCACAACCGGATATACCCCAATCGCACGGCCAACCGTAAGCCGTATGAGCACAATTCGGTCAGGCATCCCGACAGGCCGGGGCACAGGCTCAGAAAGAACAACACAGGGCGACATGCCCAGTTACGTGCTTTCGGTTGACACAGGACTAACAGAACCCTGCACAGGACGATACTGCAACGAGACAATAGATGTAATCCATTTTAATGTTGCGGTTGTAGTCAGCAACAAGGCAGTTCTGCCATTTATGCGTGAGCTTTGCACCGGCAAAGAGCACAAATTCAAAGGATTTACAGGTATCGAACCCCAGCAGACCTTCAAGCATAATCAGATAACAATTCTGGAAAGCAGCATCACACCGATTGACCGAGAAGAAGAGACACACTCTCTTTACCGCTACGGGGACGATGCCGTGGTGGAATTGAACCTGATTTGCGAATACATTTTCAACAAGAAAGGCTATGACGCAATTAAGCCGGAATCAGTTAAAACGCTTCTGACCTCAACCCTCTCGACTAACCAGCCGGGATTGGGGCAGCAGTAACAAAAGTAAGAAAAACTTAAAATACAAAAGATGCAGGAAAAAAGTTATGATTAAGATAGTTAGCTTTTTCGAAGAACATATTGAGAAGGTGATTTTGGCTGTCGTCGGACTTGTGTGCCTGTGGCCGCTTTACCACTTTGTAGTTTTGGGTCCGAACCGCTTCCTTTACGACAAAAAAAATTTCAGCCCGGGGACTATCGACAAGTATATAAGTAAGCAGGCTGAGCTTTTGAAACAAAAACTCCAGCAACCGCCCGACCCACCTCGGGCATACGAGCCCAATCTTCCAAAGTTTGCTGCGCTGCTTGACTCGGCGGTAAGTAACGTGGACACAAAAATATATCTACCTCAGCCTTACTCCAGCTCAGTACAGACTGGCGGCGTCGAAAGGACATATAATCTCCCGCAAATACCCGAAGTCAACGAGCCGATTGTAGAACGTATCAGAGCTATCGCATACGTGCCTGTGGGAGAGACAGCCGAGCAGATTGCCTACGAGAGCGCTAAAATTGAGCCAAATGATATCGACCTTGTAACAGTCGAGGCAAAATTCGATGTCGCAGAATTATATCGCAGATTCCAGGAGAGTTTCGCCAGCGAGGATGTCCGTGCAGACTGGCGCGACCCCTGCCTGGCAAAGCCTGTTTTCGCAGCAACCCAGTTGGAAAGACAAGAAGCTCTGGGCGATGGCACCTGGAGCCAGTGGCAAACCATGCCACGAATCAAAATTGACCCTCTTAGAAACCTGCTTGCAACAATACAAAATATTGACCCCGGCAGCTCGAGGACGCGAGGAGGCTTAAAGCTGTGGATTCTCCAATTCGACAATCGACAGGTAGCAATGAATTTGCTGCAGCCGGCAGCTTATCAGATTGCATCTGCAAAAGAAGAGTGGTTTCCTCCATCGCTGCATAAGAAATTTGTCAAACTTCAAAAAGAGCAGCAGCTCGAAGAGAAACGCAAAGCCCTCGAGGAAGAAAACCAGGCTGCACGCGAGGAAAAAATGGATGAGCGGCGAAGTAGAAGCGGGCAAACAAGGCCCGGGCGAGAAAGTCTTGGTGGAACACCCTATGAAGGCTCGGGTTCCAGCAGGTCGGGTTCCAGCGGGAGCCAAACAAGGCCAAGCAGAAGCCGCACCGACCGCTCACTTGACACAACACTTTCACCTACTGCCCCGACCGCTCGGGGAGGGCTGCGCGACACTGGACGCCCCCGTGATAGCAGTCGTTTGACTGATACCAGCCGCTTAACCGATACGGCCAGGCAGCCTCGAAGAGGTGAGCGGCAAGGAACAACCGAAATTGCCGGAGGACTCCCCGGTGCCCCAGAGGCCATAATGAGAGAACCGATAGATGAGGTATCGGATGAGTTAAATAAGATAATAATTACCGACAGAACCGACTTTGCCAGGATGCGTCAGCCGCTGGTTTTCTGGGCACACGATGAGACGGCCGAACCGACAAAGACCTACCGATACCGGATTCGTCTGGGCGTTTTCAATCCTACAGCGGCAGCGGACCAATTCTCCAGTCGAGCAAAAGATGCTATTTTATGGAGCGAATTCTCACCCCCGACAGAACCGGTGCAGGTCTCCGGAACGCTGTACCTTTTTGCAAAGGACCTACAAGAGGCAGCCAAAATTGTAACAGTTCAGGTCTCCAAATTCAGGCTGGGCCGTTGGTATAGCCAGGACTTCGCAGTCAGGCAGGGAGAATCAATAGGCAAAGTTGTTGAAACTACAACAGAAGTCGGGGGTCGGGATGTCCCGACTCGTCTGGGCGCGGGCTCAGCCGGAGTCCCGACCGGTCGGGATGACCAGCGAGGGGTTCGCACTGCCCAGGGGGCTGTTCCCCCCTTTTCCCCCCCTCCTGAGACAATCGATTATAGCTGCAGAGCGGTCCTGGTGGATGTCATGCCCATCGACGACTGGTCGGGTGGAAGAAGCATGGTCGCCAGGCATTACTTCGATATGCTTTACAGCTTCGATGGGATAAGTATCGAGCGAACAGCTATTGGTACCAAGTACTGGGCTGCAGACCTGCGGGCTACCTACGCTGAAATACAAAATTTGCAAAAACAACCTCCAGAACCTCTGCGGCCCTGGGGAAGCGGCACACCAACGGGATTGCGGCCAACTCTTCCAGGGTCGCGCTATAGAGAATCTGGCGAATACGATGAGCGAAGGATAGAAGAAATGATAAAGATGGAGGAAATGAAAAGAACAGGCAGGACTCGATATTAGTCCCATCGCCCGTCGCTCGGGGCACGAAACAGGAGACAGAAATCAGGGGTCGGAGGTCGGTAAGGGTTGAATCCTAATCCCGCACCAATCCCTCGACTCCGCTCGGGATGGTGAGCCTGTCGAACCATTGAACTATCTGGCTCGATTTTTCTATTGGCGTTACGTTTATCCATTATCTGTCGGCCAGTCCTTCGACTCCGCTCTGGATGGTGAGCCTGTCGAACCATTGGTGCGGGACGGGCTCAATCAGCCTTAACATCGTAGCAGAAAAGCACATTGGCGTGGCGGAGATACAATCTGCCGCCGCACACAACCGGATGTGGCCAGCCAGGATTGCTCATGCCATCTCGTTTAGGCAGGGTAAAAGTGCTTTTGAGGTTGTATTTCTGAGGGTCGGCTTCGATAAGTGCCACAACATCGTTTTCATAGCGGAAGTATAAGTGTCCATCTGCATACACTACGCCTGCCGACCCGCCGCCCGGCTGATTTTCCTGCCACATCACTTTACCTGTCTTAATTTCGATACAGGTTGGCTTACCCTGGCCGTGACCGTGACCGCCGTAGAGATACTCGCCAACGCGGACAAAGCCGCCGTGATGGTTTTGAAAAATAGAGGAGTCAAGAAAATAAACCTCTTCAGCTTTAACATTGTTGTCTGTGCCGACCAGTTTTAATAGCGCGCCGCCGGCACCATAAGCTGTGGAGCAAAATACATATTCTCCATAAACGACAGGCGTCGGGATATTGGCAGTTCCGTTTGCTATTTTATTGTATCCCCATAGGAACCTGCCGTCCTTCGCAGCCACCCCAATTAGTCCTTTATTTGTTAATTGCACATACTGCTTGATGCCTCCTGCCTGCGATATGACGATAGATGAATAGCCTGCCTCGTCCATCCCATTTGGGCCGATGTCGGGCATCGAACACTTCCAGATTAAATCTGCTGTCTTTTTATTGAGGGCAACCATAACAGAATCTCGCCCGCCCGGCGTGCACAAAAGCTTCTCGCCATCGACCAGCGGGGACTCGCTGTATTTCCAGCCTGGGTTTTTGCCGCCAAAGTCGCTTTGCAGATTTTTTCGCCATCGCAGCGTGCCTGTATCCGCCTCGACGGCGACCAGGTCGCCCTGTGTTCCTATCGCATATACAAAACCATCATCGACGGTCGGCGTGCAGCGTGGTCCACCATCATCATGCGGCGGCCCTACCTTCGCTGCCCACAGCTCCTTCAGGGTCGCTATGTCATAAGCAATAATACACTGTGCCTTTGTTGAGCTGCCCTGTTCTACGATTGAACGGTCGCCCATTGTATAGAGTCTGCCGCCGCTTATGGCAACACTCGAATAGCCTATCCCAAGGCCTGTTATTTCCCAGAGAAGTTTAGGCCCACCTTCCGGCCACTTTCGTAGCAAACCCGTCTCGGTAGATATGCCGTCGCGATTTGGCCCGCGCCATTGCGGCCAGTCACCAAACGACTTCTCATCGGCCAGGCAGACCGACGCAACTGCCATAAACACAAACAGTAACCACATTCGCATTGCAAACATAGAACACCTTTCTTGTCGCTCGTCGCACGAGTCACGGGGCACGAGCGACAGGTCACGGACGAGGGGCTTCATCCTGGATGTAGCTTTGCACACGGTAGCGTTTAGCGACAGGGATAAACAGCGCCGCCGTCACCAGCATTGCAATTGTAAAGAACCAGTAATAGCTGGCCCCGGCGAGTTTGCTAGAGCCATCGGGATTCTGAATAAGCTTGTTGACTACGGCCGTGAATGCGTTACCCAGCGATACAGACAACAAGAATACAGCCATAATGAAGGACTTCATCTTTTTAGGGGCCTGGGTGTATGAAAACTCCAGGCAGGTAATTGAGACCATAATCTCGGCGGCGGTGAGAATCAGGTAGGCGAGGAACTGCCAGAAAATCGGCGGCTTGTAGCCTACCCCTGCCAGATTTGGCCAGACCTCGCTTGCGGTTTTGGCAGACTCCATTGGCATAGGTTCAGCGGTTACGACGCGAATCTCACCAATTTTGACGGCGCTAGCGCCATAACTGGATTTGACCTGAATGAGTACGTGCGTAGCGGATGTTGCGCTGAATTCAAATCGTTCGGCTGAGCCATCCTCAGGCAACGAAAAACTCCCTATGTGCGTCCACCCGGCGTGCACGGCAAATTCGACCGGGTCTTCTATTTTTTGTTTTTCCTGCTGGTCGAGCTCGAATATAAGCTTGGGCAGCAATCGACCAGTGAAATCAGCGGCAAAAACCGATACTTCCTTAGGATAATAAAACCGGTCCTCAAGCACATTTACAGTTTCGCCGGCTTCATTGAGCGCTTTGAGCGCAATAGCTTTCGCCGCCTCTACGTCGTGGGCTTTTTTAGCCTTGCGGGCAGCATCTCGTAAAAGCTCTGCCTTCTTCGTCAGCACTTTCTGACTGTCTTCGGATGAATTCAGATTTTCTCTGAGCTTTTTGCATTCCTTGAGTGCATTTAAGGATAGATTGTCCAGCAAGGCAACGACTTCTCTCTGACTTATGGTTGTTGACGAGTTAATCTCGATACTGGAAACGGTCCATGCCCGCCGCTCTCGCAGGCGGATAACAAGCTCAATAGGTTCGGCTGTTGTCGGTGCTTTGGCCGATGACCAGCCCGTGCCATCGGTCTGGCCATCAAGCAAACGAACAGGTTCAAGGCCGGTGATGGTTGACCTTGAAGAACATTTGAAGATGTCACCTCCGTCAATTTGCGATTCAACCCAGCTCGGGACGACAAAAGATAGGACCGCCACAAACAGCCCAATCCCTATCTTGCGAAGTGCTGTCATGCCAAACAACTTGTTTAGTGCTGGATAAACGCCGTATGAGAAAAGCGGAATCATAACCATAATCAGGAATGGGTTTATGGATTGCAACTGTGCAGGCAGCCAGCTGATTCCAAGCCATTTGAGGTTCATTTTTCCTGCCTGGAGGACCCAGGCGGATTGCGATTGGTCAAAGAGCGACCAGAACATTGCGACAAAGAGGTAAATTATGGAAAGTCTGAGAACTGCTCGCAGGCCTTCGCCGCTGAAGGTTTCTTTGAGAAATTCGATGCCGCCGCGAGGAATGTGGACGAACTTCCATTTGCCGAGCCAGAACGCAAAAGTTGCAAACACCATAAGGATGGCAGGCACACCAAACCCCATACGCGGCCCGAAGCGGTCGAGCAGCCAGGGACAGAGAAACATTGCAATGGCCGCTCCCAGATTTATCGAAAAGTAAAACCAGCTATAGACCTTTTCAATCAAGTGCTTATTAGTTTGGCCGAACTGGTCGCCGACGTTTGCCGAGACGCAGGGTTTGATTATTCCTGAGCCGATTGAGATTAGAACCAACCCTGCCGCCAGCCCGAACTGCGTTAGGTCCAGCACCTGAGCAAAATACCCCACGCAGTAAACAAGCGAAAAGTAGAATACAGTTCTGTATTTTGCCAACCACACATCTGACATAATGGCGCCAATTAACGGCATAAAATAGACTGCGAATTTGAACCAGTGAAAATACTCCTTAGCTCTTTCGTCCCCCAAAACATCGAGGGAGCCTGTGCGGTCCACAAGGTATTTGGTCATAAAGATGACCAGGATGCTTGTCATTCCGTAGAAGCTGAAGCGTTCTGCCGCCTCATTTGCAAGGATATAAGGGATGCCTATAGGCATTTTGTCGGATGGGATTGGTGCGGTTAGGTATTTGCTTTTTGCCATAGTCTTATGTAACTATCTCAAAACTGTCACCCTGAGCGAAGCGAAGGGTCTGGCCTATCAAAAAGAGAGATTCTTCGCTACGCTCAGAATGACGTTATGCGTTTTGAATTTTTTATTTTTGTTTCTTTATTCAGATACACGGCTTCAATATATTACACACATTACTTGCAACATCAAATATGAAATTTAAGATTATTTTCTGCACCCCGTTAGAAAGAAAATCGTTTTTCTAACGGAGTGCGCTTGATTTTGATACTTTTAGCTGATAATATCCCCACAAACCCCGCACCCTATGGTGCAGGGGCGTAGCTACGGATTGAAAGAAGAATCGGCCACAAAGGCACAAAATAAAAATGAATATATCACAATAATATTAGTGTCTTGGTGCCTTCGTGGCTAAAAAGCTACGAACATTGAGGTGACCATTATGAGACGCCTGATAATAGGAATTCTGACAACGTTATTTGCCCCATTTGCCGCTGCGCAGCCTCCTACCGAGATGCCGGATGCAAAGATGTTGCGTTTTCCGGAGATAAGTGCGGACAAAATCGTTTTTGTGTATGCCGGCGACCTGTGGACGGTGCCCAAGGTTGGGGGACTGGCGCGTAAGTTAAGCTCGCCGAAGGGACAGGAGCTATTCCCAAAATTTTCACCAGATGGCCGGATGATTGCCTTTAGCGGCAACTATGACGGCAACACCGATGTTTATATAATATCTGTTGACGGCGGCGTGCCCAAACGCCTGACCCATCATCCCGATGTCGATCTGGTTGTGGAATGGTTCCCGGATGGTAAGCATATCCTGTATCGTTCGCAAATGTTGAGTCCGTCGCGGCGTTTCAATCGGTTCTTCAAGCAATCTATCGAAGGCGGTATGCCGCAGACTCTGCCCCTGCCTTATGGCGAGCTGGCAAGTTTTAGCCCGGATGGCAATCGTATCGCCTTTCAGATTATCTCCACGGAATTTCGGACATGGAAGCGCTACCGGGGCGGGATGGCCAGCGATATCTGGCTGTATGACTTCACCAATAACACCTCGGAAAAGATTACGGATTTTGAAGGCACTGATTCTGTGCCGATGTGGCACGAAAACACCATATACTTTATGTCCGACCGGGACCAATACAAAAAGCTCAATATCTGGGCATATAATCTGGAAACCAAACAGACCCGGCAGATAACCAAATTCACCGAATATGACGTTAAATGGCCCAGTATCGGCCCTGATTCCATCATTTTTGAATATGCCGGCAAGCTGCATTTATTGGATTTAGCAACCGATATTTCGCAGCCGCTCTCGATACAGGTGCCGGCCGATTTGCCAGAGGTGCGAACAAAACTAAAAGACGTGTTGGAATACGTGCAGAGTTTTTCGCTGTCACCGAGCGGCAAAAGGGCGTTGTTTGAATCTCGCGGCGAAATCTTTACCGTGCCGGAAAAACACGGCAGCGTCCGAAATTTAACAAACACCTCCGGTGTTGCAGAAAGGTTTCCTGTCTGGTCGCCCGATGGTAAGAATGTAGCGTATTTTTCCGACCGCAGCGGTGAATACGAGCTATATATACAGCCAGGTGACGGCACAGGAGCCGAAAAACAGATTACTACAAACGGTTCAGCGTTTCGTTATTGGCCGGTCTGGTCGCCAGATAGTAAAAAAATCGCATTTAGCGACAAGACCGGCTCGCTTTTCTTTGTCGAAATCGAAGCAGGCTTGCCCGCCGAACGTCTGGCGGGGAAACCGGAACTGGTTGACAAAGACGAATGGGGGCTGCTGGAATCATACTGCTGGTCGCCGGATAGCAGATGGCTGGCTTATTCGAAAAATATGGAAAACACCAATAGCACCATAATGATTTATGACACAACTGAGCATAACACGCGGCAGGTTACCAGCACCTATTACACTGACACCCAGCCGGTCTTTGACCCCGAAGGCAAATATCTTTTCTTCCTTTCGAACAGGTCTTTTACGCCTGTTTACGGGGATATGGATGTAACCTGGATTTATCCCAACTCTACTTTGGTCTATGCAGCTACTCTACGCAAAGACCTGGGTTCTCCGATTGCTCCACGCAGCGATGAAGAGCCGATTGATAAAGAAAAGAAAAAAGAACCAGATGAAAAAGACAAAAGCACGGAAAAGAAAGAAGATGCCAACTCAACAGAGGCTTCCAAAAAAGAAGATAAAAAGAAGCCTGAGCCGGTTAAGATTGATTTTGAAGGTTTCGAGCAGAGAGTTGTGAAACTGCCGGTCGAGGCCGGGAATCTGAGGCAGTTGAACTGCGTAAAAGGCAAGTTAGTTTTCTGTAGATTTCTGCCTGCGGGGGCGGTTAAAGCAGGCGAGCCGTCCGGCACGCTATTGTATTATGACCTGGAGGAACGCGAAGAGAAAACGGTGATTTCCGGCATCGATAGTTACAATGTTTCAGCAGACGGCAAAAAAATCATATACAAAAGCAAATCGACATACGGCATAATTGATTTAGCTGAAGGCAAAAAGGTTGGCGATGGTAAGATTGCCGCTGACCAGCTAAAGGTCTGGATTGAACCGCGCCAGGAGTGGCAGCAGATTTTCAATGAAGCATGGCGAATCCAGCGAGATTACTTTTATGACCCCAATATGCACGGGGTGGACTGGAAGGCAATCAAAAAGCGGTATGAGGCCTTGCTGGCCTTTGTGGTGGACCGTGCGGACCTCAATTACGTCATCGGCGAAATGATTGCCGAGCTGAACGCCTCGCACACCTACGTTCGCGGCGGTGATACAGAAGAGCCGAAACAAATCTCTGTGGGGCTTCTGGGTTGTGACTTCCAGCTCGATTCGCAAAATAATGCTTATCGTATTAGTAAAATCTATGAAGGCGCTCCCTGGGATGTTGAAGTGCGTTCGCCGCTGCGCCAGCCGGGTGTTGATGTCAACGAAGGCGATTACCTGCTGGCGGTTAACGGGCAAAAGGTGGATACTTCTAAAGACCCCTGGGCAGCTTTTCAGGCCCTCGCTGGAGAAGTGGTAACACTGACTATCAATTCGAAGCCCGATGCAAATGGTGCCCGCCAGGTAACCGTAGAGCCTTTGTCCAGCGAGTTTAGCCTTCGCAATTTAGCGTGGATTGAAAGTAATCGCAGAATCGTTCAGAAAGCAACCAACAACAGAGTCGGATATATCTATGTTCCGGATACCGGCACAAATGGCCAGAGTGAGCTGGTCCGCCAGTTCATTCCTCAGCGAACCAAAGATGCCTTAATTATCGATGAACGGTTCAATAGCGGCGGCCAGATTCCCGACCGCTTTATCGAAATGCTCAACCGGCCGATTTACAATTACTGGGCAAGGCGAGACCACCGCGACTGGCAAACGCCGTTTGTATCGCATACTGGGCCGAAAGTTATGCTGATAAACGGCTGGTCAGGTTCAGGCGGAGACGCATTTCCATATTATTTCCGTAAGACAGGTCTTGGGCCGCTGGTCGGCACAAGGACCTGGGGCGGCCTGATAGGAATCAGCGGCAATCCGCAGCTTATTGACGGCGGCTCTGTTACCGCACCAACATTTGGTTTCTGGAACACCGAAGGCAACTGGGATGTTGAAGGTTATGGCGTGGCACCCGATGAAACAGTTGAGAACGCCCCTCACGAAATGGTTGCAGGCAGAGACCCGCAGCTCGAAAAGGCCATCGAGATTATCCTCCAGTTGCTTGATAAACAGCCATCAAAAAAACCTCGTAAACCTCTTTATCCGGACCGCTCAGACAGGATAGAATGAAACTAAAAACTTAATCCACCAGACGTATGGCTGATAAAAGTGCAAAACGTAAAACTGAGGAATTAAGAATTGAGATTTGAAAGGTATATAGTTATGAAAGCTCTAATAACCGCCGTTGCAGTGTCAGTAGTGACCGTTATTGTTTGTGGTTGCGCGCCGAGTGCAAAGGAGAAACAATTGGAAAAGTTTATTACAGCACACGTCGAGAAAGTCAAGCCAATGTTAAAACAGACTAATCTTGCCTCCTGGGACGCTGCGATTTCCGGTAAGGATGAAGATTACGATAAATCCAGCAAGCTGACTCTGGAAATTCGCCAGGTCTATAGCAATCCGCAGGAGTTTGCTTTTCTAAAGGAAACAAAGGAATCAGGCCAGGTAAAAGACGCCATATTAGCTCGGCAATTGGAGCTTTTGTCTAACGCTTATCTTGAGAACCAGATAGAGCCGGAGCTTCTGAAAAAAATTGTCGAGCTGAGCACGGAAATCGAAAGAAAATTCAGCACTTTCCGCGGAACCATTGAAGACAAAAAAGTTACCGATAATGAGATTAAGGAAATCCTTAAGACCCAGACAGACTCCCGCAAAAGGGAGCAGGCGTGGCTTGCCAGCAAGCAGGTAGGCACGTTTGTAGCAAAGGATTTGATAGAATTGGTGAAGCTGCGAAACCAGGCCGCCAGGAAACTCGGCTTTGCGAACTACCATACCCTCTCTTTGACCATAGGCGAGCAGGATGTCCAAGAGCTGGATAAGATTTTCAATGAGCTTTACGAACTGACCAACGAGCCTTTTGCAAAATTGAAAGCCGATTTAGACCGGATTCTGGCGGCTAAATATGGCGTTGCCGTCTCCGAGCTTATGCCCTGGCATTACCACGACCCATTCTTCCAGGAAAGTCCAATGGTGTATGAGCTTGACCTGGATAAATATTATACGGATAAGGACGTCAAACAACTGGCAACAAAATTCTATGGCGGCATAGGCTTACCTGTTGTCTCTATCCTCGAAAGGTCCGACCTTTACGAGCATGAGGGCAAAAACCCCCACGCATTTTGCACGGATATTGACAGAGAAGGCGATGTGCGTATCCTGTGCAATCTTAAAAACAACGAATCCTGGATGGAGACAATCCTGCACGAGCTTGGTCACTCAGTCTATGATAAATACCAGGACCCACAGACGCCGTTTTTGCTCAGGTCACCGGTGCATCCCTTTACGACAGAAGCAATTGCTATGTTTTTTGGACGGCTGAGCCGCAATCCCGCCTGGATGCAGCAAATGCTCGAATTGTCCGACCAGCAGCGAGCCGAGATAGAAAAGGTCAGTGACAAGTATGCACAACTGAAGCAAATCATTTTCGCCCGCTGGGATATGGTTATGTATAATTTTGAGAAAGAGCTTTACGCAAATCCAGACCAGGACCTCAATTCGCTCTGGTGGCAGATGGTTGAAAAATATCAGTTTGTCAAAAAACCGCAGGGACGTAACGAGCCGGACTGGGCCGCAAAAATCCATTTTACCATTGCACCCTGTTACTATCACAACTATATGCTTGGCGAACTATTGGCATCTCAACTGCATAACCATATTGTTAAGGATGTTTTGAAACTCGAGTCGGACAAGAACCTCAGTTATGTCGGCCAGAAAAAAGCTGGAAAGTTTTTGGCGAAAAAGGTCTTTGAACCCGGTGCAGTGTATCATTGGAACGAAATGATTGAGCGGGCAACCGGCGAACAACTGACGCCAAAATATTTTGTAGAGGAGTTCGTAAAATAATAGAGAAAGTAGAAGGGCAAAATGAGGATGCAGGAAAAACCGTGCGGTATTTGAGAATTTGACTTCTGAAGCCGGACTACAAAAAGTTCATACAGTTCCATGAGTATAAACTATGATGTACAGAATAGCTAACGAGTCAAATTGGCCTGAGCTATTTGTCAACAAGATAATTACCGATGATGCGCTCAATGCGTTAGGAAAGCTGCCCAGTGAATGCATAGCGCTTGCTGTTACAAGTCCGCCGTACTGGAATATTGTTGACTATGGGATTAGGGGACAAATCGGGCAAACCAGTTACGAAGAGTACCTCTCCGAGCTTCTGCCAATCTGGAAAGAGACTGCACGAGCTCTTATCCCAAACGGTAAGTTGGCAATAGTTACGCCAATAATGCCGGTTCCCAAGAAAGTTATCAATAAAAATCACACCAGGCATTTGAAAAATATCAATAACGAGATCGAACGTTCAATCCTGGAGAATATTCCGGGACTACAGAGATTCAGCCTTTATATATGGCAAAAGCAAACATCCGTAAAGATGTTTGGAAGCTATCCTTACCCACCAAATATCTATGAAGACAATACGATTGAATTTATCAATGTGTATGTAAAGGACGGTATCCCGCCGACTATCCCGAAAGAAGCGAAAGAACCAAGTAAATTAACACAGGAGGAGTGGCGGAATTTAACCATGCAGGTTTGGCCTATATATCCAGAGGATGTACAGAGAGCAGGGGGACATCCGGCGCCCTTTCCGGCGGTGCTTCCTCAAAGGCTTATCATGATGTACACATTCAAAGAGTGCCCTGAAGCCGATTTTGAGGGGGACATTGTGCTTGATATGTTTAATGGTACAGGAGCCACGTGTGTGGCGGCTAGAGTGCTGGGGCGCAAATGGATTGGTATCGATCTTCATCCTGGTTATTGTGAAATAGCAAGGAACCGTGTTAAGTATGAATCTGTGGACCCGCACGCCATGATGTTGGAACAAGTGAGAGTGCGAGGAGCAGAGAATAGCAGGCAACTTGCTTTTTTTACAGAGTCGGCCGAAAAGGATTGACGACAAGATATTTTGTAGAGCAGTTTGTAAGGTAACTAAAAACTCAGAACACAAAACTGCGGAGTAACCTATGAATTCGCAGGAACAATCACTACCTGAAATTACTGTCAAGGCGTTCATTTTAGGCATGGTGCTTTCGATGATACTGGGGGCGGCGAATGCATATCTTGGGCTGTTTGCAGGAATGACGGTCTCGGCGTCGATACCGGCCTCGGTCCTGTCGATGGGAATTTTGAGGTTTTTCAAACGCAACAATATCCTTATAAACAACAACGTTCAGACCGCCGCATCATCCGGTGAGGCGGTTGCAGCAGGGGCTATATTTACTTTGCCGGCGCTCATTATCCTCGGCTCATGGACGGGCTTCAGTTACAAGTGGGTTACAATTATTACTGTTTTCGGCGGAGCGTTAGGCGTGCTTTTTACGATACCTCTGCGGCGGTCACTGATTGTTATCGGAAAACTTCGTTTCCCCGAAGGTGTGGCGACGGCGGAGGTTTTGCGGACAGGTTATAAAGGCGGCAAAGAGATTTGGTGCATTGCCAAAGCTGCTCTTGCAAGTGGATTGTTCAAGGCCGGAGCAGGCGTGCTGGGACTTTGGCCTGATGCAGTCGAAGGAGCAAAAATGATTCGGGGCGGCCTGCTGTATTTTGGTTCCAACCTCAGTCCCGCGCTCCTTTCGGTAGGGTATATTGTCGGAGTTAATATATCTATTCTCGTCTTTCTCGGAGGCGCGGCCAATTGGTTTGCGGCGATTCCGATTGTAGCCGGCTGGAACGATAGGCCGGTCTATGAGCTCAAAAGCGAATCTGCCAATCCGAATGAATGGAATGCCTTTACACTGGAGTATAAAACCATCGAGCCGAATGCTCCGGCTGAAATTATTGCAGAGGCGCAGGAACACAACTCCAAAATAAAAAGTATGCTTGGCAAACCAGTACCGGCTATGGCGTATGCTTCTCGGATATGGTCGATGCGGACACGATACATCGGTGTCGGGGCGATGCTAATCGGCGGACTGTGGACGCTCTTTCATATACGCTCGTCGCTGCTGAAGGGAATAACCAGCGGTTTAAGGGCGTATAGAGTTTCAGCAGAAGGACGGGCGGAAATGGCCGGAACGGAAAGAGACCTGTCAATGAAATGGATTTTAATTCTTATAGCCTGCTCGATTGTGCCTTTATTTTTGCTATATCAGGCATTCGTAAAGGACATATATATCTCTCTTACAATGGCAGCGATAATGCTGATAGCGGGTTTTATATTTACCGCTGTTGCCGGTTATATGGCCGGACTGGTAGGTTCATCTAATAATCCAATATCCGGCGTTACGATAGCAACGGTTGTTGTTTCATCGTTGCTTTTATTGCTGCTTATGGGCAAGGACGCACCAAACGGACCGGCGGCGGCCATAATAATCGGCAGCGTTATTTGCTGTGCGGCAGCAATAGCCGGCGACAATATGCAGGACCTTAAAACCGGTTATATTCTCGGTGCGACTGCCTGGAAGCAGCAGTTGGTGAACCTTTCCGGGTCCGTGGCCGGCGCACTGGTGATAGCGCCTGTTCTGACACTGCTGCAGAAAGCGTATGGGTTTGCCGGGCAGCCTAATGCAGGCCCAAAGGCCCTATCGGCGCCGCAGGCAAATTTGATAGCCTCTGTTGCAAGGGGAGTGTTTAAAGGCGAATTGCCGTGGAATTATGTTTATATAGGTATGGCTCTTGCCGTATTTGTGATATTACTTGATGTGTATCTACAGAACAAAGGCAGCTCTTTCCGCACACCGGTACTTGCCGTGGCGATTGGTTTTTATCTGCCGCTGCAACTTTCAGTACCGATATTCGCCGGCGGACTGATTCATCATATTACCAGACGGCGCATCAAGAGACCAATTAACGTTCAGGAAGAAGAGGAAGGCGCAGGTGGGAAAGGTCTGCTGTTCGCTTCCGGGCTGATTACGGGTGAGGCTCTTATGGGTGTCTTCCTGGCCATACCGATTGTGATTCTGGCCAGGAAAAACATACAGATGCCATTGTGGGAAATGCCTGGCGGTTCGATTTTTGGAACGGCCCTGTTGTTGGGCGTGGCGTACTGGCTGTATCGCACCGCACTGGCGAAAAAGTGACAAAATTTATCATCTAAAATCCAAAACTGGTGGCAACCTTCTTAGCAAACCAATCTCTGCTGCAACTGTTTTTAGCAGTGCAGTTATAATGGTGCAGTAGAGCGTTTCAATTACACTTCTTTTAGCTAAATTGTGCTAATTACTTTTTTTTACTGACAATAATTTTGGCGGCATACTCCTATTTTTTGTCACCTGTAACGGGTGGAGCGTCATATATACTGGCCAGACTGCAAGTTATGAGTTTTTTGCTCTAATTTTGTGGATTAAACGAAAGGCAGATAATATTTAGCATTTCAGCGTAAAAAAATTAGGTTTTTAGCCATTTTATCCTTGACAAAAAAGAGGTGGGCTGGTTAAATTAGGTCAAAAAGGAAATTTAGTGGGGGCTTTATCAAAAGGACTTGGTGAAAGAAGAGGGATGGATAAAATGAAGGATTTATTCACCACCGGCGAAGCAGCCGAGGTTTGCAAGATAAGTCAACAAACAATTATCCGCTGCTTCGATGCCGGTCGGCTCGAGGGTTTTCGTGTCCCCGGCTCAAGATTCCGCAGAATTCCACGCCAGAGTTTGGTCAAATTTATGAAGGACAACAGCATTCCGCTCGATGCGCTGGAATCAGGTAAAAGAAAGGTGCTTGTGGTCGATGATGATGCTGAAATCGTTGAGCTTATAGTAGATGTCCTTAGCCGCGATGGAAGATTTGAAGTTAAAACTGCGTCGAGCGGTTATGAGGCGGGAATAGCAACTGAGCAGTTTCGGCCGGAGCTGATACTGCTGGATTATATGCTGCCCGATGTTAACGGCAATGTCGTCTGCCAGACGATAAGAAAAAATCCGGAGTTCTCAAACATTAAAATTTTCATCGTAAGTGGCGTGGTAAAACAGGATGAAATTGAGCAGCTGCTTAAGTCGGGCGCCGAAGGCTTCATCAAGAAACCATTTAACCTCACTGAGCTTGTTGACAAAATTGCCGTTACGCTGAAGATGAAATAAGAAGCGGCCTGCCTATTCGCACAGTTTCAAACCTAAATAAGCTACAAGAGCCCGACAGGTCGGGAATAATGTCGGAAGATGATAAGGGCGACTATATGCTGGAAGGGCACGCTGATGTAACCGTTAGTCAGCAGGTGGAGCTTAACATCGGTCGGCTTCAATCGCTTTCGACACTGCCCTCTGTGGCGGTTCGGATTTTAGATAAGCTTCTGGAGCCACAATTTTCACCTGCAGTAGTGGCTGATATTGTTGAATCGGAGCCGGCTCTTGCGGTGAAGATTTTTTCACTTATTGCAAAGCTCGGCGTGAGCTTGCCGGATGAGAGATTCTCACTTCGTTATGCGATGGATAGGTTGCCCGCGAATGATGTCCGCGATGCGCTTTTATCGGTTAAGGTCCTGCGGCCGTTTGACTTTGATGACAGGATCGGAGGGGATGAGGCTTTATCTAAAAGAGATATTTTACTACACAGTCTGGCGGTTGCCTGCTGTGCTAAAGCTGTAGCCGAGCTGGAATCTGTTCAAATGGATTCGCAGTTGGCATACTTGGCGGGCTTACTACACGATATTGGAAAGTTTGCGCTTGAGGAGACGATGCCGAAAAGTTTTGCTCGTATTGTCGAGGAGGCCAGGTCAGCGCAATCCTGCTTGAGAGATGTGGAGCGAAAGCATTTTGGCAGCGACCATACGATTTTCGGCAAACGCTTTGTGCAGAAGTGGCACTTGCCGGAGAAAATCGCACTTGCAATCTGGCTGCACCACAGTGATACAATAGCGATTTGTGAAAGTATGCCTGATGCGAAGATGGCGGCGGTCGTGCAGTTAGCCGACTGTATAGCAAAGCAAGCAGGCATCGGCGGATCTGGAAGTTTTGATGCCCCTGAGCCGAGTGGGGTGATTATCGAAACTCTCGGCATAAGCGACGAGCAATTGCAGCAGATACGCCTGAGCTTGGATGACCAGGTTCGAGAGAAGTCCAGGATTTTGGGGCTGGATTTGCCAAATCCGGTAGCGGATTACTGTGGGATTATTGGCAGTGTTGTCGGTCGATTGGCACAGGACAACACAAAATTGTCACAGGAAAATCTGCATTTACAGGCCGCTTCAAGTCATCTCGATTTTATAACGGATTTTCTACTGAGTGTTAATGCAGATAGCTCCGCGATGGATATCGCACAGAACTTTGCGATTCGATGGCAAAGGTCTTATCAGACAGGCACAATTTGTCTGTATTTGGCTCCGCCGACCGGCTCTCAAACAATTCAAGCTGTCGTTGTTGAAAGGTTGGCGCAAAGCAGGATTGTTTCCGTAGATATTCCCGATGAGACGGAGGCTGTCCCGAAGGCTTTAAGGGAGGGCTTTGCCGTTCTGGATGCTCGTGGTTATGTCGGCTGGCTAATTGAGGCGACGGATGTTGAATTTGATGTGGGCCGAACCAAATTGGTTCCTTTGCTTTCGTGCGGGAAGGTGGTCGGCGTAATTGTATTTGAGCTGCATTGGCCGGCGGATGTGGAGCTTTTCGAAGAGAGGTTAAAAGAATCAGTTTCGGTTGGAGGTAGTGTTTTGGATATCGCTATTGCCTGGGAAAAGCAGGAGAAGTTTGCCGAGCAGTTCGTTGAGCTTATTTGCAGGCCACAAGATATGCGAGAACGAATCGCGGTAACGGATAGCCCCCTTAGCGCTCTGGCCGAGATAGCAGCCGGGGCCGCGCACGAGCTGAATAACCCATTGGCGGTGATAGCCGGCCGAGCACAATTACTTGCTGGAGCAGAGACGGACCAGCAGAAAAAGGAAATCCTCGAACAGATACAGAGAAATGCTAAGGAAGCGTCTGCGATAATAGAGGACTTGATGGGTTTTGCCGAGCCGAAACAATCCAGACGGGTCCAAACGGATGTCAGACAGATTCTTGATGAGGCTATCGAGCTGACCAGACAAAAAACTGGTGCAGAACATATCAACGTGCAGGTTAAAATTGGCCAGGATGTGAAGGAAGTTTTTGTAGATTCAGGGCAAATGGCGTCAGCAATAGCAAATGTTATCACCAACGCAGTTGAGTCTTATACTGACCAGTTGGGGCCGACAGAGATTTCTGCCAGTCCAAGCGGCAACTTTGTCAAATTACAGGTCAAAGACCTCGGCTGCGGAATGGACGCTGTTACGCTTCGCAAAGCGACTCAACCATTTTTCTCGAGCCAGCCGGCAGGGCGAAAACGTGGAATGGGGCTTGCTTACACGGCCAGATTCGTGCAACTAAATGATGGTCTGCTGAATATCGAAAGCCAACCAGGCAAGGGAACAACGGTAACAATCTACTTGCCTCGCAAATAGCTTTTTACCAAGCCTTCTGTGTCTTGGCGGATTCTGAGGCGAGGGTAAAGAATCCCTCTTTATTATTAAGGCACTATGTTTTTATCTTGCTTTGGTGCCGGTTCACAGCGGCTTAAGTAATATACTGCGAACCACAATTTTCATTGGCCCGAACTCCGCCCCGGGGTGGACCTGAAAACCGATCTTACCGGAATCGGTCGTGTTGTCGTGCACATCTGCCACCTGCCGGTCGTTTAGCCAAATCTGAATGTGGTCGCCTTCCGCACGAACCTCCATCGTGTTCCAGCCGTCACGGTTCACCAGCGTCTTATCCTTGTTCATCGCAAGAAACATCTTGCCGGGACAATAGAGCGTGCCTGAATAACATTCGGGGTCTTTGTATTCGAGGATGTCAGCCTGGTATGCCTTGTCGGGCGATTGATAGCGAAACCATACACCGCTGTTGCAGGGCCACTCGACCCGATAAGTAACCTTCAGCAAAAAATCCTTATACGAATCTTTCGTGAAGAGGTCCCCGGGGGCATTATTTTCGCCCTGCGTTCCCACAAGGACGCCGTCTTCCACAACCCATCTGGCAGCGCCGCTCGCCTCCCAGCCGGCAAGGTTCTCGCCATTAAATAGTTTTAAGAAACCATCTTTAGTCCCGGTTGCACTTTTCTTGCCAGAAATTTCCTTCGCACAACCGGCGGCCAATACCAAAGCAGCCGCACATCCAATAATAAAAAATCTGCGCACCATATTTTTCTCCTTCAAAATTATGTAAAACAAAACCAACGCTTAACAAATACGACAATAAAGCACATTTAATCCTGCCATATATCTGCGGTTCTGGCTTTGACATCCGGCATTGCCGGAAGCGGAGCACTGGGGGTCGGCTCATACCAGAACGTTGCAGACGACCAGTCATCCTGTGTCTCAGCTAAGCCCTGCTTCCAGGAAATCTGCTGGATTGTGATGCGGCACTCTTTTTGCCAGGTAATCGGGTCCGGCAGATGCCAGCGATACATCGACACAAAGTTCTTATCATTCAAATTGCAGCCATTATAGAAGAACGGCGTCTGCTGTATCCCGTAAGACAGGCCCACATAATCCTCGCTTCCCGTGCCGCAAATAGTCGGGAATTCCGTGTCGCCATCCATATAAACTTTTATTTCCCCTTCGCCCCACCACTGGTCAGGGTGGGTGTTGCGTATGCCGATAACCGCACCAATATAACGGCCTTTATTTTTCCGCTGCGGCAGCAGGGCAAAATCCTGCTTTAATGTTGTCGGATTTTCCCTTTGGAATAATACGTGCAGCCGACCAACGTCTTGTGGATGCCTGTCGCCAATTGTGTAATCAACTTGATAAAAAAGCGGCACGTCTTTTTGCCCTTCGTTTGTCAGCGTAATCCTCGCACGTTTGGTAAATGGCATCGGCAGCCAGATATTCATACCGGCGTTTTTGCCGAGCGAATGCACCGCCGAATGATACGCCATTACCTTGCCGTGAGCAAAGCCCATAAAATCGCCAATCGGACATTCGATGCTCGGATGCTCCTGCCCATCCCACCAGGCGCGTATCACAAGGCTGCGCAGATTTGCTGGACTATTCTCGGTAGTCATCCAGATATGCCGAATAGTGCCAGGCCCTGTGATGTCGCAAAGCTGCACATCCTGACCGGCCTTTAATGTTATCGCTGGTGCCCCCTTTCGCCCCACGCCAAGATTACTCGCTGCCTTGCCGCCCTCGCCGGGTGCGCCGGTAGGATTTTCAAACGAAATCGAGCGTGAAACAAGCCCCGTATCCAACAGATACGGCTGCGCTACAATCCGCCCTTGCCGGCCTACACACCGGCAGGATACACAACCGAACATCAAGGCAAAAAGTGCGAAAAATCTGAAATGTGAAATCTGAAATTTAAAATCCCTTCCAGCCATAGCGACTCCTTTCACTAATACAGTTTCCTTACCAATTATTTTTCACCTATGTAAAATTCTTTGTGAAGTTTACTCGAATCCCCCACAATCGTCAAGCCATCACCACCGGGCCTTCAAAAAGCACGATAAACAAAGCGCCTTTTTTGGCTACAGCAAACCCCAATCAAACAAATTCCTTTCAGAAATACAAAATACTAAAATAGAAAATGACTTTGAACAATTGAAAATGTTTTGACAGTTGCAATCCTATGATTGAACCCTTGGTCAAACTGCGTATTTATTAGTCACTTTAATTCGCGCAGCCACACATAAGCCCTGTCGTTGACTCGGAGTGTGTAATATCCCTCGTAGAATGGCTTGGGAGTCTCTATCGGATGTGGGCTCGCCTCTAATCCCCACTCAACTGCGTAAACTTCACATTCGAAGCTTTTGCACTGTGTCCCTCTCAATTTTTCTTCAACCAAAATACCCAGGCGGAGACCACTCAGATACGAAACGGCAAATGGATCCGAAACATAGCTAAGGATCATACCTCCTATTAAGCCAATAATAATTATTGAAAGTATAAATCTGCTTCTCAAATCCAAACTTCTCCACTTTAGCATCAGGTGTAATATCATTACTACAATGCAAAAGAATACTGCAATAAATGCGAGCCAGTACCAAGCAGCAAGTGTGTACCACATATAACCCATATTGAATATACCCGCAATGTAAAACTGAGCTTTGAAAGTGTTTATGACCAGCAGAACAGTTGCAGATGCACCGATGAAAATGTCCCATTTTAATGAACGCCACAGGATTTTCATATTAAACAAACCCATAGTTTTATTTAGTAGCTAATCCGAGGACCAATTGTTCCATTGCGACCTGGGCTTTTGATTGGCCGGTTTTGATGGCGTGGTCGATTTCAGCAAGTTTCTGTAAATACTGGCCGATTTGCCTTAAGGATAACTTACGGACCTGAGCGAAAAAATCGTCCCTGTTACTCCATACCCTGACTTTATTGGCGATTTGATCAGAACTGAGGCCTTTTTGCAACAAAACCTTTGCGTTAAAAAGCCTTCTAAAATGAAATGCAAACGCCCCGACAACCGTATATTCGGTGCTTCTATCCTCCGCGAACATACTGCGCAGCCGCTCTACGGCTTTGCTTATCTCGCCGCTTGTAATCGCATCAATTACTGCGAAGGCATTGAACAGGCGATTATGGCCAATCAATAACTCCACGTGGTTTGCCGTTATGACCTTTTCCTTATCGGCAAAGGTGGCCAGCTTATCAACCTCACTATACAATCGCCCCAGTTCATCGCCGGCTAATTCAACTAAAAGCTCAGCCGCACCTTTTTCAAATTCTTTGCCGTATGCCTCCTTGGCATATTGACGCACTCGCTGCGGAAGCTGCCACGGTTTGGGCTGCTCTACAGGAATCAATTCCCCCACCTTTGATAGAAGTTTAGCCAGCTTTGTCTGGGCAGACCAGCTACTTACGGTTAGAACCAATACACCGCTCGGTGAGGGACTTTCAAAATACCTCTCAAGCAACTGGCGATTCGCGGAGATAAAATCATCTGCTCCTCTTATCACAACTACTCGCCTGTCGGTCAAAAACGGCAGTGTTCGCAGCTCATCGAGCACCTGTGAAATTGTTACCGTATCCGCATCGGCATCAAAAAGCGATACCATTCGCTGAGCCGGCTCGACAAGCTTATCTAAAAGCTCTCTATACTCTATATCGACAAGCGACCGTTCTTTACCGGCAATTACGTAAATCGGGCAGTTGCGTTTCTTTGACTTGATATCACTTCCAGACATTTCTGATGACCGTCCAGCAAAAGATGAACTATGAACCACAATAAGTCGGTGGACTATTTTGATTCTGCTTTTGAATCTTGCGCTTCAGTCGGCTCTTCTAAATCCTCGGCAGCTATCTTTTCAGCAGCAACCAGCTTGTCATCTGGTTTCAGCTTGATTAACCGAACGCCCTGGGTGTTTCGCCCAATCGAACGAATCTCGCCCAGACCGGTGCGAATGACCATCCCTTTGGCGGTTATCAGCATCAAATCGTCCTTGCTCTGAACGGCTTTAAGCGAGACCACCTTGCCGTTTCGCTCGGAAGTCTTTATGTTTTTCAGCCCTATTCCGCCCCGGCTTTGCGAGCGGTAACTGTCGAAGCCGGTCCGTTTGCCGTATCCATTTTCACACACCGTCAATAGCGCCGCCTTTTCTTCAACAATCACCATACCGACCACAGCGTCTCCGGGCCGCAGCTTAATTCCCTTCACGCCCCGCGACGCGCGGCCCATCGAACGAACCTGCTTTTCTTCAAATCGTATCGTCATGCCATCTCGTGTGCCCAGCAAAATTTGGTCTTTGCCTGTCGTCAGCGATACTCCAATCAAATCATCATTCGGGTCGAGATTGATGGCAATGACGCCGGTCGAACGTGGATTGCTATATGCAGATAGGCGCGTCTTCTTTACAAGGCCGTTTTTTGTCGCCATAACGAGCTGCTGCTCATCACCCTCGGCAGATTCCTGGTCAAACTTACTCACGTTGATTACCGATGCTATTTTCTGGTCGCCGAGATTAAGCAGATTGACGATATTTCTGCCCTTACTTTGCCTGGACATACTGGGCACATCATAGACTCTGAGCCAATAGCATCTGCCGCGATTAGTAAAAATAAGCAAATAATCGTGCGTGGAAGCAACGAACAGATGCTCGATAAAGTCGCCTTCCTTTGTGTCCGAGCCAATCACTCCGATGCCGCCTCTTGCCTGCCTGCGGTACGTATCAATCGGCATCCGCTTGACGTATCCATCGTGACTTACCGTTACGATAACTTCTTCTTCGGCAATCAAATCCTCAACATCGAGCTGCTCGGCTCTGGCGATGATTTTTGTCCGCCTCTCGTCGCCGTATTTTTCTTTTATTTCGTAAATGTCTTCCCGAATCACATCCAGCAGAGCACTCTCGCTGGCAAGTATCACCTCGTAACCTTCTATCTGCTCGGTAACTTCCGAGTATTCCTTGGCGAGCTTTTCCATTTCCAGCCCCGTCAGTCTCTGCAGCTGCATCGCCAGAATTGCATCGGCCTGCGGGCCGGTCAGGTAATGTTTGGATTTGCTTTTGTCTTTAACAAACTCCTTCGGCAAAAGCTTTCGCAATACGGCGGATTCGGGCAGCCGCAGCGGCTTTTGCATCAAATTCCACTTCGCCGCCGGCGCATCGGGCGACTTCTTTATAATCTCGATAATCTCATCAATGTCACTGACTGCAAGGATAAGGCCTTCAAGAATATGTGTGCGGTTTCTGCACTTTTTCAACAGAAACGTGATTCGCCTGCGAATGACCGTCTTGCGATGCTCTATGAAGCAATCGAGCATCTGCCGGATATTTAGTATTTCAGGCCGATTATTAACCAGCGCTATATTTGCTATCGCAAACGTCGTCTGCAGCGAAGTATAACGATAGAGCTTATTGAGCGCAATCTCCGCATCGGCATCCTTCTTTAGCTCTACCACAATCCGCAGGCCGTGCCTGTCCGATTCATCCCGCACATCCGCAATCTCCGCAATCGTGTCATTATTGACACACTCGGCTATCTTGGAAACAATCGCAGATTTGATAACCATATAGGGAATCTCGGTTACTACAATGCGGGTTCTGCCTTTCTTTGCTTCCTCAATTTCAGCTTCGCCCCTGACCGTTAGATGTCCCTTGCCTGTAGTGTAGGCATCGAGAATGCCCTTTCTGCCGCAGATGTTGCCGCCTGTTGGAAAGTCCGGGCCGGGCAGAACCTTCATAATGTCCTTGAAGCCACAGTTGGGGTCATCAATAACCATCAAAAGCGCATCACATATCTCACCGATATTGTGCGGCGGAATGTTTGTGGCCATTCCAACAGCAATCCCCGTTGAGCCGTTGACTAATAGATTTGGAAATTTGGACGGCAGGACTGTCGGCTCCGTCCGCGTCTCATCGTAGTTGGGCACAAAATCAACGGTGTCATACTCAAGGTCTTCGAGCATATCCGTAGCCGGTGCAGCCAGCCTTGCCTCGGTATATCTCATTGCCGCCGGCGGGTCGGCATCAATGCTGCCGAAATTGCCCTGCGGGTCAATCAACGTATACCGCATATTCCAGTCCTGGCCCATCCGCACCAGCGTCCCGTATGTCGCCTGGTCACCGTGCGGATGGTAATTGCCGCTGGTATCGCCGACAATCTTTGCGCACTTGCGGTGCCTGCTTCGCGGCCCAAGTCCCAAATCGTTCATCGCAACAAGTATCCGCCGCTGTGATGGCTTCAGGCCATCCCGGACATCCGGCAGCGCACGTGCAACAATCACGCTCATCGCGTAGTTAAGGTACGAATTTTTCATCTCATCGAGGATGCGCAAATCCTCGATTCGCTCCTGCGGCTTCTCGATTTCTTTCATAAGCTCTTGTCCATACTGAATTTTAGTTTTACCGCAGAGCACGCCCCGCACACAGAGACAACGTAATTAGTAACTCGTAATTGGTGAGTAGTGAGTATTTAACTAATTAACTACTCACCATTTAACCAATTTTCTCTGCGTTCTTTGCGTTCTCAGCGGTTAATTCTTAAAATTTTGTATGCAAATAGATTAACGTCGGGCAGACAAAAAGTCAATAAATATGAGGATATTAAATGATGGCTAAAACTAAGAAAAAATTAGCCACAAAGACACAAAGGCACAAAGAAAAATGAAACTTGCCTGACGGCAGTCAAGGGTTAAAAAATATAAGTGAGTTTTAGTGTCTTGATTCCTTGGTGGCAAAGAATAAAAAAAGGCCGCAGGTCCCGATTAAATCGGCCCTCACAGCCCTCCTTCTGACTTCGCTCTTCTAACTTCGCACTTACTACTTCTTCACGCCCTGCGTTTTCTGAGCAAACCAAGGCCACCCAAGCCAAGCAGCAAAACCGTCCCCGGCTCGGGAACCGCGATCCACGCCGGCCCGTCCAACCCTGATGCAAAGATGGACCTGTTTCCGCTCGGATCGAATATATCAATCGTCCCATTAGAGACGCAATTGGCCACGTAGAGATAGCCGCCGCTGTCAAACACCAGACCCGAGGGGTAGGCCAATCCCGAGGCAAAGATGGACTTGTTTCCTATTGGATCGAATTTCACAATCGACCCCTTGAGATAAATGGAATTGGCCGCGTATAGATTGTCGCTGCTATCAAAGGCAAGACCCCCCAAATTTGCCAAGCCTGAGTAGGCAAAGATAGACCCATTTCCGTTTGAATCGAATTTCTCAATTGTCCCGCTCATGCGATTGCCAACGTATAGATAGCCCCTGCTGTCAAAAGCAAGACCCACAGGCCCGTTCAATCCCGAGATGAAAGTGAACCAGTTTCCACTCGCATCGAATTTCTCAATTGTTCCGCCGCTATAATTGGCTACGTAGAGATTGTCGTTCTTGTCAAACGCAAGACCATGTGGATTTCCCAAACCCGAGGCGAATATGGTTCCATTCCCGCTCGAATCGAATTTCTCAATCGTCCCGTTGAAATAATGGGCTGCGTAGAGGTTGCCAATGCTGTCGAGCGCAAGACCCGAAGTGTAGTTCAAGTCCGAGGCGAAGGTGAACATGTTTCCGTTCGAATCGAATTTATATATCTTGTTGCCGACTCCGACACATGACACGTAGATGGTAGTAGCATGTGTGGGGGCACTGGCCAGCAAGACCAACGCGGTCACGGCGAACAACGCCGTACAGAGTTGGTGATGATTTGTTTTCATTTGTCTCCTCCTTTTCGATTGGCAGCCATTTATGCTGCCGGTTCTTAATTCTTCTCGGCTGGGACCGTCCCAGCCAAAAATCTAAGTCCATAACTTTCATTTTTGCGTTTAGTTAATGAGTTTAAGGCGGGTGTAAAGTTTTTGTCCTTTTCAGCCCGGCCTCTTTTTCTCAAAGTGCCCTTTCACAATAAAATGCGATTGTTTGTTCCATGCCCCTCTTGTTATGGGCGCGCAGAATAACCCTTTTCCATCCGTGCTTAGATTAAACCGTTCTTTTGAGAGAGAAAGCTTGAAATGATAATCAAACAAACTTTCTCACCACCACTCCTTGAACATTAGAGAATATACCTCACTCGCAAAGGAAAAGTCAAGAGAAAAATGCAAAAATTTTGGGATTTTTGGAATTTGGGATGGGAAGGGAATATTAAATGATGGCTAAAAGTAAGAAGGACAAAGTATAAAGAGCGAAGTACGAAGGACGAACCACGAATCACGATTTATGCACTGCGTTTTCTCAAAAGTGCCAGGCTGCCCAAAGCCAGCAATAAAACCGTCGCCGGTTCGGGAATGCCGGTCAGCTCAAGATTATCAAATACAAACCTGCCGTTTCCGGCAAGTTCCATATCTTCCATACGAAACTCGATAATCGGCTGTCCTTCAATCGCCGATAAGTATGACATATCGCGGCTGAAGCTATGCCACGCATCATCGGCAATGATTGGCCAATCAGCCAATACTGACCCCCAGTCCCCCTCTCCACCAACTCTATAATGCAGGTCAAAACTCGGAGTTTCCTCCGACCGATAATCCCACCTGATTGCAATATCGTTCCAGCCGGTCGTATTAATCGTCAAAATCCACTCAGCATCCGGACCGGTAACCCGGACATCGTCCCACGCTGCCGCCTGACCTGCATCGTGATGGACGCCCGCTGCATCAACGTAGGCTACGCCGTTCTTGCCATTTATATCTTTCTCGCCGCCAAAAATAGATAAAGTTGGCACTCCAACAACATTTTCCGTTGTCGGAGCCTCTGTATAATAAGCCGAGCTGGCCCCAAAATCCCATATTGCCATTAACTCCGCACCGGCGGTGTTACATTGAACAATCAAAAATGTGGTGAACAGTAAGATAATTGCACTTTTCATCGTCTGACCTTCATCCTCAACTTACCTGACAATAGAGCCTATTAGCGAGACCTCCTCGCTGGCCCTGTCAAATCCGAAATTTCAAATTCAACTCGATTGTATAATAACACAAACAGACAAAAATTGCAAGAAAATTGTCGCTTTTTCAAAAAAACTTCAACCCCGAAATTTGGCTCAAAATCCGAGTTTTTTGGGTTTTACCCCGTTAGAAAGACGGCTTTCTTTTTGCCTCAATGCCGTCAGGCATCCCCCGGCGGAGGCATCCCCAAACGGACTAACGGGGTCAGCTTTCTAACGGGGTTTACCGCGGCATTTTCGAGATAAAACGATACTGCCCGGAGCCGATGGCAAATACCGCTTTGCCGTTATCCATCCGCACAAATTGCACAGCCTTTGCCTTTCCCGCCGGCAGGCCGCCTTCGGTAACACTGCCAGCATCTTTAGCCGGTATATACACAAGCGCAGTGGTATTCGCTGGAACCGTTACGTCCAGCTCAAACGCCCCATTTTTAATCCGCCATTCACTGGCAATCTCGCCGTAAATGGATTTATAGGTTGCTCTGGCATAAGTAAATCCGCCGCCCGGCTTAGGCTCAATGCGGATTTGTTTATAACCGGGAGTATCGTTGTCAATGCCGGCAACAGTTCCAAAAAGCCATCGGCCAACCGAGCCAAAGGCATAATGGTTAAATGAATTCATACCCGGGTCCTGGAAACCTTTGTCTTCCGTCCAGCCGTCCCACCTTTCCCAGATAGTAGTTGCGCCATTTTTTATACTGTAAATCCAGCTCGGGAAGGTGTCCTGATTCAATAATCGATACGCTACATCCAGATTCCCCGTCTCGGTAAGGGCCGGCAAAAGATAACTTAAACCCACAAAGCCGGTCGATAGATGCCAGTCCCTTTTCTTAATATCCTCAACCATATACTCGGCAGCAAGCTTCCTCTTTCCTTCAGGCAACAAATCAAAATGCAGGCCCATACAATAACAGGTCTGCGTATCGCCTTTGATTCGAGCATCATCTGCGACATACGCTTTATTAAATGCCTGTTTTATCTGCTCGAAAAGTTGCTGGTATTTTTTTGCATCTTCGGTTTTGCCGATTTCGGCAGCCATTTTTGAAAGCAGCCTTGTGCTATATGCAAAGTAAGCCGTTGCAATCACGTCCTTTGGCGTATCGGAGCCGATTGATACCCAGTCGCCGTAGCCGTATGCCGGCCGCAACAGGTTCTCACTATTTTTTTCTAAATATGCAATCCACTTTTTCATCGCTTCATAGTGCTTTTCGAGGACACGCTTATCGCCATAGACCTGATAAATCGTCCAGGGACATATAATGCCCGCATCGCCCCAGGCCGGCACGCCGCTCCCCATAGCAACCTTGTGCGGAGCAACATCCGGAAATGCTCCTTCCGCGGTTTGGGCGTCTTCCAAGTCCACCAGCCACTTCGTAAAGAACGCTGCAACATCCATATTGAATGTCGCCGTGCGAATAAATATTTGCGCATCGCCCGTCCAACCCAGTCGCTCGTCGCGCTGCGGACAGTCGGTCGGCACCTCAATAAAGTTACCTCGCTGGCCCCAGACTATATTTTTGTAAAGTTGATTGACCATCGGATTGGAGCACTCAAAAAACCCGGCCACCGGCGTGTTTGAATGAACCACAACTCCGGTAACCGCATCGAGCGGCGGCCTCCCGGAATAGCCGGTCAGCTCCACAAATCTAAAACCGTGATAGGTAAAGGTCGGCTCCCAAATCTCTTCACCTTTGCCAGCCGCCACGTATGTATCGGTGCAGCGTGCTTCACGGAGATTTTTCGTGTAAATGGTGCCATCAAGATTGAGCATCTCGGCAAAACGCAGCACGAGCCTCTCTCCTGCCTGTGCCTTGACTTTGAGCCGAACCCAGCCGGCAAAATTCTGACCCATATCAAAAACATATACGCCGGTCTTCGGCTCGGTCAGTTTCTTTGGCTTGATTTCCAGAATCTTTTGAACCGCTACACCAGGATACGATTGGAGCTGCTCCTGCGGTGGCACGGCCATCTTGGCCGTGTTTTCACGGGCTGGAAGCCCTTGCCACACCACAGCATCCCACCTTGAATCGTCAAAACCGCTCTGGGTCCAACCGGTCATTTCCTTGCGTGCATCGTAGGTCTCGCCCATTAAGAAATCCGCTTCAAGATGCGGGCCATACGTTGCCTTCCAGGTGCTATCGGTAACGACCGTTTTCCTGCTGCCATCTACATATTCGATTTCAAGCTGCACCAGAAGTCGTGGCTCGCTGCCATAGTGCTCTCTTTTTTTGCCAAATCCTATGTAACCAGCATACCATCCGTCGGCAAGAACCGCCCCGATGGCGTTGCCGCCTTGTTTAATTAGGCCGGTAACATCATAAGTCTGGTAATACACCCGCTTAAGATAATCCGTCCAGCCGGGCGTAAAATAATCCTCACCGACGCGCTTGCCGTTGATATGCAATCCATAAAGCCCCAATGCTGAGGCATAAACCACCGCCTGCTTGATAGGTTTATCAATAGTAAAACTTTTCCGCAAATATGGTGGCGGCGGCAAAACCAGCCCGTCTCCATCCACAGGCCCCCAGGGGCCTTCTCCACACGCAGCAATCTCCTTGGCATTCGCCCAACTACCATCATCAAAACCAGACTCTTTCCATCCATTTTGCTCACTGTCGGATACTTTCCAGGAATGGTCAATCGCAATAGTTAGTGCATCGCCCGTTTCAAATACAACCAATAATTTTCCAGCAATCCCAGCAGGGTTGGGAGTGTTGCCTTGATTAGTTGTGGCGATTGCCAGGCAATTCGTCCCCGCCGTCAATTTATCATCTACATCGAACGTGTAGGGAGGACTCCATCCCGAAAACTTTTGAACCTCTCGGCCGTTGACGAAAAGTGTCCCTTCGTTATCGACAACCAGGCGGAACTGCGCCTGTTTTATTTTTTTATCCGAAGGAATATCAAATTTATGCCGGAAAAACCGTGTCCCCACCGGAGCGCTTTTCTGCGGCTCGCCTTCAGGAAACCACACCCACCTGCACCCCGCAAGACTAAGCGGCTCAGCACTTTTTCCCATATAGGCTGCTGGTGCATCGTAACCTATCCATCTTGCTTGCCAGTCTTTTTGCGCAAGCAACCCAACGGTCCACATAGCCGGCTGGCTCCACGCCGATACCCTGCCATCCTTGTCCCATATCCGCACCTTCCAGTAGCATCGCATCCGCGACTTCAAGGGCTTGCCTTCATACACAACCTGATTGCTCTGGTCCGAGCAGACCTTACCGCTATTCCACAGGTCGGCCTTGTTTTGTTTGAGGTCCTGCTCGCTGCCGGCTGCCAGAATTTGATATGCGCTCTGCATCTGACCGCGCTTAACGGATTCGGTAATCCAGCTCAGCCGGGGCTTGACGACATCAATACCCAGAGGATTAACGCGGTATTCGCTGCGCAATTCCTTTACCATAACCTCACTATCCTCCAGAGCAGCACAGCCGCCCAAAGCCAGCATCATCCCTGCCAACAAGATTGTCACTAAGTGCCTCATTTTCCTGACCTCCACACTTGCAAATTTGCAAATAAAATTTTATGGACAAATAATTTCCGCTAAAACCGTCCTGTGCTGTCAAAGCTCTTTGTTTGAGCCGCCGTAGATGAACCGCAGTTGCCCGATGTTAGGAATAACAGCAAACCGCGATTTGGCAAAAGGCCTGAAGCCGCTGGGCCAATAGACAAATAATGCTTTACCCACCAGATAGTCGCGAGGGACAATACCCTTGCGATAGGATTGGCCCCAATTTGACTTGCCGGGTTCATTCCATCGGCGGCTATCCTCACTGTTGGGACTATTGTCGCCTAATACAAAAAACTCATCTTTTGCGAGGGTAAAAGGATTGCCCTGCATTGCCCAGCCAGGCCCTCCGCCACGCAAATCAACATCCGTATAATGAACATCCCGCAGAATAGCAACGTGTGACAGAGTCAGTTTACCGGCGCCAAAGATTTTCACTTGCGGCCCAATACGCGGCGTTATCTGACCGGCATCCTCCCTACCACGCCCCAGGTCGTGAATCAACCTGTCATTGCCAAACTGAAAAACTAATTGATGGTCAACATTGGCGAATTGCACCAGAGCCGACCTTCTCACAGAGAGCCTTGTCTCAACAGACTTATTCGCTATTTCCTCTTCTTTATCCTTCGAAACCATTGCTATGTGCATCGTCATTTTCTCTGACTGGTCCCTAAAGTCAACCCAGGCCTTGTAACGCCGCTCATATTTACTCAGCTCTATTCCAATAAGTCCCCGCGAGGTTAGTCCATCCACATAAAAACGCACCATCAAATCACTGCAATATTCCAAACTTTCGTATTCTCTGACGTCATCGTAAGCATACGTAGCCCTGAAGCTGTTGCCGACCGATGAGTCATAACTGAGCGTATTGATTTGCTCAGCCGGGCTATCCAGATGAAATAAAGTCGGGCTAACTTTGTCAACCTCCCACTTTGAATCGGCGTCTCTGAACGGCTGCTGCCAGATATGATTATTAAAATATGGCTCACCAGGATTAACCGGCTGATAATCGTTATCATACACCGGCATCCACAATTCCTCCTGCACTTCAGGCGGCTTTCGACTTATCTGTCCATTGATATAGATGTCACCATCAATTATCTCCAGCTTTTCTTCCGGCCGTCCAATCAATCTTTTGATGTAATTTTCCCGCGGCTTGAGCGGGTTCCTGAATACCACTACATCCCATCGCTTAGGCTCAACAAACTGATAAATGCACTTTAGCACAAGGATTCTATCGCCATTTGCTACAGGCATCGGCGTTCTAATCACTGGAATATAACCACAGCTCGGACAGCGAGTGCGAGGCGGCTCTTTACTATCAGGAGGAATTGTATCCTCGACATATCCGTAGCTGCCTGGCATAAAGCCGTATTCATATTTATATCCGCACTGCCGACAGCGCAGCCGAAAATGAGCACCTTTGAGGGTATCAGCCATACTGCCGGTTGGTATGCGGAACGCCTCCATCACAAAGGCTCGAAAAACAAACGCCAATATAAAAGCCGTTATCAGCCACTCGAAGGTGTTTGCGACCTCGGCAGCTCTATCCCTTCGTTTTTCAGGTTCCCTTTGCTGGCTACCCTTTTCGCTCTTGCTACCAGACATAAACACTAATCCTTGTCCAAAAATAAAACCTTTTTGTGCAGCTTCAGTCCGCTTTCGGCGAATTTGAGAAGGACATCAAAACGACTACTCATAATAGCGAAAAATAATACCCGGTGCACGCACTATCGACCCACTTTAGTGAGCCAAATTTTTATAAAATAGTAATTATGCAGATAAATCTCCGACCGGTCAACTATTTGTCATTGAAAGCTATTTCCAAATAGTCACCGGCTAAAGCTGCTGCCATTACACTGCAAGGCAGCACTATCTAAAAAAACCAACACAAAACACAGATGCAAAATTTTTGGTAACTAACTTTTGAGGCGGTCAATATCAAATAAAAACGTAGAAACCGGTTCTCTATCCACATCGGAGCAATTGGGTAAATACTGCCCTTTTTGTGATATAACACCTCACTATTAAAGGATTTATACCTAATTGTTATTAAAGTTCACCTGCCGGCAGGTTCACAATTTCGCTGCCAATCTGTTGCCTTTGCACAACCTTGCAGCACAATTCAGAAAGCTGTTGGCACAGCTTTTATTTTCGTTTGTCCCTCGAACAATGTTAGATTTTTACAGAATCCCAAAAATTTTTGCCAAAATTTTCTTGCTTAACAGAAGTCTTTACTGTATAGTAGTTTGGAGTGTTTTAGTGTTTTGCTTTTTGCGGCTGAGCTTGCAGCCAACAAAACCTGTCCTGCAAGCCGCTGCTAAGAGTAGTTATAGCTGAGAAATTTTACAAAGGGTTACAAGAAGCTGTTGGATAACTTGAAGGAGGTCAAATTACTAAACAGCAGCTTTTGAATATATGTAAAATCCAGTTTCTTAATTGTTCTCACCTTTAATGAGGTAAGCTATGGCAACAGTTACAAAGAAAGAACTTATTGACCGAATTGCAGAACGCACCCAAGCAAAAAGAGTAATAGTCAAACGCATTATCCAATCGTTCCTCGATGAGATAGTCAGGGAACTGTGCGAGAAGAACAACCGTTTGGAGTTCCGCGATTTCGGCGTATTCGAGACCAGGACAAGGGCCGCAAGAACAGCCCAAAATCCCAAAACCCTCGAACGCGTTGAGGTTCCAACCAAGCGAACGGTTAAATTCAAAATGGGCCGACTGATGAGAGAAAATATCTATAACGCTGCTACAAAATCGGCTGAAGCTAAATAATTGCCTGTAACAAAAACCGCAGTCCGCAACACAACTGTTCTTTCTATCAAGCAATTGCTCTTGATGTTGTGGTCAGTGTAAAGGCGGTTTGCCGTATTATAAGTTGTCGTAAAGGAGCGTTCTATGTCAGACGGTAGGGTCAAGTGGTTTAATGCAAAGAAGGGTTACGGATTTATCGCCACCTCCGATGGCCGCGATGTCTTCGTCCATTACTCAAGCATCGCGGGCAAAGGTTACAAAAATCTCTCTGAAGGTGACCCTGTCAGCTTTGATGTCGTCGAGGGTGAAAAGGGCCCAAGGGCTGAAAATGTAGTCCCAGCATCCGTGTCAAAAGACAAACAAGAAGCGTAATACTACTTTATCCAGCCCGGGGAATAGGCCGTTAACTAATCCGGCTTTCGTCCACTGATTATCTAAAACTTATCTTGGAAAAGGAGTACCAATAGCAACGGCACCTGGTTGCGTGCATAAACCCGATGTTTTATGAACATTTAGGTAATCCGCCGTTCCTCAGTCCAGATGCCGATAGCTCTATAACACTATATGATTGCTGCCCAGCCTCATTCAGCTCTGGACTGTAACGTGCTTGTGCTCAACAAGCATTATATGGCCATCCGCATCATCGGAGCCAGACGCGCATTTTCTCTGCTATTTCGCCGCCTCGCAGAGGTAGTCTCTCTCGAAGAAGGCAAATATTACAATTACGATTTCAATGGCTGGTGCGAGGTAAGTCAATTCCGCCGACAGTTTGAGCCGGATGGCCACGACTGGGTTTCTACCGTGAATTTTTATATTGCGGTGCCGAGGATTATTCGCCTATTATTCTACGACCGCCTGCCGCAAAACGACGTAAAATTTAACCGCCGGAACATCTTTGCCCGCGACAAAAATCGCTGCCAGTATTGTGGCCGAAGATTCCCAACCAGCGAGTTGTCTCTCGACCACATTATTCCGCGCACTATGGGCGGCAAATCAGTCTGGGAAAATGTCGTCTGTGCCTGCACCGAATGTAACGTCAAAAAAGGCGGCCAAACTCCAAAGCAGGCCGGCCTGTCACTGGTTCAGAAACCTGTTAAGCCCAAGCACAACCCGCTTGTGCACATCCACCTTGGCGAACAGCGATACCGAAGCTGGCAGCAATTCCTCGACCACGCCTACTGGTCCGTAGAACTAAAATAACCTCTACGAGTATCAAGTGTCCAGCATCGAGAATCGAGTTTAATAATTAGCCTCGCAATCTTGCCCTCGAACGTTTACCCGCCTTTTGTTTGGCGGGTCGTAATCGGGGGTTATTGCAGGGTTTTTTCCTCTCGCGAAAAGCCAAACAGCGTCTTGAAGTAGCTCTTTATCCAGTCCCAGTGCAGGATGATGTGCACAATCATTAAGAAGACAAAAAGAAGTGCTAAATAAAAGTGAATCGTCCCCCATTCGTGCCGGCTCATTCCCCAAAGCTCTCTAATCTGTTCTTGTGCGACACCTCTGCCGCCGCGAAAGCCTCGTCCGCCTCCAACGCCTGCCTATTTGCTCAGATACTATGCGGGCATTTGAAGATCTGTGGTGTTGATATGAAGAAAGTAAAGTTCCAGACCGACAACGGTTCTGAATTTATTGGCTGCTTCAGGCAGGACCGAACACGTGATGGCTTTGAGAAAGTAGTTGAAGGTTTTGGCAGCAGGCACAAGAGGATTCCGGTAAGGGCCTGGAGTTACAACAGCGACGTGGAGACGGTGCACGGAACAATTGAGAGGGAGTTTTACGACCTGGAGAACTTCGAAAGTATAAAGGACTTCCACCAAAGAGCGGCAAGTTACCAGGCCTGGTATAACTTGGCCAGACAGAACAGCAATAAGGACGACAAAACCCCTTTGCAGATAATCACTGACATCATCGAAAAAATCGACTCTGCTGTTGCAAAATTACCGCCTTTGATGTTAGACTGGCTTGGCCCTGATTACATTACCAAAGAAGAACTTGTCCAAAGGGGGTACGATGTACCCTGTTATCCCTATAGTAAAATAATTTTCGGGCGAGGATGAAGTTGCAGTTGCGCAAGCACAGTAAGACGGTGGAACAGTTGGACGGTTTAACAATGAAATGGTCAGACGGTCCAGTCTTTAGCGCCCTTGATAAACCTATATTGGATGATTATCCCTATCACCATTGGGGGTAGCAGCATCAGGGGAAGGAACCATTTTTCATTAAAGAACCATCCTTGTAGTTTTTCTGCTGCCCCCATATATTTGTAGAGGATGGCAAGGGCGCCTGCCACCATTAAGCAACTGCCGCCCAGGCCTGTGAAGAGCATAACAGCGATTTTGAAGACGATAAAGGAAATCATTGCGCCTGCAACGAGGCCGACGAGGACACCTGCCAGGATGTATTTTTCGGGCAGGCCAAAAGCGTACCAGGCGCCGCCTGTTAAAAGTCCGCCCGCTGCAGCGCCGAGGAAAGTGACGCCCCATCGCGTCAGAGGTACGGAGACAATAGCCAGGAGAGCTCCGGTCATAAGACTAAGCCAGATTACATTGCCGCCAACAAGCTCTTTATTTGCCCATACGCCGAGAAGTAAACCCAGTACGCCAAAGGATATCGTTACGAGTATCTTAAAGACCCGCCAGCCGTAGAAGAGCCAAACCGTCCCGAAGGATATAAAGGTCAGGGCTTCGACCGGGCCTAGCGAAGTAACATACGTCCAGATGTGCTGCCTGACGTTGTCAAGCAGGGTAATTTCTTCTTTTGCGGTTTCCGGGGTCGTGGATTTAACTGCTAGTGCGATGATAGTGAGCAAGTCCATTATTTTTTCTCCTGTGATTTATTATATTTTTTGGAATAAGTAACCATCGGTTATTGTAAATTTTTCACGAGCAAAAAGCGAATTTTTCTTTTATATAGTCCGCCAGGGTTGTCCTGTGCCTTCCTGTTGTTGGTCATTTTCGGCTGGTTTTTTCCTTTTCTTTTTTTTGGTAGCGCGCCAGTAAAGCAGGAGCTGGATTAGTGCGCCGAATACGGTCATTGCGACAAAGACGGTGCCATAAAATTTTCCTTTACGAAAAATTGCGCTGATGGGGACACTGCCTTTATATAACAGCAGCCAGACCATTCCGGCAAAAACAAGCATTGTGCCTAAAATTGCACAGTTAAAGGCCGATGCAAAACGCCAGGAATAAAATCCTACTGCGAGGGAAACTGCTGCAATCGCTACTATTACTACCCAGCGATAGTTCGGCATTTGTGAGCAGAGCTGTTTTATCTCGGGATTAAGTTTAACCATATAGTCTTTTAATACTCCGGCGGTTTCGCGGGCGGTGAAAGCTGTTCTGTAGGTTGAGATTGTAGGAGCGGTAGCTGCGGTTAGTAGTCGTGGATTTCCGAGGTAAGGCCGGGCCAGGATGGCAAAAGTAACCAGTGCGCCTAACGCTGCTGCCAATATTATGGTAAATGGTCTATCAAATATTATTGCAGCGGCGGCGAGGACGGCTGCCATAAAGAGAGCCGATGGTGCGTTTCGGCCGACAATGAAAAGTCCACAGATGATGCCGGCGATAGCGCCTGTGAGGCCGGCCAGAAGTCTTGTGAAGCCGAGGCCGCCGAGCCAGATGAAAAGTCCGGCGAGAACGGCTGCTATTCCAGGCGCGATTAAAAATATGGGGCTGAACTGTTCTGCTGCCTTTTGAAAATTTAGTAAAAGCTCAAACATAGTCTTTTAAGATAGCAACACTGAGGAAAATTCCTCAATTTCGCTTTTTGATATTCATACGAGCGAACCACGGGCGACTAACTTGTTATCGGCCTATAAGAGTAATTTCCGTTAAGCAGGTTGGATATTCGAGCACAGATGTGAGGGAAAAAGGACAATTTTTTATAGCGAGGGTCTATTTTAGTGCGGATGAGAGGGGTCGAACCTCCACGGGCTAATGCCCACAAGCTCCTGAGGCTTGCGCGTCTGCCAATTCCGCCACATCCGCAAGATTGGCTGGCACCAGTGATTTTTACGTTCCTGGTTAGCAAATTGTGCTTACGAGAATAATAGATTAAGGCTTTCTGGTAAATAGTCAAGGATTTTGCAAAAAGAAAAAGGGTGCAAAACAGTCCTTGGAAGAAAGTTTAGGTTATCGGGTGGGCCTTTTGTTCAAATGGAGTATCATCCTATAACAAGCAGTTGCATGGCGAGCTGTCCGCTAAAAATTACTATATTTAGCTCAAGGACCAAGGGATTATCTTCTCCAATTTATCAACTCAAGCTGGGTGTTATTATAGCCGATTTTATTTTAGTTGCTTATTCGCAAGGACTTACATCGCAACAAATTACGGCAGCGATTACAAATAGGTGGCACGGCCATCTTGGCCGTGTCTAGTTTTCACGGGCTGGAAGCCCGTGCCACTTTGAGATTTGCTATACGGCTGAGATTTATTGAATTTAGGGAGTGTGTTGGTTTTGCCAGTCTATCATAATGCTGTAGGCTGGATAGAAATAGGGATAAATAGGTGAATTGGGCAAATATTTTGCTTGCCTTGTGCGAGTTATGGTGTATAATTTAAGCAGTAGAAAATTGGGTATAAGGTGGACGAGGAGAGTGAGCTTTCTTGCCCGACCTCAAAAGCTTTTACCCATTTAAGCGCAAAAACCGTGACATTCCGTTGCGTGGTTATAGGCTATTTGTATGGAGAGTAATACTCTGGTAGAACGCAATATCCAAGGTGCAGGAGAAGGAACGGACTCTGGACAACCTCTTTCTAACAATTCCAAGGCGCCGACCAACCTTTTATTCGGTGAGCTGCTTGTCGCTAAGGGGCTGCTGAGTCCTGAGGAATTGGTGGAGGTGCTCAACGAGCAGCGTGAGCGTGGCGGCCGGCTGGGCGAGGTGCTGCTTCGCCTGAAGCTATTAAATGATGAGGCTGTTACATACGCGCTGGCTGAGCATTTGTCAATAGAGTATTTCCGCTTTGATGACATTACCAGAGTCGATATGAATATTGCAAGGACGCTGCCTGAGAGTATTGCGAAGCGATTTTGCCTTGCGGCAGTGCGAGAGGATGACGGCAAGATTGTTATTGTAATGGCTGACCCGCTCAATGTTATCGCGATAGACACGGTGACATTGAAGATGAAGAGGCAGATTAGGCCTGCGATTAGTTCGCCTAAGGAGATTCGCCGGGCGATTGAGCTGATTTATCACGGCAGCGATTTAGAGGAGCAGCAACTGCGAGATTTGATTGAGATTGAGGTCGGCAAGGATGAGGAAGTGCAGGTGGAAGATTCGGTTCTGGAAGAGGCGCTGGAGACGGATGCCGGCGGTGAGGCGGCAGCGACCAAAGCGCCTGTGATTCGCTTTGTGGATTTGCTATTGAGCCAGGCTGTAAAAAGCAGGGCGAGCGACATCCATATTGAGCCGCAGGAGAACACAGTGATGGTTAGGATGCGAATTGATGGTATCCTTCGCAATATGGTTCCGCCCGCCAAGAAGATGAACGCTGCGATAGTCGCGAGGGTAAAGATTCTTTCGCAGATGGACATAGCCGAGCGCAGGCTGCCGCAGGATGGTCGGTTCAAGGTAAAGGTTTCCGGCAGAGACATAGATGTGCGTGTATCGGTGATACCGACAATATATGGGGAAAAGGTCGTGATGCGAATACTTGATGCGGCAGCGGTTAATCACGACCTGGACCAGCTCGGGTTTGATACCGAGCTGCTGCAAGAATTCAAAGATAAGCTATCTTTGCCGCACGGCATCATAATTGTTACAGGGCCGACCGGCAGCGGCAAGAGCACAACATTGTATTCGGCGTTAAATTATTTAAGAGACCCCGCAAAAAATATTACGACGGTGGAGGACCCCGTTGAGTATCGACTTTCCGGCATCAACCAGATGCAGGTCAAGCCTGATATCGACCTTGACTTTGGCAAGTGTCTGCGGGCGATTTTACGGCAGGACCCGGACATAATTTTAATAGGCGAGATTCGCGATAAGGAAACGGTAGAAATTGCCATAAAGGCATCTCTGACGGGGCATCTGGTTTTGAGCACCTTCCATACCAATGATGCCCCCAGCGCAATAAGCAGACTGACTTATATGGGGATTGAAAGGTATCTGCTGGCCTCTACGTTGAATCTAATTGTTGCGCAGAGGCTGGTCCGCAGGATTTGTAAGCGCTGCAAGGAGCCTATGAAGTTGAACGAGGATGTGCTTAAGCGCCTCAATATCATTCAGGAGCAGAAGCTGGATGCCGTGTTTTATCAGGGTCGCGGATGTGCGGCGTGCGGAGGAACAGGGTATCTCGGCAGATTACCCATATTTGAGTTCCTGCCTGTTGATAACGAGATGAGGGAAATGATGATTTCCGGTGTCAGCGAGGCGCAGATAAGAGCTGCGGCGCGGCGTAAAGGCTATGGGGGATTGCTCGAAAGCGGTGTCAAGAAGATATTAGAGGGTTTAACAACCGTTGAAGAGGTCATCGACGTAACATTTGCGGAAAAAGGGTAATAGCCGCAGGTTCATGGTTCGTTAATTGTGATACGTGAAACGGCTTTTTCGCATTTTTCAACTCTGGGGGCTGATTTGAACCTTTTGTGCGCTGAATTTTGAGTTCTGAGTTTTGCCCTCTATATTATGGGGCGTGCCACTTTTTAGTAAACTTAAGTTTCACACAAGCCGATGAGGGGAAAATAGCCGCGAAAAGGGACAAAAGAACACAAAAAATGAATCAATCCCGATAAATCGGGATTTTTGCAGCTCTTGTGCTTTTTTGTGGCTAAATAGCAGGTTAAATTACTTCGATAGGTCCGGTAATGAAGAATTACAAGTATGTAGCTCGGGACTCTTCTGGTGAGCGGAGGGAAGGCATTAGCAGGGCACTTACTGCAAATGATGTGCTGACCTGGCTTCGTGAGAACAGCCTTACCCCTATTGCAATCGGCGAGATACTTCCACTCGTTGCGGAGGGTCGGTACGCGCACCATCGAAAACGCGTCAGAAGTGCCGATTTGGCGGCTTTTTGCTGGCAAATGACCACCATGCTCGAAGGCGGAATCCCGATTACCATGGCGCTCGATACAATTGCCGAGGATATAGAAAACGTCCGCCTGCATCATATCCTTGCGGACGTCTCCGATAGGGTCAAGAAGGGCCAGCCCTTTTCAGATTGTCTTGCCGAATTTCCCAATGTTTTTAACGAGCTCAGCCGGGCAATAATCCTGGCGGGTGAGACCGGCGGCAATCTGGCAGATGCCGCCAAGAAATTGGCAGTGTATTTTGATAATCGCGATAAACTGGCCAAAAAGGTCAAGACCGCAATAGCCTATCCTATCTTTGTAGTTTCGTTTGTTGTGGTGATAGTGACGGTGATAATGGTGTTTATCATACCGCGGTTCAAAATAATATTTGACATGTTTGGCGGCCAGCTTCCTGCATTTACACGCGGCTTTATGTGGTTTTACGATGCTATAGTGCATAATTTAATCTTTATTGCCGGCGGAGTATTTCTATTGGTTGTATCTTTGGTTCTTATCCGCAGGACCCCAAAGGGCCATTACGTATTCAGCAGAATAGCACTTAGGTTGCCTTTATTTGGCAAACTGTTTGCCCAGGCGTTCGTGGCGACACTCTGCAAGACAATGGCGACGCTCCTTGAGGCGGGTGTTTCCATCCTGGATGTGCTGGATATTTTGTATAGGATGACCGCTAACGACATCATAAAGGCGGCCATAGCACAGGCGCGGGCGCATATCGTAGGCGGCTCAAATATCTCTTTAAGTATGTCGGCAGCGGGTTTTTTCCCCAATATGCTGGTCAAAATGGTTCAGGTAGGCGAGGAAAGCGGCTCTCTTCCGGCGGTGCTGGAGAGGACGTGCGAACATTATGAGCGTAAGATTGACGCCACCATAAGCACGATAATGACCCTTATTGAGCCGATTCTGATTGTATCGGTTGGAGGGATTGTCCTGACCATCCTGCTTGCCCTGTATCTACCCATATTTAGTATAAGTGGAACGGTGAAATAGATTGGTTTGCCACAAAGGCACAAAGACACGAAGAAAAATAGTTAATTGGTTAATTAGTTAATTGGTGAGTAGTTAAGTGGTTAATTAACAGCGAGTTACGAAAAGGCCCAGAGAAGGATAACAGGATAGCAGGGTATCAGGAGGCAGGTTATCAGGGAATCAGGAAATCAGGAAGAAGATTATAAGGTTATCAGGGAATCAGGAAATCAGGAAGAAGATTATAAGGTTATCGGTGTTAATCTGTGTAAATCCGTGTCTGATTTCAAAAAAATGATGGTGTTAATCAGTGTAAATCCGTGAAATCTGTGGTTAAAAGCTGAGTTTAGTGACTTCGTGTCTTTATGGCAAAGAATAAAAAAATCATAAAATTGCAAAAAAGTCCTTGACAAATTCGGACGATTAGATAATATAGCTAATATAGGTAAAAATAGTAAATTGGGGGAAGGTAAATTTAATTAACTTTTTTTTGGGAGATGTAAAAATGAAAAGTAGAAAAGGTTTCACATTAGTTGAGTTGATGGTCGTGATTCTAATCGTGGCCATCCTGGCCGCTGTCGCGATTCCAATTCTGCGTGGCAGAATCGAGGCCGCTAAGTGGGCAGAAGGAAAGTCAATGATGGGAAGCATTGCAACCTCGATACGTGCCTACTGCGCTGAACAAGGCATTGGTAACACTCCTGCGGTACCACCGGCCGGGACTCTTCCCGATGCCGTGTTGGGCTTCGCAGCAGGTGATTGTGACGGCACCTACTTCGCAGATGGGGACTTTACCTTCACCATAACGTATCCTATAACTTCCCCACCAGTGTTCTCAGTTACTTGCACGCCTAATACAAGGGCCAACGCTCCTTCGACTCCTGCGACTTACACCCTGAACGGAACCGCAACCGGGGAAACGACTTGGACTCCATAATGCAAGTGTAGTTATCGTGGGGCATAAAGTAAAAAGGGATTTTTTATTAACCGTTTAAGAAGAGGGAGTGTGTTTGGCTATTAAGCGGCACAAATTTGCCGGCCAGAGGGGGGCGCTTACTCTGGTTGAGGCACTGGTGGCAATGGTCATCCTTACGGTGGCCGTCATCGGAGCCTCAGGCTATAGATACTATGCTATGCTTGATGCCCGCAAGGCCTGGATGCAGAGGACCGGTGCTGCAATTGCGCTGTTACTTTGCGAAAACTGGCGAGGTCGGGGCTACGACCATACTGCTGACTTTGACCCAACAGGACTTTCCGGTTCTGCATTGACGATTAACATCGGTGTGGGCCCCGACAAACCCGCCGATTTTACCCTACGTGGCAGTTACCCGATTATCGCTGATGGTGTTCACTACTGGGCCACCCTTTCGTATAGAGAGGAGGCAACGCCGGGTCTGCGTGCTCTAAATGTTGTCGTGGCCTGGAAGCAGGCCGGCTCTGACCCGGATACATACAGTTCAGACGCCAAGACGTTTAAGCTGACAACGTTTGTATCTGATTAGGGCTATGTCATGCTGAGTCCCCGGTCTTGCTTTCGAAAGAAAGCACGGGGCGAAGCATCTGGCCTGAGAAAAAAAGAGATTCTTCGCTTCGCTCAGAATGACAAAAAAGACGTCCACGAAGCTGTTTAAGCTGACAACGTTTGTATCGGATTAGATAGGGGTCAGGGTTCGGGGGTCAGAGGCAGGAGACGAGGGACGAAGGAAGAAGGACGAAGGACGCACAACGAACTATGAACAATGAACTACGAACAATGAACAAGTTCAGGCGCGGCCTAACACTCACGGAGCTAATGGTAACGACCGTAATCGGGCTTATTGTAATACTGGCTGTCGGTATAGCGTTAGCCGGGAGCATACAGGGCTGGCACACGACTTATGGTCGTGTGTATTCCTCCGTAAATACGGACAGCTACGCTGTAAAAAGGGCATTTGATGCTGTTATTCGAAAGTCCTGCAGGCAGGGAGTTTCGTTAGATCCAGCCGGAAAATGGGTGGAGGTTTGTTACTACTCACCCTCCGCCCCCTCCACATCCAACAGACCTGACCGCTACACCCGCTTTTATTTAGAGGACAGGGAGCTAAAGTTAAAGCACGGCAGTTTAGATGCTTCGGGTAACAAGACGGAATCAGGCACCGCAATACTTTGCTCCAATGTGGATAACTGCAATTTCAAGGTAGATGTCAATTCTGTTCAGATGCTCCTTACCCTAAATGACGACAAGCTCGGGCAGACGGCAACCATTGTTACTTCAGCGGTTTTGCACAATCCGTGATGGCCAACAGCCGACAGCGATAAATTTTCGTTGAATTTACTTGACAGATTTCGGTAAATAGGATATAATAGTTATAATTATAAGGAAGGTGGTGAGAAACCAGCTTTTTACTGTTTCCTGATAGGTTTCTCGTATGAAAATCTGCCGGCCTTATCAAATACCGTAGGCGGCAGTAATATTGATTATGGAAAAAATAACCACGAATTAACACGAAAAAGAATAAGTGAAATCTGTGGTTAAAAAGGGAAAATGAATTAGCCACGAAGGCACAAAGGCACAAAGAAAAATATAAAAAAATATAATATTGTCTGAGCCTGGTGGTGAAAGGGTAGGGGAGAAAAAGATGGATAAGGTCAAGGTTGGACTGAAAAGTCGCGGCTCAATTCTAGCGCTTGTAGTCGTTTCTCTTGCATTACTTCTTATTATAGGCGCCGCTCTATTAACCCTGGGCTGGGACGCGCGGATTTATTCTATCAGGACGGAAGCGGATATTGCAGCCCGCTGCGCCGCCGATGCCGGGCTTACAGAAGCTATCGCGGTTATGAACGACAGCTTGGCGAAAAAGACCTTCTCTGCCGGTAATCTGCCGCAGAAACCGGATTTCGGACTACCGTTACAAGGTTCCGAACCTGCTGCTACTTTTAAGTATACAGTGACGGCACTGCCGAACAACGAGTTCGGCATCATATCTGTTGGAAGATGCAATGTGGCCCAAAGGACAGTCTGGGGCCGATTGAGATTGCGTGGAGTAGGTGAGGTCGGGGTTCTTGTGCGGGAGTCTTTGACATTATGGCCCGACACGACAGTCGATGGCCGCGATTCGCGGTATCCTCTTGACCAGCAGCCTGAAGTGGAGGTTCAGATAGGCACCACCAGCATTGCACCTGGCATGGTAGAACTCTTTAGCGGGTTGAAGGTGGACGGCGACGTCCTTGTGGGCTATGGCGGCGACCCGACTATCGTCATAAAAGAACAGCCGAACGTCACGGTTACTGGGGAGAAGAGCACTCTCGATGAGGACCCGGAATTTCCGCCCATAACGCCGCCAGTGCTGCCTGATATGGGTATGATATTTGCACAGGGTAAAACAATCCAGGTCGGGCCTGCTCAGAGCGGCAGATACAACAGCATTGTTTTGAAGAATATGCCGGAGCCGGCGAAATTAGAAATAGTTGGAGGCCATGTGATTCTTTATATTACCGGCAACATTAATCTGGGCAATGGTTGCGAAATTATAATAACGCCGGGTGCGTCTCTGGACTTATACGTAAGTGGCAATATCAAATCGGACGAGGGTTCTGGGTTCAATAATCGGGGTCTTCCGCCGGATTTGAAACTCTGGGGTCTGGCGCAGGACCCGCTGCCGCCGGACGCACAGCAGAGTTGGGACCTTAAAGCCAAGAGCGAATTCTTCGGTCAGGTTTATGCGCCGGAGGCGACGGTTACAGTTAATGCCCAGAACGTTTTATATGGGGCCTTTACCGCATACAGTTTTGGAATGAAGAGCAAAAGCGATCTATACTACGATGGGGCGCTTAGTGTTGTCAATCCCAACGACCCTGGCGTGAAATTTGTTCTGAAGCGCTGGGGGGAGGAATAGTCGTCGCTCGTGGCTCGTCGCTCGTGACTCGTCGTTCGTCTATCGTCTTTCGTCCTTTGCTCTTCGTCCATCAAGATTGCAGGGTGGGGCTTTAACCCACGATTTGCTTCTAATACATTGATATAATGGGGGATGTATTTCTGCACCTTGCGGCAGGTTAATTAGCGAGTTGAAATAGCCGATACTCTATATCGTCGCCGTGCCCTTCGGCAAGCTTCCCTACTTCGCCTTAAACGGCGGGGCTTCGCAGGGCAGGCAGGAGAGGCCATTCGACGCGCTACGCTTGCTCAGGGCGGGCCGGCGACGGCTAAACGGGAGGTAAGTATGAGAAACCTATTACAATCAAAAAAAGTCGGCTCTACCCCCGATAAAAACATTCGGGGGTCAACTTTGGTCATTGTGATGCTCTTTATTGTGATATCTGCCGTATTAGGGGTGGCGGTGTTGACTCTGGGTGCGCAAAGCCGGATTTTTGCGATACGAGGTGCGTCGGAGATTGCGGCCCGCTGCGCTGCCGACGCCGGCCTGACGAAGGCAATCTATCAGATGAATCAGAAACTTACTGTGGATGAGACATCTTTAGGGATATGGAATCCCAACCCCGTATTTCTACCTTCAGCAACAGACCAGGTGCTGCCGAATTGTGATGCGAGCTATAGTTATAAAATCACTCCAGAAAGCGGTGATTTTACCATTGAAGTTATTGGCAAATCCGGCCAGGCCCGGAAAACGGTTTATGCGAATGTAGGTTTACACGGGCCATTTGAGTATGCAATTTGTGGCAGGGATGCCTTAAAGTTGTACAGTAACACTGTGATAACGGGTTACAATTATGACCCGGGTGAAATTCTAAAAATAGGTACCATCAGCACCAATAGTGATGCCATTGAGCTTAAATCGGGTACGACTATAAATGGTGATGTAGTTGTAGGTGTCGGCGGAGACCCGGCCATTGTCATCAAAGATCTTGGCGCGACCATTACAGGAACAGCTTATGCTATTTATGAGGAACCTTGTTTGCCGCCTGTGACCGTCCCGGCTCAGATAAGCGCTCTGCCTTATCAACCGGACATAAAAAAGTCCACAACGATAACAACCTCCGGAAAGTATAGGAAAATCGAACTAAATAATCTTGAAATAGTTATGATTGATGGGCCGGTTACCCTTTATGTTACTGACAGAATAACACTTGATAACGGGGCGCAGTTGCAAATAAACGGCGCAAATCCTAACGCATCTTTGACTCTGTACTTAGGATGCGATTTTGAAGGCAAAAATGGCGGGTCTATCAACAATACGACAGCGGATGCAGAGAAGCTTAAAATATATGGACTCCCGGATTGTCGCTCGCTGAAGTTTAAGAATAGCACTGAGTTTTATGGGGCGCTATATGCTCCTGACGCAGAAGTAGAATTTAACAATTCCGCTGATGCGTATGGCTCCGTCGTGGCAAAGGAGTTCGAGCAAAAAAACTCGGCTGGCTTCCATTACGATGCATCGCTTAGAAACGTAACTGTAAATGACGAGGGATTGCGATTTGCCATCAAACGCTGGAGCGAGTAGTAACCGGACAAAAATTCCATCGGAAACTTCATTGGAGGTGTTTTTGCCGTCTGTGGTTTATAGGACCGAGCATATTAGAATCTGATACCCGCTCCCCTGCTTTCTTGCGAAAACAAGAAGGGGGGTGGGCTAAAACCGACATAATAAGCATTTCTGAATAAAACGGCGGCGTTTTTAAGCCGATGATTAAGCAGTAAAACAGAAGGGCTGAATTCGTGGCTCGAAGTTTGGAAATTTTGTTTCGTTGCAGAATTTCCAAAGTTTTGCGTTTTTAACTTTTAGCTTTAAGTTTTATTGAAGGGGGTGTCGGAATTGGGTTGGAAACCAGTGCTTACTCTTAGACAGAACGAAGTTTTGGGTCTGGATATTGGGTCATCTGCGGTCAAGTTAATCCGGCTGCGCAAGGACCAGAGAGGTTATGCAGTTACGGCGGCCGGAATTACCGGCATCACACCGTACGGAAATGACAGTGATTGCAGGCGAATCAACACCGTCAGGGCAATTCAGGAGTGTCTGGAGTTAACCGCTGTTAAAACGAAATTTGCTGTTTGCGGTGTCAGCGGGCCGGATGTTGCGGTTCGCGATTTCAGGTTTCCTGCGCTGCCAGAAGAAGAAATTGAAAATGCAATTTTGCTGGAGGCCGCTCAGGTATGTCCATTCAATACCGAGGATAGCGCCATCGACTATCAATTGGTACCGGATGGCGGAGCCGGCGTCAGTGGAATTCTCGTAGCAGCGACGAATTCTTCGATAAGAAGAAAGGTGCAACTGGTCAAAGAAGCTGCACTTGATTGTGTCTTGATGGATGTTGACGGTCTGGCGCTTTTGAATTGCTTTAGAGAATTTGAGAAGCCTGAGCCCGGGCAGACCATAGCTGTTTTAAATGTCGGCAGTTCATATACCACACTTGCGGTTATGGGCGAGAATCGCTGGCCGTTCATCCGCGATATTACTTGTGCCGGTGAAGAGATTGTCAAGCAGATTGCTGCTGAAAACAATATGTCAGGCGAGGCGGTCAAAAAGATTTTGTTTGGCGATTCGCCGACAGAGGAGCAGATGAAGCTGCGCGACAGCCTGGAGAGGGCCTGTGCGAAATTAATTGTCGATGTTACCGAGACAAGCCGATATTACAAGACTCAGGAGAAAACGGCTGCATTTCAAAAACTTTTTGTTTGTGGAGGTTTTGCGCAAGTTGCAGGTTTTGTCGAGTTGTTAGGTAGCAAGCTGGCTGTCAACGCCGTTCTGTGGAACCCATTTGAGAAGATTCGCTGCCAGATAGGGCGGAATCACCGGTCGGTGATACAGAAAAATGTCCTTGCAAAAAATGGTTCTGTAATGCTGGTTGCTGCGGGACTTGCAATGAGGGAATTTTGATATGTTCACGATAGATTTATTAAAAGGACAGGGCATTCCAATGAAAAGCAGACCGGGGGGAATTGCTATAAGTGCGGTAGCCGTTGCAGTGCCTGTTATTATTGCGGTTGCGATGCTGGGGATTTATCTACATAGCAGAATTATCATATCTGTGGATAACAGAGATATTGCCAGACAGGAGGCTGAGATTGACAAATTGTCTGACCTTATAAAGCAACTGGAGGGACTTGAGAAGGAGAAGGCTGCTTGCAACGGTTACTTGTCGGAAGTTAAGTCTTCTATTGGTAGATACACGCCGTGGTCGCCTGTTCTGGCCACGGTGGTAGAGAATATGCCAAGAACGGTGATTTTAACCGGCCTTGAAGTAAATCAGCGTTCGATAAAGCAGAAGACTCCGAAAAAAGATGACCCGAGCAAGACGGTAGATGTTGATGTTCCCGTGAGGACACTGAGTATGAAGGTTTACACCGGTGCGCAATCTAATGGTGACGAATTGGTCAAAGACTTTCAGTCTCGTCTTCGCTCTTCAGCATTTCTTGGCCCGAGGCTTGAAACCATTACTGTAGCGCAAGAGACCGTCACGCTCGATAAGCAGGATGTTGTTATGTATCAGGTAAATTGCATTTTCAAACCCGGATTGTAGCAGGTTTGGTATGAAGACTTACAAGAAATATTTTACGACTGTGGCACTAATATGGGCGGCATGCTTTACGGTTTTTCTGTTTGCATACCTGCTTGTTCTGGTGCCGCAGGCAAAAAGCAGGAAAATAATTAAAAACAAGCTGTTTGAGAAAAAGCAGAAATATGAGTCCGTGGTGAAAGCTGCTCGAGAGGAGAACAGGACTCAGGCGCAGCAGGAAATCGAGCGGTTACAGGGTCGGCTGGCTGACTTTGTTATGGGTTTCGAGGATGCCGCTAATTTGACATTTGATATAAGTCAAATTGCAGAGCAGACCAAACTTACTGATTTTAGCATCAAAGGTAAAAGCACCGGCACAACATTAACGTTGCTGCCAAATTGCAAATACCTTCACGAGAGCCGTATCGATATCGGTTTTACTGCTGCCGGGTTTAATCAGTTTGCCACATTTTTGAATGCTCTGGAGAGACATCGGCCGGTTCTTTTTGTCGATAGCTTCACAATAGAGCGTTCAAAACAGGCAGAGTCGAGCTGCCAAGCGAGTATGAATGTCGCGGTGTTTGTCAGAAAGCAAAAGGAATTTTAACTGCGATTGACAGCTTCCAGTGCAAGTTTACGGTCTAAAAATGAGAGTAATAACTATAGCAAATCAAAAAGGCGGTTGCGGTAAAACGACAACCTCAGTTAATCTTGCAGCGGCTCTTGCTGAAAGAAGCAAGAAGGTTTTGATAATTGACCTTGACCCGCAGGCGCATACGACTATAGGGCTTGGTTACAATCCTGATAAGCTGACCGCCAGCATTTACGATGTTCTTACAAATGCCCAGACTCCTGTGTCGGATGTTGTAAAGACTACCGGTATTGAAGGGCTTGGTCTGCTGCCGAGTAATATCCTGCTTGCGGGTGCGGAGCTTGAATTGACTCTTGTATTTGGAAGAGAGTTTGTCCTTGGCGAGAAGCTAAATGGAGCGCAGGACCAGTATGATGTATGCATTATAGACTGCCCTCCGTCGCTGGGTATGTTGACTCTTAATGCACTTGTTGCCAGCACTGACGTTATTGTTCCGGTGCAGGCACATTACTACGCAATGGAAGGACTCAAGCAGCTGCTCGAGACGGTCAGCATTATCAGAGAGCGTTTTTATCCGTGCTATGTAAAGATTCTGGGTCTGTTATTAACTTTTGTCGAGGATAGAACTACACTCTGCAGACAGGTGCAGGAGCAGATGAGGGGGTTTTTCGGCGAGCTTGTATTCGGGACGGTTATTCATCGAAACATAAGATTGGCAGAGGCACCCAGTGCCGGGCAGTCTATTCTGGCTTATGCCCCCGATAGCAAAGGTGCGGAGGAATATCGAGCTTTGGCTGAAGAAATAGGCAATAGCGAAGCACAGAAGGAAACGGCAAGCGAGGGCACTTGATAGCTCTAATAAGTTTATAAGGCTTTTGTTACGGGACAGAAATGAGAACGATAGCGATAGCAAATCAAAAGGGCGGATGTGGTAAGACAACTACATCGGTGAATCTTGCGACGGCTTTTGCCGTTTTGGGAAGGCGAGTTTTGCTAATTGACCTCGACCCGCAGGCACACGCGACTTTAGGGTTGGGCTATGAGCCTGACAGTCTGGAGAGGACCATTTATGATACTATTACCAACGCTCAAATTCCGGTTTCTCGAAGGCAACTGCCGCTCTCTAATATAGTGGTGACAACCGGTGTAGAGCGACTGGACCTTGTTCCAAGCAATATTCTGCTTTCCGGTGCCGAGTTTGAGCTGGCGGTCCTGTTTGGCAGGGAATATATCCTCAACGAGCGGCTTAACAATGTCAGCAGTAATTATGATATATGCGTTATAGATTGTTCGCCGTCACTTAGCCTGCTTACCTTGAATGCTCTGGTAGCCAGTACAGATGTGCTAATACCGGTTCAGACGCAGTATTACGCCCTTGAGGGATTGAAGCAGCTTCTTGAGACGATAGAGATAGTCAAGCAGCGATTCAACCCGCGTTTGAGGATTTTAGGGGCATTACTTACGTTTGTGGAGACCAACACGGCACTCAGCAGGCAGGTGCAGCAGCAAATGAGGGAATATTTTGGCCAGTTGGTATTCGATACGGTGATTCACCGAAACACAAAATTAGCTGAAGCGCCGAGTGCTGGTCAGCCGGTCCTGCTGTATGACCCTGTAAGTAAAGGGGCAACAGAGTACAAGGCCTTGGCTGAAGAGATACTGAGCAGCAGAGCTGCAGACCAGACCCAACCTGTCGGGGTCGGCGCCGCTTTAGACCAGGAGAATAACAATGTCAGAGGATAAAAAGAAAAAGTCGGGACTTCATAAGAATATTTCTTCGATTTTTGAGGGGGTGCCGCTGCCGCAACCTGGTAGTTTGCAGCAGCCGCCTCCAGCCCCCGGCGGACCTGCACCAGAGCCTGCCGCAGGTGCGACGCCCAGGCCGTTGCCGCCGCCTTTTCAGGCCCTGCATATTCCGCAGGCAGCGCAAGGTTACGAGGCTGCACGGCGGCCATCAGAGGGTGTTTCTAAAGGGTCGGCTAAAGCTGCTGGGAAAACTGGTGGCCCCAGCCTCTGGCAGCAGATAAAAGATAAGCTGCTGGTGCCGAAACCCGGTGTCAGTGGTTCAAGGCAAAAGGCGATGTTGGTATTGGTGCCGTTGCTCTTTGTTGTTTTTATTTTTGTATTTTTCAAGTGGCTCAATCCGGCGATATCGCCTTCGCAGCCGGTGCGTAAGCCTCAGCCGGTTAAAGTGCCGAAACCTGTTGTTGCTGCCGATACCAAGATTGAATGGGAGATTCCGACTGTTTATCCCAAAAACCTGCGTGACCCGGGTCGGTTAGCCTCGTCAGAACCTATTGTGACCACTCCTGAACCGAAACCTGAGCCAAAGCCTGAGCCTGTAAAAGTGGAGAAGCTGATGGTAAAAGGCATTCTCTATGGCCGGAACAATCCATCCGCCATTATTGGGACCCAGATAGTTCATGAAGGCGACAAAGTATCTGGTATGACCATTGTAAAGATAGATAGGAACAGCGTTGAGTTCGAAAAGAGTGGGGAGAAGTGGAAACAAGGTGTTGAGCCGTAAACTGGTATAAAGAGATACGGTGGTGGTTATCCGTTAATTTTTTACGAGAGGAAACTATTATGAGAAGCTCTGTGAAAAAATATCTGGGAATAAGGTTTTTGGCGGTAGTTGCTATTGTCTGCATAACGGCAGCATCTGCTATTGCCCAGGATATCAATCAGCCGGCAACCGAGGATGCCAATAAACCGGCGGTTGAGGATGTCAATAAACCAACGATTGAGGATGTCAATAAACTGGCGGCTGAGAATGTCAATAAGCCGGCAGAGGAAATGACCCTCGAGCAGCGTTTGAAAGAAAGAATAAGTGTCGACTTCAGGAACACGCCGATTGAGGATGTAATAAGGATAATGGCTGAGCGTGCGAATGTTGATATTGTCAAAAGCCCGAACGTTACAGGCGAGGTAACAGTTACGCTTACGGATGTGCCGCTCGAGGAAGCCCTCAAAAGCATCCTTGCCGTGCACAGCTTTGCTTATGTTCTCAGCGAAAATATGATAAGGGTGGTAACAGCTGCAGAAAAAACCAAAGAAGCTGAAATACCTGAGGTCCTTGTGACCAAGTCATACGAGATTGTCTATGCGGATGTCAAAGAGGTGGTCAAGGCCCTGGAAAAATTCAAGTCAAAGCAGGGAATGGTCGCCTCCATCGAAGGCACCAGCCATATAATCGTTACCGATACCGAAACCAGAATCAGAGACATTACCGCCTTCATTGAGAAAGTTGACCGAATGACGGCGCAGATACTAGTCGAGGCGCGAATCTACGATATAACCAGTAAAGAAAGCTTCGACATAGGCGTGGACTGGTACGCGGGACGCAACACACCTATCACGGACATTACAGAAAAAGACACATATAAGAAAACCAATACTACAACCAGTCTAACCGATACGTATGAAACGACCATAACTGAAACTGTGGATACCGTAGACCCAACAAACGATGGAACTGTTACTGTAACAAAAACGACGCAGAAACCCGCAACGACGGGATATGGCATCACCGATACAGACGAGAGAACTAAGAGCAAGTCAGACACGTGGCATCTGGGTGCAGATGGGAGCCCGTTGCCATTCAGGAAGAGCAAGCCCTATATGGGCGGCCAGTTTGACACAGAAGAAGGCGGGACGCTGCGCTTTGGGGTTCTTAATGATGCGGTTGATATAGAAATGGCGTTAAACATCTTGCACAAACAAGTCGGCGCCAAGCTGCTTGCTAATCCACGAATCTTAGTGCTCGATAATGAAAAAGCCACCATAAACATTACTTCTGAGATACCTTACCAGCGGCTTACCGAGTCGGCGATGGGCGGCTCTATGGGAACCACTGAATTCAAAGAGATCGGTGTTAAACTCGAGGTTACGCCGCACTTAGCCGTCCGCGATGAAATGATTAGACTGCAACTGAAACCTGAGTTTAGTGTTAAAACCAGTGACGTCATCATCACGACTACCGGTGCGGGTGCTCGTTATCCTATACCGGTGGTTGACAAGCGCACGTCTGACACAAAACTATTAATCAAAAACGGCCAGACTGTGGTTCTTGGCGGCCTGAAAAAAAGGGAAACCACGCAGGATATCCGTAAGGTGCCGCTGCTTGGCGACCTGCCGGTTTTGGGAAATTTATTCAGGTCCGAAAGCGAAGATACGGTTGACAGCGAAATAGTCGTCTTCATTACTGTCTGGATTATCAAACAGCCGGTTATGTCACAGGGTGAACAGGATATTTATAAGGTAACCGAGTTCAAAAGCCCAAAACCATCCTACACTGGAGCAGAGAAGCGTCAAGAAAAACAGCAAGATGATGAATCCGGTGCGGACTAACCGGTTTTGCTGCAGCAAAAAGTAATTATCTTTAGTTTCGGCCGCTCCGGGAGGAGGGCGGCCGAAAACGCAAACTATCTTGTATGTAGCCCCGCAAATAAACGGGGCTTTTTTTATGGCCGCACCGATAACGCAAAAATCTCTATTGCTTCTGTTACTCGTCAAATGATGGGTGTCATCCCTTCACTGCGTTCAGGGCAACGTCTGAGGCGCAGCCGAAGAATCTCGCTTACGCAAGCCAGATCCTTCGCTTCGCTCAGGATGACAATTCATCAAATAAGATGTAACAGAAGAAATATTTGTGGCGGTTTAGCTCTGGACAATTAGTCTGGGTTGTTTAGAATGCGGTTGTGATAAAACGTGCCACGGTAAATTTTATTGTTGATTTAATAAGCATAGTTGACCTTTTGGGGCTGGCTTGCACCGGCTTTATTATGAGGTTCATTTTGCCGCCGGGCAGCGGCGGGCGCGGCTTTCGCGGAGGCAGAGGTGTCGCACAAGAACAGATAAGAGAGCTTTGGGGAATGAGCCGGCACGAATGGGGGACGATTCACTTCTATTTAGCGCTTCTTTTTGTTTTCCTGATGATTGTGCACATCATCCTGCACTGGGGCTGGATAAAGACTTACTTCAAGACGCTGTTTGGCTTTTCGCGAGAGGAAAAAACCCCGCAATAACCACCAACTAAGACGTTCGAGGGCAGAATTGCGGGGCTAATTATTAAACTCGACTCTCGATGCTGGATACTCGATACTCGTAACCCACCGTTTCACGGCGGGCTAAATACTGAACGCTATCTGCTTTTGCAGGACAAATCAAGTATCACCTTGAAACATGCTGCAAATCCTTGTTATCAAAGGAGTAATGGTAACTGCAATTCTCATAAGGCACTGTAAAGTCTAAGATTTCTGAAAAATATGGATAACAGGGCACATCATACCCCCTTAAGGACAATTCATCGCGGGTTATGTAAAATGTTCACGTTTTTTATATTTTTAGTAACTCATTGATAAAGAAAGACTTATAGAACAAGAATTTTTATAAAATTGGCAGATAGCGATTTCTTCGGTTGTAGCGTGGTTGTAGGTGCTAAAACAATTTCAAGCCTTTAGAATCTGTTCGGAAAATCCTGTGCCCCAAAGGTATCGAGGGTTCAGGTCCATCCTGCTCTGCTATGGCTTCTAATTTATGGTTTTCACCGGTAGAATCAAAGTATTCATCATCCATCAGTTAATTTTTAATATCGCCTGCATAATCCGCAATCGATGTTGGACCAGCCATCCCGGCAAATAAACGCATTAACCTGCCTGTCCAAAACATTAAACAAAAAGAAAAATGAAGAATACAATCAAAAACAGCAAAAGTGTAGTCATATATGGAGCTGAAACCGTCTCTTAATTCAAAGGCAAATTTGTCTCATTTTGGCTGACGACGTGCAGCCCTAATATATAGATTCACATCATCAAGTGAGCCAACAAAAAATGGTAATTGTTCGCGGTTTCAGCCAAAAAGATGATGACTAAACGACGAATTTATGTTATAATAATAAGTATCAAGAACAGCCAAAAATTATAAATGTTCTAAATTATGGATTTTTTATGAAAAATCCAAATTTTGTGTCTGTGTGATTCAACCGAACAACAGTTTGAGAGCAGAATTCTAAACTCAGACACTGCTGCAGTTACATATAACGGAGGAAAGAGGTCGAGAATGCACAACTCCGTGAAAATCGCTGTTTTGGGTCTTGTATTAACCCTACTTTCGGTCATTGCAGCGGAGGCGGCTTGCCCAATAGGCGACCTTAACGATGACTGCGCGGTAAATTGGCTTGACCTCGACATTATTGCTCACCACTGGCTGGACTTCACACCAGGTCAGGCTGACATAGATGGCAACGGAGTAACCCTGTCTGATTACGCCTTATTGGCCGGAACCTGGCGTGTGGTTGGGCAGACAGGCTCACTGCAAGTTAGCATATCTCCGCCGGAAGCCATCAATGGCGGTGCAAAATGGCGCGTGAATAAGCATCCTTGGCGAAACAGTGGTTTTATAGAAACTAATTTGCCGGTGGATTTTCATACGGTCGAATTTAATGATATTACCGGCTGGAAGAAGCCGACTAACACGATTGTCCAGATTGGCGATGGGCAGACAACTTCTCTCAGCGTGACATATACAAGGCCGTTAGTCATCAGCGAGTTTCTGGCCATAAATGACCACATATTAGAAGACCCCTGCGAACCCGGCGAATTCCCTGACTGGATAGAGATTTACAATCCGACAAACACAACTATTAGTCTGGCTGACTGGTATTTAGCCAACTGGAACTGGGGCAGCCCTAATCCCGACTTAACGGATTGGCAATTTCCTGACGGCGTTGAAATTAAAGCCGGTGAGTTTTTAGTTGTCTTTGCCTCTGACAAAGACATCCGCGACCCGAATGCCCCGTATTTACATACAAGTTTCAAGCTGGCCCAGAATAATGAGTGCATTGCGCTGGTTGCACCAGATGGTCATACCATCGTCCACCAATACACGCCCTATCCGCAACAATTATCTAATACTTCATTCGGCCTGGCGCAATATGATGAGGCATTGGTCCCTACAGGTGCGACTGTCCGTTATTATGTCCCCACCTTGCAAGATGCAGCTCTGCAATGGACAAGCCCCGATTTTAATGATAGTGAATGGGATATTGGCCAGACAGCGCTCGGTTTTGGTGCTTCTTTGGAAGAAGGCAACGTCATCGGTACCAATATGCGCGACCAGATGTTAGGCATTAATGCGACAGTATGGACACGCATCAATTTTTATATCAGCGACCCAGGTTTCTATGATGCGATTACGTTACGGGTAAGATACGAAGATGGCTATATTGCATATCTTAATGGAACCGAGGTGGCCAGAAAGAACTTTAACGGAACGCCGGCGTGGAGCTCGAAGGCTGCATCAAATCGCTCCATCGAGGATTCAAGTTCATTTGAGAGCGTGAATCTCAATGCCTTTTTTTCTTTGTTACGGCCTACTCCTGAAAAGAACGTCCTGGCTATTCACGCATTGAACGATGATGCTTCCAATGAAGACTTTCTTATTCTGCCGGAGCCGATTGTTTCTAAAAACCAGATGACGCCGCAATACTTCGCTACGCCAACACCGTGGAAACCCAATATAAATAGTGCGGCAGGCCAGGTCAGTGAGGTATGGTTTAGCCACGAGCGCGGTTTTTTTGACGCTCCATTCGCTTTGATACTTTCCACCGAGATGACCAATCCTGGTGTCAGGATTATCTATACAACGGATGGTTCCCGGCCTACAGCAACATACGGAAACATATACAATCCGGGTTCTGGGCTTACCATTAACCGAACTATGATTATCCGGGCAGTAGCGGTCAGGCCAGGCTGGCTGGACTCAAAAGTCCAGACACACACGTATTTTTTCCTTAACGATGTAAGATACCAGTCGCCTGCCGGTGAAGCACCTGGACCTAACTGGCCTGCCCCGGGCTACTTTAATGGTCAGCGAATGGATTATGGTATGGACCCAGATATCGTGCTCAATAACCCAACTTATGCAGGGCAGATTATAGATGCGCTCAAGGCCATTCCCACTATGTCGTTGGTGACAGACCTTAAAAACCTGTTTGACCCTTCAAACGGCATTTATGTTAATGCAGCCCAGGAGGGCCGAGCCTGGGAGCGGCTTTGCTCGCTCGAGTTAATCTATCCTTCTAATCCTCAGGGTCCCGGCTTTCCCGACCTCGTGCAGATGCCGGATGCAAATGGCGGATACGGCTGGGATTTACCCACCGATATGCGCGGCGGTTTCCAGATTGATGCCGGCGTGCGAATCCGTGGCGGCTACAGTGTTGTCGGTGACAATCCCAAGCATGCCTTCCGACTTTTCTTCCGCTCCGCTTATGGCCAGGACAAGTTGACATATCCGCTTTTTGGTGATGAAGGCGACAACGTATATGACCATATAGACATTCGTTGCAGCCAGAACTACTCCTGGGCACTGGAAGGCAATCCCCAAAACACCGATGTCCGTGACGTTTTCTCTCGTGATGTTCAGGGTGCTGGCGGTCATCCTTATACTCGAAGTCGCTATTATCACCTGTATATTAACGGTCATTACTGGGGGCTTTTCCAGACACAGGAACGCTCCGAAGCGTCTTTTGCCAAATCTTATATGGGCGGTAACAAGGAAGATTATGATGTGGTCAATTCGAAGTGGTCTGTTGAAAGAAGGATAGTCCCCACTGATGGCGACCGCCAGTCGTACAATCGACTCTATGATGAGACAGTAGCCGGTTTTGGCAGTTTCGAAAGATACTACCGTGTGCAGGGACTTAACATAGACGGTACGCCCAATCCCGGCTATGAGAGACTGCTTGACGTTGACAACCTGATAGATTTTATGATAATTGAGTACTATACAGGCGATAGTGACGGCCCTGGCTCACGATTCCTCAACATACCGAATAACACCTGGGGGGTTTACAATCGTGTGAATCCTGACGGCTGGAAATGGCTCCACCATGATAATGAGCACACCCTTGGAGCGCCCAAGTCCGAAGAGAATATGGTTACGCCGTTCACTACCGCAGGCGCAAATATAGACTATTTCAATCCGCACTGGCTGCACGAACAGCTTGCTTCCTCCAATATCGATTATCGTATGCACTTTGCCGACCATACGAATCGGCT
>Ga0315279_10000452_pt1 | contig 82227 bp, 79 predicted proteins | sample YL17G06_20_MG_FD_203694 | JGI IMG/M metagenome (GOLD analysis project Ga0315279, IMG submission 203694) | Sediment microbial communities from Yellowstone Lake, YNP, Wyoming, USA - YL17G06_20 | ecosystem: Environmental > Aquatic > Freshwater > Lake > Sediment | place: USA: Wyoming | collected...
GCCTGCTGCCTGCTGCCTGCTGCCTGCTGCCTGCTGCCTGCTGCCTGCTGCCTGCTGCCTGCTGCCTGCTGCCTGCTGCCTGCTGCCTGCTGCCTGCTGCCTGCTGCCTGCTGCCTGCTGCCTGCTAAGCAAACACCAGACGGCAGATGGTCACGGCGGCGATGAGACTGACGATATCCGCAAACAGCCCGGACACGACGGCATGTCTCGCCTTTTTGACGCCGACGGAACCGAAGTAAACCGCCAATACATAAAATGTGGTTTCAGTGCTGCCGTACGCCGAGGCCGCGAGCCGGGCAATGAAGGAGTCCGGCCCGTGGGTCTTTATCAATTCCGTCACGATGCCCATCGACCCGCTACCGGAGAGCGGTCTCATAAGCGCAAGAGGAAGAATTTCAGCCGGCATGCCGACTCGCCTGAGGATGGGATCCAGCCAACCGGCCAGCATGTCGATCGCTCCGGCACCACGAAGCATCCCGACGGCCACCAGGATGGCCACAAGGTATGGAATGATACGGACTCCGACCTGAAACCCTTCTTTCGCGCCCTCAACAAAGCTCTCGTATATTTTCACGCCTTTTATTGCGCCGTAGACGGGGATCCCCAGCAGAAAAATCGGAATTGCCCACACGGAAACATGGCTGATAATTTGCTGGATCATTGCTCGTTCCTTCCTCGGCTCGCGCGCTCCACGGAAAAGATGGGCAGTTTCTCCAGGAGTTTGGCGGCCGTTACACCCAGGACCGCAGCGATAAGCGTGGCCGCGAGCGTGGTGCCGATGATGGCGGTTGGATCCTTGGAGCCGGCCGACGCCATGAGACTCACCATAGATGCGGGAATGAGCTGGAGGCCGGCGGTGTTGATCGTCAGAAAGGTACACATGGAATTGGTCGCCACCCCGGGGCTCTTATTGAGCTTTTCCAGGTCCTCCATAGCTTTCAGCCCGAGCGGCGTGGCGGCATTGCTCAGCCCCAACATGTTCGCGGCAATATTCATGAGCATGCTGCCCATCGCCGGATGGTCGGGAGGGATCTCGGGAAACAGTCGTCTCATAATCGGTGCGATAAGACGGGCCACTAGAGCCATGAGCCCCGAGTCGTCAGCGATCTTCATGATCCCGAGCCAGAGTGCCATCACGCCGATGAGGCCGATCGCAATACTCACGGAGTTGCCTGCCGAGTCAATCGCAGCCTTGGTCACGTTTTCGATTTTGCCGTTGATTCCCCCCAGCACTACGGCAACAATAACGAGCGCCAGCCATATGTAATTGAGCATGGTTTGTTCTCCCAAATGAGGGTCAGGCCAAATGACGAGCGACAGTTTTCGAATGACGGGAAAATTGACGATTGCAGATTGACGATTGACGATTGAGCTCCTAAGCCTGCTCTTTCAATCGTAAATCGTAAATCGTCAATCATAAATCCTCAGCTGTCCGCAGCTCGTCATTCCCGGCCCCTTGGCGCATCTTAACATTGGAAGGATATGGATATCCCTACGATTCACCCTCCAGCGATCCGGACCGGCGACACGATCGGAATCATTGCGCCTGCAGGTTCGCTGGAAGAGAGAAGCGCATTCGAGCAAGGTGTCGCTAGACTCGAGGGACTGGGTTTTCGGGTGCGTTTCGATGACCGGATCTTCCAATCACTGCGCTATCTGGCCGGTGATGATGCTGCGCGGGCCAATGAGCTGATGCGCTACTTCGAGGACCCCGGGATAAAAGCGATCCTTTCGCTGCGCGGTGGATTTGGTTGCTCCCGTTTGATTCCCCTGCTTGAAGAGAAACGCCTCAGACCCTACTGCAAGCTTTTCATGGGCTTCAGCGATCTCACTACCCTGCATCTTTATTTCCGGCGGCGCTTCGGCTGGATTACGATCCATGGACCAATGGCCGCTTCCCAAAGTCTCCCTGGCCCCGGCTCCGGCGAGGCAAGTCATTTCCTGTCGCTTCTGACCGACTCGCGTTATCTGCCTTCGTTTTCATTTCCCGAGCTGGAAACGTGGTTTCCCGGCGTTGCGGAGGGCAAACTCGCCGGGGGATGCCTTTCGCTGGTGGTTGCCAGTCTTGGCACGCCTTACGAAATAAAAACTGAAGGAAAGGTTCTCTTCCTCGAAGACTTGAGTGAGCCCCCCTATCGGATCGACCGAATGCTCACCCAACTCCGGCTGGCGGGGAAGCTTGATTCGATAGCGGGTATCCTTCTCGGCAGATTCACGGACTGCGAGCCCACGCAGGGAAACTACACTCTCAGAGAATGCCTCCAGGATCTGGTTGTCGATCTGAATGTCCCAGTTCTGGCCAATTTTCCGGCCGGACACGGTCCGGAAAACTGGGCTCTTCCCCTCGGAGTCAAGATCCGTCTCAATGCCGACTCTCGGCTGGTGGAATTTCTGGAGCCAGCCGTGCGAGAAAAGCAGTAGGCAGCAGGCAGTAGGCAGATTGCCGTTGATACATTGCATTTTCTAACGATCCGTTTCCATTATCTCCGTCTGCCGTCTGCCTGCTGCCTACTGTTTTTCATTCGTCCGCCAGCTGACGACACTCGCAGCCAGTTCGTTCCAGTGACTCTTCCTCGCGGCCAGCACAGGTTGGGGCAGTCTGCGCCCGTCATATAACTCCGTCCACTTCACGTCGCTGCCATCCAGGTAGCGCGAATGGATTCCAAGCGGCTCCATGAGAGCGACTCCGGCAGCCAAGTCCCAGATGTGGGGCCGGGAAAGCATTCCAACGGCGCATCCTCGAGCAACATAGCAGCAATGAGCCGCGATAGACCCTACGCAGAGAAAATCGCCCTTCCAGCTGCACACATAGCTGTTATGAATGCTTTCCGGCACCATAAGATAGGAGTATTCGTCCAGCGGAGCCTCTTCGATTGGCATCAGCTGGCGATTGTTGAGGAAAACGCCATGCGGGTCGCCGTAGTACATGTCACCAATCGCCGGCTGGTAGATAACACCCATGGTAGGGATTCCTTCCACCAGAAATCCGATCGATATAGACCATAAGGGGAAGTCAAAGGAAAAGGGCTGAGTTCCGTCCACAGGGTCGATTGCCCAGGCATAACTGCTTTTTTTACTTATGCTTGTTAGGGTTTCCTCGGCGAGTATCCCGTGTTTCGGGTAGCGGCTGCTCAGACGTTCGACCAGGAAAGCTTCGATTTCCAGGTCTGCATCGGTCACGATGCTCCGGTCTTCTTTGTACTTTTTGCGCACTCGACCGAAGTGCTTCATTCCAATTTGACCGGCCGCGAGTGCGAGTTCCTTTATGAACGATAAGTCCATTTTCTTAACCGTTCTCCCTAAAATCCAAGGGGATCAACTAAGCCCACCGTAAACGAAGTAAAAATAGACTTTACACCTATAAAGCTAGTTTGCTAAAATGATAATTTAGACCAGATTCCTCCCAAGTTGATTGAGACGTCGAGCGGTTCGCAAGCGGATAACTCTTAGTACTTGTGTAACAACCCTTTGAGAGCGACCTTCCTATGAACCTACAAGGTTCCATTGCAAAGCTCCAGAGCAGCGGCGCTCGGTTGTATGTTGTGTTAGCACAGTATTTTATGGAGAATAATCTCATCCGTGACATCTGGCTCGAAATGGCGCGCGACAAGGAGCAGCAGGTTGGGGGCCTGAGGTCGCTGCCTCGATCGTTCTGGAGCGAGATGAGAAAGCGGGCAGATGGGCTTCTTGCAGCCGCGCACTCCTGCATTCCCCTCGCTGAATATTCAAAGGACGAGGAGCATTCCCTACAAAAATGCTTGGCAAAGACCCTCAACTTCGAGGAGCCGATCATCCTCAAGGTCTATGCCCCGCTAATCCGGCAACTTAGAACGGAATGGACAGGTCATGCCCTGGATTTCTACGTCATGGTCAAGGCGCATGTTGCGCGCATTCTGCGAGTGGTTCAGTCCTTCTCGGGGGATCCGGTGCTTGTTCAGCGCGCGGCCACCATGCTGCAAAGCTTCGAAAGGGAAGTGCAAGCGCCTGAGGTTCCATCAGTTCTGGTCATCCTGAAAGCCTCCAACAAGACGGTCTCCAAGAAAATCAGGCAGAGAGCCCGCAAGGTTGCCACCCATAAAACACACGTCAAAACAGCCGCTCGGTCACTACCCCTGGGCAAGCGGACCAAAGGCTTAGCGGCGCACCACAAGCCACTGGTCAAAAGCATCGATCTGTGCCGTCGTCGCGCCCGCCGGTGACTTGTCGGCGGGGAGCAAGATCCATCCCAGGTTGATTTTTCTCCGATCAGTACTCATACTTTGCATCAGAGCCACCTCTATAATGAGTGTGGCGGATCGGAAGCTGCTATCTAAGAGCGAGGAGGATTTCTTGCCGAAGGACCCAACCCCCACGTGGCCGAACCCTGATGAACTCCGCAAGGATATGGAGGAGTTTTTTTCAAAGAAGTATGGCGACAAAGTACGTCTGGGAGTTCTGTGCACTCAGCCGGATCAGGCACGCACTGCGGACGAAGGAACTGAGACGAAGGAAACTCCCCTCAATCTGCAGTTTGATTACCTTCCGCGCGACATCAAGGGTTATCTGGATCGCTTTGTAATCAAGCAGGATATTGCGAAAAAGGTACTGGCAACCGCAATCTGCGACCACTACAACCATATCAAGCGCTGCTCCCACAAGGGACCCTGCAAGGAATACGCCAAGCAGAACATCATTATGCTCGGTCCTACGGGGGTCGGAAAAACCTATCTCGTTCGTACGATAGCCGATCTGATCGGCGTTCCTTTCGTTAAAGCGGATGCGACGAAGTTCTCCGAAACAGGGTACGTCGGAGGGGACGTTGAGGACTTGGTGCGGGAATTGGTTCAAAAGGCGGACGGCAACATCCAGTTGGCGGAATACGGCATTATTTACCTGGATGAGATCGACAAGATCGCGACCCCATCGAACATTTTAGGCAGGGACGTAAGCGGAGGAGGTGTCCAGCGCGGCCTCCTGAAGCTGATGGAAGAAACCGAAGTCAGTCTGCGTACTCCTTTCGACCTGACCTCCCAGCTTCAAGCTGCGATGGAGTTCCAGTCTAAGGGCAAGGTCAGCCACTCGGTTATCAACACCCGCCACATCCTATTCATCGTCAGCGGAGCCTTCAACAGTTTGACCGATATCATCCGCAAGCGCCTCGGCGCCAGGAGCATCGGATTCATGGCGCGCGGCGGTTTGGCGCAGAAAGAAGACTATCAGGCATTCGCCAAGAGCACCGATTTCATCGAGTTCGGATTCGAATCGGAGTTCATCGGCAGACTGCCGGTGATCGTGAGTTGCCAGGAACTGAGTGTTGAGGATCTCTATCAGATCCTGAAGCACTCGGAGGGATCCATAATCGGGCAGTATGCTCAAGCATTCGAGGCTTACGGCATTCAGGTCACCTTTGCGGACGAAGGCCTTCACCGGTTGGCCGAAATTGCCTATGAGGAACATACAGGCGCCCGGAGCCTTGTGGGTGTCTGCGAGCGGACCTTCCGAGAGTTCAAATACCATCTGCCGCATTCCAGCGTAAGGCATTTCGGCGTAACGGCAGAGTTAGTGGATTCTCCACAGACTGTGCTGGATAAGGTTCTCGCCGACTCTAGAGCAGATCAACTGGTCTCGCTGGATGCGGACTTCGTAAATCTGGCGGATGCGTGGTCGCAGCGTAATGGCATCGAAATCCGGCTCCAGCCCGAGGCGGCCCGAATGTTGAGCCAAAGGGCCCTCGAGAGTGGCCAAAAAGTCGAAGACATCTTTGCGCAAGTCCTTAAAAACTATGAGTATGGCCTGAACCTGATAAGGGAAACGCAAGGCATCAACAAGTTCGAAATCACGCCGGAAGTGATACGGGAGCCTCAGGCGACACTCGATCGTTGGATTCGCGCCTACTACGTCTTCAAACAAAAGTAAGTTCTTAGAGGTCTTCGAGGTCTTTGCGGTCTATTTTAAAAGCCAACCTCGAAGACCTCCAAGAAATCCAATTTACGGCCGATAGTGGCGGCACTGGTAAGTGTTTCGAATGGCAAGAGCCCGCTCAATGTCGCACTGAATTTCAGCCTTGGTTTTTCCCCAGAGCGGGCCCAGTAGTTGATCTTCCGGGGCCAGCCCAAAGAGACGTTCAATTCGAATTGCCGGGTTGAGCTGTTCCAAGAACTCCACTACCAGGTCAAGATAATCCTTGTATGCGAGAAGCGGAAACGGATTGTTTTGATATGACCTCCCCATGGCCGTGTGCCGGACGACGTGCAGATGGTGTAGCTTGAGAAAATCAATGCCGAGATTCGAGATCGCTCCCGCCATAGCAAGCATCTGTTCACGGCTCTCCCAGGGAAATCCAAGGATGAGGTGGGTGCAGAGCCAGATTCCCAGCGGCGCGCTCTTGGATACCTATGCCATTTTAGTCACGGGGACCGATATCAGATCTCGATAGATCAGCATCATCCCTGAGGAAGCCATGCGAGGTAAACTGTTGCAGGGATCATCGCTGGTGGCGCATTTCGCCGGCTGGGAGGCCATTTTGTCGCCATAAACCGTCCTTCTGGCGGTGGCAAACTCCGTCGGAATCGCATTATTTTTCAGAACGATTCCCCCCGGAAGGCATCCTTGGCGAGCCCTGTGCAATCCCTGCGCGCGGAGTGACGGACAATCATCGGGAAAGATTTTGCCTCCTGGAGGAATGACAATGGCATTGATCAAGGCAATAGGGTTCATGGCCGCGTTTTCTCTCACGGCATTTGCAGCCGCTCAGAGCACAGAGGAAACTGCCCGCGAAATCGAGGCGATGTTGATCGCTCCTTGCTGCTGGAGCCAGCCGGTATCGCAACACTATTCCGAGGCAGCGGATCAGATCCGCAAACAAGTACGCGAGTTGCTGGCGGCCGGCAAATCGAAGCAGCAAATACTGGATTACCATGTATCGGTCTACGGGGAACGTATCCTGGCGAGCCCTCGTCCCCATGGGTTTAATCTTCTGGTTTATATCTTACCGCCGGCAATTCTGCTGATCGGTGCGACCTCCCTGGTCATTCTCCTCAAGAAATGGACTACGCGTCTACCTGATGAGCAAGAGTTTAATACTGCTTCAGGTCCCTTGGATGAGCGGTATGCCAGCCGCGTGGAGAGCGAACTTCGCGAACTGCAGTGAGGCCCCCCTTTGGTGGCAGTAAGCGAATTGGACCTGGATCAGGCGCGTGCGCGGTAGTCCTGGAGGAATTGTCCCCTGTGACAAGATGCTTGACGGGGAATGGGAGGTGATGCCGCATGTCGTCACGTACGATAACAGATCCACAACTCGGACCGCGGGCAGAAACGGATGGGACAGGTGAGGCTGGAGTCAGACCGTCATTGTCCTGCCTGCTACTGTCTTTTCTGAGATTGGGTGCCAGCGCGTTCGGCGGCCCGTCAATGGTCGCCTATATCGGCAAGATGGCGGTGGAGAAGAAGAACTGGATGAGCCAGGAGTCTTTTTTGGATGGCGTAGCTCTCTGCCAGCTGATACCCGGCGCGACCGCAATGCAAACATCGGCCTACGTGGGACTGAGAACACGCGGGGTCATGGGGGCGGCAGTCAGTTTCATTGGATTCGGTTTCCCTGCTTTCCTGCTCATGATGATCCTTTCAGCCTTATATGCTCGCACGCACAGCCTGCCGGTTGTGGATTCGGTATTTAAGGGGCTTCAGGCAATCATTGTTGCCATTGTCGCGAATGCAGTCGTGCTGTTTGGGCGTAATGCGCTGAAGAACTCAAGAGACGTGGTCATTGCCGTTCTTGCTGCCCTTATGTTCGGATTTGGGGTCAATCCGATCTGGGCGCTCCTGATCGCTGCTGTTTTGGGGCTCGCGCGAAATCCCAAAACGCCCGTTCGACGGTCACTGACTGAATCGCCGGGAAGATCCCGCTTCCCCACAGTTCTCTTGGTTCTCGTTTCGGCCGCCGCCGCGGGGTTCGGCCTGCTGTTCCGATTCCAACGGAAGCTTTTCGACCTCGCTGCGCTCATGTCTATGGTAGACCTGTCTGCCTTCGGGGGCGGGTTCGCTTCCATCCCTCTCATGTTTCACGAAATCGTTCAGGTGCGGGCATGGATGGACGGCTCGACTTTTTTGAATGGAATCATCCTGGGTCAGATTACTCCGGGTCCTATCGTAATTACAGCGACCTTCGTGGGCTACGCGTTGCATGGCCTGGCTGGAGGGCTTCTGGCCACAGTCAGTGTCTTTTTGCCCTCTTTCCTGCTGGTGATTGGAATTGCGCCCTTGAGCGGTCGCTTGTTTGCTTCGCCTTATATCAACAAGGCTCTCGGTGGCGTTCTGTGCTCGTTTGTCGGCCTTCTATTAACTGTTACTGTTCGATTCGCCCTGAACGTTCACTGGAATCTGGTTCACATCATTCTCAGCGGCGCCGCCTTTGGGGCTTTGCTCTTGAACGTCGATATTCTCTGGGTAGTCCTGGTTGGGGGACTGATCTCAGCACTAGCCAGCTAGGCTTCGCGGGATTCACGCTTCCTGGTGCCATCCAAGGCAGGAAGGCGAGATCGAAGGGCGTTTGCGGCTACCTTTGAATCTCTCGGTCACTTTCTAATCGTATGCCTCCACTCGAGATGGTGGATCATACTGTAGGCAAAATCGTAAGCCTGCTATTCGCTAATGAAATTCTCGGGATCCACATTTCCTAGCTTCCTCTCCCCGCCCAATTGCACTTTGCTCCTGTTTTGGCGCCCACGACTCTCACGATCGATCCGGGAACCTCTTGTCATCTCCGGTCGGCGAGAAAGAAACACCCACGGAGCGGAGCTAGATTATGCAATCACCTTGATTCATGGCTGTCTTCGCCAGTCATTATGGTTAGAGTCATCATGCGCCTCCTTCACCGAAGTTTTGTTCCCAGTCACCGAGCATCTTTTCGATCCACCCCGTAGGGAAAAACAGCCAGTTGGGGCCAGCTGAGGCGCTCTCTGTGACGGACGCCGTTCAGTCCTTTCGGGCCTCTGCTCCACCCCGGCCATGCTCCGGTTGCCCGAAGTGCATCCCGACCTGAGCCCGCATATACTGCCCGCCGGGGCTCGCGACTGCCGCAGCGATCGCGACAGGCTTAATTTCCTCCTGCCGAAACGCTCCTCCCGGAAATCGGGGCCGCCTCCGTGACGGCGAAGATCAGACGGAAAACCAGGATGGCTGCGGATCCGATGAGAGCAACAGCGAAACCGACCTCGAGCCCCGTGTAAGCCAGTCGTGTCAGGCTCGTCAATGCCGTTATCTTGACGAACATCAGGATGCCGGATATGGCTGCGATGCTTAGGCCGACCGCCACGGCCAGATGGAGCCAGCGCTGCATCCTGAGCCGCCGGCCGGCGGTGTTCGCTCGCAACAAAGCCACTGCCGCGGACACCGCAAAGACCAGCAGAGAGATCCACGCATGATTTGCATTTAGAGTGAACCGCCGGATCGCAATATAACTCAGCCATTCGGCCGAAGTTGCCAGACTGCCAAATGCGGCAAGACCGGCTGCCACGAAGGCCAGCGCCGCAACGGCGGCTGCGCGCTGCCGGATACCAAAGCGCCGGACCAGCAGGTCTTTGAGTCCGAGACCTGCCATTAGCAGGAGAACAACCACGAGCAGGCTGTACACGAGAGGCTTGAGCCACACCTCACGCAATGCTCCCGACCGCACCCAGAAGGACGAGATCGCAAGGATCTCATGGTTCGGCATCCAGTGGGGACGAGCGTCATCGCCGCTGAACGGCTCCGCGAGCACAGCCCCCTTGAAGACCGGCGATTCGGCGCGGTGACAATCCGTGCACCCTCCAGCACCGAGCGCGGCTTTTGCAGGGGCAACGTCGTGCGAGAACTTGTAAACGGAAGCGTAAGCTGTCGCCTCGTACTTCTCATGCGGCAGATCGCGGAACTCGCTCGACGGATACCAGGCCCGGCTGGCCGAGACCCATGCCAGCCGCCGTCCGGCCATCGGGAATCCGGTCGCCGCCAGGTATGCCCGCGTGGCCGAAAGCAATGCATCGATTTCAGCGGGACGGTTCACCTCGATGACGCCGTCCTTGTTGTCATCGGTAATGATTGCCAGTTCCGCGTACTTGTTCTTCGGGTCAGACCGGTGCTGAGTCCACATCTGAAAGAAGTCCTTCATAAAGAGCTGGTTCAACCCCGGCTTTCCCTCCTCTTCGAAATCCATCCATGTGCTGTGGACCCGATTGGCCGGGTAGATCTTGCCCTTGTAGAGAATGAGCGTCGGCCGGGTGATGTTGGTGGGTTCGTCCTTTGCGGTGAAGAGCTCCAGTTCGCCATAGTGGTTCCAGAATGCCATTTCCTGGTCGTAGAAAGTCCAGATATGCTTCGGCGGCGGGGTGATGCGCGGCGCAGGATTGTAAATGTCGCTTGCCTGAACCAGCGCACTCTTTACGGCTCGCGTGGGGATATGGCAGGTCCGGCAGGAGATCTTGTCCATGTGCAGCGGCGGCAGCCAGGCATGGTTTGCCCTGGGGGCGTTGCGCCAACCCTCGAGGTGGCAGCTTTCGCAGGTCCGCTCCGTGACCATCACAGTCGGAATTGCTTGCGTGTCAAGATGATTTTCCAGCCTACTCTATCTCAGAGGGCAAGCCGCAGTGTGGTGTGCCGTGCAACGTCCTGGAAGATGGAGTCACGCGAAAACAAAAGGGCATCGGCGTCGAGCGCACACTGGGCCACGTGTGCGTCCGGGGTTGAGATTGAAAGACCCTTTTCACGACATTGGCGGCGCAGTTCACCCACGCGAATCCAGTGGTCGCGGGCATCTTCGCACAGGGGCAGTTCCTCGAGGAATCCAATCAGCGCCGCGCGCTCGCGGGGCCGGTGAGCCCCGCTGACCAACTCAGCCACAACGATGGGCGGCAGCTTCACGGTACCCTGCTTCAGCGCATGGTCAAGCGGCGGAATTTCCTGTCCAGCGAAATAGTCTATCCAAACGGAAGTGTCAACGACCACGCCGCTCACGCGATTCCTCCAGATCGACCTGCAGAGAGATCTTGCCTCGCAGCGCTTGCGCCTTCTCAAACGCACGTGCCTGCCGTACACGCCGAAGGCCCTCGACGAGTGTCTCGGTGATTCCCTTCCCTGTGACTTTCATTGCCTCCTGCAGAAGATCGTCCGGCAAGTTTGCCGTGATTCGTCTTGTCATGATGATAATACTAATGTTGATCATGATCGGTGTCAACATGACTGCGGCACTGCGCTCTGCTGTGTGGGTTCGACAACCGGTGGCTCGAATTCGAGGCGTCGGTCGAAAAAATCGACCGATGCGGTAATCTCTGGTTGCTGGCGTGTCTCTACCCGAGCCACGGCGGAGCCGTAACAGCCAAGTCCCAATGCCCGTGGGGCCACAGGGTCTGTTCGCCACGCGTTCGCCCCACAGGCCAAATGCGATCCGGCTATTGCTGGTGAAGCTCTTGAACGCGCAAGGCGCGACCCTCAGAGCGGGAGGGCTAGACATGAACGACGGCATGCCGCTGTTGGATATTGGATCCTATGTGGCTGCCTGCTACGACCCTCGCTTCGGAGGCGGTGATGATGTTCGGACCCCTCGCGCACCATCGTGACTCCGCACTGGGGACACCTCGTTTCGCGGCACGGAGTGCCAGGCTGATGGGGCGCCTTCCGGCCGCACTTCAAACAAATGCAGTTGCCTTCCGGCCCGACACCTCCACCGTGTCTTTGTCTCATGGTCTACCTCTCTTTAAGGCTTGCCGGAATTCTTTTCGCTGAAGGATGCAAGAGGCGGGGCTGACCGCCCTGCGCGGTTCTCTTCACCGCTTCTCGTGATCGCCGCATGCGTGGAGATGGCCCCCGCTGCACAATTCTCCATTGGTGGCCAGGCTGCCTGCGAGGTAAGTCTTGACCATGGCTTCGAGCTCTTGCCCGGCGACTCCGGCCACCACGCGAATGCCGAAATGTTCGAACATCTGCGCCGCCCGAGGCCCGATGCCTCACGATTCCCCCACGGAAGACATCCTTGGCGAGCCCCGTGCAATCTCTGCGCGCGGAATGACGGACTATCATTGGGAGAGATTTTGCTTCCTGGAGGAATGACAATGATGAGTCGACCTAATGATTCTACCCAAGTGCGTCTGCCACGCTGCCGTTGCAGGCCCCGCCAACCGGCAGTATGATAAGAAAAAAGGGAGGGAGAGATGCTAACTTGGAGAATACTCCGTATTTCACTCATCCTCGAAACCGCAGTTTTTATAATGATCCTGCCCGTTCAATTCCTTCGCGCGGGCGAATCCTGGGAGAAGAAGACTTATACCGACTGGACGGCATCGGAAGCGCTGAATGTACTTATGGACTCGCCTTGGTCAAAGATCGCCATCGTCCAGGAGGACCCTGCCAGCTTTGATACGGCACCTACACCTATGGCACTATCCAATCGCCCTCTGCCCGGAGAGAAGTGCGCATGCTGTGGTCCGCAGGGTAACGCTGGTGCTGCCGGTAACAGCGGCCTGCTTGGCGCAACGCCCGCCACGGCGTCCGTGCCAGTCAGGCAAGTAATCTACTTCAGGGTCCTGTTCTTTTCGTCGGTTAAGGTGCGTCAGGCATTGGCCCGCCTGGCTCAGCTCAACGGGGAATCGGTGCCCCCGCAGACCCTCAATCTGCTCCGCAGTCCGCTCGCGGCCTATGTGATTGCGGTTGCCGGCCCCTTCACGGGCGCCTTCCAAAACGAATCACTCGAGAGCATGAAGGCTTCGACCTGCCTGCGCTCCAGGAAGAGAGCCGGAGCGAAGTTCGCACTCAGTGGCTTCATCTCGCCGAATCAGCGCACCGACGGGATGGCGCTCTTTATCTTCCCGCGCGGCGCGGAAGGCAGATCCCCATTCGATGCCGCCGATGAACAGGTTGAGTTCGCGACGGGCGAAGGGAGATACAAGATAATGGCCTCTTTCAGGATCGACAAGATGATTGTGGACGGGGCACTTGACTTCTGACCATCGCGTCAAAATATCCGGTTGTGTTTGCTTCCAGAACTGCGGAGATCGGTTGTCGACAAATGTTCCTTCCAACCTCGTCGGGTGTGCCATGTGGACTGGGTGCGGGATGGGAACCGCCCCCGAAATCACCTTCCCTGCACGGTGGCAGGGCTCAGGTTCCCGATACTCAGGTCGAGGGCGATCGAAGCGATGGTGGCCGAGCGCCGGCTCTGGTAAAGCAAGGACTGATTGGTCAGCAGCGCCGATTCGGCGTCCAGGACGAAATTGATCACGCTGCGTCCGGCTTCGAACTTCCACCGCTCGTTCCGCAAGACCTGCTCCGCTTCGCCGACCGACTCGCGCAGGCTACGTTCGCGGCTCAGCGCGCTCTTCAGATCCGCTTCCGCCGATGCCACTTCGCGCCGGATTCGCAGGCGCAACTGTTGCTCGGCGAGGCGGGACTGTTCCCATTGCGCGAGCGCGGCATCGGACTGTCCCTTCCGGCGCCCGCCATCGAACAGCGGGAAAGATACATGGGCCCCCACCAGCCAGTCGGTGACTGCGTTTCCCGGCGATCCAGCCGGAGGATGAAGGGACGGCAGCAGGTTCCCGATCAGAGTCGCAAAACCCTGCGGCGTGTTTGAACCGTACTGAATGGCCGAGGCGCGGAAGTCGATTCTCGGCCAGGCCGAGCGCCGGATCGCCTCAATTTGCCGTTCGGCGGCGAGAGTTTCCCGCCCTTGAGCTCTCAATTCGAACCGCTGCGAGATTGCGGTTTGAGCGGCCTCTGGCGGGGCGGTTGCAGCAGGTTCAGCTGGAGCCTGATAGCGAAGTCCCCCCAACTCGCCTTCGAGGCCCATGGAACTCGCCAGAGCGCTCATTGCGGCGCGCCGCCCGGCCTCGAGGGTCGCCAGGTCGCTTTCGATCTGGGCGATGCGCGTCTTTACCTTCAGCGCGTCGACCGGCACGGCGCGCCCCGCCCCGACGAGAGCGCTTGTTTTCTCGAGCAGCGCCTGCAGGCTCTTCCGCCTCGACTCCGCGGCTTCGATGAGATCCTGGTATGTCTCGGCCTGCAGGTACAGGCGGGCCACCTCGAAGATCACCTCCTGGCGTCGCCGTTCCGCAAGCTCCGATGCGGCCTGCACGCGCTCTTTAGCAGCCTGAATTTCCAATTCGGTGCGGTGGAAATCCCAGACCATGTACTTCAGCTCGATGCCGCCGGCATAAAGAGTGCTGTCGTAGCGCACGACATCGGGAGGTGTGCCGAGGGGATACCCGCGGTCAAAGCGGCTCCGGGCGAGATCCGCTGAAAGGTCTAGTTGGGGCAGCAGACTGGAGCGCGTGCTCGTTACCACCGCCTCCCGCCGGCGGATTTCCGCGACGGCGGTCTTCAGCTCCGGACTATGTTCCAGGGCGTATTCAACCGCTTCGAGCAGCGTCCACTCTTTCACGGGCGCCGAGGGCGCCTGGCCCCATGCAAAAGGAACCATCAGGGCGAGCAGCCATGCCGAATGCATTCTCATAGTAAGCACCTCATGCCTGGTCCTGGGGCGCGCGCATCTCTTCCGGCAAACCATGGCCGGATTTGTTCGCGTAAATCAAATGGTAGGCCACGGGGATGACCAGCAGGCTCATCAACGTGGAGGCGAACAAACCGAAGATGAGCGACCAGCCCAGCCCGTTGAACACTTCGTCCCGCGTGATCGGCCAGGCGCCGAGCATCGCGGCGCCGGAGGTGAGCAGGATCGGCCGGAAGCGCACTGCGCAGCTCTCCAGCACGGCCTGCACGAGGCTGCGCCCGCGCGCCAGGGCCCGGTGAATGAAATCCACGATGATGATCGAATTCCTGGTGACGATTCCCGACAGGGCGATTACCCCGATCAGTGCCGGCGAACTGAAAAACCGGGGATTGGCGTAGCCGCCGACCGGGTGCGTCCCGAGAAGATTCAGCAGCCAGTAGCCGGGCATCACCCCGATCACCATCAGCGGGATCGCGAGCATGACCACCAGGGGGAGTCCGAAAGAACCCGTCTGGTTGACGAGGAGTATGTAAATGCAGATGAGCGCGCCGAGAAATCCCCAGCCGAGGTCGCGGAAGATGTGGATGGTCAGCCGCATTTCGCCTTCATCCCACCATTGAACGCCGATCCCGTCGGGCACGGCCCAGGGCAGGCCTCCGCCTTTGTCCATCAATGTGCGTCCTTCGAGCGGGCGCGGCGTCGCGGTTCGCTCGGGGTGGCCAGCGGCGGCGAGCTCCGCGGCCGTGCGTTGATCGGCGCGTATGTCGATGATTGTCTCGACGGGAGGCCTCCCGGCCATCTCCGCCGTTAGGTACACCACACGCTCCAGGTTTCGGTGATAAATGGTCTTTTCCTCCGGCGCCTGCTCCCAGCGGCCCAATTCGGAAACCGGCGCCAGATTGCCGCGCGCCCCCTTGACGAAAACCCGGGACAAGTCCTGGGGGCTCGAGCGCTCGGATCTCGACATCCAGGCGACGACCTGCAGAGGTTCGCGCTCGCCCGGAGATGAAACGCCGGCGGCAGGCGTGCCCGCCAGCAGCATTCGGACCGTGCGCGCCACGTCCTCGGTTGAAACGCCGTTGAGTGCCGCCTTCTCTTTGTCCAGGGTAAACACGTACTTCGAGGTGTCCTCTTCCACTGTATCGTCCACGTCCACCACGCCGGGTTCGCGCCGGAGCCGGTCCTTGACCAGTCGGGCCGCCTCCATCAGCTTGTCATACGGTTGGTCGGGACGGCCGTAAACAGCGGCGACGAGGGTGGACATCGTAGGCGGCCCGGGCGGCAGTTCGACGATCTTCAGTTTGACCCCGAGGCGCCCGGCGATGGCGGTCAGGTCGTCCCGGATTCGCAAGGTTACTTCATGGCTGGTGTGCAGCCTCTCGGTCTTGTGAATCAGGTTGACGCGAATGTCCCCTCTGTTCGGGGCGTTGCGCAGCTGATAGCGGCGGGCAAGGCCGTTGAAGTCTACGGGCGCGGCGGTACCGACGTAAGACTCGAAATCCGTCACCTCGGGTAGCGCCCGCAGATAGTCCTCGAAAGCTCGCGCGGCGGCGTCCGTGCGCTCCAGCGTGGTCCCGGCCGGCAGGTCGAGCACGAGCAGGAACTCGTCCTTGTTATCATTGGGCAACTGCTTCGGGCGCACGCGCCGCGTGGCGACCAGGGAAAGGCTCGCGACGAACGCCAGGAAAATCACAAACAAGAACGCGTAGCCGCGCCATCTCCTGCGTAGAAACGGCTCCAGGATCGGGCGGAAAAAACGATATGCCCGGGTTTTGGTCACATCGAAAGAGCTTTCATCGCCGGCGGCGTGTTGTCCATTTCGATACCGCCGCCGCAGCACGTAGTAGGCCAGCCATGGGGTCACCGTGAAGGAGATGATCATCGACATGAGCATGGTCACAGGAACATTTACCGCCATCGGCCGCAGATAATCGTGCATCTCCTCGGTTACAAAAAACAGCGGCGCGAAGGAAATCATGACGGCCAGCGTCGCCGCGATCAGCGGCGGACGAACCTCATTCACCGCTTCGAGCACGATGTCCTTGGTTGCCTTGCCGGCCATGTCGAAATGGCGGTGGATGTTTTCCACGTCCACGATCGGATCATCTACGAGCAGGCCGAGAGAGACCGTGAGCGCGAACAGCGTGACGCGGTTGATCGAAAAACCGAACATGTAGTTCAGCAGGAGGGTGAGGCCAAAGACGCACGGCACTGCCACGGCCACCACCAGCGAATCCGTAAAGCCCAGGGCAAAGGTCAATAGTGCGATGACGACCGCGATGCCGACAATCAGTCCCTCGGTCAACTCGTTGACCTTGTCGTTTGCCGTCACCCCATAATTGCGCGTGATGGCGACCTGCCCGCCGGCAGGAAAAATCTCCTGCTTGATACCCTCCATGCGCGCGATCAGGGCGCGCGCGACCGTGACGTTGTTCGTTCCCTTTTGCTTGGCAACGGCAATCGTCACCGCCGGCTGCGCAAAAAACGTTCCCGCACCCGCCGCCGCGCCCACCCACGACCCGGCTGCCTCCGGCTCCTTGCGCGGATAGGTCCAGGCCGGGCCCTGGCTGAAACGAACATAGCTGGTGTATTCGCCGGGGCCGTCCGTCACCCGGGCGACATCGCGAAGATAGACCGGCCGGTCCCCAAAAACACCGACAACCAGGCCTTCCACTTCAGCTTTGTTGGAGAAAAGCCGTCCGGTTTCCACCGTATATTCACGATCGCCGTGGCTGAATGAACCCGTCTGGAGGTTGGCGCTGGAAACCGAAAGCGCGCGCGAGATTTCCAGAGGCGCAAGGTGGAAGCCCGCCAGCCGCTCGGCGTCCAGACGGACGATCACCTGCCTGGTCCGTCCGCCCACGACCGAAGTGACGCCCGCGTTGGGCACGGCCTGAAGCCGGTCGGCGGCTTCCTCCGCGAGGCGGCGCAAGGTGTAGTCGTCAATGTTCTGTCCGGTGAGGGTGAATGCAACGATGGGGACATCGTCGGTCTCCACGGGCTTGACCACCGGGCCGGCGACGCCGGCCGGAATGCGGTCCGCGTTCTGCTGAAGCCACTTGTACAGCTTGACGTAGCTGCGTTCGCGGTCCTGCCCGACATAAAAGCGAACCGTGACGATGCCGCGTCCCGGCATGGAGCGCGAGTAGACGTATTCAACACCGTCGATCTGATAGAGATAGCGCTCAACCTTGGAGGTGAGCAGGCTTTCGACCTCGGCCGCCGAGCGGCCCGGGAACGACAGGAAGATGTCTGCGGCCGGAATAACGATCTGAGGTTCTTCCTCGCGCGGCGTAACCAGCAGGGCGACTGCTCCCGCCGCTATGGAGAACAAAATCAGAATCGGCGACAGGTGAGAGTGCAGGAACTTGCGGACGATTCGGATTGTGGCGCCATCATGTTTGCCGGTGCTCATCTCGGACCTCCGGCGGAATTGCGCAGCGCCACGACTTCCCCGGCAACGAGGCCGCTGAGAACTTCCACCTTGTCCCCGAGGCGGCGGCCGGTCTGCACCGTTCTGCCCGAGAGGCGCCCGTTTTCGACGACTTCAACCAGCTCGAGTTGTCCGGAGCGCGAGAGCGCGGCGGCGGGAACCAGGATCGATTTCTCGGGAGCGCGTGGCAGCAGGACGCGGGCAAATAGGCCGGGGAAGAGTCCCGAATCGCGAGGCAGCGAGAAGCGGGCCAGCACCGTTCGGCTGGCCGGGTCGGCCGAGGGAACGATCTGCTTCAGTTCCGCGGCGAACCGGCGGTTTTGCGCATCGATTCGCACGGCGTAGCGGCCGCGCAAATGCAGCAATGGCATGTCTTCCTCGCGCACAGCCGCCTCCGCCCACAGACGTCCCTGCTCGTACATGGTCAGGAGCGGGCGGCCCGGCGCGGCGACGTCGCCGACCTCTGCCAGCTTGTCGATAATCACCGCTGGGTACGGGCATCGGATCTCCGCATAGGAGAGCGCCACCTCCGCTTCCCGTATCGCTTCCTTGAGACGGTCCACGTCGGCGGCGGCTGTACGCAGCCGCGCGTCGGTTTGATCGAACTCCGAACGCGGGATCACGGACTTCTCGAAGAGTCCTTTGTCGCGATCATATTCGCTTTGCGCCAGATCCTGGACAGCCTCGGCTCGCCTGAGGCTCTCGCGCGCCTGGACCAGGCGGGTGCGGAGGTCGCGGTCGTCGAGTTTCACTAGCAGATCTCCTGGCCGAACCTCCTGGCCTGCCTGGACCGCGATCTCGACGATGTTGGCGGTAAAGCGAGCCGAGACCGTGGTCTTGAATTCAGGCTGGATGGTGCCGGCGGCTTCGGAAACGGCCGGTATGCTTGTAGCCTGCACCGTGTAGGTAGAGTATTCGCTCTGTTTCTCGCGAGACTCGGCCTGCACCCTCTCAAGGCCGTCAATCCTGCCTTTGCGAAACGCTCCACCCAAGAAAAGCATGAGGATGACGATCGTGGACACAGGCAAAACCACCCGCGTGGCGATCTTCAGTAGACCGAGCATATTTCCTCCTTCAGGGACCGAACCGTTGCGCCAACCGGTGACCTGGCAAACTGAGCCAATAGAGTCGAACACGGCATAAGCACCAGTTTTGACAGCATTGTCATTCCTGAAACGCCGATCATGGGAGCACTCCGAAATATCCTGCGGCCGCGCCGATTGCGAGGACGAACGCCGGATGCCATCTCAGTTTTCCCAGCAACAGCAGCGAAAGACCGCAAACCAGGTATCCGCGCCAGGACATGAGCGCGCTTCTGCTCAGCAGCAGAGCCGCGCTCAGGATCAGCCCCGCGACGGCCGGATTCACTCCCGAGAGGAAGCGTTGCGCCCGATGGAAGACCGGTTGGCGAACAATATCAAAGCAATCACAACCAGCTCAAGTCCAGCCACCGCCCCCCTGGCAACGCCTACATAACCTCCAGTAAATGAAGCAGTATCTGCACTGCGAAGAACCACATGATGAATGCAAAAGCAACCTTTACAAAGCCGGGGCTCGCCTTTACGGTGACGTGAGAGCCGATCGCGGATCCGATGGTGGCGGCAACGGCGGTGACACCGATCAGGTAATAGTCCACGTGCCCGACGGTGAAATGGCCGAGGGTTCCCACAATGGAGCTGATGGTGACAATGAAGGAATTGGCGCCAGCCGCCTTTTGAGCGGGGTAGTTCATGTACAGTACAAGGAAGGGGAAGATGATGAGGCCCCCGCCCACTCCGATGAGGCTGGAGAGCACGCCCACCGCGAAAGAGAAGACGACGATAAGCGCGGCCAATCCTGACGAAAGGCGTCTGATCGGCAGATTCTTTTCACTCTTGGTCGACAGGATCATCAGGAGGCCCACGCCGAAGAGGAAGCCGGAGAAGATGCCGAGGAGGAGATCCTTGGGCGCAATGCTGCTGAGGAGCGCCCCGAGAAGGGACCCTGCAATGGTGCCGGGAAGAAAGAGCGAGCAGAACCTGAACTCCACCAGCCGGTTTCTCGCGAAGACGATGGTGGCGACAAGGGCGGTCACGAGGTTCAGAAAGAGAGCCGTGGAAATGGCCGCGCCCACTTCCAGGCCAAGCATGACCAAGACGGGTGTATAGAGCGAACCGCCTCCCTTGCCGAACATGGAGAAGACGGCCGAGATCACCAGCACCACGAGAAACGCAAAGAACATTGTCGTATTCATGGGAAACCTCGAAAACCGACCGGGCAGCCTTGAGCCTCAGCCGCGCGGCGGGAAACGCCCGGCTCGCGGCTGCCGCCACGTCGCAGGGGTTGTGGGCCGAGTCGGCCGGTAGAACCTAGCTCCCAGCCCATAATCCCCGGCGAATTCGACTATCGTAACGATCAGGTTCAGACACGCGCCGGCCCAGCTTTGTCGCTTCGAGTTGGTTGTGCTGATGTGCCATTTGGAATCAGTGGCTGAAACCGGAGCATGGGATACAGACCGGCTTGCCGTCCCGGAAACGGAGGTACCGCTCGAAGACATACTCACCGCAAATCGAGCAGGCCGTCCTGTTGAATGACCCGCGGGGTGGCGCGTAAGCGAAGTCCGGCCGCTCCGCCAATGCGAAAATGCCATCATCGGCGAGCGCAAGCGTCCACTCGATCGCTTGCTGCGTGACGGCATCCGGAATCGACGACGGTTCAATGCCGCGTTTGCGATAGGTGAAAAACTCCAGTTTGCCAAACTCATCGAGAAATGACGGTTTGAGCGCGTAGCGAACGGCCATTTTATCCGGGTACCAGAACGTCGCGGCGAGTTTCCCCCAATGATTTTTTTCTATGAGAGTCTTGCCGAACGTGGCGCCCGTGGCGATTTGAATGCCGTCCATCAGGCATGTCTGTGGATGACCTTCGCCCAGTTCGGCAAAAACGTGCAGCGTGTGGTCCTTTTCCCGGTTGACACCGAGTCGCTCAAGAGCGAGCCGGCCCATCCGGAAACCTAAAGGCATAAACGGGCACCTGTGCCCGTGAAACTGGAACGCCCAATCGGGCGGAACGAGGCGGTTATCATAAGGATGCATGATTCATCCCTCCATTGAAAAGATAGACAGATAGAACCCATAACGCCGTAAATCTACCGAAATCTGACATCGGTCCCCGTTACTGAAATGGCATAGGTATCCAAGAGCGTCCCGCTGGCGCGATCCAACGCCGCTCTGGCTTTGACGTAGCCGGCTTGCGCGGAGATCTCGGCCGAGCGCGCCTGGGCCAGGTCGCGTTGATACTGGATCACCAGATACGTTGTGGAAGCCCCGACGGCCAATTTCTCTTCCTCGGCGGCGAACGCCTGCTCCTGAAACTCGCGTTCCTGCTCGGTGGCTGCGAGCGTGGCCCGCGCCTGCTCCAGGGCGATTAATGCGTTTTGGATTTCAACGTGAACCTGCTTCTGGAGTTGCAGCAGGCGCATCTCCTGCTGCCGGAGAGCCAGGTTGTCCCGAGCGTAGTCGGCTTCGGCGGCGCGGTTCCGCAAGGGAATGGTCAGCTGAACGCCGATGCCGTAGTCCGGGAAATTGCGCCGGAACAACTGCGACAAAGCAGTCCCATAGCCGCCGACCAGAATCGGATCCGGATTGTGCGGAGCAGCGCCAGGGAGGGTCAGTGGGTTGACATCGCCGGCCAGCCCGTTGTTGCGCGCGCTCACGATCAGATCCAGCGATGGCCGCAAAGCGTCCTTGCTGCCGGCCAGTGCCAGGCTGGTGCTTTCAATCTGAACCCTCGCCTGGGCTATGTCCGGCCGGCTTTTCAAGGCGCTCTCCGCCAGCGCCTGTTGGTCCGGGATGCGCTCGTTTCGATCGGCGCGAAGCGGATCGGTGGTGATGATCCTGATGCCCGCCAACTGCGGGTCGCTGACGGTCTTGCGGCTGAGATAGTCTTTGAGCAAGGTCTCCTGCTGCCGAACCAGGCTCTCCGCGGCGATCAAGTCGCGGCGGCTGCGCGCAACCTCTGCGTGGGCGCGCACTGCCTCGATAGGTGCGCGCGTGCCCACTTCCACCTGCTCCTGGCTGTCGCTCAGCAGCTTCTCCGCCCGTTGCATCGCCTGGCGGCGCGCCTCGGCGTCTCCGTTCAAGCCGGCCAGGTCCCAGTACAAGCGAATCACCGCCGCGGCGGTGCTGATCACCTGCTGTTGAAACACCAGATCCGACTGCCTTCGGCTGTTCACGGCGATCCGAATGAACCGGGAGTTCAGGGCTTCTCCGAAACCTCGCAATAGCGGCTGCGTGAAGGTGATGCCGAAGGAAGTTGCATTAAAGGGCGTCAGGTCGTAGCGAGGGTGGTTCAGGGATTGATGGGTGTTCTCAGAGCTCGCCGAGATCTCTCCCCCGGAGAGGAATCCCTTTTGCCAGGCGAAATTCCAGCTATTAGTGTCCGCGATAAGCGAGGTCGTTCCCGCCTGAAATGAGTTGAGTTGGGGCGCCGTTGCGTGGTTGCGGCTAACTCTGCCGGAAAACACCGGATCCAGAGAAGGAGGCAGGCGACCGCTGCTCAATGGCGTCTGGCCGGCAATGGAAAGGTTCGTCTCGGGAGCAGGCCCGAGCAGAGGCGCCACGAAGTCGGCGCCGCTGCTGCCGGCGCTCTTCGGACCCTCGCGCACGGAAAACGGCACTCCGCGCGGCAGAGCGCCGGCCTGCGCGCGCTTAATATCCGTTTCCGCAAATCCTGGGCCGATGCGCTGCAATTCCACATCCAGATTGTTTTCGAGTGCAATCGCGATTGCATCTCGCAGGGATAGGTACAGGTCGCCACCGCGCACCAGCGAACCGAGACGCGGCGAATCCTGGAGAGTCTGACCCGGCAGCAGACCGCCCAGCAGGAAGGGAACAAGGAACAGGAGTCGCTTCATTTTACCTGGCCTCCAGCTCGGGGCGCGGCGGGCTTCGCCGCTGCGACCGGTTTCACTTTTAGACCTTCTCTCACTTCGTCCGTCCAGTTCGTAATCAGTTTCTGGCCGGCCTGCAGGCCTTCGATGACCTCGATTTGCGCTCCATAGTCCCGCCCCAGTTTGACGGGCTGCAGATGAACCGAAGCGCCCTCCTGCAGCACGGCCACCATGGGTCCCTTCTCCGTGTTGCGGAACGCGGCCGAGGGGATCAGCAACGGAGGATTTGCCCGGCGGATCTGAAAACGCACGGTAGCGTACATGCCCGGCAGCAGTGTGCCCCTCAGGTTGGCGACCTGGACCTCGGTCAGCAAGGTCCGGGAGGAAACCTCGAGCGCATTCGCCGTCCGCGTCACCTTCCCCTGGAACTTCTCGCCTCTGTATTCCTCGACCTCCACACTGCAAGACATGCCGGGCTTGATGCCGGCGACTTCGCTCTGCGGCACGTTGACGAATACTCTCAGGGTATGAATCTGGGCAAGCCGGAAGAGCTCCCGAAGTGAGGAGCCGCTGCCGGCACTGACCAGCGAACCCGTGTCGATGTTTCGGGCCGTGATCACACCCGCGAACGGCGCCCGCACCTGCCGGAAAGACTGCAATTCGAGAAACCGCTGCACCGTGGCCTCGTTGGCCGTGACGTTTTCTCGAGCTCCCTGCACGGCAGCTTCGGCCGCCGCCGCATCGGCCTTGCGGGCATCCAGCGTCGCCTGCTTTTCGTCGCCGTCTTGCTTGGACAGCACACCTTTGGCGGCCAGCTTCAGCCAGCGCTGCGCCGTAACCTCCGCCAGGCCGAGGTTGGCTTTCGCCTGGGAGAGAGAGGCCTCCGCCTGCCGCAGGCTTGACCGGGCGCGCTGGAGCGCCGCCCGGACTTCGTGGATCTGCTGATCCAGTTCGGGGGATTCAATCTCCGCGAGCAATTGGCCGCTTTTCACCCGGTCTCCGATGTCGGCCAGCCGCTGCTTGATGTAACCGTCGGCGCGGGCGAAGAGGGCCGTTTCCGTGAGCGCCTGAACATTTCCGGGTAGTTCCAGCTCGGCATCGGCGGACGCCTCCTTCACGAGGACAACCGTCACCGCAGGGAGTTCATGCTGGTTGGCCTGATTGGCCGCTGCCAGTTTGCGGGCCCGCGCCGCTCGCGGCCAGTAGCCCAACGCCAGCATGCCCGCCAATACCAGAACGGCGGCGGCCCAGGCCAGTATTTTTCGACGGCGACTGTTTTTTCTTTCCGATGCGGCAACCTCGGTACTTTCCGTCTCTCGTTGATTGTTCATGCCAGCAACTCCGAATCTTCTTCCGGCGGCTTCCGACGAGCCTTCTCCCGAAGCAGACGATAAGCCACGGGGACAAAAAACAGCGTGGCAAAGGTCGCCACCAGCAATCCACCGATCACCGCCTTGCCGATCGGCGCATTCTGCTCTCCGCCTTCACCCAGCCCGAGTGACATGGGGAGCATGCCGAGAATCATGGCGCCCGCAGTCATCAAGACCGGCCTGAGACGCGTTACCGCCGCCGAAAGCGCCGCCTCCCGAACCTCGGTCCCCTCCGCCCGCCGCTGGTTGGCGAAGGTAACCAGCAGGATGCTGTTTGCAGTAGCCACGCCGATGCTCATGATGGCGCCCATCAAGGAGGGAACATTGATGGTTGTCTGTGTGACGTAGAGCGACCAGACGATACCCGAGAACGCTCCCGGCAAGGCCGTCAGGATAATGAACGGGTCAAGCCAGCTCTGGAAGTTGATCGCCATCACCAAGTACACCAGCGCCACTGCGAGAATCAGACCGCCGGTAAGTCCCAGGAAGGACTCTCTCATGGTCTGTATCTGTCCCCGGACCTGGATGAACGACCCGCGCGGCAGTTTTGCGCTCGCGTCCTTGACGATCCTGTCAACCTCAGCAGCAACGCCGCCGAGGTCGCGATCCTGGACGCTAGCATAAATATCCAGCACGGGCTGCACATTGTAATGGCTGAAGGCCATCTGCGTCGTGGTGCGGTCTACCACCGCGAGATTGCTCAGCAGTTGCGGCGCATTGCCCCGTGTGGAAGCCAGCGGGGTGCTGCGCACGTTGTCCATCGAGGCGACGCGATACTCCGGGGTCTGTACCGCGATCAGATAGCTCACGCCGCTGGCCGGGTCGAGCCAGTAATTGGGCGAGACCTGGCCGCTCGAGCTGAGCGAAACGAGCACGCTGTTGGCCACCTCTCTCTGCGTCAGGCCCATTTGGCCGGCGCGCGTGCGGTCGATATTGATGCGCAGCTCCGGCGCGTCCAATACCTGGTGCAAGCGCACGTCCACGGCTCCCGGGACGCCGGCCAACCGCCGCTCTATCTCCTTCGCGATCCGGTAGTTGGCCTGCTGGTTGCGGCCGACGACCTGGATGTTGGTCGGCGCCGGAATCCCGAAATTCAGGATCTGGCTGACCATGTCGGCCGAACGAAAGAAAAAGGTCATTCCCGGGAATGCCGCCGGCAGATCCTGCCGCAGCCGGCGCGCGTACTCCCAAGTCTCCCCGCGCTTCCGGTCGTGCTTCAATGAAATCAGGATTTCACCGTCAGCGGATCCGATGGTCGCCGAGTCGGTGTATGCCATGTTGATGGGCAACACGGGCAGGCCGATGTTGTCGAGAATCGTGTCGAGTTTGTCCTCCGGAATGATCTCCCGGATCCGGTCTTCGACCTTCCCGAAAAGGTCCTCGGTGGTCTCCAGGCGCGAACCGGCCGGCGCCCTGACATGCAGACGCAACTGCCCGCCGTCCACCTGCGGGAAGAAGTCCTCGCCGAGCTGCGTCGCCAAAAATCCCGATCCGGCGCAGAAAAGGACAAACAAAATCACGACCGTCCAACGATGATCCAACGCCCAAGACAACCCGTTGCCATATGCCGCGCGGAATTTTTCGAAGCCGCGGTTGAACGCGCCGTGAACACGCCAGACGGGACCCTTGCCGACGGCCGCATGCCCCTCGCCGGCCCGGTACAGAGCCAACTCGGGTTTGAGCATGTACCGCACCATCGTGGGAACCAGGGTGCGTGAGAGTAGATAGGAAGCGAGCATCGCGAAGACCACGCCCATGGCTAGGGGCTGGAAAAGATACTTCGCCGTGCCGCGCAATAAGATGACCGGGACAAAGACGATCGAGATGGAAAGGGCGGAAACAAAGGCCGGCACCGCGATCTCTCGCGCGCCGTCCAGCACGGCCCTGATGATCGACTTGCCCATGGCGAGATTCCGGTGGATGTTTTCGATTTCCACCGTGGCCTCGTCGACAAGGATGCCGATGGCAAGCGCGAGTCCGCCCAGCGTCATCACGTTGATCGTCTGGCCCAGCAGGTAGAGCAGGATAAGCGAAGTCAGGATGGATAGCGGTATCGAGGTGCAGACGATCAGGGTGCTGCGCCAGCTGCCGATGAACAGCAGGATCATCAGTGCCGTCAGCCCGGCGGCCAGCAGTCCCTCCCTGAGCACCGCGTCGATGGAAGCGCGCACAAACAGCGATTGATCCAACAGCAGCCGAACATCCAGATCGGGAGGCAGGGTGGAGAGAATGCGGGGCAGCACCTTCTTGACGCGGTCGACGATTTCGAGCGTCGAAGCCCGTCCCGTTTTGAGTATGGAAAGCAGCGCGCCGCGGCGTCCGTCCTGGCGCACGATGTTGGTTTGCACCGCCCCGCCGTCACGCACCTGAGCCACGTCGCGGATGTAAACGGTGGCGCCTCCCTGCTGGCGGACGGGCACGTCATTCAATGTTTCGACAACATCCGGACTGCTGTTCAGGCGGACGTTGTATTCACGTTCGCCGATTTTCGCCGTTCCCGCCGGAAGGATTGGGCTCTGGGCGTTAATGGCCGCCGACACGTCGGAGGGCGCCAGGCCCTGCGCATAAAGAGCCTTGGGGTCCAGATCGACCATGATCTGGCGCGCCTTGCCCCCCGCCGGCATCAGGACGGAGGCGCCTTGCACCGTGGCCAACTGGGTGCGCAGAAAGTTGGCGCCGAAGTCGTAAAGGGCCTGCTCGGACAGGCCGCGCCCGCCGAGCCCCAGCTGGAGGATGGGGACGCTCGACGCGTTGAACCGGATGATGAGCGGCGGCGTCATTCCCGGCGGCATCTGACGCGTCACCGTCTGCGAGACGGCGGTCATCTGTGCCACCGCCGCCTCCACCGAAGTCCCGGGGTGGAAGAAGACCTTGATGACCCCCAAACCGGTCAGCGACTGCGATTCGATATGCTCGATGTCATTGACGGTCGTGGTGAGCGAGCGTTCGGAAGGCGTCGTAACGCGCTTCTCCATTTCGTCCGCCGAAAGGCCCTTATATTGCCAGATGGCGCTCACGACCGGGATGTCGATGTCCGGAAGGATGTCCGTCGGCATCCGCGAGATGGCGATTCCTCCGAGAATCGCAATCAGAATGGCGGCCACCACGAAGGTGTATGGCCGCCTCAAGGCTAATTTGACTATCCACACGGCTTGTTGCCCTCAGGTTAAACTGCCAGCGAGCCCGGTTCCATACGACGTCGGCCCATAGCATAGTCGCTGCGGCTCGATCAGGAGTTTCTCGTACCGCGGTTTGTTGCCCGGCCCTCATTTTTCAAATCCCGTTGGTCGTGGATTGCGGTCCGCCGGGCCGCAATTTCACTGTTCCGGATCTTCGCAGTCAATCAGGCGGCCTGGTATGAGAATCACGTCCTTACAATGCATACTCGCAGCCTCCAGGTGTATTAAACCGGCAGCCCGCGGGAATCCCTCGCTGGCCGGGCGATTTATTGCCAATCAGCCATATACTCTTGAGGCGAGCGGCGCGGCCGAGGGCTCCCAGGCGACCGATATTCCTACCGCAAGCGTCCTCAGCACATCAATCGTCGGTCTTTCTCTTGCCGGTGTCTATCCGCATACATGTTGAAGTTGTTGCCGAACCCTGATGACTATCTGTGCCCAGCCCTTCATCCACACGTCGCCGTTTTATGTATAATGAACATCATCCGGGAGAATGAGGTTATGAGCATCCGGCTTGAAATCCCCGAGGCGGTGGCGCGGGACGAAGCGGACGAGCTAAGCTATCTACGACCTACTGGTCGAATTCTCGAAGCGCAGGAGATGGCTCGCACTGGCAGGCATTGAGCGACTCGGCTAAAAGGTCGACCTGATGACGTAGACGGCGATCAGCCCCAATCTCCGCGACAGGATCATGTACGACCTCAAGCTCTCTATAAAGCTGGATGAGACGGTCTGCCTCGCCACATTCTTGATGCCAAGCCAACGTCGAGTCCGGTTCGCATTTGGCCGACCGGAGGATGTGATCGAAAAGAGCCCGATTATGACTGAACGGAAGCGAAATGCGTGTTGCGAGAATGAAGGGCACTTGTGAACCGTCCCCAGAGATCTCTGTGCTCCCGGATGCCGAGCCCGATTCGTCGCTCATGGCACGGATCGCGGCGGGAGATATGGCGGCATTCGAACAGCTGATCCGGCGCCATCAAAGCCCCGCCTGGAGCCTGGCATATCGTTTTATCGGCGATCCCGTCGAGGCCGAGGACATCGTGCAGAAGGCTTTCATGAATATCTACGAGGCGGCCTCTCGGTACCGCCCGACGGCCAAATTCCGCACCTATCTTTTCCTGATAGTAGCCAACCTTTGCAGGAACCATCGCTCCAAGCGGCGGGAGCAGCCGACTGACAATCTTCCTCAAATCACCGACCCTTCGGCTTCCGCCGATCAGCTGGTCCTCGAAAATGAGCGATCAGCCGCAATCCGTCGAGTTCTGGAGGCGCTGCCCGCAAACCAGCGCCTGGTCGTTCTGCTGCGCTATTTCGAAGAACTTCGCTATGAAGAAATTGCGGAAGTCATGTGGACAAGCGAAAAGGCCGTGGATTCGCTTCTGCAAAGAGCACGCCGTTCACTTCAGTCCCATCTGGCCGTTTGGAAATAAATTGCCCGGCGAGAGAGGGATTCCCGCGGGCTGCCGGTTTAATACACTAGGAGGCTGCGAGTATGCATTGTAAGGACGTGACCGTTAAACTGGGCCGCCTGCTTGACGGCGAAATGACATCCTGGGAAGCCGCTTCCCTCGAGGAACACCTGCGCGGTTGCGCCACCTGCCGCACTGGAATGGAAGCTCTCCGCATGCTGGGCTCCCGTCTGCAGGATCTGGTCATTCCCGATGTGCCCGAAACTCTCCTGCGCAAGACATTGGAGCATGCGCGCGGGAAAAGCATGGGACGGCGGCAAGCTCCCGGACGGTTCCAGCTATGGCGTGACTGGCCGGTTGCGCTGCGTTTTGCTGCGGCCGCGGCACTGGCCTCAGCCTGCTATTTGGGACTTGTCTTCGGCGGCATGGCGGCCTTTTCTTCGTCGCGCGCTTCCGGGGTGGTAGAAACATTGTGGGCTTCGGGCGGCGCTTCAATTGTGTCTGCCTACGCGGGAGAACGACGATGAGGCGTCTGCTGTGGATTATTGTTTTCGCCTGCTCGGTGGTCTTGAATCTTTCCTTCCTGGCCGGCTATGGCTTTCAAAGGCTTGCGGAGCCGCGCGGGTTCGTCGAGGATGAACTCGAGTTGAGCGCCGAACAGCGTGCGTGGATTGATAGGCAGCGGGGGGACTTTCTGCGTCGGATCGAGGACGACGCGGGGCACATGATCGGGCGTCACACCGATCTGCTGGATGCGATCGCCCAGGAGCCGCCGGATCCCGCAGTTATTGAAGCCAGGCTGGGAGAGCTGCGGAGCACTCAGCTCGATATGCAGAAGGTCGTTGTGGCTTACCTCCTGGCAGAGGGGAAAATCCTGACCTCCGAGCAGCGCGCACAGCTCTTTTCTGCCCTGAAGAAGAGGATGCAGGCGCAGGGGCATGGGCCGCGCTGGTTGGCCGGAAGCAGCAGTGATAAACCAAGATAGGTGCTTTTAGACTGATGGCGGCACGACAAAACGGGAAAACGCGCAACGCTGGGACAATATTGGAGAAGAGCTGGATGACTCGAAAAACAACCATATGGGGGATTGGGATTATCGTGGTTCTCAGTGCAACCCTCGTCTGGTGGTGGCAGAGTGGCGCTTGGGAGCCTTCTGAGACGGGACAGAGCATTTATGCATTGGTCGAGCGGCGTGACATCCAGGCGAGGGTGGCCGCCACGGGCAAGATCAATCCCGCTGTCGGCGCTGAAGTGCGTGTCGGATCGCGAATCTCCGGCCGGGTCCAGCGGCTTTATGCGAACGTCGGCGACGTGGTGAGGCGCGATCAGCTGATCGCCGAACTGGAAAAGAATGACCTCTTGGCCCTGCACGAGCAGCGCCGGGCGGAGTTTAGCGTCGTCCAGGCACGTCTGTCTTCGGTGGAAATCCTGCGCCCAAAGGAAATCCTCAAGGCTGAGGCCGCCCTTGCCGACGCCGAAGCGGCCACGCAACTGGCGGAGGCGGATTACATCCGGCAGCAGGCGATGTTTCGTGATGGCCTGATTCCGGCGCAGTCTCTTGATGCTGCCCTTAAAGACAGGGATGTCATGCGGGCGCGGGTGCTGGCTGCCCGGCGCGAAGTGGACCTCGCCGGGCAGCGATATGAGACGGACCTGAACGAGGCCAAAGCTCAGGTGACCCAGGCGGCGGCGGTATTGCGGGTCATGGAGGCGCAGTTGTCCTATGCGGAAATCAGGGCCCCGATCGGCGGTGTCGTCGGGTCCGTATCCACTCAGGAAGGGGAAACGGTGGCTGCCGGCCTAAGCTCGCCGACCTTCGTCACGATCATTGATCTGAAAAAGCTCCAGGTGGATGCCTTCGTCGATGAGACGGATATCGGCAAGATTCGCACCGGCCAGGTGGCGGTCTTTGCCGTCGATTCCTTTCCGAATCGCGATTTTCAGGCGTCGGTGGCGGCCATCTATCCCAAGGCCGTCATCATGGACAATGTGGTCTATTACGACGTGGTCCTCCGGATCGACGAGCCCCTAACCGGGGGACTGAGACCCGAGATGACGGCCAACGTCCTGATCACCCTGGACGCGCGCTCGGGAGCATTGACTGTGCCGGTCCAGGCGGTGAGGCGCGATCAGGGGAAAAACGTCGTTTACCTCGAGCGCAACGGGCAACTGGTCCGACAGGTGGTCCAGGTCGGGGTCAGAGACGGCGAGCGAGTCGAGGTTATCAACGGTTTGCGGGAGGGTGAGCGGGTCCTGATGCGCCGGGCCGGCGAACCTGCAGCGGGAGGAATCGGATGATAGAACTCAAAGACATCGAGAAAACCTATCAGGCAGGAACCCTGGTCACGCCTGTCTTGCGCGGCATAAGTTTTAACATCGCGGAAGGGGAGTTTGTCGCCATTATGGGGGCTTCCGGGACCGGTAAGACCACCCTCATGAACATTATGGGCTGCCTCGACACGCCCACGAGTGGAACTTACCTTCTGGACGACATGAACGTATTCGGCAACGATGACGACGCCGTGTCTCGGATACGGAATCAGAAAATCGGATTCGTGTTCCAGCAGTTTCACCTGCTGGAGCGCGCCTCGGCGCTGGACAATGTATTGTTACCCTTGATCTACGCCGACAAGTATCCGCTCGATGCCATTGACAGGGCGATGGCAGCGCTGCAAGCGGTGGGACTGGCGGACCGCGTGCACTACCGCCCGGGGCAGCTTTCCGGAGGACAGCAGCAGCGCGTGGCCATCGCCCGCGCCTTGGTCACCGGGCCGGCGCTGATCCTGGCGGACGAGCCGACCGGCAACCTCGATCGCCGTAGCGGGCTCGATGTGATATCCATTCTTCAGAGGCTCAACCGGGAGGGGCGCACCGTTGTATTGATCACTCACGACCAGGCCCTGGCCGAACATGCCCGCCGGATACTGGTTCTACGCGACGGCCGGGTTGCCGAGGAGACGGTCGTGGAGAACGTGCGCGACGCGGTCCGAGAAATCGAAGCTTTGCCTGCCGCGGCATCCACACCGGGCGAGGCCACCCAATCCAGAGGCGCGCAATGAGATTCTGGCGATTGCTGCGACAGTCCTTCACCGCACTGGGACGAAACAAGCTGCGCACTTTTCTGGTGATGCTCGGCATCATCGTCGGCATCGCGGCCTTGACCGTCATTGTTGGCATCTCGAAGGCAGCGAGCCGCAAGGTCATGGCGCAAATCAACAACTTCGGTCCGACCGCATTGATGGTCTTCGCGGGAGGAGGAAGAAATGTTCCGGGCGGCGACGCTTCGGTGGCCACGCTGACGCTGGAGGACGCGCGCGCCATCGAGGAACAGGTTCCGGGAGTCAGAATGACCTGTGCCCAAGTGAACCGCTCGCGCATACCGGTCACCCACGGAGACCGGTCGGCGGAAGTGGGGGTAATGGGCGTTGCCATCACCTACTCGGAGGCATGGGACTGGCCCGTGGTGGCGGGCGAATTTTTCGACGAACAGGATTCTGCCGCCATGGCGCGCGCGGCGGTAATCGGTCAGAGCGCGGCGCGGGAGCTGTTCGGCGAAGCTTCGCCTCTCGGCGAGACCGTGCGCATCGCCAACGCCAACTTCCAGATTAAAGGGGTTCTGCAGGCCAAGGGAACCGGTCCGACCGGCGGCGACATGGACAACCGAATCGTGATCCCGCTCTCGACGGCCATGCGCCGGACTTTCAACGTTACTTCGCTGACGGTGGTGCGCGTCAGAGTCGATCGGTCGAGCAACGTCCGGCAGGTGGAGGAGGAAATCCGAACGCTTTTGCGGGAGCGCCACCGGATCCCGCCGGCGGACCTGGATGATTTCCGCGTCGTTTCTCCCGGCATTATCGCCGACCTGGCCGAGAGTGCGGCGGGCACGCTCGACAAGGTGCTCATCGCCTTGACGTCGCTCTCGCTGCTGGTTGGAGGAGTAGTATTGATGAACGTCATGCTGCTTTCGGTTACGGAGCGGCGGCATGAAATCGGCTTGCGGAGAGCGTTGGGCGCCCGGAAATCCGATGTGATGTGGCAGTTTCTGTTTGAGGCGCTGGCGCTGACTTCCGCCGGCGGACTGGCCGGCATCGTCCTCGGCGGGGTCGTTTCGGTCATCATCGCGCGGCTGGGTTGGCAGCCCGCGGAAATGTCATGGAAGCCGCTCGTCCTCGGCATGCTCATCTGCTGGGTCGTCGGATTGATTTTCGGACTGCTTCCGGCGCGGCGCGCCTCAAAGCTACACCCGGTCGAGGCGTTGCGGTGAGATTCCCCTTCCGCCTGCACGGAATAAGCCCATGAAATGCAGTCGAGGCCTGAAGGTTTCCGCGGGTATGCTGGCGGCGCATAAGCTCCGGGCGGTCCTGTCCCTGCTCGGCGTAGCCGTGGGTATCGCGACCGTCATCGTGATGGCCTCGGTCGCGCGCGGCTCGGAGAAGCAGGTGATGGGCGGTATCCAGCGGATGGGGACCAACTTGATCGCTGTCAGCGCGGGGAAAGTGACGCTGATGGCGGGGAGAACCCGTCAGTCCGCCAATGTCACGACCTTGCGGCCGGAGGACGCAGACGCAATCACGGATCAACTGTCGGATCTCGTTACCTATGTCGCGCCGGTCCAGTCGAAGAAGATGCCGGTGAAATTCGAAACCATCGGACTCACGACGACGATTATCGGCACCTCTCCGGAGTTTCTGGCCATCCGCAACCTGCGCCTCGAGAATGGCGCCATGTTCAACGAGCCGGACAACAAGGGCATGAGCCGTGTGGCGGTTGTCGGTCAGACCGTGGTCAAAGACCTGTTCGGCGGCATTGATCCGGTCGGGCGAACCATCCGCATCGGCAAGGTTCCGTTCATCGTCGTCGGGACGTTGGCCTCGGCCGGAGTGGATATAAGCGGCACGGATCAGGATGATCAGATACTGGTGCCGCTGCGCACCTCGCTGCGCCGTGTCTTTAACGTCGCATACCTCGGCCAGATCTTTGTGCAGGCGCACGGCGTGGATCGTATGGACGAATGCGCGCTGCGGCTGCGCGAACTCCTGCGCGCGCGTCATCGCCTGCGGGCGGAGAAGGCCGATGATTTTACCATCCAGAACCAGCTGGAGCTGATCCGCGCGGAGAAGGACACCCAGGATACTTTTGCATTCCTCACCGTGGGTGTGGCTTCACTCTCGCTGGCTGTGGGGGGTGTGGGGATACTTACCGTGATGCTGATGTCGGTGAAGGAACGGGTGAGGGAAATCGGCCTGCGCCGGGCGTTGGGGGCGCGGCGCTCGGATATATGGCTACAATTCCTGCTGGAAGCCGTCATGCTGAGCGTTGCCGGGGGCCTGCTGGGATTGTCGGTGGGCATCGTGGCCACCCTGATCGTAGCTCTTGTGGCGAACTGGCCGGCCGTGGTGATCCCGAGTGTCATCGCCTGGACCCTGGCAATCTCGGCCGCCATCGGCTTGCTTTTCGGCACTCTCCCGGCCAACAAGGCGGCACGCGCCCACCCCGTCGATTCGCTGCGCGCCTCCGCATAAGGCAGCCCTTCGAGCTAATCGAGCCCGGAAACCTAGGGTCTCGCGCAAGAATCACTTCACATTTTGCTGCCGATTCCCAGGCGCACAAGGTCCAGAGCGGCGCCCGGAACCACTACGAGCGACATGCAATCGCCCGCGCGCCTGGGAGCCGCAGCCTTACGGAGCACGGCGCCGGGCGGGCATCTGCGGTGTTGTCGCTCCTTAACGAGGCTTGGTCCGCCGACTTTGTTAATGACAAGCCGGCTTGGTGCGCTCTTTCCCGCCGTGCAGCTCATGTTTGCTCCTTTTTTCCCTTGAGATGGTTCAACGCAGCCTTCGCGCGCGAGCGCCCCACGGCCTTCAGGTTCAGTTGTTCGAGTGCGGCGACGAGGTCGTTCAGCGCCGCCCCCGGAAAGCCGAGGATCGTCTCGTACACACCCATGTCCGTGGCCTCGCGGCAGCCGTAGCAGCCGAGCGAGAAGTTCAACCGCTGCTCGACGTGGGGAATGACGGTCGCGTCCACGCAGGTGGCCTGGAGCACAGCCGTGTCCCCCCGCCTCCGTCGCCCGCCGGCCAGATTGAGGTCGGCGAGCGCGAGCCACATGAGCGGCTCGGGCGGTCCCTCCACCACGACGACATCGGGTGGTGCCGGTGCCGCGCCGAGCGGGCAGACCGCGATTCCGGCCACGCTGCCGGACGGCAGGCGCGTCATCCCGTCGAACATCGCCTTTCCCGTGGACGGCTCGGCCACAATTCCGAAGCCGACCAGCCCCTTGCCCGTGGCCAGCCCCTCGGGCAGCGGTCTGAAGCCGAAGGCTGCCGCAGCAGCCGGGCACGCGATCTCGGCGGGCTCGAGCCGCAGCGATTCCCCGTGGCGCGCCCGCATCAGGAGCTGACAGTAGCGGTGCGCCGCGACCTTCCCGAAAGAGTCAAAGGCGGGGTTCACGGGACCGGAAGGCAGAAGGAAGACCGCGACCGGCTCGGTTTCAAGCCCGAGGATCTCCTTCATCCTGTTCGCGGCGGTGACGATGGACGACATCTTTCGACTCCTCAGCTCGCGGGGTAGCCGCGCGACAACCGGCGCACCTGCTCCTCGGCGACGCGCAGCATCTTGCAACCCGCTTCTCCAAACTCGCAGTGGCCGCAGGCGAGGCAGGCCAGCTCGCCCTTCACACCCGGGCCGAGCGTATCGAGCCCGGGGACCAGACGGACGCCGGGAAGCGTGTCGCGCACGCACTTGAGGCCCGCGCCGCAGGAGAGCACGACGACTTGGTAGTCGCGCTGCGAGCCGGCGACGGGGCTCAGCCGCTCGGCGACCGCCTTCGGGTCGCACAGGCCCTCCTCGACGGCATCGACGAGCCCGGCGGCCTCGCGGAGCACGACGCCGGACGATCGCAGGCGGTCGCGGAGCTCGCGCACCTCCTGGGCGCCGCCGGTCTTGCTGATCTTCGCGCACTTGTCGCAACCGAGGACGATCACCGGAAGATCGCCGCGCACCAGCAGCGCCGCGTGAAGCTCGTCGTAACTCTTGCTGACAGTGATGACCGACATGTTTCTCTCCTTGCCTGTCTAGAAGAAGGCTCCGTAGGCCATCCCGGCGATAGTCGAGAGGACGATCACCAGGCCCACGTACACGAGCGTCTTCTTCGTCTCAATGACGCTGCGGATGACCAGCATGCTGGGAAGGGACAGGGCCGGTCCCACCAGCAGCAGCGCGAGCGCCGGTCCCTTGCCCATCCCCGAGTTGATCAGCCCCCTCGAGGATCGGCACCTCGGTGAGCGTTGCGAAGTACATGAAGGATTCAGCAAGCCGTGGGCGGCAACTCGCTTTCGACCAATCTGTTCGCCTCACGCCGCAGCCTGGCCGGGCAGCTACGCCCGAGCGGCGCCCAACTTTTCGAATTCAGCGGTAACCTTCTTCATTGCTTCTTCGGTCGGCATATTGCGAAGATCAAGTGCGATGACCTGTTTATCAAAGTCGGCCCCCACGGCGGCCAGCGCATCCTTGTACATCTTGCGCTGCATCCTGGGATCACAGCCTCCCACGACATAGGTCACCCCTGGCTTGGCTAAGTCCTGCCAGAAGCGATCGCCGTCATCCACACACAGTTGCGGGTGAACGACGGCATATTCCACATCCAGCTCGTTACGAACATAGTTGACCAGGCTCCAGACGTTGAGCTGGGAAAAGCCGGGGCAATCCCCCCGGCACATGCACTGCACAAAGCGAGGCAGATTGTTCTCTTCAGACATGGGATGCTCCTTATTGAGTATGGTCATTCAGATGGCGGATACTGCAAGCGCAAATTCTTGATCACGAGCTTGACAGACTTGCGGTCCGGAAATCCAATCGCACCCACCGCGCATTGGAATCGGCAGCTTTCACAGTAAACTTCGCACGCGTATGGATCGGCAACGATCACCCGGCTGGGATTTTCGCAAAAAGCATAGGTGCCGTGTTTGCACGCCTCCACGCACAGGCCACAGTTTGTGCACAGCTCTTCGTCAATCGTCGGATACCAGGGAATCAGCTTGCGCGGGATGCCCAGGTAATCCTTATAGGTCACGGGTTCTGCCATACGATGAGAGTCCTTTCTGGTTTGAAATCGAGACGGTCAAATTGATCACCGGTAATGCATATCACATGGCGTGCTTGTGGCGGCGCCTTGCATCTGCCCGCCCGGCGCTCGCGCCAAAATGCCATCTTATTGTTGCTCGCTCGCAGCCGCCGGTTCGGTCATTTTGCGTTGTCCTTCAATGTCGTACGAGCCACCACGTCCGTCTCAATGCGCGACGGTTGAGGCCGCAATGGAATCTCGGCAAAGTACCGCTTTTCAATTCTCAAAGTCACATTCACTGGCCGTCACTTCGATTTTTCCAATTCCTGTCCCCAGATTGACAATCAACAGAATCGCCAAAATGGCGACGAGTACTGCCAACGGCAAATAACTCTTCCATCCGACCGATTGTCATTCATTTCTTAGCTCCTTATTGAATTCCAGTGGGTGTTCCGTTGTCATTTCCTTGCGCCCGATGCGACCGTGGATGAACGTGAACGAGCCAGGGAACCTGCCAGGGCGAAGATGGACGTTATACACATGCCAGACAGAGATGGCCAAGAGGGCCAAGACTGCCTCGTGGGCATGAGCTTCTTTCAGAGCGTCGAACAAGGCGGGCGACACGGCCGGGATCACGGTCCGTACCATGCCGGGAAACCACATGGCAAGACCGCTGGCAAAAAAGATTGCGCACCCCCAGAAAACCGCCCAGTAATCGAATTTCTCGAAGTAGGCGAAACGGCCGAAGCGCGGGCGCTCGTTGCGTTTTCCCACCATCCACATCACGTTCTGGGCAAACTCCCGAAAATCACGCCGCCGTGGCAGAAGGAGGACAAAGTCACGACGGCCCTCGGGGTGGATCAAGCTGTAGATCGCGTGGTATCCGCACACGAAAACCAGGATGGACGCGCCCACGCGGTGTACCACGCGCCAGAAGTCCAGCCCCCCCAGAACACCGGTCAGAGCGGATGCCCAACTAGCGCCGGGGTACCTCGTGCCGAATACGAACATCCCCGAGAACAGCAACAGGATCACGCTCGTCATCAGCAGCAGGTGTTGAGCCAGGAAATGCGAGTTAAAGCGCAGTATGGACTGATCGGCGCTGTCTTCTGGAATCACCGCCGCGTCACGTCTCCTGGCAATGATGTCCAGAACAATGTGAATCAACATTCCACCGATAACGATCACCGTGAGCCACCGGAAAAGTGCCTGAGTTGCCGCCACAATCCCGCCATATTCACGCGGTGAGCCGTCGTACCCGATGATGTCGTGCTGCGCGGCGTAGACCGGTTTTCCGTCAGGACCGAACGGGTAACGGACCACGGGCGCGAAGAAGAACGCGGAGTCAGCGGCATGGCAGTCTTTGCATCCGCCGGCGCCCAGCGCCGCTTTGGCCGGCAAGACGTTGTGCGAGTACTTGTATACCGAGGCGAAGGGCGTTGCCTCATACGGTTCGTGCGGCAACACTTCGAACGTTGCAGCGCTGGAGTACTTCCGGTCGTCCGAGACGTACACGAGGCGCCTGCCTTCGAGCGGGAACCCCGTGGCGGCGAGATAGGCCCTCGTGGCAGCCAGCAGCGCATCGATCTCCTCCGGCCGGTTTACCTCGACCATTCCATCACCCGTGTCGTCGGTGATCTTCGCGAGCTGTGGGTAGGCCGAGGGCTCCTTCCTGTGTTGCGTCCACATCGCGAAGAAGTCGCGCATGAAGAGCTGGTTCAGTCCAGGTTTGCCGTCTTCCTCGAAGCCCACCCATGAGCTGTGGACTTGGTTGGCCGGAAAGATCTTGCCCTTGTAGCGGACCAGGGTCGGCCTAAACTCGTTCACCGGCTGGTCCTTCACTGTGAAAAGGTCGAGCTCGCCGTAGTGATTCCAGAACTGCATGTCCTGGTCGTAGAAGGTCCAGATGTGCTTGGGGGGAGGAGTGATCCGGGGCGCGGCGTTGAAAACATCGCTGGCCTGAACGAGTGCCGCCTTCGTGTATCGGCGCGGGATGTGGCAGGTCGCGCAGGCGATCTTCTCGAGGTGCAGGGGCGGAAGCCAGGAGTGCCTGGCAATCGGAGCGCCGAGCGTGCCCTCGGTATGGCAGGATTCACAGCTCCGCACCGTATTGTCAAGGTCGTTGCGCACCCAACCCGACGGATCATCGCCCTTGCCGATCTGGTGGACCTCGCGGCCGCGGATTCTCGGATCCGACGCCCGGCTGCCGGCAGTATGGCAATCGACACACCTGAGACCCTTGGCCAGGTGGACATCCGTATGGGCTGAAAAGGAGGCGCCGCGTTTCTTCCAGTCCGGCTTGCCGTGGCAATTGAGACAGGTTTCGTTGCGCGGAGCCGGCGCGATGTGGACGGTTATATTCCCATTCTCATCGAACAGATCCTTCCTGTACTCGACCACAGGCTTTTCGCCGGCGGCGACTTTGCCGACGATCGAGCCGAAACCCGCGCCTTCGGTTGCCGCCCAGCGGAAGTTCAGGTTCGCAAGCTGTGCGTTGCGCTTCTTGTAGTCGTATTCGGGCATGTGGCATAGGAGACAATCCGCCTCGATGACGCCCGTTTCCGACCAGCGCGCCTTGTAGTAGTCGCCGTCCAGTCCATTCTCGCCTCCGGGGGTCAGACCGGAGCCCGGCTCGGCCATCCGCTGGTCGTAACGCCTGCCATCGCGGTCGTTCTCCATCGGCCCGCCGCCGGGATGGCAATTGCCGCAGGTGGCCGTGACAAAATCGAACGATGTCATGTCGATGGTTCGGGCACTGGCGTTCTTCTTGGGCGCAAGCTGCCGGTAGAGCGGCGCCGGCGAACACCAGTTGCCGCCGTAGTTGCCGGGACTGCTGACCCAGTTATAGCGAGCGGCATATTCAGGCGGCATCGCTTCACCCTTTCCCTGGGTGAAGTGGAAACCCTCGGTGATTTTTGCGTAGTCGTGGCAGCCCGCAGCGCCACATGTCTGTTTGGGCGAGTATGGGACGCCATCGTTGACGCCCCGGACCGGGTCGATCACCTTCCCGGCTTCGTCGCGCAGAAGGAACGGCGGGCAGACACCCAGCGCCCTCGCCGGACGATCGGCGTTTCGTGGAGGCGCCGCGGAATCCAAAGCACCTGCCCATGCAATAACACTGATAAGGACTATTACGACGATGAAGACTGCGAATGCTCTTGAGGACAGTGAATAGTTGGAAGACGAGAGTTTCATGGGAATACCTCTACCAGGTGTAAGCAGTTTGAAGACTGTACCAGTTGGCTGCGGCAGCGCGGCCCGTTGCGGCTACGAAGGGCCCGGGGAAAAAGCGTCCGTATCCGGCCATGATATCCAGCCGCTTCCGCAGCGTCCATGTCAAACGAAAGTCAACCTCATCTCCCAGGTTTTTGCCGGATCGTCCGGACGGATCGCGGCGCTGTGCCTGCAGGCCGGTCGTGTACCAGGCGTCCTTGGGCTGGTCGAGGGCAAAGTGATGGTATTCGGCGTTCACAGCTACAGCGCGGTGGGGGCGCAGGCTGAAGTCGACCTCGGAGTCGCGCAGATTTGCCCAGAAGAAGAGGTTCAGATAACCGTAAAAGTAGATGTCACGACCGCCGTAGACGCCGTCGAAAGTCCCGTGAATGCCATCGGCAGGATCGGAATCTCCAGAGCCCCACGTGAACTGCGCCCCAATCCTGGGAGTCCAGGCGAGCGGCAGCGTGACGCCGAGTTTGCCGCTCGCTCCCTGGGCGCGCACCTTGTCGCCTCCCTGCTTTCCGAACTGGCCCGCATAGGTGGCCTCGCCGTCCAGAACCTTATACACCTTGCCCTCCGCCTGGAATCCCAGGGTATGCGACAGGAGGTTGCCGCCTTTCGATTCGGCAGAGACGGTGCCGCTCATGTCACTCTTGATTACGTAAAAGATGTCGAGTCTGAAGGGCAACTTCTTGACCTGTGTATAGTTGACCAAAGTCATGAAGTCTTCGGTGCGCGGGTCGGGCCACCTGTCGCTCTTGTAGCGCAGGAAGCTTCCAGTCCAGAGATCCGATGTAAACCACTTTGTGTCGATTTTGAGCATGGCAACATCCCAGGCAAAGCGTCCCGTATTCCCCCAATTGCCCGGACCGAAGACCCTCTGGTCTCCATAGGAGATCTGCTGCCTTCCTATCTTAAAACCTACTGCGCTGCCGCCGATGTGGAGCCACTCGCAGTAGAGCTGGCGCACATCGAGCGTATCCTCGAGGGGACTGCTCTTCGGAAAATCCTTGTCGTCGAACCGGGTGAGAAGAGCATGCGCATCCTGCAGCTGCAGGAAGAAGCGCGTATTTTCGCGGATGCGCATCGACAGATCGAGGCGCACGCGCTCGAGCAGCAACTGATCGTGGCCGGCAGGCTCGTAGCCCTTCAGGGTGAAGCCGCCGTCGTGTTCGTAGCGCGCACGCATCTGCCCGTGGAACTCGAGAGTGAAAGGCCCATGGCGCGGCTTGTCCGGGGCCGAAGGCGATTGATCCTGAGCCCCGGTTTTTTCCTTCGACTGCCCGTAGGATTGCGCCGGCACGGCCACCGGGAAGGACAAGAGCGCCAGAGCAAGGAGTGTAAGTGGCCGGATCCATGCTCGGTTGCAGTTCGTCAAAACGACCCCCTGCCTGGCAGGTGCAAAATGTCGATCCCCCCTTAGCCCGGGGGCAATACAGTCAGAACAATTCGAAAATGTGGTCGCAGGTGTAATAGAGGCCGACGGCTATAAAAACCGCGCCGGTTGCGCGCCGCGCCCACCTTTCGATTTCGCCGAGTTTGTTAAGGGCAGCGCTTATTGTCTGCGCCCCGGCGGCCAGCGCGATCGCAAAGAGCGCCACCGGCAGTCCAGTTCCAATTCCATACAGGGCCGGCAAGGCGATCTGCGATCCAGCTTTGAGTGAGAGGGGGATCAGGCTGCCGAAAAAGAGCGCCGCCGAAACCGGGCAGAATGAGAGGGCGAAAATCATGCCCAGCAGTCCCGCTCCCCACGTTCCCCACGACTGGGCTCGATCCTGCAGGGAGTTGCTCATGAGTGAAGTCGAGAAATTGAACCGGAGCAAGCCGAGCAGAAACATGCCGACCAGAACCAGAATCGGTCCCAGCAGGCGGTTCATCCAATATTGGAGAGCCAGCGAAACCTGGGGGATCGACAAGACGCTGCCGACGAGCAGCGATCCCAGCGCCGCATAGGTGAGGGTCCGGCCGAGTGTGTAAAGCAAGCCGGTCCACAGAACCCGGGCCCGGGATCCAACGTCCCGGCTGATGAAGGAAATCGCCACGAGATTAGTGGCCAGCGGGCAAGGGCTGATCGAAGTCAGGATGCCCAGCCAGGCAGCCGTTGCCGCTGGCAGAATAGAAACGTCCACTAGTTCTTCTCCAGATAGGCGCGGATTTCCTGCTGGACGTAGCGTATGAACGCCTCGTATTCGCCCGTCAGTTCCCAGACGCGGCTCAGGTTGGTCCACTCCACCTGCTTGCCATCCTTCATCCGGACCAGCACGAGCGATTTGGTGAAAAGCTTGTAGTCCTGGGCGAAATGCTGGTTTTCAGGCTTTTCGACGTTGACGAGTCGGAACTCGAGCCTGCCGTCCGCCAATTCCCGGGCAAAGCCGAAGTCGATTGCCTCCTTGGAGTAGGCCTCGATGCGCCGGCAGGTCGGGCACCGGTAGGTCGTATGGAAATAGTATGCGATGATTTTGTTGGCTTGCGGTTTCGGCGCCAATGCGGCAGGTCTGGATTTTCCAGCTGCGGGTTGCCGGTCCTGCGCGGCAGCGGGATCAGGCGCCGTCCACTGTCGTGATTCCTTGACCGCCAGAAAAGCCAGGCTCCCAAAAACAAAAACAAGAAGTGCTGCTTTGACGAAGGATTTTGACTTCATTGGAGCATTCCTCAGTAGATGGACTCAGATGGCAGCCGTTCAGGGAAACGATCCTCCCAATCCCGGAGGAGCGCACACGCAGCGCACGTTCAGGCAGTGAGAGCGATCTCCAGCAGCAGCTTGCCGATGGAGAGGCGATAACAGCTTTCGTGCTCCTCGCACAAGACGCACTGCCGCCACGCCTTCTCGTCGACCATAACCGAGCGCTCCGTGGCCATCACACCTGAGTGTTCAACGTGATAGCTGAGAACCTTGCCCGCCATCGTGACATTGTCGGGTTGCCTGATGACCGCCGGGAACATCGTCCCAAAGCAATCTTTTTCTTCGCCCACCATGATCGATCCTCCGGTGCCCTCGATGGGATCGCGGGACCACCCAGGCGGGATGATTTGTGTCGCGGGTTGACGCGCCGTCACTTTCAACCCTTGGCCACCAACGTGTTCGTCAGCCACGTGGTTACCTCGACCGATGTCGGGATGCGTCCTGCGCAGACAACTTTCTCATCTATTACGAGACCCGGCGTGGCCAGAATGTTGTATTTGCGGATCTGCGCGAAGTCCGTGACCTTCACGATGTCGGCCGCAGCGCCCAGGTTGCTGACCGCCTGGCGTGCGATGTCCGCGACCTTGACACAGTTGTTGCATCCCGGACCCAGCACTTTGATCGAAATCATTGCATTCTCCTAAAATGGCTAGTTTTTGAGCTTGGCATACAAGGACTCGAGCTTTGCGTGGTAGACGGCCTTGATGTTTCCTTCTTCTTCTCCAAGCGGTTTCACCGGGATCAGATCCATTACCTCTTCTGCCGTCATGCCCGATCCGAACAGGGTTTTCCCAGCCCCGGCGACCATTTCAGATACGCCGGTTTCCGCCTCCTGGCGCGACAGCCCGAAGGATTCGGCGATCTTCTGCAGTTCGTGCAGCTGGAACCAGAGATAGGTGGGGCCCATGGCGGTGAGAATGGCATAAGCTTCCAGCTTGCCTTCATCCACAGCCGGGCACTTGCCCAGGGCGCTCATCAAGGCGGATATCTCCGCCCTTTCCTCCTCGCTCAATGCTCCGGAAAAAGAGACGGGATTGAAGCCTTCACCGATAATGGATGGAGCATTGGGAATCAGACGTACGATGCGATTAAAGCCGCCCAGCGCGCCGGTAAGTTTGGCGATGGACAGCTTCGGAGCCAAAGAGACCAGGATCGAACCAGGCTTCAAACAGGCTTTGATTTCGCCCAGGCAGCCTGGCAGTACCGGCGGATGCAGTCCTGCGAAGACCAGATCTTGCGAAGCAGGCGGCTTGTTGTCGTTGTGCACAATCTGGATCCCCGGAAACCTTGCCTGAAGCCGGTTCAGGACATCCAGGTTGACATCGCTGACAACTACCTTCGCAGGCATTTGCCCGGCCTTTTTCCACCCGCCCAGGATGATATGAGCTATCCGCCCTCCCCCGATAAAACCAACAGTCTTGCCTGTCATGGTTTCCTCCTTGTAGTTCGTGCCATGGATTCACGGGGATGCGATCCCCGGATCCGGTTCGCTGACTTGGAGAATGATCTCGATTTTGGGTTCGATAGCGATCTCCGACTTGATCGAATTCGCCACGAGGCTGTATTTCACGGCGCTTTCCAGTGCCCGTTGCACACGCTTCCGTGTGCTTTCCAGCTCTGCTGCACCCGCGCGCACGACGATCCGGGGATGCAGCGCGACCTTCGTGAAGATCTCCGTCCGGTCAAGCTCGATCAACTTGGTGCCTTCTGCGCCGCACTCATAGGATACGAGGTCCAGCTTGAATCGTTCCGTCGCCCAGATGAACATCATCATGACGCAGGTGTTGACCGCCGCCACAAAGGCGTCTTCGGGAGTGAGAACTCCTGCATGACCATGCGCGTCGGGCGGAGCGGAGAAGTTCATCTCGGGTCCGTTCCCCATCTGTATGTGGCCCCAGTGTTCGCCCTTCCATTGAACCGTTGTGTGATAGGTGGCCGTGCGAGACATCAGCGGACCTCCGCGCAGTGCGAGGCGTATTCGCGGCCGAGCGCCAGCTTCCAGAAGGCCTCTTCGCCCTCGGGGATCCGGTTGTAGAGACGCACGGTCTCGAGCATCTCCGCCGCCGTCGCGTCGACCGCAGGCTTTGCGGCCTGGCGGAACATGTCAAGGATCAGCGGCAACGCGAGGACTTCAACTTTGCGCCCATCAATCTCGAGGACTTTGACAGGAATCCCCGAGCCGCAGGAGCAGGTGGCGACGCCAGGCACCTTTTCCTGAGCTGCCGGACCATCACCGGCAGATTCACCGCGGCTCCTGTCCCAGCGAGTACCGAGCAGCCGGTCTACATGCCGGGCAATCTCTACTGCAACGGCGTTCACTGCCTCCATGCCTGCCTCGTTCAGGCGCCTCGCCGTTCCTAGTTCTCCTGCACCCGCAGGACAGAGTTCGCTCACCACGATGCCGGCAGCCGGTTTCGAGCTGTACATTTCCGTGCCCCGGGCAGCACAGCGCTTCTCACAGCCGTCGATCGCAATCGTCGGGTAGAAATGAGCAAAAGCGCGATCCCCTTCTCCCCCGGCGAGGAAGAGCGGGAGACAGATTGTGACTGTCTCGTCCGGACGCAAGGACTCCAGGACCTTGAGCGTGGCAAGCCGGGTGACCGTCCCCTCGGCCATTTCCTCGCCTGAACACGACACGAGACCGACCTTTCGCTTTGGCAATTCAGGCATTGGTCTCCTCCGCTGCGATTCCATCAACCAGACCAGACACCTCATCGGCGAGGGCCTTCGCGAGTTCCTGCCCGGCCTCATTGAGTTCCGCGATTCCGGCGGGCTTCAGCTCGCGGTGCCTGCGATAGACATCCAGCACCTGGAGGGCATGCGCCACGGTTCCGCCCGCACCGGCAACCACCTTGGCGGCACACGCAAGCTTGCAGCCGTCGATGGCGATAGCGGGGGATCCGGCCAGGGTCTGTTGCACCTCTTCGTCGCCAAGAACGACGAGCGCAAGCGGCACGAGCTGGGTGCTTTGCGGACGGAGGTCTTCGGTGACGATGTACGCGCCTTCGCGCGCGACGGTCCCGTAGGTCTTGCCAATGCCACTGCAGGGTACGATCAGGGCTTTGCGCGTCATTTCTTCAACTCCGCTTCAGCCAGTTCCTTCACCCGCTCGAGGTAATGCGGCGCATCCAGCAGCCCGGCTTTGTCTTTCTCCCAGTCCCGAAGTTCCATGACCACCATCCACCCTCTGCCGTAAGGATCCTGGTTGATGGCTTCCGGAGCATCCTGCAGCAGCGGATTAACCTCTACGATTCTCCCCTTCACGGGAGACGGCAGCCCCACGTTCACTTTGACTGTTTCAATGTTCCCGAACTCGTCCCCAACTTGGAGTTCCGTGCCGGCCGGGTCGACATTGGCGAAGGCGATGTCGCCGTTCACCTGCTGGGCAAAATCGGAGAGCCCAAGACGCGCGCGTGATTCTTCCACAGCCACCCAGATTCCCGCGTCACTGAAGAGAAGCGTCTCGGGAACCCGGAAGATAAACTTGTCAACCGTTACTTCCAGCATGTTCAACACCTGTGATTTGTAACCCGAACCTCGTTCTCAGGCCGGGTTTCCCTCTAATTGCGCTTCGGGAGGAGGGGCTTCACTGCCAGCCGTTTCCAGCCGGCAAGAGCCGTCGGCGACGGCCTCACGAAAACGTACAATATCCGCCCGCATCACGCCATCCTCCGGGCAGCAGCGGTCCAGAAGATCGTGCAGAGCCTCAACCTGGGTGGTTACCGCGGGAGTGAGCGAATAAACGATCCGGGTCCCTTTTCGGACATCGCTAACCAACCCGGCATGCCTCAAGGCGGCCAAGTGGCGCGAAACCGTGGGCTGGGGAATCCGCAGCACCGCGTGCAGATCGCACACGCAGATGCTGCCAAGGCGAAGCAGATTCAGCAGACGCAGGCGAGTTGGATCCGCCGCGGCTTTGAGTATCTCATCCAATCGGCCAGAAAGCATCGAACCCTCCATTCATTCGTCTAAAGGAATATGCAAATAAGCGGCCAGACTTTCAGATATTGCGAAGTCTGGTTATAAATGACTATTTATCTATCGGTTGCGCATTCCTAATCCTCAATATGCCTGTGTCCCATTGAACTGAGCGACTCGCCAACTGACCTCAAAGTGGGTTAGTGCGCTCATGCCCGTCGACTGGATGACTCGTCCTTTCTACAATCGATGTCTCCGGCTCAAGCACTGCAAAATCAACAGTTTGACCAGGTCACGACTCGGCAGAGAAGGATCCGACACGAGTGGTGGATCCGCAGTGGGCGAAATTACCCAAGTCAGTCGCCGTTTTTCCGCTTGCAGTGCTGGCATTGATAACGGCGGAATATGTCAATTGTGCAATAAGCACTTATTTATCTTATATTTAATCTAATTATACTGTAATTGGCAATATATTTGCATATACGCATAGAAGGGTTGACTAAATACGAAGTCTGCCGACTGAGTGAACCACAAGCCTGTCGGGAAATAGCTTCGAGTTCCAGAATGCCAGGAGAACAGATGCAGCCGGCTGAAATCGACGCCCATCCCAGACAACAGACGGATGAGTCCTTTGTGACTCCCCCTGGGCCGCTCTCCCGATCCCACAGTAAAAGTATTCCAATGCTGTTCATCGCGCTCTCGGCCTGGACGGTTCTCTATGGCTGGCTGCCGGATCTAGCCTCGGTCCTGGTGCAACTCACCGGCCTTAGCCCTAAATCGCGGTTGGGCGCCGCGGTCAGCTTCTTCGCTCTGGAAGTTCCCAAAGTACTGATGCTGCTTGTCCTGGTTGTCTTCGCCGTGGGTGTGCTTCGGTCTTTCTTCACGCCCGAGACCACCCGCCGCATTCTGCTCGGGAAGCGCGAGTCGGCGGGCAATGTACTAGCCGCGCTGTTGGGTGTTGTGACCCCGTTTTGCTCCTGTTCAGCGGTGCCTCTCTTCATGGGATTCGTCGGCGCCGGGGTCCCGCTGGGCGTTACATTCTCCTTTCTGATCTCGGCGCCGATGGTCAACGAAGTGGCATTGGTGCTTCTGTTCGGTCTTTTCGGCTGGAAAGTTGCCGCGATCTATCTGGGCACGGGGCTGGTGATTGCCACTGCCGCAGGCTGGACCATTGGTCGCCTCCGGATGGAGCGTCACGTCGAGGAGTGGGTCTTTCGGGATACGGCCGGCGATACTGCGGAGGTTGAGGAGAAGAAGAACTGGAACTGGCGAATTCACCAGGGACTAGGCGCCGTCGTCGACATTGTGGGACGGGTCTGGTTATACGTGGTTGCCGGAATCGCCGTGGGCGCCGGAATCCATGGTTGGGTTCCGGAAGGATTCATGGCGGGGATCATGGGGCGGAACGCATGGTGGTCGGTGCCACTGGCGGTCCTGATCGGCGTCCCGATGTACTCGAACGCCGCGGGAATCATTCCGGTGGTGCAGGCCTTGCTGGCGAAGGGCGCGGCGCTGGGGACGGTGCTGGCTTTCATGATGTCGGTGATCGCGCTGTCCCTGCCTGAGTTCATCATTTTGCGCAACGTCCTTAAGCCGCGCCTTATTGGGACCTTCGTGGCCGTGGTGACCTTGGGGATTCTGATAGTCGGCTTCCTGTTCAACTATTTGCCCCTGGATCAACTCCGCGGCGAAGCAATAGCGGCGCATTGAGGTATAAGGCCGGCCGGCGATCGCCCACCGGAGGGAATGTAGCGCCGCAGGCTTCTGGTAATCATTTAGAGTGAAGAGATCTGTCATAATCACGCATTTCAATTCACACGGAGCGAAGCGATGAATAAGCTATTGGCAGCACTGGCTGCTGGGTTATTGGTTCTTCCGATCTTGGCCTGGGGCCAGGGTAGGACAGCCAAACCTCCCGTTGCAAAACCCGCACCTACGGTGCAGGAACTCGTCCAGCAGGGGAAAATAGCTGAAGCCGTCCGACGGGCCTCGAAATCCCCGAACAATTTGGAGAGCACAGTCCAGAAACTCCTCGCCAGCGCGGACGTCAATGTCACAGCGCGCCAGATCGCAGAGGCGCAGTCGACGCTCGACAACACCCAAAAGTTCCTCGAATCCTACAAAAAATCCTCCAAGAGTCCGGGGTTCCCGCTTGAACCGGTGAAGGGCCGCCAGTTGCGCCTCCAGGGCATCAAACTGAATGATGCGAGGGAGTTCTCCAAGGCAGTGACCGTGCTCAAGGAAGCCCTCGAGATCAGCGAGAAGACGAAGGACCAGACTCTCGAGGCGGGGGTGCACAACAATCTCGGTGTGGCCCTCCAGGCCCAGGACAAGCTAGAAGAGGCAAAGAGCGAGTTCGAAGCAGCCAGCCGGATTGCGGACGGGCAGAAAGACCCTTTCCGCACAGGTTCTTACACATTCAATCTCGGCGGGGTCCAATCTCGCCTAAACCAGTTCGATGCCGCCTTGAATTCCTACAAGCGCGCCGAGGCCGAGTTCAAGGCTGCTTCGAAGACAAATCTCGAGGCGCGCGCGGTGCTGATGCAGGGAGTGACCCTCGGCAAGATCAATACTGTCAGCCCGGAGGCGCTCAAGTACTTCGAACGGGCTCAAAAGATGTTCGAGCAGGTGGGCGACCAGCGCAATGCAGGCTGGAGCTTTTACCTGATGGGCGACAATATCGCCTACGCCCAGAAGTTCGATGCGGCGGCCAGTTATGGAGAGCGCGCAATCCCTTACCTGACGGCTGCCGGAGACAAGCACGGCCTGTTGCTGTGCTACGAATTCCTGACCGACATGTACCAAAAGCTCGGCAAAAAGGATCAGGCCGAGAAGTATAAAAAACTGGCGAGTGAGACAGCCAAGAACTGACGGAGCCGGGCCGGTCCGTCCAGGCCCTCATTTGAGCAGAGAATGAAGCTAGACGCTAGCTTTCTGGATGCTTTTGGTCTAACACGGAAAACTCTGAACGGCCTCATGTCCGAGGCAGTTGCAAACGGCGGCAATTACGCCGACGTCTACCTCATTCCGGGATCGCGCTATTGTGAAAAAGGAGTTGTCTGGTGATGAATCGAATTGGAACGAGCAGGATCTGCAAGCTGCGGTGGATCCTTGTGCTATTGATCTTATTTGTGGAAAACCCTCCGGCGAGCCCGGTGATGAACAGGAAATCAAATGCGGGCGATTCCTCCGAGGCGGCAATCGGTGGCCGGGAGGCTAAGAGCAGCGCCAGCACCAGAAAGCCGGGTAAAATAATCATCGTCTATACCGGCGACCTTCAGGGTAACCTGGGCCCGTGTGGCTGAGGGAATCCTCCCACGGGAGGATTGGCCCGGCGGGCCAGGTTTTTGAGAGACTACCGAACCTCACACGGCAACATCCCCCTCCTCCTGGTCGAGACAGGGAATGAGCTGAAGAACACCGAATACCTCGACGATCCGCTCAACCGCTGGATCGTTACGGCCTTCGATCAGCTTGGAATTCACGCCGTCAATACCACGATTGCCGACTTGCGCCGGCTACTAAAACTGGCGGAGTTGGGAAATATCCCTCCGGAGCCCAGGAGTCATTTTGTCGCAACCACGATCCTGGCCGGGGAGAAAGCCGCATTCCGATTGAAACCGTACGCCATCGTGCCTGTTCGAGCCTCGGCTGCTGATATGGAGGTCCGCGTTGGGGTGCTCGCACTCAGCGCTACTGCCGGAGAGCTTCCTCCTTCCTGGAAAACGCTAAGTGTCGATGATGCAATGATGAAGTACCTGCCCCAGGTGGAGAAGGAATCGGACCTTATCGTGGTGCTGGCCCGCCTGCCGGACGACGAGACAACCCGGCTCGCCCAGCACTTTCCTCAAATCGACGTCATTATTTCCGGCAGCGCGATAAGTAAAGGGCGGGAGCTGCCGCGCGTCGGCGATACGCTCTTGGTGGAGTCCTCGTATGGCGGAACCTCCCTGGGCCTGCTCGCGCTCGAATGGGATGAGACAGGTAAGATTATCCGGAGTCAAAACGAGAGGGTTCCGATCCCCGCGATGATTCCCAATGCTCCGTACATGGCTGATCTGGTTGAAAAAGCGGAAAAGGAATCTCTTGTTTTTGAACGGGAGAAGGCGCGCCTCAATCCGCGAAAGGTGGTTCCGTCCATCTATGCCGGTGCCGGCGCCTGCAAGCAGTGTCACGAAAAGGCTTATGCTATCTGGGAGAAGAGCCGCCATGCGCGGGCGATGAACAGCTTGAAGCCGCCCGACGACTACAACAGAAACTGCGTGCAGTGCCATGTAACGGGGGCCGGGGTCGAACAGGGCTTCGTTGACATATTCCAGACACCAAAGCTGACGGGAGTACAGTGTGAGGCTTGTCATCAGCCTGCCGCGGATCATGTTCGAAGTCGCGGCACCCTTAATCCCGGCATCGGGGCCATGCAGCAGCTCCACCTGAAGGTGCGCGACAATACCTGCCGGCGTTGCCACACCGAAGAGAACTCGCCCAGGTTTGAATTCGATTCGTATTGGAAGAAGATCGCCCACTGACCCGGAATATTCGTGAAGAATCGCGAAGGCCGCTTTCTCGGACGCTCGTGAACGGCCACTGATGCCTATCAGGCTCGACAATTGGAGAAAGCGAAAACCATGTCAGGAGCGGGCGGCTCCGAACCCCTGCAATGAGGGTAAGAAATGATAACCAACTATGTGGACTACCATAAGCATCTTGAAGAACGACTGGCGCAACTGGGGCGTGACCTGCCCGGCCCAATGAGCGGCTTTGCGCGGCTGCACAAAAAGTCCGTCGAAGAAGGCACCCTAAGCGCCAGGGTGAAAGAGCTCATGGCGCTGGCCGTCAGTATCGCTGTGCGCTGTGAAGGATGCATCGCCTACCATGTTCATGATGCCATCGCAGCCGGGGCGACGCGCCAGCAACTTCTGGAAACGATTGGAGTAGCCGTGATGATGGGTGGCGGCCCGGCCTTGATGTATGCCGCACATGCAGAAGATGCCATTGAGCAGTTCCTGCCCCAACCGGCGCCCGGGGAATGATGAGAAGATGGTGCCGTCCTTATGCCCTTTTGGACGTGCCACCCGCAATAGGAAGGATGATGATGATGATCAAGAGAAGTTATTTGGGAGTCGCCCTTCTCGCGGTGATAGCGCTGGCCATTGCGTACCAGAGTGGCAGACCGAGGAAGGCTACGGACGAAACGGTCCCTTCAGATCCTTCCAAAACCAAAGTAACTTTTGTCGAACTGGGCTCTGTGAACTGCATCCCCTGCCGTGCAATGCAGCCGGTGATGCAGACGCTCGAGAAAAAGTACGGCGATCAGATTCGAATCGTTTTTTATGACGTATGGCAAGACGACACGCCGGCAAAAGCATATGGCATCCGGGTCATTCCCACGCAAGTCTTCCTGGATCAGGATGGGCGTGAGTTCCATCGCCACGAGGGATTTTATCCCTTGGAGCAGATCGACAGGCTGCTTCTTTCCAGAGGCTTGAAAATTGTGAAAGGGTCCTGAACTCCAAGCAGGAAGGGCTTATGCTCGATGGATTGCTGACACAACTGAGCAGAACACTGGAGCAATCGCTGGCCCTGGCTTTGCTGGGAGCGTTTCTCTGGGGCGTGCTGAGCATCTTGCTGAGTCCCTGTCATCTTTCCAGTGTTCCCCTGCTGATAGGGTTTCTTTCGACACAGGAGAATAAAACAGCCGGACGGGCGTTACGATTATCCATCGTGTTTTCCCTTGGCATCGTGGCTTCCATAGCAGCTATCGGAGCAATTACTGCTGTAGCAGGTCGGCTGTTGGGTGATCTGGGAAAGACCGCGAATACCGCAGTGGCGCTGATCTTTTTCGCATTCGGGTTTTATCTAATGGATTTGCTGCCCATGAACTGGGGACTGCCGCTGGCAGCTGGACGGCTTCAGGGATCAGCTGCGACAATGGTCCTGGGATTGTTATTCGGCGTCGCTTTGGGCCCTTGCACGTTTGCCTTTATGGCTCCCGTGTTCGGAGTGGCTTTCGTGAGAGCAAAAAGCGACTATGCCGGAGCCATGGGTTTGCTGGGTGCATTTGCCGTGGGTCATTGTGGCGTGATCGTTTGTGCCGGCACGCTCACTCAGGCGGTTCAAAGGTATTTACATTGGACACAAGACAATTCGGCGCTCAAGTGGACCCGGCGAGCCTGCGGCTTTTTGGTGGTATTAGCCGGCAGTTATCTGCTCAGCCGCGGCTATTTATCGTAGCCGGCCACGACTGAAATCGCGAATGATTGACAAATTTGATATTTCTATTATATTAGAAATGCCGTAGGATCTGATGGCAGTTTCCTCCTGCATTTCGCGGGCAGAGGTCCTGCTGGAAGAAATGCCACAGCAGGAACAAGGCGGTTAGTCACCACGGCCTTTTTCAGGTCCTGCGCCTAAAACTGAAATTGAAAGAGCAGAGGTCACGATAATGGATTCATCTGAGATTAGAGAGATTGTGAAAGAGAAGTATGGCCAGGCTGCGGCCCGCGTGAAATCCGGCGGGGGCGGCTGCTGCAGCGCATCGAGCGCGTTCGGTGAAGAGGATCCGATCACCAAGGGGCTTTATGCCGCGGATGAGACGGCCATGCTGCCGGAAGAAGCGGTCCTCGCGTCGCTCGGATGCGGGAATCCCACCGCCCTGGCGGAACTCAATCCCGGTGAGACGGTACTCGATCTCGGTTCCGGGGGAGGCATCGACGTTTTGCTGTCCGCCAGGCGAGTGGGGCCGACGGGGAAAGCCTACGGCCTCGATATGACCGATGAAATGCTCTCGCTAGCCCACGAGAACCAGCAAAAGGCGGGAATCGAGAACGTGGAGTTTCTCAAGGGGGAGATCGAAAACATCCCCCTGCCGGACAACTCAGTCGACGTAATCATCTCAAACTGCGTCATCAATCTCTCGGCGGATAAAGACCGGGTGCTCAGGGAGGCCTTCCGGGTGCTGAAGCCCGGGGGCCGGTTCGCCGTCTCGGACGTGGTTGTGCGCGGCGATGTTCCTCCCGAGATTCGGAAGAACGTCGAGCTTTGGATTGGCTGTGTCGCCGGGGCGTTGGAAGAGGGGGAATATCGCGCGAAGCTCACCGCCGCGGGATTCGAGAGCATCGATATCGAGCCGACCCGGATATACCGGGCGGAGGATGCACGAGGATTCCTGAAAAACGCCGATTTCGACGCGGACTTGATTGCACCGGAGGTGGACGGCAAGTTTGCCAGTGCCTTCATCCGTGCCCGCAAACCCGGCGCCGCTGAGCGGTTGTCAACCAGCGCCATTTCCTTCCAGATTTTTGACCCGGCCATGTGCTGCTCCACCGGCGTTTGCGGGCCTGCGGTGGATCCTCAGTTGCCGCGGTTTGCCGCTGACCTGGAGTGGCTGGCTGGGAAAGGCGTGTTGGTGGAGCGATTCAACCTGGCGCAACAGCCCGAGGCTTTCGCCGCGAACGGGCAGGTCAAACAGGCGCTGACTGCCGATGGCACCGATTGCTTGCCGCTCGTTCTCGTGAATGGCGTCATTGTCAGCAAGGGGACATATCCAGAGCGGGAACAGCTGGCCCGATGGGCCCGCGTGCAAGACGAAATCGCCAAGTCCATCTATACAGAGGCTGTCGCGGAACTGGTAGCGATCGGAGCGTCCATCGCCTCCAATTGCGAGCCCTGTTTCAGGTATCACTACGACCGCGCCCGGAAGCTCGGCGTTTCAAAGGAAGACATGGCATTGGCGGTAAAAACCGCGCAGATGGTCAAAGACAGCCCGGCTCGCGCAGTGCTCGAGCTGGCGGACCGGTATCTGAAGGAGCACAGGCCGGGAGCTGAATTGCCGATCGCCGGCCCGGGCGGAAGCGCTCACAAGTCCGGGTGTTGCTGCTGATGACGAAAGCTACCAGTCTGCTCGAGAATCCCACGCGGTTCCTGCTCTTCACGGGGAAAGGAGGCGTTGGCAAAACGTCTCTGGCGTGCGCGACCGCAGTGGTGCTGGCGGATGGGGGTAAACGGATTCTGCTGGTTAGCACGATCCGGCCTCCAACCTCGATGAGATCCTGGAAACCCGGCTGGGTTCCCAGCCGACGCCTGTCGGCGGAGTCTCCAATCTGGCCGCCCTCAACATCGATCCCGAGGTGGCCGTCCCCGCCTACCGCGATCGCGTCATGGATCCATACCGGGGAATCCTGCCCGAGGCAGCCATCGCCAGCATGGAGGAGCAGCTGTCGGGCGCTTGTACCGTTGAGATTGCGGCGTTTGACGAATTCACCAAGCTCCTGGGTGATCCACTCGCCACCGCCGGCTTCGACCACATCCTCTTCGACACCGCGCCGACCGGCCACACGCTCCTGCTTTTGAGTCTTCCCGGGGCCTGGACTGAATTCATGGCCGCCAACTCAACCGGCACTTCTTGTTTAGGACCCTTGGGGGGTTGCGGGCGCAACGGGCTCTATACGAGGCAAGCCTAAAAACGCTCTGCACTGACGCGGAAACGACCGTCGTGCGGCTAAGCAGCGTAGGATGGCCTGATCCAATTCGTTTTTCGATGGCAAGGGAATCATGAAAGCCAAAGATGCTGATGTAGCGCGCTATGCCCAGATGTTGTCCGCCATGGGAACGGAGCCACGGCTCCGGATCATGCGGCTTCTCCTGTCGGCACACCCCGGCGGCATGATCGTGATGGACATCCAGGCTGAGCTTGGAATTCCAGGTTCTACACTCTCGCACCACCTCGAGAAGCTCAAAAACGTGGGCTTGGCCAGGGTTCAGAGAGAGCATTGTTGTCTCTGGTATTCTGCAAACACTGACATTCTGCAAGAGCTGCTGGCATTTCTTTACGAGGAATGCTGCTCCAAGAGCCGCGCCGTGAAAGCGGAGAAGATATTTCGGAAATGTAAATAGAGATACTGGCGCGACGCGAAGATCCGATTCACGTAGGACAATTCATGTCCAGGGCGGGGAAGCAGGTTAATTAGAAGCTGCAAAACTAGAACGACTGCCATTGCAGGCATGAAAGGTGAAAAAGAGCGTGCTGTTTTTGTGCAATGGGAACTCATGCCGAAGCCAGGTGGCGGAGGGGTTGTTGCCACATTTTGGAAGCGATCGTTTTGAGGTGCCCAGCGGTGGCGCTCATCCAGCATGTCGCAATGCAGATGCGATCACCGTAATGCGTGAAATCGGTGCGGATATTTCGCGCCAGCGATCAAAACCCGTTGACGATTTCATTGGTCAGAATTTTGGTTTTGTGATCATGGTCTGCGATCGGGTGAGGAATGGTCGTATTTTTTTATAGCCGCATCGATTGGAGATTCAATCTGGATCCGGGACTGGCTTAGCAATGGTTTGCGAACGATGAGATAGACGGGAAGCGCGGTTATGCTGAAGAGGAAAACCATCAATCCCCAGATAGGCCCATTCATTCCACGCTTATGTGCGTCATTGCTGACAATTACCCCGCAGACGATGCAAAGCAGAATAACCACAAACCTTGCGGTTCCATCGCTCATGTGACAGCCCTTACGAGACTCCTGTCAACCGCCCTCGCGCTGAAGCAGTTCGACAGATGCTATCGGGGCATCTTCAAAGTGGTCGGGCATCCGGTGTCCACGGCTGGGAGCGCAATTTCATTTGACATCCCGAAGTATCGGCGCTGGAAGTACAGAGACACGTTCACCAGCCCGATCAGCGCCGGCACTTCCACCAGCGGTCCGATCACTGCCGCAAAGGCCGCGCCGGAGTTGATGCCAAACACAGCCACGGCCACCGCGATGGCCAGCTCAAAGTTGTTGCTGGCGGCCGTGAAGGAGAGAGTTGCCGTCTTGGAGTAATCGGCGCCGGCCTTCTTCCCGAGCCAAAAGCTCATCAGGAACATAAGGATGAAATAGATAAGCAGCGGCGCCGCTATGCGCAGCACGTCCAGCGGGATCTGCACGATCAGATTCCCCTTCAAGCTGAACATAACGAGGATCGTGAACAGCAGGGCCAGGAGAGTGATGGGGCTGATCTTGGGTATGAAGTGGCGATGGTACCATTCCTTCCCCTTGGCCTGGACCAGCACCAGACGAGTCAGAACGCCGGCGATGAAGGGGATGCCCAGGTAAACGAACACGCTCTGCGCGATCTGCCCCATGCTAACCTGAACGAGGCTTCCCTTAAGGCCGAAGACCGGCGGCAGGACCGTGATGAACACCCAGGCATAGACGCTGTAGAACAAGACCTGAAAGATACTGTTGAATGCCACCAGACCGGCGGCATATTCCGTGTCACCCCTGGCCAGCTCATTCCAGACGATGACCATTGCGATACACCGCGCCAGGCCGATCATGATGAGGCCGACCATGTACTCCTGATAGCGCGGCTCGTTCCCGAACAAGCCGGTCCCGAAGAACAGCATCGCCAGGGCGAACATCAGCACCGGGCCGATGATCCAATTCTGCAAGAGCGACAATCCCAGAATCTTCCAATTGCGGAAGACATCGCCCAATTCCTCATACTTCACCTTCGCCAACGGTGGGTACATCATGAGGATCAGGCCGATGGCGATGGGAATGTTGGTCGTGCCGGCCTGGAAGCGGTTGATGAACCCTTCGATCCCTGGAAGCAGGTATCCGCTGCCGACGCCCAAGCCCATCGCCAGGAAAATCCAAAGCGTGAGGTACCGATCCAAGAACGACAATCTCTTCGCAATTCCACTACTCATGGCCACATCTCCAATTCGCGTCTCTACTGGTGGCTCCCCACGATGGGAGCCATTCTCGAATCTTTTGCCGAATTTGATCGCGTACCTCGCGGAACTTGGCCCGACGTTCCTCTTCGGTTCCCGTCGCACTCGCCGGGTCGTCAAAGGGTCAGTGCCAGCTACGCAGCGCGCCGGGGAACATGCGGGGGCATTTCTGTTCGGCGTCGGCGCAAACGACGATGAGATGCCTGACCGATAGTCGGCCCAGGTACACCCTGGCACTCTTGGGGGACTGGCCGCTGAGGTCGATGCCGGTCTCCAGCATCACCAATTTGGCATATGGATGAATCTCAATCTTCGGCTCAAGCCCCGCGGTGTAGATATCAAAGCGGTTGCCCACGTAGGTGCGCAGGAAGCCCTCCGCCATCTGACTCCGGCAGGAGTTGCCGGTGCAAAGAACGAGAATGGCGGGTTTTTCGAGGTGCATGATTCATGTCTCCTGCGTCAGTGCATCGGGCAGTTTTTCCACGAATGCCCGAATCTGGTCTCGCGCTCGGCGGTAATGATCCAAGGCTTCCTCCTCTGTCTTGGCATTCCTGGCCAGTCGGGGCGGATCGTCGAAATTAACATGTACGCGCTTGACCTTGCCGGGGAATACGGGGCAGCTTTCGTTGGCGTGGTCACAGACCGTCACGACATAATCGAACGGGATGTTCCCTAATTCATCCACATGTTTGGAGCGATGGCATGAAATATCCACGCCGGCCTCGGCCATGACCTTCACGGCATTGGGGTTCAACCCGTGTGTCTCGATACCGGCCGAATATGGCTCGATCATGTCGGCCTTGAGCCGTCGCGTCCAGCCCTCCGCCATCTGGCTGCGGCAGGAGTTACCCGTGCAGAGGAACAAGACTGCAATTTTCTCATTTGCCTCTTGCATAGATCCTCCGGGTCCTCCATCAAAATGGCTTTCAGCCGCCTGGAATCCTCGATGATTCGCGAGTCTTTCCCAAGTGCCTGCAGAATCCACGCCAAAGCGTGACGGCAGGACAAATCCGGTTCCTTGGGGATGGCGTAGTACATCCAGCGACCCTTTTTCCGCGCTTCCACCAGACTAGCTTGCCGCAGGATGGAAAGATGCTTGGAAACCGTCGATGGCGCGAGCTGCAACAGCTCGACGATCTGGCAGACGCAGAGTTGGCCGCGCGTCAGCGCCAGGAGCGCCCGCACGCGGCTCTCGTCCGCCAGCGCGTTCGTAATGGCAAGCATCTCACGCATATGTCACCTATGGTCATTTCGCCATGTGACGAAGTGTAGCCGCTCCCTTGGCGATTGTCAAACGTTCTCCCGGAGGGACACTCAGCTGAGATAGCGAAGGTCTTGGATAGGTGGCGCCAGCCACATCAGAGACCGGTAAACAGCTTATCTTGAATGGTCGACGGAGGGCCGCAGTACGTGTTCTTTTCTTCCTTTTCGGGGTATCGGGTAATGAGAGAAACCAATGTCGCAGTTGAAAGTCGCCAAAACAATCCCTAGATGCGCTGGGCTTAATAATCCATCTCGTCGGAAATGATGATGTTTTCGGGATCCACGCTCGCCAGCTTCTCCCTATTCAGCTTTTCGATCAACAGGGTCACCCTGTTTGCGCTGACGGTCTTGCTCGGCCTGCTGGTCGACGACCCGATCGTGGATGTCGAAATCATTCACCGCCATTTCGACCTGGCGGACAAGGCAACACGGGACAGCGTCCTGGCCGCGGTCAACGAGGTGCGGCCTCCGCTGATCGCCGCCACCATCGCGGTGATGATCTCTTTCGCCCCGCTCTTCTTAGTCACCGAAGAGATGCATGGCTACCCGCAACGCATGGCTGTGAATGTGCCGGTAACCATGCTGATGTCGATGGTGATTTCATTCACGGCGACGCCGTGCCTCGCCTAGCACGTCCTGTGGCGCCGCTACGGCATACCGACGACGGGGGCTGCGCTCGAGAGGGCCGGAGCGCCCAGGGGCACAGGATGTTAACCCGGTAGAGGAAGTCTGCTATGTGCATTGTTAAGCCTGCACCATGATTTCGAGCACACCCAAACGAACCTGAGGACCGCCGAGGCACACCGGCAGCATCTTCAGCAGGCGGAGCTGGAAGCAGAAGTGAACCTCTCCTAGGCGGTCATTCGCAGCCCCTTCACCGGAGTGATTGTATTCTCGGCCTCTTTGTATCTTAATGGTGAACCTGTCAAAGCGACACCACCCAGAACGCCAAGATTCACTGGGAATTCTCTGCTTTTCGATAGCAGCGACCCTGATGAGTGTTTCGATTCACCAAGGTCTGCTCAATGTCGTGCTGAATCTCAGCCTTGGTTTTACCCCACAACGGGCCCAGTAGTTGATCTTCAGGGGCCAACCCAAAAAGACGTTCTATTCGGATTGCAGGGTTGAGTTGTTCCAAGAACTCCACGACCAAGTCGAGATATTCCTGGTATTCGAGCAGTGGAAACGGATTATCTTGATATACCCTGCCCATGGCCGTGTGCCGGACAACATGCAGGTGGTGCAGCTTGAGAAAATCAATACCGAGATCCGAGATCGCTCCCGCCATGGCAAGCATCTGCTCACGGCTTTCCCAGGGGAATCCAAGGATAAGGTGGGTGCAGAGCCAGATTCCGCGATTTCGCGTTTTTTCCACAGCCTCGAGCCAGCAGCGAGAGTCGTGTCCGCGGTTTATGCGCGCGAGCGTTTCGTCGTAGACTGACTCCAGACCATATTCCAGCGTCACGAAACGCGTCCGTGCCAACCTCTCAAACCAGGCGATCTTGGCTTCGTCCACGCAGTCGGGACGAGTCCCGATGGAAAGTCCCACGACATCGGGATGCTCGAGCGCTGCCTCGTAGAGCGGAACGAGCCTCTCGATTGGAGCGTGGGTGTTCGTAAAGGGCTGGAAGTAGACGATGAACTTCTGGGCCTTGTAGCGTCTCCGCAAATATCCAATTCCAAGCACGACCTGTTCGGCAATGGGTCTCAGACGCTCGGCCGATTCCGGGCGAAAGGAATCGTTGTTACAGTAAGTGCAGCCGCCCATAGCAACAGTTCCGTCCCGATTGGGGCAGGTAAAACCGGCATCAACGATGACTTTGTACACGCGGCAGCCAAATCTGTTTCTCAGAAAGGGACCATAGGCGTTGTAGCGGCTCCCTCCGAGAAAGGGGCCTGCGGCCGGAGGTAGCATGGGATCAGCCCGCATAGACAGTAATTATAGACCATTGTTGTTTTTCACAGGAGCGCTCCCTATAATGCCGCGACATTGCACACGATTGACGATTGTAGATTGACGATTGACGATTGAAAAAACCACGAAACTTTTTCAATCGTCAATCGTGAATCGTAAATCGTCAGTCAAATTGAGGTGAATCATGCAAAGACTCTCGGGCCTCCTGGGGATCGTTACCATCCTTGCCATCGCCTATCTTTTTTCCTCAAACCGCAAAGCAATTCGATTCAAGACGATCGCCTGGGGATTGGGACTGCAACTCGCCTTCGCGGTGATCGTGCTTCGGACAACCGCCGGGCAGGTTACTTTCCGATGGATCGGAGAAAAAATAACTCGCCTGCTCTCATTCGCGCACTATGGCTCTTCCTTCGTTTTTGGGCAATTGGGAACACCGGGGAACACGATTGCGATCTTCGCCTTCCAGGTCCTACCGACCATCGTTTTTATCGCGGCTCTCTTCGCAATCCTCTACTACTTCGGCATAATGCAGATCATTGTTCTCGGCTTCGCCAAGGTAATGACTAGGCTCATGGGAGCCAGCGGCGCAGAATCACTGAACGTGGCGGCGAGCATATTCATGGGCCAGACTGAGGCGCCTCTCACCATACGTCCATTCCTGTCAGCCATGACCCGATCGGAGCTAATGACGGTGATGACCAGCGGCATGGCGCACGTGTCGGGCGGAATCATGGCCGCATATATTGCCTTCGGAGTTGAGGCGCGCCACCTGCTCACGGCAGTGATCATGACGGCGCCCGGAACGATCATGATGGCCAAGATGTTTGTTCCCGAGACGGATGTCCCGAAGACCGCTGGAACCGTTGCCCTTGAAATCGAAAAAACCGATGTCAACGTCATTGACGCCGCCGCACGAGGTACCGGTGAAGGCCTGCACCTCGCGCTGAACGTCGGCGCGATGCTCATCGCGTTTCTAGCGCTGATCGCGCTGACCAACGCTCTCTTGGGATTTATTCCTATTGGAGCCGGACGTCACCTGAGCCTGGAGTGGATCTTCGGGCACATCGCTGCGCCGCTGGCGTGGTTGATGGGCGTGCCCTGGAAGGATAGCTTTGCGGTCGGAAATCTCTTGGGAACCCGTCTCGTGCTCAACGAGCTGATCGCCTATGGGCAGCTCGGCGCGATAAAGGCAAGCCTCGATCCCCGGTCGTTTGTCATTTCGACCTTCGCGCTCTGCGGCTTCGCGAACTTCAGCTCGATTGGCATTCAGCTGGGCGGGATTGGGGCCCTGGCCCCGGATCGCAAGCACGACCTGGCGCTCCTGGGATTCCGCGCTGTCGCCGCCGGCACTCTTGCCAACTATCTCTCCGCCTCGATCGCCGGCATCCTCCTATAAAGAACTTGCCACGAATTCCACGAATTGCACGAAAAAATAATCATTGTTTTCGTATGATTCGTGGCGGATTTGGAATTCGAGCACGAAACCGGCTGCGGGGAGGATCAATGGCTACAACACAAAACGTGTACGCAAACGTAAAGGCACGAGAGTCGCTCGCGGCCGAGCGCCACGGCGTTAGCCCGATACGATGCCGAACCGAGTTCGTGTAAAATAGACTAAGGAGCGTGCGGTCATGATCAGAACCGTTGAGGCTGTGGTTGACGATCGAGGAAAGGTTAGGCTACTGGAACCGATACATCTTGGGTCGAGCCGACGGGCCCTTGTCGTGATTCTCGACGAACCAGGAGTTCTTGGTAACGAGACAGCTCTGCTCAGTGAGGCGGCACTCGAAGACTGGAGCCGGCCCGAGGAGGATGCGGCATGGTCTCACCTGCAGTCGGCAAAGTAATTCTCGTTCCTTTCCCGTTTTCCGATTTGTCACAATCGAATCTCCGACAACTCGAGAGCGGAAACCGAACGATTCGCACGCTCATACGCATCAAGATAAAATGTAGTCAGCAGGGAGGTCCACACCCATGAAAACAGCCAAAGACGAGGTTCGAGAACTCCTCGAGCAGATACCCGAGGACTCGTCCCTGGAAGATATCCAGTATCACATCTACGTTCGTCAAAAGGTTCAAAAAGGTCTGGATGCCGCACACGAAGGTAAGCTGATCTCGCAAAAGGAAGTTGAAAAGCGGATGACACAATGGCTCGAGAAGTAGTCTGGACCGAACTTGCTTGGGAAGACCGGGCGGCTGCTGCCGACTACATTGCTCGAGACTCAGAGTACTACGCGGTCACATTTGTTCAGGAGGTAAGAGAGGCCGCAGCATCATTGGCTCCTCCATGGACTCTCTGCGTGGAGAATGCGCGAGCCTACAGTCGCATCTTGGGTGGGAACACAGGCACCACACTCACTCCGCTTCTTGTTTTAAAACTCGAGGACGAAACCGGCAGTGGGGATAATCGGCAGGAGCGTATCTTTCGAGAACGAAATCCTGCGAGTGATCGAATTCACCCCTGAAGTCCGGTCGTAGCGGATGTTTTCGCGGTTCATCACGTTGAGTATTTCGAGGTAAAGCGACAGCTTGCTGCGCGAGTAGTAGAACGCCTTGTTCGCACGCAGATCCACACGGCCATAGTATGGCAGCCTTTCCCTGTTGCGCTCGGTGGAAAGATAATAGTCGGATCCTCTTGACTCGAAGTAGCCGGGATAAGGGAAATTGCTGCCAAATCGAGCCTTCACGCTGAGATTCCAGCTTTCCGAGAAGCGATAGCTTCCATAGATATTGATCGTATGCTTCTGCTCGAAATCGCTGGGGTATGTTTCATCCGTGACAAGATCCTTTCGCTTAGAGTCCTCGTAACCATACGAAATCCATCCCGCGAGGCGGTTGGCGCTGCGCCTCTGCACAAAGACTTCGAAGCCGCGCGAGTGCCCGCGGAGAGCGTTGTCATAGTGAAAGTTGACGTCGGGAGCGGTGGTCTTACCGTTGACGAGCCGATAGAGGTTGTTTCGGCTCCGCTGGAGGTCCGAATCGTCCCTTTCATAAGCCTCGAAACGCAACCTCGTTTTGTCTCCTAGATTGTGCTCGTAGCCTAGTACGTAGTGACGCGCCACCTCGGCGCGCAAGCGCGGGTCCCCGTTGCGGCCCAGGACGGGGAGCACTTCGGGAAACTGGCTGAAGATTCCCCACCCGGCGTCGATCTTGCCGGTTTTGCCCAAACGCCATTCCAGTGAGGCCCGTGGGTTCACCACACACTGGCCGGTCAACTCCGTCTTCTCCACTCGGACACCGAGAATGGCCGCCAGCCTCGACCCCGAAAGTGCCCATCGATCCTGAGCGTAGAAGGCCCGATGCTGGTAGCGGCTATGCACGGAGTCGTAGTCCAGGAACTGGCTGTGGCCGTAATCATAGCGGCGGTCCAACATCTTGTCTTCGATGAAACGCAGCAGGGTGCCAAACTCGAGCCGGTGCTGCCTGCTCGCCTGGACGCTCAGATCCGAGCGGAAGGCCAATTCCGTGTATTCCCCCCGCCCGAGAACCTCCCCGTTTTTGTTCTTGTTCAAATAAGTTTCCCGGATCAGATAGAGACGGTTTTCCCATAAAACCTTTCTGCTCGGTAGGTAGCTCCAGGAAAGGTTCCCGACACCCACGTTATTCTGGCCGTCGATCAGGCTGGTGACGCCGCGATTCACCGGATTTCGTCCCAGCACCGTCCGGCCCCACACAAAACTGGCACCGAACTTCTGGTGGTCGGTCAGGTCATAAGCGATCTTACCCTGGACATCGCCAAAGCCGAGATTTACACCGGTCTCCGGCCCAAGCCTGCTCACAAGGTAATCGACATAGCTCTTTCGGGCGGACACGATCCACGAGCCCCGCCGGGTGTTGTCCATGGGCCCTTCGGCAACGAACGCTGCGTTGCTTCCGCTCACCGCGGCCCGCGCGTGCTTGTGGTCACGGCTTCCCTCGCGCGTCACAATATCCAGAAAGGAGGATGTGCGATCTCCATACTTCGCAGAAAACGCGCCCGCGAACAGGGTCATGCTCTCAACGAGGTCACCGTTCATCATGGTGACGGAACCCGTGGGCTCTTGCGTTCCCTGGATTGTGTGAGCCAGACTGTGCGTCAGGACGCCATCCACCACGATGCCGTTGCTTTGAAAACTGCCTCCGCGCACGGAGTAGAAGGAGTAAAAATCATCGCTGGAGGCGACGCCTGGCAGAGTCTGAACAGAGCGCAGCGGATCGTCGATCAGCACGCCTGCCAGGTTCTTGATCTCCGTACTGTTCAAGGTGAGCTGGGAGGCGGCGGTTTTTTCGACCTCTTCGAAGACCGGCGCCGTGACGTGAACCACATCGCTGATGGTCGCTGCCTCCTGGCCGAGGTAGAAAAGAACCTCCTGCGACTGACCCTCGGTGAGCTGAATATCTTTTTTGAGAAGACGGTAGCCGATCGTGGAAACGTAGAGAGTGTAGGAACCGGCCGGTATGCCCTCAATGCGGTATGTTCCCGCATCGTCCGTGACCGCTTGAAGATCTGAGCCGCGCAGGCTCACGCGGACCTTACGCAGAGGTTCACCGGTCGACTGGTCAACGACCTTGCCAAAGATTACCGCACCTTCGAACGCAAACGACAGGCTCGAAACCTGGATTAGAAAGCAGAGGACGAGAACGGAGATCGTGCAGGATTTTCTGCACCATGAGCTATTGAGCGGCGAAAAAAAGGGCATACACGTTGGCCTCTTCTCCCACCCACGCCGACCAATCTAGCACATATGATTCCGTAATGGACTAATCCTTAATCTTTAAGGGAGCATCCATCAGGGGAGCGGTGGGTTTAACAACGCCGATCACACCACAGCCGATGCGCCCACCGGCATTGCCGACCGGTTGACTGAAGTCATCCGGGTTGGCGTGGAGGATGACGGCCCGGCCCAGAATCGGGGCCTGTGCGCCATTAATGGTGGCACCTTCGAGTGTGATCTCGAAATGGGCTTTGCCGCTGGCATCGGCTTCGATGTTGCCCATGTCCCCGGTGTGCTTCGTGACGTCCGAGGGCATACCGTGATGCTTGGTTCCTGCCGCGTCGTAATGGCTGCCGGCGCTCGTCGCATCCGGCGCACTGCAGTCACCATATTCATGGACATGAAAGCCGTGCTTGGAGCTGGGTGCCAAGCCCTCAATGTCCGCAACAACTCGGACTCCCTTGCTCTCCTGGGTGAAGCGGACAACGCCCTTGCAGGTGCTGCCGGACGCAGCATGAATGGCCGCGATGGCTTCCTTGACTGACCCGGCGACCTGGGGCTCCGCAGACGCCACACCCGCCAGGAGTAGCGTAAGGCAACTGATCAGAAAGATGCTCTTCTTCATGGGATTCCTCATCTCCGTTTCAAGCAAAACCACGGAGACACGGGGTTCCAAATTCTCTATGTCCTCAGTGTCTTTGTGGTGTGATTTTAGGTTTGGCGGGAAAAAGATAACACGGGCGCGGATGGCAATCCATACCATCCGCACCGGTTTTGATGGTTTATATCTTGATGCGATGATCGTCTTTGGGGCAGACCCAGTACATGCCGCCGGGGTTGTTGCGGTACTTCATGACCTTCGTGGCCACCATCGAGGTGCCGCACTGCGGGCATGAATGTTCATAGCGAAACCCCTTATCGCCAAGGCTGGCACGTGCCGTCTTCGAGATCTTCTCTGCCATGTCGTCGTCCTCCCTTTCTTTTATGAGTGCAAAAAATTGGGAAGTTTACTCGGAAATATTACGTTGTCAATGACGAAATCAAAAAATTCGTAATGCGTTACGGGTGGATACTCTGATGGTTCTTTGAGTCTTTGCGTCTTAGCGGTGAGATTTTAACCACCGCTAAGACGCAAAGACACGAAAAACCACAAAGTATCGCCGCTAATCCACCCAAAACTAACGCATTACAAAAATTCACCACAGAGAGTATATCTCTGTGGTTTGGTCATTGAATTCGGATGGATTCACCGGTGCGGGCAAGGAGCAGGTAGGTAGCCTTTATCTTCAGCCCCAGGGCCTCGACTGCTGCGGCATATTGCTTCATCTGGCCGGCGTACCGCTCGCGGAAAAACGCTTCAGCCTCTCCCATATTGTCGGAAACCTGATCGGTCTTGTAATCCACCAGCACCCACTCCCCTTCTTCCTCGAACAGGAGATCTATCTTCCCTTCCTCAATTGCCGCGCCTGTGGAATCCCGAAGTGGGCGCACGAAGGGAAGCTCGCGATAGACTCTTCCGCCCGAGCGCTCGACCGTGCGCGCGCGCTCGATCAGCGCAGAGCCCAGGCACTTGCGCATCATCTCCTCGAGCGCCTGGATTGCCGGAACGTCAAGCTTGTGGCGCACTCCTGTGTCCGCAGCGCGCCGGGGAATGGCCGCGGGATCACGGAAGTCGGCGCCTTCCATTGCCTCATGAAAGGCGACGCCCAAGCGGATGGCGCGCCCACGCGCCGTCTCCGGATCGCGATCTTCGACAGCAGCTCCTTCGCCGGCAAGCGCCGGAGCCAGAGCCTTGCGCGAGAACGGTGTTTCAGAGACGAGCCTGTGCAGCTCCCGGTATTCGCGCTGCAGAATCGCGCCCCAGTCCTCACGACGAGAATCCGCCGCCGAGGGTGAGATCCCGCTCACGACGTCAAGAGCCTTGATATCCAGAAAACGTGCCAGCCCGTGGTCGCTGATGAGCCGACTGGTCAGGAAGTCCGCCAGTGGCTCCAGCCGGGTTCTGCCAAAGGAAGCTTTCGCCTGCTCGCTGTCTTTGTCCGTCTTTCCCTTGGTGTGAACGCCGATTACCAAGTGATCCCGGGCACGCGTCATCGCAACATAAAGCAGTCGGACCAGTTCCGCGTTCTCTCGTTTATTGTCTTCCTCGACGAGCTCTTCCCAACCCGAAGTCCGCCAGCCGTCGTCTTTCGAACCCATCTTGATTGCGAAAACTCCTAGTCCATGCGGATCCGCCAAAAGGCTCTCCGAACGAGGTTTTCGTACGGCCCCCAGGCAAGCCACGATGACGATGGGAAAGTCCAGCCCCTTGGCCTTGTGTATAGTCATGACACGAACGGCGGGGCCGCGCTCTTCCATGAGGCGGCTTTCGCTCTCCGCCAGCTCCTCTTCGTCGATCATGCCCAGCAGCGACACCACCTCCGAAAAGGTAGTCTCCTGCTGCAGTGACCGGAGCTGGCGGCCCAGCTTGCCGAGATTCGCAAGCGATTGAAAACCACGCGCCGCGAGCACCTCGCGCGCGCCAGTCTGCTGCAGAAGCGCCTCAAAGGTTTCCGATGCCGGACGCTCGTGCCTCCGCCGGTGCAACTCCCGCAGAATTTCGTATGGACGATGCAGCAACGAGCTATCCGGCACCTCGCTGCGATAGTCCAGCGGGAGGCCGTCGATGCGCGCCCGCAGCAGGTCTTCATCCGAAAGTCCGAAGAAGATCGAGCGCAGCCCGCCATAAAGTGCAACGGCGTCGTTCGGATTGGCGATTGTGCGCAGGAGGGTGATAGCCGAGGCTACCTCGCTGCGAGCGTAGTAGAACTTGCCCCCTTCGAGAACGTAGGGGATGCCCGCCTCACGCAGCGCGTCTTCAAGCGCGTCAGCCTTGGTCAGAACCGGCAGAAGAATGGCGATGTCTCCAAATTTGGCGCGCCTGAGTGCTTCCCCACCAGATGAGTCCTCTACCTGCCAGCCGTCATTCCCACAAATCTGCATGATGAGTCGTGCGATTCGAGCGGCCTCTCTTTTGAAGTATTCCTTCCCGAATCCTGCCAGCTCGTCATCCTCATCCCGTTCGCCGAGGATGTAGACCGAAGGCGGCGCAGCCTCCGCGCTGCGCGCGCCCCCGCCTTTAAACGGAAGGTAGTTGCGCTGGTAATGACCTTCTTGTTTCATGACCTCGCAAAAGGCGGCATCCACGAACCGGAGGATGGAGGGAACGGAGCGGAAATTCGTTGTAAGCTCCAGGCGCTCCAGACCGAGTGCGTGCATCCTCAGGTCTTCGACCGTCTCGAGATAGGTTTCGACGTCGGCGCCGCGGAAGCGGTAAATCGACTGTTTAGGATCCCCGACTATGAAGAGGCGACCCGGCCCCGGTTGCAGCTGCTTCGGGTCGGTCTCATCCAGGTTCGTGCAGGAAAGAAGGAGCACGATCTCGAGTTGGACGGGATCAGTATCCTGGAACTCGTCCACCAGCAGTGTGGCAAAGCGCTTTTGGAATTCCTTGCGCGCCGCGCGGCTCGACGCCAGCAATTGACGGGCGACTTCCAGCTGATCGTCGAAGTCCAGGAAGCCATTCGCGCGCTTTCGGATTTCCCATTCGGTGAGAAACTCGTCGATCAGCCAGCGAACCAGCGCATGAAACTTGCGTTGTCGCGACACTTGTGCACGAAGCTCCGCGAGTTTTCCAACCCGGGAGATGAAGTCTTTGACACGCTGGACCGTGTCCTTCCCACCCGCCCAGTTGCCGCCCTTGCCTCCTCTCCCTGGACCCGGTAGGTCATTAGCGTCCGCGGGATTTTCGAGCCATGAGATCGTTTGCTCGAGCAGCGGAGCGAGCAGGTCCTCAGGATCCTTCGCAAGCCTTGGATATTGCCTGCCTTCCTGGAGCAGTTCCTCCAAAAGTTCTGCAATTTTCTCGTCCGAGAGCGGCGGCTCCAGCCTGAGCTTGCGGACCGTATATGCATGTTCGCGCAACGTCCCGGCAAGATCTCGGATCTGGTCCAAGCTCATTCCCATCCGCAGGGCCCTTTCGAGGGGCTCCCGCCGCTCCGCCAGCGCGCGGTTAATCCACGGTTCCCATGCCTCGCGGAAGAAAAGATCGCTTTGCAGATCATCCAACGCGGTGAACCGCGGATCGAGGCCTGCCTCGATGGGCCTTTCCTTCAGGAGCGACACCGCGAAGGCGTGAAAGGTCGATATCGATGACGTCTCGAGATCGCGAAGTGCCTCTCGCGCGAGATTTGCCTTTTTATTCGAGCGGCGCGCGAATTTTTCGAGCTTTTGCCGCAGACGAACTTTCATCTCGCCCGCCGCTTTTTCAGTGAAGGTAATGGCACAGATACTGGAGACCGGGATAGGCGGCCCTTGCGGCCCCTTTTCCAATACCAGATGAAGAATGCGGCCGATGAGAGTGCTGGTCTTGCCGGTGCCTGCCGAAGCCTCAACGGCAAAGGAACGATACGCTTCCTTAATCGCTCTGCGGCGCTGATCCCTGTCGGCGGCCATTAGGCGCACTCCATCGGTTGATCAATCTCGACGAGCTGCTGAAATCGCAGGACCGCTGGATCCACGGCTTTGCGCTCCTCCCGCTGCCCACGGTCTTTGCCGCAAATAGTCAGGTAGTCACAATATTTGCAGTGTCCCTCGGGCCTCACCGTTCCGTTCGTGCGGGCAAAGAAGACGCCGCGCTCAATACCATCTCCCAGGATCTCGAGAACCTGCGGCAGACAGCTGCATGCTTCTTCCAATTGTTCTTCGTCGAATGCACACTCGACAACGGCACCGTCTTTCGGCTGCAGATGAAGATACTCCCCTTCGATAGCGCCGACTTGCTTCAATCCGTCAAGCAGAGGAAGGACACAGCGGTAGATCGCTACCTGCATCCTTTCGCCGGCCATGAGTAGGGGTCGCATCTCTTTTTCCATCGGCTTCGGCAAGTTGCCGGTCTTGTAGTCGATGACACGGGCCTTCTTCCCGTCGCGCGCAAGGTCGATGCGGTCGATCCGGCCGCGAAATACAAACTCATGCCCGCCTGCCTTCAGGCGCAGCTCCGCGTAACTCTCCTTCGGATTGAACCTTCCGAATGGGCGCTCGAGGTAAGCAGGGAGCAGGCCGCTGCCAAGCCGGTTTTTCTCAAACTCCAGCCAGTTCCGAAGCAGCCGTTCCAAAGCCTCACGCTCGATATCCCAGAGCAGGTCAGGCATTCCCGCCGGACGGGCGTCATCCAGTGCAGGGCGCGCGTGGGCGAGAAGCGCAGTCTGAAGCTCTTCCATAGAGACCGCAGCGAAGACCTCACCGGTTCGTTCGCTCAGGAATCTTTCGAGAATCGCATGGATGAGCTGCCCGCGCTCCAAAGGATCGAGTGCCAGGGGTATTTCCTGTTCTTCCCACGCCACGAGACCCATGACGCGCCTGAGATAAAAGAGGTAGGGGCACTTCGCATACTCCTCGAGCCGACTGGCGGAAACCGGACCGGCCGCAGGTCCTAGAGTGCCGGCGACATGACGTACAAGAGCCGGATCCGAAAGGCGGCCGTCGAACGGCGTGAGTCTCGGAAGCCAGCGCGATTCGTCATAAGAAAGCGGGCCGTTCAAGAGCTGCGGCTCTTCACGTGCGAGGGCACTCAGCGCAGCTCTCGCCGATAATGAAGATCCGGTCGCAAGTCGCAGGCGAATTTCGCCCTTGTCCACTGCGACCTGGTTTGCAGGAGGGGCAGGATTTTCCAGGCTGACCGAGCGGAAACCTGGAATAATCCCTTCGGCCAGATCGCGCAAGCCCACCGGCTTTCCTCGCGCGGCTGCCGCGGCGCGCAGGAAGAACTCCGACGGTATCCGTTCCCGGTCCGATCCCTCGTCCAGCCGGGAAGTCATCAGCACCAGCCGGCGTTCCGCCGAACGCGCGGCCATGTTAAACAGCAGCTTTTCTTCCTCGCCGCGCTGAGATTTGAGCGGAAGCTGTGGCGGGCGCCCGATTTCGCGGCGCTCGGCATCGAGCAGGAAAGGGTCTTGGCGGAGACGCGCGGGGAACCGGCCCTCATCGAGGCCGGGAACGATCACCAGCGGAAAGCGCAAGCCGCGCGCGGCGCCCGCAGAAATCAGATTGACTCCCCGGCGCATAAAACGTCCTTCAGGGCACGAAAGCGATGCGAGCGACTCCTGCAGCGCAGCGGCCAGCTTTGCGCGCGAAACGCTCGGATCGATGCCGGCTTTGTCGGTCATGTCCGTGAGCGAACCGATCTCGTCAAGAACGGTCGAAAACGCAGGCCAATCCTCCGCGGTCTTGAACAAAGGTTCGAGCCTCTGCTGCAGTAGCTGCGCCCAGTCGCGCCAGGCTGCCGTATCCGGCCATGCTGAGGCCGCCTGTCGGATGTGCTCCCAGCCTTGCCGGAAGGCACGGGCGGCGCTGAGCCGGCGCTGCGCAGCAGGCACCGACAGTGCCGATCGGCGATCGTCTTCCTCTTCCCGCTCGGGCGCCTCGGCACGTGCTTCGGCCTCCCGCAGATCGCGCATCCCGGCGCGGATCAGTCCCTCGGTCCCCTCGTCCCAGGACCGGACGCCGGCGAGAAAACGCGGCTGGTTGGTGAGCGCACGCCATTCCGCAACATCCCAGAACAGAGCTGAATCTGTGGGAAGCGCGGCCGAAATCCATTCCATCGCCTTAAGGATCGACTGCCTGGAGAACGACTCTGACTCGAGCCTGGCGAGGGCCATCACAGCCCGTGCGAGCGGGCGTTGGGCGAAGGGAGTCCCTCCTTCAACAAAATAGGGAATATGGCGCAGGCGGAAAGCCTCGGTGAGAATCGGGACCTCAGCCTCCGGCTGGCGGAGAATGACCGCCGCCTCGTGGAATCCAGCGATTACTCCGTCGCGTACGGCTCTCAGAACTTCACGGACGATTTCAACTGCAGCGCGCGACTCACCGGGCGCGGAGACAAAAGCATAGGACCCGTCGTTCGTCAAGGGACGCCCTTCAGCCAAGCCGGATTCTTTCGAGCGCAACTCCCGCATCCCGAATCCGAAATGCGACTGCCGGAGTTCTCCTAGATCATTTTCTGGCTCATCGGCAGCAAGCGGTTCCGCACCAACGCCCAATTCCTGCTCGCGTGCCCTGAGAAAAGGCTGCGCAAAGGCCGAAACCGCATCGTCCACGAACGGGATGAAGTAGATCATCTCCAGCGCATCCTTCAATCCCGCGAGAAGATCCGATTGCTGGCCGGTGACATCATAGATCCCGTAGACAAGCAACTGGCAACTGCCGAGGACCCCTGCAGCTCGGGAAGCGTTGCGAATGGCAGCCCGGAAATCTTCGTCGACGCCATGGAACTGCTCGACCTTTGCCCGGAAAAGCCGGAAGAGCCGCGAAAGGCCGGAAAGGTGGTTGCTTCGGTCCGGAGCATCAATGATGCAGCGGCGCACCCCTTCATCGAGATCGCTCGGGGCCACACCCGCATCGCGCAGGTCGCGGAAAGTGTCGAGAAGCGCGTCGCGAAAGCCCGCGTAACCGATTAGCGCGCTAAAAACCACGGGCGCCTGCGATGCTAAGAGGGATTCCAGAATCGCGGATGCACCGAGGTGCGGAAGCCGAGGCTTAGGCTCGCCGCCGCCAGGGGCCTGGCCAAGACTTCGGCCAAGATCCAGGAATGTGCAGAAGCGCAAGTTGGCTGCGGCGCGTCCCCGCTCAGCGACACGGCCTTTCAGGTAGGTGGCCAGCAGGTTCGAGCCGACCAGGACCGTTACCGGCGCGAGCGGATCGTCCTTCTGAAGCCGGGCGACTTCTTCAAGCCAGCGGCCTTCGAGCGCCGCAAAAGGACCGGTAAAAACACGATGCGCCATCAATCCTTAGTCTGCCTCAGCGGCTTGGGGACTGTCACCTGATTTTCACTGCTGCGCCCCGTGAAAAAAGCGGAACAGGCACTTTACTGGGGTTAAAAATGACGAATGACGAATGAAATAACCACCAAGCTATTCGTCATTCGTCATTCGTAATTCGTCATTCATTGTCCCCGCCTGCAGTAATGTGGCCGCCCCCTTTTTCATTCGCGGTGGTGAGCCGGAGGATCATGGATACTCTGTGGTCACCTCTTTCTTGGCACATTGGAGCAGTCACCTGCCGGCGGCGATGCCCAAGCGATTTGAATCATGATCTTCCCATGATCTGCCGACAAATTTGACAAGCAGGAGAGCAACTCGGACGAAGACGCCTGATAATCCGGGCGTAAGCCAACTCTCCCGCGGCAACGCATGGTTGTTTTCATCCCCCTGGCCGCCGCGCCTCCTGACCGGCTGGATTTGAAGTAGCCAAACGGCAAGCACTCAAAGCAGCTCGGATCTTTGGCGGTTAAACGAGTTTACCCCCCGAATTCCTGGAATTCCCCCTCCAAGGAAAACAGAGGTCAATAGCATGAGCAGCGATACAAAGAAAATAGTGGATTTTGCGGCAAAAGGCGACGATTACGAAGCGCTTATCCTGGACTTTCTTGACCGGGAGATTTCGGCTTCAAACAAATCGCCTGCGGACCAGGAAACGCATCAAGACGACCTGGATGCGGAGGTCTCGGACTTCCTCAAGAAAGTCGCTTCCCTGGAAGCAGAGACCGGAGTAGGGGTGGAGATCAGGCCCGAGAATCCGGGCGCGACGGCCTCACTTGTTGCTTCCGATGAAAAGGTTTTGGACCAGCAACGCGGCGATGATCAGCCGGAGCAGAGTTCCGCGCGTGGTACTGCCTTGCGTGAGACGCCCCGCGCAGCCAAGGCGGGCGTAAATCTCCGTCTGGTTGAGCCGTTTCCGAAACAGCGGAACGTGGAACAAGATCGCACGGAGGTTTATCCTGGGCAGGATCAGGGCCTAGCGCAGGCGGCCGCGACTTCCCTGCAGATGGCAGGTGACGCCGACGTTCGTGAAGACGAGAAAATGGCGGCGCCGCTGGTCATCCAATCCGATGCGAAGCCACCCTCAGATGAATCCTTGAATCTGTCGTTTGCAGCGGCGTATCCGATCCGGAGCCGGAGAGAGTTTGTGATCGCGGGCGTTTCCGTCTTGTTGGCTGCTGCAATTGGAGTGGGAACCTACTACTTGGGTGGATTCAGGGCAGCACCGGCTGCTAAGGAGAGCAAGGCAGTTTCCCGAGCAGTCACTGCCGTCCCAGCAAACGTCACCGGTGCCGCGCCTCAGCAGAGTTCGCCTGCCCCGGCAGCGCAGCCGGATGATAAACCAGCCCAGACGGCAAATCCTGTCGCCGACGGCACTAGGACCCGGCGACCGGAGGGGGGTGTCATCTCCGGCTCTACGGCGAAAAGCGGCGCGGAAGCGAAAGCGGCCCCCGCTGCGACGCAGGCTTCCAGATCACCGGCAACTTCAGTCCCACCGGCCCCCGCTGCGACAACGGCCAATCCGGCAACCATGCCGGCGGAGACTATGACTGATAACGCGGCGAGAAACCCGACTGCTCCTCCCACGGCAAATCCTGCTCCCACCACATCAGCTCCTGCCCCGCCTGCGTCAGTCGAATCCACCCCGCCCACCGCTTCGTACCCGCCGACCGTTGTCGCGAGTCCGGTCCCGATCTCGAATGCGGCGGCCAATCCGGCAAAGACCGAGGCGTCCAAGGCCTCAGTTGTCAGAGAAGTATCCCCCTCGGCGCCCATCTCGAAGGTTCTTCCGGCATACCCGGAAACAGCGAGAAGGATGAAAGTCGAGGGCAAGGTGGACGTTGACGCTCAGGTGGATGAACAGGGCAGAGTGGTCACGGCCACCGCGATCAACGGGCATGTTCTTCTTCAGGACGCCGCGGTGGAGGCAGTCAAGAAATGGAAATTTAAACCAGCGGCATTGAACGGCAAGAACGTCCCAAGCTCATCGAGAGTTTCGGTGGTTTTTAGATTACATCCATAGAAAGCGGGGTAAACATGTTATCTGATCAACAGAAACAAAAATTCGAAATGATGAGGCAAATGGCCAAAGAAGAGCTGGATGCGCTCGACCACGAGATTGCCGCCGAGCTGGCCAGAGCTAAAGAGAGATTGCTGGATTTGCAGCAGGCCAAAAAGGCCGTCAAGCAGATCCATGACGGCGCGTGCGTCCGGATGGGAATCAAGAGCGTGATCGAGATGAAAGACGTCAGCCTGTCGGATCTCGTGAAACAGGCCTGACGAGCGGGTCGCTAAGTCCAGCTCCGCAGGCATTCCTCAATCGCCGCTCTTCTCTGAGCGCCGGACCACATTTTGAGATTGGGAAATGAGTCGCGCAGCAGATTGCATGTGAAAAAAGCATCCTCCTCGATCAGCTTGATGAGCGGGGATCGTTTGTAGGTCTCCAGCTCGCTGTTTGCGAGTTTCAACAGGTTCACGAAGAGGTCCTGCCAGCCGCCCTGACTGATATAAGACACCCGAAGGATGAACTTTATTAGTTCCGAAAAGCGAGCGGTATCCTTCGGCGCGCTCCGGATCAGGTTTCGGCTGAGTGAATAGCCAGAAGGCGGGAGCTGAACGAAATCTTTTGTAATGGCCTGGGAAATCAGCAGCCGGTCGAATGAAAAAGCTTGAACGTACTCCCCGGCGGCGAGATGGATCTCAGCCCTCCTCACCAATCCCGTCAGGTCGTCCTCATCCAGATCTATTGCCCTCGCGCTCAGGTTTCGTCCCCGCAAGGACTGGCGGAACTTCTCGATGAGCATTTCGAATTCCTTCTCAAAAACGGTGATTGTGTTGTTGGTGTAGACGATGAACGACCGTGTCAGAAGGTTGATCTGCTCAATGATCGGCTCAGACTCCGCGTTTGAGTCACTTGACCGAGCGAAGGACATGTCGAACCGGTCGAGAGCTTTGAGCTGCCCGATCTCGGTGAGGGCGTCTGTCCTGGTGGTGAGTTCCTCCCGCGAGTACTCCGTTTTGGCCTGTTGTTCCTCGAGGACCAAGCGCTCAAATAATTCGGGCTCTTCGATCAGCATAGAAACAACCTGGTCCTTCGGAATCACGTAAGGAACCTTGCTCGCTTCATGGATGCAGCGGCTCATCAAGTTGCCGATGATTAATACGAGCTTCTCTCTGATCTCCCGATTCACTTGCATGAGCAGATGAACTCCGACCAATTAGCATGCCTGTTCCAAGGGGATTCACCTCAGAGAATAGTGGATTACAGCCGGGCCTGCCACCAATAACTACCTACGGCGGCGGCCAGCCGAGCGAGATCTCAGTCTCGAAGAGGCTTCGGTTTCAATTCTTTGCACGCTAGAGCGACGGGGTTTTTAACCTCCCACAAGCCTATTGAAAGCAATTTCTCGCTTTAGTAGTGTGAGCGGGATTCTGGAAAAGCAATGGTCCGGCAGAGGTAATGTGATCTTGTCGCTCTTGTTCGCCGTTGCGCTCTTCCTGAGCGCAGCACTCCTGTTCTGGGTCCAGCCGCTGGTGGGCAAAATGCTCCTACCGGTGCTGGGTGGGACGCCGGCTGTCTGGAACACCTGCATGCTGTTTTTTCAATGCATGCTCATGGTCGGGTATGCGTATTCCTTGGTCGCCACCCGGCGGCTCAGCTTACGCGCCCAGGTTGTTGCGCAGCTGATCTTGCTCCTCTTGGCTGCGCTGCTGCTTCCCATCGGTATTTCTGTAGCACATCTCCAGTCGCTACCAAGGGATCAGAATCCAATCCTCTGGCTGCTGGGAGTCTTACTTCTAACAGTGGGTTTCCCTTTCTTCCTACTCTCGACCAACGGGCCCTTGCTCCAAAGCTGGTATGCACACACTCACCACCGATCCGCAAAAGATCCCTATTTCCTCTATACCGCGAGCAACCTCGGCAGTTTCATTGCCCTTCTCGCGTTTCCGTTTCTTCTGGAACCAAATCTCACTCTGGGGGTTCAGAGCCGCTTCTGGGCCTTTGGTTACGGCGCAATGGCAATTCTCATTGCTGCATGCGCGCCCGCGGCCTGGTGCGCCGGGCCGTCAGCAGGTCCGGCTGCTGAGGTAGGCGGCGAGCAGGACGATGCTTTGAATCATAAACCCTTAACCACGAAGCGCCGGCTGGAGTGGCTCGCGCTGGCTTTCATCCCCTCCAGTCTGATGCTGGGAACGACGCTGTACATCTCCACAGACATCGCTGCTGCACCGCTGCTCTGGGTAATTCCACTGGCGATCTATCTCCTCACATTCGTTTTGGCATTCGCTCGACCGCGCATCACCCTTTCTCAACGCGTCGCCCAGATATTTCCCGGAACGGCTCTCATCTTGACCTTCGTCTACCTGTCGGGCGCGGCGGAGCCGGCCTGGTTCTTGGTCCCATTGCACCTCTTCTTCTTCTTCATGGCAGCAATGCTTTGTCACGGGCAGCTGGCGGGCGACCGGCCGCCGACCAGGCATCTGGTGGAATACTACTTCTGGATAGCCCTGGGCGGCATGGCGGGCGGTCTTTTCAATGCGGTGCTCGCCCCAGCGGTCTTCAACAGGGTGATAGAATATCCGATCGCAATGGTGCTGGCCTGCCTGGCGTTCCGACATCCCGGCATGAGGACCGACACGTCACTGCCGCGCTGGCTAGACGCAGCATTCCCGGCGGGCATCTTCCTCCTCACTGTCTTACTCGCCCTAGCGGTTCCCGCATCAGGCATGTCGCACGTCGAGAAGCTCGCCGCGATCCTAGGCGTTCCGATAATCGCGAGCTACATGTTCCGGCACCGGCCGCTTTACCTAGGACTGTCCGTAGCTGCCATCATGCTGGGAAGCAACTTCTACTCCGGCACCGGCCCGCGCGCTCTGCACGTAGAGCGGAGTTTCTTCGGGGTGCTGCGCGTGACGGCCGATGCAGCAGGCAAGCAACACCAGCTGTATCACGGGGACACCATCCACGGCAGACAATTCGCAGACGGTGAGCGCCGGTGCGAACCGCTGGCCTATTACCACCGCCGCGGCCCGCTCGGGGAAGTGTTTGAGGCATTCAACGCAAAGGCCGCTCCATCCCGTATAGCCGTTATCGGACTCGGAACGGGTGCGATGGCAGCCTACGCCACAACGGGCCAGGAATGGACCTTCTACGAAATCAACCCGGCCGTCGTCAAAATCGCGCAGAACCGAAGCTATTTCACCTATCTGAGAGACTGCGCTCGTGTCCCTATCCGGACTGTTCTGGGTGACGCCCGACTCAGGTTGCAGGAGGCACCCGAAAGTCACTACGACCTGATCGTGCTGGATGCGTTCAGTTCGGACGCCATCCCGGTTCACTTGATAACTCGAGAGGCGATTCAGCTCTATTTTTCGAAACTGACTCCCGGGGGCATGCTGGCTTTTCATATCTCAAACCGCAGCCTGGACCTCAGCCGGATGCTCGCGGGTGTGGTCGTCGGGGAAGGACTTGCCGGATTTGTCTACGATGACAAAGTGCGCGACGCGGCCAACGGCAAGGACCCCTCCCGCTGGGCGGTCATGGCCCGCGTTGAAAGCCATCTTAACGGCCTCGCCGGCAATCCCCATTGGAAAACGCTGAAAACGGAGCCCCGCTCCGTGATGTGGACCGACGACTTCTCGAATATCCTCCACGTGTTGAAATGGTAACTTCGGGGTCTGACCCTGAACACGCGCCTCGCTCTTTGGGAAGACAGGTTCGACATGAAGATATTTCGCCATCACTATCAAGCCTACGTCCAAGTCATGACGTAGTTCGACAGTGGAAGATGCTGTGAATCTCAGACTGCGCTTGGGACCTTCCGGGAGAGGTGGTCTTCGAGCATGATTTCCAGCTCGGCGAGGAGTATCTCACTGGCCTTGAGGATGTTCGCCTCTTGAGTCGCGGCCAGAACCAACGTAGGATCGGGGTCGAGACTGACGCCGACCTTCCTACTGGCCTCGTTGGCCAGCCGGACAATCACCAGTGGCAGATCCGTGGATTCGAATTTCTCGGAATGGTGGTCCCTAGCCATGGTGCAGTAGATCTCAGGGACATTCCCGCGGCGGAGGAAGTTGTAACCCAGCTGGCAATGGGCCGTCAGAAGGACTTCCTTGACCAGCGCAGGCGAAACGACGAACCCGCTTTCCTCCGAACACTTGATCTCATCGATGGCCCGCAGGATGACGAGCTGCCCAATGTCATGGAGCAGGCCGCCGAGGAAACACACCTCTTCAATGCCTTTCGACCGAAGACGGTTGGCAAGCCATTGCGCCGCAAGCGCCGAGGTGCTCGCGTGGCGCCATAACTCCTGCAATAGAAGGTCCAGGTCCCGGTCGCGCGCCCGATACTTTGCATGTTCTGCCGACATGAGGACCAAGTACCGCACTTGTTGCGTTCCGAGGCGAACGACGGCGTTCCGGATCGTGCGGATCGTCGACAGCCCGCAATAGAACGGGGAGTTGGCTGCGCTCAGGACCTCCGCCGCCAGAGCCTGGTCGCTCCCGATCAAGCGCTCGACCTCACCGACGTCATGGTTTTCGTCTACAACCACTCTCTGCAGGCGCAACGCCACGGCATCGAAGACGGGAAGCTCCAATCCTCCGGATTCGATCAGCTGGTTGATGCGGTCCAGCAGCGAACGGTTTTGGGACATCAAATTCCCCCCAGGTGCTGGCGAAGCTCGCCGATCGGGCGCGGCTTGGCCAGCCGAGGGATCTGCCGGATGATCTCGTCAAAGCTCGTCAGCCCTTCTGCGCCCTTGTAAATGGCATCCTCGAGCAGGGTCACCAGGCCGGTGGATTCGGTGCTGATGCGCCGGATCTCGTAGGAGGTTTTGCGTGCGATGATGGCGTCCTTCACAACCTCATTGAGTACCAGCAACTCGAAAATGGCGATCCTGCCGCTATAGCCCCGGTAGCGGCAGCGAGAGCAGCCGCGGCCAATTTTGAAGGTCAGGTCGTGGGCTTCGCGTGGCTCGTAGCCGAGCCGACGGATCTGCTGGGGCGTCAGGTGTTGGTCCTCGACACAGTGTTGGCAAAGCCGCCGCACCAGCCTCTGAGCCAGCACGCTTATCACCGTGGAAGAAATCAGGAACGCTTCAATGTTCATGTTCAGGAGGCGCAGCAGTCCCCCGATGCTGTCCTCCGTGTGAAAGGTCGTGAGAACCTTGTGGCCGGTCAGCGCAGCTTGGATGGCGGTCTCCGCCGAGAACTGGTCGCGGATCTCGCCGATCACCATCACATCGGGGTCCTGACGTACCATGTGTTTAAGGGTGTCCTCAAACGTTACGTTGATCTTCGGATTTATCGAGCACTGGCTGATGCCATCGATGACATACTCGACCGGATCTTCGGCCGTGATAATGCTCCTCTCCGGCTTGTTGAGATATTGGACCGATGCGTAAAGCGTGGTGGTCTTGCCGGACCCGGTCGGGCCCGTGATGATAACGACACCGCTGGGGGAATCGAGGGCATCCTCAACATAGCGATCCGAGATCCGTGGGGCCATGCCGATGTCCCGGATATCGAACAACTGGTTGCGGTTGTTCAGCAACCGCATGACGATCGCCTCGCCATAGATCGTCCCATAGGAGGAGACACGGATGTCCAGGGGGTTGCCCCGGTATTCGAAGAGGATACGGCCGTCCTGATGCCGCCGTTTCTCGGCGATATCCACGCTCGCCATGATCTTGATCCGGCTCGTGAGGGGCGGGACCATGTCGAGCGCAAGTTCCTTGTGCTTGAGGAGTACCCCGTCCTTCCGGAAACGGATTCCCAGATGGTCCTTGGCAGGCTCGATGTGGATGTCGGACACATCGGCATCTGCCGCGTCGGTAATGAGGTCGTTGACAAACTGTACAATGAGGCTCTCGTTGGCCTGCAGCGACGGGTGGCGCGTCCTGGCATCTTCGATCCTGTTCAGTGTTTGGTGGATTTCCTCGCTCCGGGCGATGCCGACGATTATTTCGGTGCCGAAGAGCTTCCGCACCGAGTCGACCTGGCGCCGGTCCATTGGGTCCGCGAAAGCTACGAGGATCGCACTGTCCCGCCGCTCAAGAGGAATGCACTCTCTTTTGCGGAACCAAATCACCGGTGCAAGGCGAAAGAACTCGGGATCGGGACGAAACGCGGGCGGGGACAGGCGTTCGAAACCGAGCTGAAATGACAGTACGTCGACAAGGTCGTCCTCCTTGAGGAGGTGAGCCTCTATTAAGATCTGACCTAGTTTGCGCCCGGGCTTCTCTGCCTGGAGCGCCAGCGCGGTCTTGAGATCCGATTCGTGCAGGTAGCCCAGTTCCACCAGGAGGGCGCCCAGCGGCACGGAAAGGGCGTTGGCCCGAAGCGTGTCCCGAACCAACTCAGCAGTTACAAAGTGAAGCTCCTGCAGGATGCTGATTAGCGTTCTTGCTGTGGGCAGCTTGCTCTGGACGCGAGTAGCGTACAGCAACTGCTCGGCGGTGATGTGCCCTGCTTTGACGAGGAGATCCGCTATGCGTTGCCCCGCTCCGGATTCCGTCGCGTTGCCGGGCTGAGCCACCGCAGCTGGAGTAGCCTCCTGATCCTGATCTAGAGAGTGCTCCATCGTTCCGTTGATTCCTTTAAGCGGCTATGGATTCGTGGCCGCAGGGGTATCGTGCCACTCGGCGGCGGGCCGCGGAGTGGTCTCACGCACCTGCGAACATTATCGGCAAGACCGCTCCGTCTCTGCAGATATTCACTGGAGGCCCTGCGGTCTCGGCGGTCCAGCGGAGCACCCCTTTATCGAAATCGCTCGCGATCACGCCCGCATCACCTGTGGTGAGAAATGGCGTCGAATATTCAGGCGCCTTCGTTGCACTCTCTTGCATGCCTGGTTTCAGGCCCCCTTGTCTGTGTCCCAAAGATAGAATGTCAGTAGATATAAACAAATACCTGAGAGTGTCGGAGGGGATTCCAATTCTGTTCGCCCTACTGTATTCTTATTTGATATTAACCCAATTTGAATTATCAAAACCGGTGATGCACGCGTGCGGCGGCAACTACTGTTCGCACCTAAACGCGTATGTGTCCCGGAACGAAGCACGTACTAAGGGCCGGCGCAAAAATAACTACTCACATACAGTCGTACATTGATCGTTTCTCCCGATGTGGCCACGGATTAATGTCTGACCGCCAATCCTGTTTCCATGGCCTATTTATCGGACATTTCTGG